>Ga0070741_10000429_pt1 | contig 156030 bp, 142 predicted proteins | sample Coa_R1_4_FD_66440 | JGI IMG/M metagenome (GOLD analysis project Ga0070741, IMG submission 66440) | Surface soil microbial communities from Centralia Pennsylvania, which are recovering from an underground coalmine fire - Coalmine... | ecosystem: Environmental > Terrestrial > Soil >... | reverse complement strand
ATCGAATCCATCTATGGCGGACGCAGCGACATCCCGGTCGACACCGTGATCCGCTTCCAGGATGGCACCACCCAGCGCATCCGCACCACGCTGAAGGTAATCGATCTCGCGCCCAACGCGCCGCTTGCGGAGGCCGCGGAATGATGAACACCCGTATACTCCTGCCGTCATGGCCGGGCTCGTCCCGGCCATCCACGTCTTCGTTTCGATCACACGGCAAGGCGTGGATGCCCGGGTCAAGCCCGGGCATGACGAAGGAAAAAGGGTCAATCGGAGTTACGATACCCCTCACCCGCCCTCGCTTCGCTCGGGCACCCTCTCCCGCAAGGGGAGAGGGTAAGCAGCGCGCCGCATATTCGACCGTCGTGCGCGAGCTTGCAGCGGCGGCAGTTGTTGCGCCCTCTCCCCTTGTGGGAGAGGGCAGCTCCGTCGGTCGACCGGCATTCGCTTCGGTGAGGGGGCCCCTCGCCGCGAGTGCAGCTGGAAATAACCCCTCACCCGGCTTCGCCTTGCGAAGCCACCCTCTCCCACAAGGGGAGAGGGTTGGCAGCGTCCAAGCGGGGAAAGGCGAAGAGTAGAAGAACCCATGAACACCGCGTTCCTGATCCAGCTCCTGGTCAATGGCCTCGTGGTCGGCACGCTCTATGGCGTGGTCGCGATGTCGTTCGTGCTGATCTACAAGGCGACGCAAGTTGTGAACTTCGCGCAAGGCGAACTGCTCTTGGTCGGCGCATGGGTGTGCTGGGCGCTGCTCACCAAATACGACGTGCCGTTCTGGATCGGCATGCCGCTCACGCTCGTCTTCATGTTCGCGTTCGGCATCGCGATCCAGGTCGTGATCTTAAGGCCAATGATCGGTGAGCCGATCATTTCGGTGATCATGGTCACGATCGGACTCTCGACTGTGTTCGACGCCGCGCTGAAATGGATTTTTGGCGTCAACCCGCAGCCGTTCCCTCGGGTCTTCACCAGCGAGTCGATCAATCTTTTCGGCCTGCAAATCCAATCCGTCTATGTCATGAGCCTTGCGGTGTCGCTTGCGATGATGATCGGCATGGCCTGGTTCTTCCGCGCCTCCAAATATGGCCTCGCGATGCGCGCAACCGCCTTCAACCAGCAGGTCGCGCAATCGCTCGGCATCTCCGTGAAAAACGTGTTCGCGATGGCCTGGGCGATCTCGGCCACAGTCTCGGCGGTCGCGGGCGTGGTCGTTGCCGTCGTCAACGGCGTCTCGTCGGGGCTTGCCGCCTACGGCATCAAGGTCTTTCCCGCGGCGATCCTCGGTGGGCTCGATTCGATCGGCGGCGCAGTGTTAGGGGGCGTCATCATCGGGCTACTCGAAAACGTCGCGCAATATGTCGACAGCGAATATCTGCACTGGGGCAATCTCTACGAGATTGCGCCGTTTTACGTGCTGATCATCATCTTGATGATCAAGCCATACGGCCTGTTCGGCACCAAAGACATCGAGCGGGTGTAATCAAAGATGGCAAGCCCCTCCCTCATTCCCTCCGGCGACTTCCGCACCTCCTACGCGGCGGACACCACGATCTTCCCGACGGCAATGAGCCGCAACTTTGCGATGCTCGGCATCATTCTCGCCTGCTTCGTGCCTTACCTGCTTTCCAACTACTGGCTCTCGATCTCGATCCAGATCGGCATCTTTGCGATTGCAGCGCTCGGACTCAACATCCTCGTCGGCTTCACGGGGCAGATCTCGATCGGCCACGCCGCGTTCTTCCTGTTCGGCGCCTTTACGTCGGCCTATCTCTCCAACAATTTGCCAATTCCGGTCTTCTTCGCGATTCCGCTCGCCGGTGTCGTCACTGCATTGGTCGGACTTGTTTTCGGCGTTCCGGCGGCGCGGCTGAAAGGGCTTTACCTCGTCATCGCCACGCTCGCGGCGCAATATATCCTGCTCGACTTCTTCTCACGCGCGGAATGGTTTTCCGGCGGCTCAGTCCCGGCGAGCGCCAATCCGTTCTCGATCTTCGGCTATGCGTTTCGCGGCGACCGGCAATATTTCTACGTCGTGCTGGCCTATCTCGTGGTGAGCTTTCTCCTTGTCACCAACCTGATGCGCACGCGCGATGGCCGCGCGCTGGTCGCGATCCGCGACCATTATCTTTCCGCCGAGATCATGGGCATCAACCTGACGAAGTACCGCACCTTGTCCTTCGGCCTTGCTGCGTTCTTTGCCGGCATCGCAGGCGCACTCTATGCGCATTATCAGCTCGTGATCTCGCAGGAAGGCTTTGGCATCGAACGCTCGATCCTGTTCCTGGCGATGATCATCATCGGCGGCACCGGCTCGGTGATGGGCACGCTGATGGGCACGGCATTCGTCGTGCTGCTACCGGAATCGATGGAGTGGATCAGCACCAACCTGAAGGGTTCGGCAATCGACCACGCGCTTTCGCTCAACAACAACATCACGTTCCTGCGCGAGATCACGGTCGGGCTGATCATCATCGGATTTCTGATGTTCGAACCCGACGGGCTCGCGCATCGCTGGCGGCAAATCAAGACCTACTGGAAACTTTACCCGTTCTCGCATTGAGGTTCGCAAGGGCGGGACTAAAATAAAGCTCAAACGAATAACCGGAGGAGACACCATGACGTTGAAATCTCTACTCGGCACCGTTTCGCTCGCCGTGATGCTTGGCGGCGCTGCGTCTGCAGCGCAGGCCCAGATCGCAATCGGCCATCTCGAAGACCTCTCGGGCGGCACATCCGACGTCGGCACGCCCTACGGGCAGGCCGTCAAGGATACCTTCGCCTGGGTCAACAAGAATGGCGGCGTCGGAGGCAAGCAGCTCAATGTCGACAGCAACGATTACGGCTATCAGGTGCCGCGCGCGATCGCGCTCTACAAGAAATGGTCGGCGCCCGACAGCAAGGTCGCCGCGATCATGGGCTGGGGCACCGCGGATACCGAGGCGCTGACCGGTTTCGTTGCGCAGGACAAGATTCCCGACATGTCGGGCTCCTATGCGGCGGCGCTCAGCGATCCCGAAGGCACCAGCGGCAAGGCCAAGGCCGCGCCCTATAATTTCTTCTACGGTCCGACCTATTCGGACTCGCTGCGCGCGATGCTGATGTGGGCGGCCGAGGACTGGAAAGCCAAGGGCAAGGCCGGCAAGCCGAAGTTCGTCCACATGGGCGCCAATCACCCCTACCCCAATGCGCCGAAGGCGGCCGGCGAAGCGCTCGCGACCGAACTCGGCTTCGAGGTATTGCCGCCGCTGGTGTTCGCGCTCACGCCCGGCGATTACAGCGCGCAGTGCCTTAGTCTGAAGAGCTCCGGCGCCAACTACGCCTATCTCGGCAACACGGCTGCTTCCAACATTTCCGTGATGAAGGCCTGCAAGACCGCCGGCGTCGACGTGCAGTTCCTCGGCAATGTCTGGGGCATGGACGAGAACGGCGCCAAGACCGCCGGTGACGCCGCCGACGGCATCGTCTTCCCCTTGCGCACGGCGGTCGCCTGGGGCGGCAATGCGCCTGGCATGAAGACCGTGATGGAAATCTCGAAGATGAGCGATCCCACCGGCAAGGTCTATCGTCCGGTGCATTACATCGCCGCGGTCTGCTCGGCGATGTACATGAAGGAAGCGCTGGACTGGGCCGCCAAGAATGGCGGCGCCACCGGCGAGAACGTCGCCAAGGGCTTCTATCAGAAGAAGGACTGGGTGCCCGCCGGGATGGAAGGCGTGTGCAATCCCTCGACCTGGACCGACAAGGACCATCGCGGCACCATGAAGGTCGACCTCTATCGCGCCAGGATTTCCGGTCCGACCGACGGCGACATCAACGACGTGATGGCCAAGGGCACGATCAAGCTCGAGAAGGTGAAGACCGTCGAACTGCCCCGCAAGGCCGACTGGTTCGGGTGGTGAGTTCGCGTCACTGACGTCATGGCCGGGCATAGCCGCTCGAAGAACGGCGTCGCTTCCGCTAGCCTATGTCCCGGCCATCCACGTCTGATCTTTCTCCGCATAAGACATGGATGCCCGGCACAAGGCCGGGCATGATGAGCCGATGGAGCTTCGCCAATGACCCAGATCGTTGAAGCAACACACCCAGCGCCGGCCACCACCACCTCCCCCCTCCTCGCCGTGCGCAACATCGAGGTGGTGTATGACGACGTGATCCTGGTGCTGCGAGGCCTCAGCCTCGACGTGCCGAAGGGATCGATCGTGGCGCTGCTCGGCGCCAACGGCGCTGGCAAATCGACCACGCTGAAAGCGATCTCCGGCCTGCTCAAGACCGAAGACGGCGAAGTGACGCGCGGCGAAATTCTGTTCGACGGCGAGCGCATCGACGGCATCGATCCGGAAAAGATTGTCCGCCGCGGCATCTTTCAGGTGATGGAGGGCCGGCGCATCGTCGCCGACATGACCTCGCTGGAAAACCTGCGGTTAGGGGCTTTCACCCGCAGCGACAACGAGGTCGCCGCCGACATCGACATGGTGTTCAACTACTTCCCGCGCCTGAGGGAGCGCACGGGGCTGGCCGGTTATCTCTCCGGCGGGGAACAACAGATGCTCGCGATCGGCCGCGCGCTGATGGCCCGTCCCAAGATGATCCTGATGGACGAGCCGTCGATGGGCCTGTCGCCGCTCTTGGTGAAGGAAGTGTTTGCCATCATCAAGGCCATCAATCGCGACCTCGGCGTCACGATCCTGCTGGTCGAGCAAAATGCGCGCGCCGCCCTTTCGGTCGCAAGCCACGGCTACATCATGGAGCAAGGCAAGGTGGTGCTCGATGGCAGCGCCGACGAGTTGCGCGACAACGAAGATGTGAAGGAATTCTATCTCGGCGGCGCCGGCGATCAGCGCAAAAGCTTTAAAAATCTGAAAAGTTTTAAACGTCGCAAGCGATGGTTGTGAAGAAACATTTGCTGTCATTCCCGAGCACCCAAGGCGTGACCTCGGAATGACGTGCAAGGGACCGTTAAAATGACCGAGCACTACGACTGGAAAGAAACCCGCGATCACGCGATGCGCGAGGCTGACCTGTTTTCACAGCTGCCTGACGTGTTGCGGCGAGCCATGGAAGCGCCCGGCTATGCCGAACGTCTCCGCGGCGTCGACCCTGACCAGATCACCAGCCGGTCGGCGCTCGCAACACTGCCGGTCCTGCGCAAATCCGACCTGCCCGCGCTCCACAAGACCGCGCTGCCTTTCGGCGGGTTCGTGACCAGGCCGCCCGGCAGCTTCGGGCGCCTTTTCACCTCGCCCGGACCGATTTTCGAACCGGAAGCTGCGCAGGTCGACCCCTGGCGCGGCGCCCGTGTGCTGTTTGCGGCCGGCTTTCGTCCGGGCGACGTGATCCTGAACACCTTCAGCTATCATCTGACGCCCGGCGGCTTCATGTTCGACACGGCGGCGCAAGCACTCGGCTGCGCGGTGATCCCCGCAGGTCCCGGCAATACCGAAGCGCAGTTCGAGCTGATCGAGGCCTATCGTCCGGTCGGCTATTGCGGCACGCCCGACTTTTTGAAGATCCTGATCGATGCGGCGATTGCCGCGGACCGCGACGTCTCCTCGATCAAGCGCGCGATCGTCTCCGGTGCTGCGTTTCCGCCGTCGCTGCAAAAGGAGTTCAAGTCGCACGGCATCGAGGCCTATCAGGCGTTCGGCACCGCCGATCTCGGCATGATCGCGTATGATACTTCGGCGCGCGACGGCATGGTGGTGGGCGAGGACATCATCCTGGAAATCGTCAAGCCGGGGACCGGCGAGCCGGTGACCGAAGGCGAAGTCGGCGAGATCGTCGTGACCACGCTCGATCCGGATCATGCCTGGATCAGACTTGCGATTGGCGACCTCACCGCGGCGCTACCGGGCGAGAGCCCGTGCGGACGGACCAACCTGCGCATCAAGGGATGGATGGGCCGCGCCGATCAAACAACCAAAGTGAAGGGCATGTTCGTTCGTCCCGAGCAGATCGCGGAAATCGGCAAACGCCATCGCGACCTCGGACGGCTACGGCTCGTCGTCCGGCGCGACAACGAACAGGATTTGATGGTCCTGAAATGCGAATGCGCCTCGCCAGCCGAAGCGCTGCGCGAGGCGGTCACATCCACGCTGCGGGCAGTCACGAATCTTGGCGGCAGCGTCGAGCTGGTGTCGCCCGCCAGCCTGCCGAATGACGGCAAAGTGATCGCAGACGAGCGGAATTAAAGAGGGCCGCCGAAAAGAATGGACTGGGCCCGCGAGGGTCTCTTATAGTCCGCCGCCAAATCCTTTCCAATCGTCATTTCAAGGGGACGAGATGGGTGCAGTGACTTTCCTGAAGCGCATGGCCGGTCTTGATCGGCAAGAGGCTCCGGGGTCAGGGACGTTCGATCACGCCAAGGCTCAGGAATATGAATGGCGCAACAATGCCGTGGTGATACGCGATCACTTTCCGGAGGTCTATTCCGCGGTCGAAGCGGATCGCGCCGCAGGCGGACTCTGGTACCGGGCGGAGCACCAGTTTTTCGAGGGAGACGAAGCTCTCTATGCCGATTTCGTTGCGCGTGTTCGGGATCGGAAGTGCCTTGAAGTTGGATCCGGCCCTTTTGGATTTTTACCTCCATTGAGCTGGATCAAGAATCGCATCGTGATTGAGCCTCTTGCAGACAAGTACCGCGCTGCCCAGCTGGAGCAACTGGGCAAGACGTTCTTTACCGATGATCTGAAAGTCTATGCGACCAATGCGGAGGCCCTGCTGCCAGAGCTCGTCGCGACGATCGATGGCGCTATCATTTGCCGTAATGCGCTCGATCATTGCGAGGATGCGTTGACGATTCTCCACAACTTGTCTCGCTACGCGAAAGCCGGCTGCTATTTTCTGCTGTGGACCGACATCTGGCACCTCGACGGCCATGACGACGGACATCACAATATCACCAAATCTCCTGAAATATTGGACGCATTGCTATCCGGCCTCGGCTTCGACGTCATCAAGAACATCAAGCCAGTGCGGGAAAGCGGCTATCTCGAGTACGGGTGCGTTGCCCTCAAGCGCTAGTTGATCGCAACGGTTCGCGACCGTTCAGGCGCGATGGCGGTCCAGATTCGCCGGCGCCGATCTCTACCAACAAAAAACTCCCGCCGATGATCGGCGGGAGCCTGTTGTTTGCTTGCGCTCTGTTAGTTTCTCAGCAGTTCAAAATAGGCGCGGCTGTAAGGATGTATGTCGGCCGACGATGGCATGAGCCAGTCGACTTTGGTGTGCTGGCCATCGATCGCGATGGCGGGCCGCTCGCCAAGGGGTAACACGTAGGCGAGCACGCAATAGTGAGTGCTGAAACCTGCGTCCCCGAAGCAGTTCGTCGAATAGAGATGCTCGTACACGCCGCCAAACCGGCTTTCGGACAGGCTCTTGACCAGTCCCGTCTCGGTTCTGACGATTCTGCCAAAGGCATCCGCTATTCTTTCGTCCTTTCGAATGCGTCCGCCGGGAACGAACCACGTTCCTTTTGCGGGCTCGTTCTCACGCCAGCCCATCAGAATGGCCCCTGACGGGTCTGTTATCACGAGATCGATGGAGACAAGCGGCGTGTTCCTCACAACGTCTCGAAAAACGGAATCCGAAAGCGACATGGCCAGCGGCTGCCGTCAGGCCTTGCGATACTCGCGAAACCATTTCGAGAATCGCGCAATGCCGTCCTCGATGGTCGTCGATGGCTTGAATCCGACGTCCCGGGCAAGGTCGTCGACATCGGCATAGGTCGCCGGCACGTCGCCCGGCTGCATCGGCAGGATTTCCTTGATCGCAGGCCGCCCGAACTCCTTCTCAAGCAGCGCGACCACATGCATCAACTCCTCAGGACGGTTGTTGCCGATGTTGTAGATTTTCCAGGGCGCGCTGCTTGAGGCGGGATCGGGATCGGCGCCGGTCCACGTCGGGTTGCCTTGTGGCGGACGATCGATCAGGCGCGCGATCGCTTCGACGACATCGTCGACGTAGGTGAAATCGCGCCGCATGTTGCCGGCATTGAACAGCCTGATCGGCTTTCCTTCCACGATGGCCTTGGCGAAAATGAACATCGCCATGTCCGGCCGGCCCCAGGGGCCGTACACCGTGAAGAAGCGAAGTCCCGTGGCTGGAATTCGATAGAGATGGCTGTAGGCATGCGCCATCAGCTCGTTCGCCTTTTTCGATGCGGCGTAAAGGCTGATCGGGTGATCGACGTTGTCGTTCACCGAAAACGGCAGTTTCGTATTGGCGCCATAAACCGATGAGGACGAAGCAAACACGAGATGCTTGCAACCGTGATGCCGGCATCCCTCGAGCACGTTCAGAAAACCTTCGATATTGGCGTCGGTATAGGCGTGCGGGTTTTCCAGCGAATAGCGCACGCCGGCCTGGGCTGCGAGGTGAACGACGACAGGAAACCGGTGCTGCGCGAACAGCGCTTTTGTCGCTGCGCGATCGGCGAGATCGGATTTCACGAAGGTGAAGTTGCGCTCGCGCTTCAGGATTTCGACGCGCGCTTCCTTGAGCGCGGGATCATAGTAGTCGTTGACGCTGTCGAGGCCGACGACCGCGCGGCCTGACGACAGCAGGCGCTGGGCAACATGAAAGCCGATGAAGCCAGCCGCGCCCGTCACCAGAATTGCATCGTCTGTCATGGCTTCACCGGTTCTCTATAGCCGCCACAGCTCGATACCGGCAGGCTTTGAAGTTCGATCGAGCTTCATTTTCACGTCGAAAACAAGTCCGGAGCCGCCGGCCAACAGCCGCTTGATCAGCGGCCAGCCACCTTCGATATAGCTGCCGTGCGCGACCGCCAAAATGACCGCGTCCGCTGGCCGCAATTGATTGAACTCGGTGATGGTCAGGCCGTATTCGTGCTTTGCATCGGCAGGGCTCGCCAGCGGGTCGTGCACCTGCACTTCGATGCTGAAGGATTCCAGTTCGCGGACGATATCGACGACGCGGGAGTTTCGCGTATCGGGAACATCTTCCTTGAAGGTGAGGCCGAGAACGGTGACGATGCCTCCCGCCCCTTTTTTCCGTAGCAGGCCGCGGATGCATTCCTTTGCCACGCGCTGGCCCATGCCGTCATTGATGCGGCGGCCGGCAAGGATCACTTCAGGGTGGTAACCGGCCTTCTCAGCGCGGAAGGTGAGGTAATACGGATCGACCCCGATGCAGTGACCTCCGACGAGGCCGGGCTGAAACGGCAGGAAATTCCATTTCGTCCGCGCGGCGGCGAGCACGTCGCCTGTGTCAATCTCGAGCGCCTGGAAGATCAGCGACAATTCGTTCATGAACGCGATGTTGAGATCGCGCTGGGTGTTCTCGATCACCTTGGCCGCTTCTGCGACCCTGATCGAAGGCGCGCGATGGATGCCGGCCTTCACGACGGCGCCATAGGTATCGGCGACGATATCGAGCGTTTCCGCGTTCTGCGCCGAAACCACCTTCGTAATCGTCTCCAATCGATGTAGCTTGTCGCCGGGATTGATGCGCTCGGGCGAGTAGCCGACGTGAAAGTCGGTGCCGGCTTTAAGTCCTGAACACTGCTCCAGGATCGGCGCGCATTCCTCCTCGACCGCGCCGGGATAGACGGTCGATTCATAGACGACGATATCGCCCTTCTTGAGCGACGCGCCCGCCAGGCGGGATGCCTCGAACATCGCGTGCATATCAGGCCGCCGCGCCTCGTCGATGGGAGTCGGGACCGTAACGATGAAGAAATCGCTAGTACGAAGACTTGCCGCGTCGCTAGTGAACTTTAGAGAGGGATACGCAAGATCGGCCGCCTCCACTTCGCGGGTGCGATCGTGGCCACCCTCAAGCTCGCCGACCCGCGAAGGGTCGATATCGAAGCCGGTGACCGCAAAGCCTTCGCGCGCAAAAGCGACGGCCACGGGCAGTCCGACATAGCCTAGTCCGATGACTGCGATTTTTCGTCGGGGTGCTGTCAATGGAAATTCCTGACTTTGCCTTTGTTTAGCGGACGCTCGGCGGATCGCAAGGGTGAACGGCCGACATCATTAACCCGATGTCAGCCGCCGCAATTCAGCCCTGTACACGCGTCACTTCGCGCACCATTCGTCATGCCAGGTCTGGGCCATCAGCACATTCCAAAGCCAGGAGCCGTGATTGCGCCGGCCACTCATATGCTCGGCCATTCTGCTCGCCAGCCGGCCGGCATTGAACAGATTCTGCGCCTTTAACCTCGGTGGTGACAACAGATCGCCGGCCCAGGACCTGAGCGGGCCCCGCAGCCAGTCGTCGATCGGAATGCCGAATCCGGTCTTTGGGCGGTCGACGAGATCTTGAGGGACATGCTGATCGAGCACCTGCCTGACCAGCCATTTGCCGCGGCCGTCGCGGACCTTCATGCCGGGCGGAATTCTGGCGGCGAATTCGACCACATCCTTGTCAAGAAATGGCACGCGGGTTTCAAGCGCGACCGTCATTGCCGCCCGATCGACCTTCTGCAGGATATCGTCGGTCAGATAGCTCAAGGCGTCGGCTAGCGTCATGCGATCGAGCGGATCAAGTTCTATCTTCACGCCATTCATTTCCCCGGCCGACCAGTTGCCGCTCTCTGCTCCGTTCACGATCGTCTGCGCGGGATCGTCATCGATCGAGCAAAGCTCGCGATACATATCGTCAAGCGAGGCCGAGCCGACGATGCGCGCCATCTTCGCCAGCTGATCGCCCGCGCGCCGTACCCTGAATCGCGCCGGCAATAGCGGCTCCGCCAGCCGCGCGATCGTGCCGGCGGACTCCGGCGATACCGACCGCAGAAACATCGCCAGCATCCGCCGCAACATCATCGGCATTGCGCCAAATCGTCTGTTCAGGCCGTCAGCCCAGACGTGGCGGTTATAGCCACCGAATAACTCGTCTCCCGCATCGCCCGACAGCGCGACCGTGACATGCTGCCGCGCGAGCGACGATACAAGATGGGTCGGGATCTGCGAAGAGTCGGCGAACGGCTCGTCATACATCGTCGGCAGCTTCGGAATGACATTTCGCGCCGTTTCCGGATCGACGTAGAGTTCAGTATGCAAGGTGCCGAGATGCGCGGCAACCTTTCGCGCCTCCGTCGCCTCATCGAAGGCGTCTTCGTTGAAACCGATGGTGAAGGTGCGAACCGGCTGGCTGGCCTGGGCCTGCATCAGCGCGACGATGGTGGAAGAATCGATGCCGCCGGACAGAAATGCTCCGAGCGGCACATCGGACAGGCATTGCCGTTTGATCGCGATCGACAGCAGCCGCTGCAATTCGGCGATCGCCTCCCCCTCGTCCGTGATGCGCCTGGCCTGCGCGGCAACCACCGTCTCGCGCAGTGACCAGTAGGGCTTTGGCGCCGGCATGTGGCCTGTGGCGACGCCAGCGCGGAAGTCGACATAAGATGCGGGAGGAAGCTTTCGAATGCCGCTCCAGATGCTGGACGGCGCGGGCACATAAGAATAGCGCATGAACGACGTCAGCGCGTTGCGATCGAGCGACGGCGACCACTCCGGGTGCCTTGCCAGCGCCTTTAATTCGGATGCGAAGACGAGATCTCCGCCGCTCCAGCCATAGAACAGCGGCTTCTCGCCAAAGCGATCGCGGGCGAGCGTCAGCGTCCTTTCGCGTTCGTCCCACAGCGCCAGCGCGAACATCCCGGAAAGGCGTTGCAGCGCCGCTTCCACGCCCCAGTGTCTGATGGCGCAGAGCAAGGTTTCGGTATCGGAATGCCCGCGCCAGGTCGGCGCGGCGCCGGCGGCTTCCAGTTCGTCCCTGATATCGAGATGATTGTAGATTTCGCCGTTGAAGGTCACCGTGAAGCGGCCGCAATCGCTGTGCATCGGCTGGCTACCGGCTTGCGACAGATCAAGCACGGACAGACGGCGATGACCGAATGCGAGGCCCGCGGGAGCGTTGGTCCAGTAACCGTCAGCGTCCGGACCCCGATAGGCCAGTGCGTCCGTCATGGACCTGGCGACGGCGACAAGCCGGCCTTCCTCGCCCCCGCCCGGCCGCAACAGACCAGCGATGCCGCACACTAACCGGCGCTCCTTTTCAGGCCGCGCGAAGGTGACGCGAGCTCTTCTCTTAGCTGCCGCCACCGCAGCTCAATGGACGCTGACACTGGCTTGAGGCGCTTCGACTGCATGTGCTGGTTGAGCCCAAATCCGAGGGTCGCGACGTCGGCGACACCTTTCGCCGCGTGGATGGCGACCCCGACGAGTGCCGGCATCAACTCACCCGTCGCCATGCCATGGCGCCAGATCGAACTTGCAAACGTCATCCGCCCCGGAAGAAGTTTCTTGAGCGCCAGGTGATCCTGCCGATAACCCAACAGAACGCTATCCAACCCTGCCAGCCTGCTGTGACGAAAGCTCTTCAAGAGCAGATCCTGATCTTCGGCATAGCGGAGCCTGGAATTGTAGGGATTGTTGCGGAACCAGGCCGCGCGCCCGCACCAGCTCGGATGCGGCAGCGAAAAACCCACAAAGGGCCGCGCCACGATGTCCTGATGATGGAGCCCGACCGGCATCTCGCCCACGAGTTCGCCGCCACTTCTGAAGACCACAGCGCCACAGCCCAGAAGATCAAGCTTTCGATCCTCACGCAAGCGATCGACCTGCCGTGCCAACCGCTCCGGAAAGCAGATGTCGTCGGCATCCATCCGCGCGATGAACTCGCCCCTCGCGAGCGCGACCGCCTGATTGAGACGCGCCGCAAGGCCGGCGGAGGTGGATTCACGGACGAGACGAATGCGCGGGTCGCCAAATCCTTCAACGATTGCGGCACCATCATCGAAAGAGCCGTCGTCGATGACGATCATTTCCCAATCGCGAAGGCTTTGCAGTAGAACCGAGCACACCGCGACGCCGACCGTCGAGGCGCTGTTGCGCATCGACATGATGACGGACACGAGCGGCTGGCCCACGGAGATCACGCGAAAGCCCTGACCCGGGACAAGTTACCTCGCCGCCAGCAACGTCATTCCCGGCAGCCCGAGCCCTGACTTGACGAGGTGGAAGCGCGACGGGAATTTCCCGACGATTTCATCGATCGCCCGTGACGGTCCGACATTGTAATTCGATTCCGCGGACTGAAAGAAGGTGTCATGCGCCAGCGCGCTCGCATCCGGCACCGTCGAAAAGATCTGACTGAGCTCATCACGAACCGATTCATAGGCGTGGTCGCCGTCGACAAAGAACAGCGGCCGCTTGGGACGCCCGAGCTTCTGCCACTGCGCTAACGCGACCTCAACACCGTTGCCGCGGTGTAGATGGACCCCGGTGAGCCCCTTCACCAACCGGCCATGCTCCTCGCCGGGGTGCTCGACATGATCGGCATCCGGCGGCAGGTCAACCGAATGAATGGTGTAACCCAGCTTGAATGCCCTGCTGCATTCGTAAAAGATCCGAGCAGATGCGCCGATATGCGTGCCCCAGTCGAACACTATCGAAGGCTTGAGCCGGCACGCTGCGGCTGTCATCAGCAAGAGCTCGTTCAATGGATAGGGATGCGTGCCCACCACGGGCACGATCTTTTCCATCAAGAAGCGCGAAAGGATCCAAAGATCAACCTCGAACTCGGACGCCGCGGGATTGCGAACCGGATCGGGCCACCCTCCCGCGAACTGCTGTGTCCTGCCTCGGATTTTACGAGCGATCGATCGAACTGTTGCTAGCGGCACAGTGTTGCTCCTGTTGAAACTTCTTTCGCCGCGTTGCGGGCGACGATCAAACCAAAACCCAGCCGGGAGGATAAAGGTCGGCCGTGTTGGTCTTCTTCAATTCAACCGGCGCGAACCATGCTCGCGGCGCGATGACAATCTTCTCAGACGACGAATTGAGCCAGGCCCCCCACCAGCTGAAGGAACTGTTGGCAATGACGTGATGCTTGCATCGCGTCATCAGCGCCATGTCTTCCCAGGGCCGCTCCGGATCACCGCGAACATGGGTGAGACGCTCTTTCGGCACGAAATTCAGCACCTGCTCGGCGGCCTCGGCATCGTCAGAAAAGATCAACAGCTCGGCGTCGCGGCCGGTAACGCTTTCGAGGCGTTCGAGCCCCTGCCGATAATACGGCTCACCGAGAATTCCATGGACTTCGTGGGTGCCTGACTTGAGATAGTCACCACGACGGATGTGGATCGAGACCGGCAGGCGACTCGCTTCGATCTGCCGGAGCATGTCCGCGGCAGCGCCGCTCAACGGCTCACGAACAGCAAGCCAGTCGCGCAGACGTCCGGCGATCGAAGAGAAGTAGCGCTCGCTCTGGAAATAGCCAAACAATGCCATTTGCGATCCCAGCGCTTCGAACGCCGGATCATAGTGGAAATGCGGCTCTCGATATTCGCTTCGTGAGGTTGCAAGCTTCGGCAGACCGGCTTTCCCAAGCAACCGGTCGAACCGCGTCTTCCATCTGGCGCGCGAAAAATTTTCTTTTGGCCTCTCGACGCCGTGGCACTGTGCCGAAGCGACGGCTTCCGGGACAGCTAAGCGATCGAGCAGGAACGGCCGCGGCGTATTTCGAGGATCACTGGCTCTGAAACCACTGAGATCAAGCACGAGGGGGACGCCATGACGCTCGGCCAGCGCTTTGCCGGCCGCATACTGGAACATCTGGTTTCCCAGACCGCCCATCAGCGATACCGTGATCACTGCAGAACCTGCCCGGACATCAGGCCCGTCGAAGCTCCGCGACCGCGGCCCGGACCCCGGCGTCCAGTCCAGTCGAAGGCTGCCAACCGAGCTCGGATCGAAGCAGATCGGGCGATCCGACCAGCCACGGCTCGTCATCCTTGCGCATGCCGAGCGCGCCGAAACCGAGCAGAGCGGCATCCGCACCCATCGCTCGTGCAACAGCCTCTGCAAATTCGCGCACCGAGTGGCCCTCGCCCGTGGCGACGTTCCAGGTCGCGATCCCGCCCTTCTCGCGGGCGTGCGCATCGGCACGCAACATCGCCTCGATCACATCATCGACATGGACGAAGTCGAGCACCTGCGTGCCTGACGAGATCGCCACACGCTCGCGCTTGCTCAAGCCGGTCACCAGCGCCGGCAGAAGCCGGTGCGGCGCCTCGCCGGCGCCATAGACCTTGAAGAGGCGCAGCAGGCGAAAGCTGGCGCCGCTGTTGTGGGCAGTAGCGCTCGCCATCAAGCCGCCGGCCGCCTTGGACGAACCGTAGAGCTTGCGCATCTCCAGCGCAGACTCTTCCGTGACCAGGTTTTGCGACGTTGGGCTTCGATATTCCGAGAAGGTACCCGCCATCACCATGCGCGCGCGCCATTCGCTGCAGAGCTGCGCGAGGACCGCCGGCAGTTCGACATTGATCCGCAGCGTCGCGCCGACGTCACGGTGATCGGGTTTCACGCCATAGGCCGCCAGATGAAAGACGGCATCGAACGGCGTATCCACGAGCCGCCGCAAATTGCCGTCGCTGAAATCATCGCATGCGATAACGCGAACGCGAGGGCCCCACTCCGCCGGAAGCACACTTGAGGGTCGCACCAGCGCGGATACACGCCTGCCCTCGGACAGCAGACGGGCGACGAGACGGGTACCGATGAATCCGGAGGCACCGGTGACCAGCGCGTTAGCGGGCGACATGATTGCGGATGGCTTGCCGGTATTGCTCGATTTGCTCGGCGGTGATCTGCGCCGCCGCCTCAGGACTTGCGGCAAATTCCCGATACCAGTTTGCCGTCAGTTCGACGGTGCCCGCAAATGACAATGGCGGCGCCCAGCCGAGCAGTGTTCTGGCCTTTGTACTATCGAGATGCAGAAAGCGCGTCTCGGGGAAACTTCCTGCGGCGTAGGTAATGTCCGGCCTGGTCCAGACCGCGGAAAGCCGCTCGACCAGATCGCCGACGGTGCGGGCAGCCTCGTCGCCGGGACCGAAATTCCAGTTGTCGGCCGCAGCGCGATCTCCACCGAGCAGGCGCGCCGCCAGCACCAGATAACCATGGACAAGCGCCATCACATGCTGCCAGGGGCGGACGGCGGCTGGATTGCGCAAGTTGAGCGGCAGGCCGGCCGTCACCGCACGAACGAAATCCGGCACGATCCGGTCGGCGGACCAGTCGCCGCCGCCGATGATGTTGCCGCCGCGCGCATTCGCAATCAGCACGCCGTTGCCGCGCTCGGCCAGCGTCGCGCGATAGGAGGCTGCGACCATTTCGGCGCAGGCTTTGGAGGCGCTGTAGGGATCCTTGCCACCGAGCGGATCCTGCTCGCGATAGCCCCACACCCAATCCTGATCGCGATACACCTTGTCGGTAGTGATACAGACGACCGCCTTCACGCCGGGCGTGAGCCGCGCCGCCTCGAGCACGTGAGCGGTGCCGAGCGCATTGGTGGCGAAGGTTTGAAGCGGATCGTCAAAGGATTTCGAGACCAGCGGCTGCGCGGCAAGGTGAATGATGACGGACGGACGATGCCGCTCGATCGCACGGCGGACGGTCGTAAAATCCCTGATATCTCCAATGGTGGATGCAATGCCGTCGGCAATATCGGCGGCGGCGAACAGGCTGGGCTCGGTGCCAGGCGCCAGCGCAAGGCCCGCAACGTCGCAACCGATTCGCTTGAGCCAGCTGACGAGCCAGCCGCCGGTGAAACCCGTATGTCCGGTCACGAAGATGCGCTCGCTTTTCAGCGGCGCCTCGAAGTCGAGCAGGTGAGAATCTGTCGTCATCAGGCGTAAAGCCTCATCATACAATCGGGAAGACTCGCAGCCTTTATCGATCCATGGACGAACATTGTCATCCTCCGGCCGTGACTTCTGCCGGTTCTGAAATCATGGGCGACATCACCGTTTCTCCCCGCAGAACGCGTTCATAGGACCGGGCGATCTCGGCCCAGGTGAAACGTTCTTGCCAGGCGCGGCGGCCTGCCTCGCCAAGCTTGTGCAAATAGTCCTTAGAGTGAACGGCCTTCTCCATCTCCCGCGCGAGCACCGCCGGCGCTACCTTTGTGTAGCCGCGTTCGTCAACCTCTGCAGGACATATCCAGCCGCCGCCGGTCCAGCGCACGATCTCCCGAGAGTTGCCGACGGGTACCGTGAGAAACGGGGTTCCGGCAGCCGCCGCCTCAAACAACACGAGCGGCGAGTATTCGACCTTGGAGGCGAAGACAAACAAATCCGCCTCGAAGAAGGCGTCCACGACCTTCTCGCGCGGCAGATCAAGACGAAGCACGGTCTTTGGAGCCGACGGAGCCGGAACTGAGACTCTCGAAGCGGAAGCCACGACGGCGGCACCTTGCGTGGCAGCGGTGGCGACGCTCGAAGGCTTTGCCAATCGGGTCCGTTCGTCCGGCGGCTTCGGAAATAGGCGGCTTATGATTCCTCTGACGCCAAGCTCACGGAATAACTCAATGGCCCGCCGGGAATTCAAGTTCGCAAGCCGCTGCAAGATGTGGTGGAAATATGCGACCGAGAGCCTTTTCGGCGGCCAGTTGCCGTTGAGGATCAGCGTCGCGCCTTGGGCTCCAAAATCAACCTGCCTAAAAGCCTGCTCAACAGTTTCGTGACCCTTGGCGTTGATCGGCGAACCCACAGTCAGGAAGATCAGATCGTCCACGGGAATGCCGAATTCGTTTCGAAGGCGCCCTTCCCTCTGTCTGTTGCGTCCAAACTCGACCTCGCTGGCGCCATTGGGGACGATCGAGAACGCAGTGATGCCGTTGGCCTTTGCAAAATCGATGTCGCGGTAATTCTCGGCGTAAAAGATGAGATGATCGAACTTGCGCAAGATATTCGGCAGCTGACGGAAATAGTCCTTGAACGAAGGTTCGTAAAAGCTTGAAAAGCCGCACGGCACGAAAACCTTCCGCGCCTTGATCTGATCGAGCACCGGCCAGACCGCATCGAAGCTCCATTGCTGCGCAGCCTTGATCAGGATCGCATCGCCGTCAAATTCGGTGATGAACTTGCGGTAGCGATCAACCTCGCCGCGAATGCCCGTCACCAGATTTCCGCTGATGTCGAATGAGTGAATACGGACGCCGTTGTGAACGTCGGTCCTGCGATCGGGGTGACTACGCGCCGCCACACTGACATCATGACCGGCGGCCGCCATCCGTTCGGCGATCTGGCGCACGACTTCCTGCACGCCTCCCCTATGCGGCCAATAGCTCTCGCAACAGAAGAGAAGCTTCATCGATGGTCCCTTGACGCGGCCGGCTTCAGGCGATGCATACGTCCGCGAATGGCCCGCGCCGTGCGCCACACCCACTCGTAAGCGGGTTGACGAAGCATCAAGCGGCGCTGCGCCTGCACGATCCTTTGCTCCAGTTCGGGACCGGGCCTGCCGCCGCCGATTCTGCGCCCCGCCTCGGCGATCACGGCCAGCATGGCTTCGCGATCCGGCCGTTGCGAAACGCGCGTCTTCGCACCATGAATGAGCGCGGCAATGTCCATGTGGACCTGCTGCGGCGCCGGCGCTCCGGCCTGATAGGCGAGGTTTTCGGATGAGATGGTGACGAGCTTTTCCAGAAATGGCTGAAGACCCTCACGCGACATGCTGGAGGGAACCTCCCGGTAGACCGTCAATCGCTCTGGAAGATTGGCCACCCGATGGTGCCGGGAAATGCGCGACCACAGTTCATAATCTTCGGGCGGATGTCGCGCCGGATCGGTGGCATAGCCTCCGACGCGGTCGAGCGCGGACTTTCTGATCATCACCGATGAATGCACGAACGGATTGTTGAAGAGAAGGTCGAACTGCAGGATTTCATTTTCGGTCGGATGGTCGTGAAACCGGCCGCTCGGCGTATCGCCGATCCATATCTCGGCGCGCGTGCCGACCAGACCGTGTTCGGGGTTGGCGTCGAGAAATTCAACCTGCTTTGCGATGCGGGTCAGATCGGCGAGATCATCATGATCCTGCCTTGCGACATAGCGCCCTCGTGCCAGCGAAATGCCGCGGTTGAGCGCCGCCGCCAGACCTTTGTCCTCCTGGTGAAAGACGCGGACCCGCGGGTCCGCGATCCCGTCGAGAAACGCGCGCGTACCATCCGTCGAGCCGTTATTGATGGCTATTAGTTCGAAATCGGCAAACGACTGCTTCAGGATCGTGTCAAGCGCCACGGGCAGGTCTGAGCCACCGTTGCGCACGGAGAGCACGACGCTGACGGTTGGACTCGAACTCATCGCGAAGCCCAGCCTCTACGCTGACGGCAACTGGTCAATGACGGCTCACGCCCAGACGCGCCATGGCGCCCGGCCCGACTGCCAGAGATTCTCAAGATGCATCTTGTCGCGCAGTGTATCCATCGGCTGCCAGAAACCGGAATGGCGATAGGCGGCGAGCTCGGACTCATGCGCCAGCGCTTCGAGCGGTGCAGCTTCCCAGGAAGTCTGGTCGCCTTCGATGTGATCAATGGCCGGTGGATTGAGCACAAAAAATCCGCCGTTGATAAGCGCATTGTCGCCGGGCGGCTTTTCGACAAACGACCGCACGATGGCGCCATCGAGCTCCAGGGCACCGTAGCGTCCGGGCGGGCGGACCGCCGCGACCGTGGCGAGCTTGCCGTGGCTGCGATGAAACGCGATTGAGGCCGTGATGTCGATGTCCGATAGTCCGTCGCCATAGGTAAAGCAAAATGGTTCGCTAGGATCGAGATAGTTGCGCACGCGTTTGAGCCGGCCGCCGGTCAGCGTCGCTTCGCCGGTATCGACCAATGTAATGGTCCACGGCTCGGCATAACTTTGGTGATAGGTGATGCTGTTCTTGGCGGCATCGATCGTGACGTCGGAATGGTGCAGCACGAAATTCATGAAGTATTCTTTGATCATGTAGCCCTTGTAGCCAAGGCAGATCACGAAATCCTTCAAACCGTGATGCGCGTAGATCTTCATGATGTGCCAGAGAATCGGGCGCCCTCCGATTTCGATCATCGGCTTCGGTCGCACGACACTCTCCTCAGAGATGCGAGTACCCATGCCTCCGGCAAGAATAACGACCTTCACGACCTCACCTGCACTTGTTCAAGGGGTTAAGCATTCGCCTGCTCCGCTGGCCTCTTGCGAAACCAGAAGCAGCCGCAACCATAGGATTCCGCCTGAACGCGCGCGGGTGGCGGCGCCACGATCAGCCCACTCTCTCCGCGTTCCTCGATAAGTGCGAACTCCACGAGCTCGAGCGGCCCGAAGTAGCTTGCGAACGCCTCGTGATCGTAAATTCGGTGGGCGTTGAACGCTACCCGCGGCCGTCCGACCGGCGTCGCCACCAGAAGATTTCCTCCGGGCGCGAGAACGCGGACGAGTTCCTTGATTGCTTTCAGGTCGCCGTCAGGGTCGAGCGGATCACCGTAACGGCCAAGACCGATATGTTCGATCACATGCATGCACGACAACGACACGATGCCGCCGTCTGCGAACGGCAATTGCGTCAGGTCTGCAGCGCCGGTGTAAAGCCCGTTCAGAACGAGCGGGGCGGGACGAAAATCATAGAACTCGACCGGTATGAATGCGGAAACGACGGCGCAGAAATTGACGATGGAAGAAATGTCGACATGCTTGACCGGCCGCGTTTTCGCGAGCACTCGGGCCGCCCAGGCCGGATGATAGGTATAATGCCGGTCGATCGGGGTGACGGTGGCGCGGTCGGACAGCTGAGGGTTGATATCGGCTGAATTCACGGAGAGCCGCGGCGCGCTGCCGGCCATTGCGGCAAACTGCTCGAACTCATGGTGAAAGACGCGAAGCGCATCCTTGCGTTGCTGGCTCGTCAGGAAGGACACGACCTCGTCCTTGTGCTCCAGAGCCCATTCGAGCCAATGGCGGTCGGCGAGCACACGCCTCAGGTATCGCCTGCGGCGGAACACATCCACCAGCAGACGAAGGTCGCTCGGCCCCTTGCCGAGGGAAGCGTCGTTGGACTGAGCGGGCAGATCCATCACAGCTTTACATCCGCACCCGGCGATCACGCCCCGGCGCGTTTCACGGCGCGCACCTGGCAGTCGAAGTGCAGCATGTCCGGGCTACCTGTATCGCTCGCCGACATGCGCTCAACCATTGCAAGCACGACCTGCATGGCATTGAACTCAAGCGGCGTCGGCTTCTCGCCTCCGGCAAAGCGTTGTGCCATATCGGAAACGCGACGCAGTTCCTGCCCTACGCATTCGAAGAAATTGCCGTTCGGCGTCATCTCGACAATGTCGAAGCCGAGCCGATCGAGGTGAAATTCGTAGAAATAGCGGTTGAATCCAGTGGCGTAGTGGTATGGCGCGAAATGCGTAAGACTCCAGAACGGTGCTGTAATAATGAACATGCCGCCCGGCCGCAGCAGGCGTGCCATTTCGTCGAGCGCCCGCACGGGGTCGGGCAGATGCTCCAGCACTTCCGTGCAGAGCACCGCGTCGAATGAGGCGTCCGGTTCTGGGATATCAAGAATATCCGAGACTATATCGATCTGGGAGAAGTCCCAACTGCCCGTCTGCAAGCCTGAGTCGCCCTTGCCGTCATAGACGGCATTGTCCTGCGCGACGTATTTCAAATGCCCGCAGTGTTTCTTGTACTGACATTCGCCGGCACCGGCATCGAGCAGGCGCGCGCCCGCCGGCAGCGCGGCCAGTGCGCTGGCCACCCACGCGTCGCGCGTCGCAGCGTTTCTGGTGCCGACGACATATTGCCCCTGGTCAGCGGACAAAATCCTGGTGCGTTCGGACCTTGGCAGAGCCAGATAATTGGTAACCAACCGCCTAGTACGGAGCCAGTCCCGCAATCGCTGCACGACCATGGCTCCCGCGCGCGTCCTGGCCGATGCGCGCGCCGCCCCCTTGATGACCTGATACATAGCGCTGATCGAGCCGCCTTTTCGCCGATGCTTGCCCGCTGCTCACACGCTGACAACTGTGTTGGGGCTGGGCCTCGTTTTCCAGGCCGTGCATGCGGTGCACGACACGGAAGAAAAATCGCCAGCAACCTGTTTGGCTCTTTCGAATTCGATGTCGCTCCGCCAGATCTGTTCCAACAGCTTGTCATGCACGTTTGGCAACTTCGATCGCTGCTTGTAATCGTGGCAGCACATCATGGCGTTGCCTTCGGCGGACACGTAAGCGGTGTTCCACAACAGATCGCAGGCATAGCGCTTGATCTCGTCGCGTGAAGTACGCGGCTTGCCAAAATCGCTGGGAAGATCGAGCTGTCCGGCCCAATCGTCGATCGGTATTGCCTGGGTGAGCCCCGCGATGCCCTTCCACATCGCGTGAAAATCATCGACCTCGGGCTCCGTGATATCGGAAACGATCATGTCAACCTGAACCATGCACCTGTTTTCCGGCGGCCGAAGCCGCTGGTTTATCGCGGCAAATCCTTTGATATTGGCGACGACCTCATCGAAATTGCCACCGATCCTGATCTTCTCGAAAGTTTTCTTGGTCGCACCATCAAAGGAGAACACGACGTGATCGACGCCGGCCAAGAGCAGATCGCGCGCCTTCGTTTCCGTCATCATACTGCCGTTGGTCGTGAAGCCGACGTGATGTCCGCTCGATTTCGCTGCCTTCACATAATCGGTCAGATGCTTGTTGAGCATCGGCTCGCCCAATTGCGTCAGCCAGAGATGACGCGGCCGGTCGCGGATGGATTGCAAAACCAGCGAGAAAGTGTCCGGCTTCATGATCGATGGAACGCGCCCGTCCATCAGCTTCCGGCTTTCCGGAACCGGACACATCTTGCAGCCGAAATTGCAGGCCATTGCCATCTCGACATAAATCAAGTCCGGCAGGGATTCGACTGCAGGCGATCCGCGTCGGAAGGCCCTCATCGACGGCGCGAGAATAACCGGCGGCTGGGGCGCAGCCGTGGACTGGATACCCACGGCCTTCTTTGCGAGCCGCACCGCCTTTCGGACAGCGCGCCCCGGAATTGTGAACAGGTCAGTTGCGGGGGACATCAGGGCCTCTTTGTCAACTCGCCCAGCCTCAAGCCTGCGACGAAGGGGTAGACTGGTTTCTGCTACGGATCGTACCGATGAGCAATCGCGCGGATCGCTTACCGATGCGCTTCACTGTGGAAGCCAGCGAAGGCCTTGGCTCCGGAGGCTGGACATTGACTTCCCGCGGAAACAAATGACCAGCGTCCCGCACCGAAACGCCTTCAAGATAGGTCCAGCCGCCGGCAATCGGTTGCGCCGGATCGTAATAGATCCCTGTCCAGCGGCTGACATATGCGTCCCAATCACCCCCGAGTCCAGCCAGATTCTGTTGGCGGACACTCGGATCGGCGCGCTCAAAGTGCTCCAGCAGCGCGCTCTCGCATGCATCGATCTCATAACCAGCATGCCAGATCCTGAGCGCGAGATCGCCATCGGCGCAGTAGAAGTCGTAGTTCTTGTCGTCGATCCAGCCAACCCGTTCGAGCGCTTCGCGTAGAAACAGTCCATGATTGACAAAGATCTTGCCTCCCAGCGTGAAGCCGACTCGATACTGCTTCTCTTCCGGCCAAGAGCGCCAATAGAAAGCCACAGCCCCGAGACGATGGCCGTCGGCGATCCCGCGATCGAAATGGCGCACACCGTTGGCAATCGTGTCGGGATGAACGACGGAATCGTCGCTAATGAGGCAGACGTAACGCCCCTCGGCGCACTTGAAGGCAAGATTCATGAAGTAGCCCCAACTGCGCTTGCGCCGGGCCTTCCCTTCTGAAACCTCTCGATTATGCTGGACGATTGCGATGATATCACGCTGCTCTGTGAGCCAATCTATCGTGCCATCGGTCGAGCCACCGTCGACGACGATGATCTCGTAAGGAACGTCGATCCGGCTGGCGCGCACGCTGGCAATGGTCGCTTTCAGAAACGACAGGCGGTTGTAGGTGCCCAATACGATTGAAACCTGCGCGGAGATGGTCTTCATCATCAAGCCCAGCAGCGGCGAACCGCTTCAAATCGATCAAGGAACACCAGCGCGCTTGCGACAAAACCTTGCGGCGTTCGCTCTCGTGCGATCCTTTTGCCGGCATCGATCAGTTTTCCGCGAAGACCATTTTCACTTGCGAGGCGCATCACGGCGTCAGCGATCTGTTCAGGCGAGGTTGGATCGGCGAACAGCACGGCATCGCCGAGCTGCTCGCGGGCTCCGGACACCTCGGACGCAATGACCGGGCAGCCCAGCGCGAACGCCTCCAAGGGCGGCAAATTCTCAGGCCCACACAAGGTGATATAGGACAGCGCGAAAGCCTCTCGATAAAGATCGACCAGATCTTCTCGCGGGATGAAGCCGAGAAAGTGAACGCGGTCAACAAGACCGAGCCGCTCGGTAGTTGCCTTCACGTGCGCGAGGTTACCGTGATCGGCGCCGACAAGGACGACGCTCAGCGGCTTTTCAAACCGGGTCCGAAGTAATTTGAGCGCCAGCAGAAGATTGACGTGATTCTTGTGCGCCCAGAACTGCGCGGGATAGAACAGGTATTCCCCCGCAATTCCGTACCTCTCTTGGACCGGGCGGGCGGCTTCAGCTGCATCGCCAAACCGCGGCGTCGGATGCGGCATGATCAGGATCCGCGACGGGTCAACCCGGAAGAAACGCTCGACTTCCTGTTTACCCGCTTCGGTTCCGACAATGACCGCGGAAGCCCGACCCAGGACCGCGGAATAAAGCGTGTCGCGGTGCTGCCAGTTGCCATTCCCGGACATTTCAGGAAACCAGGGCTGCAGGCGATGCTGGAGGTCCCAGACCACGACCATGTAGGGCACTTCCAAGACCTGGCCGGGAGCACTGAGCTGCCAAACGAATTCGATGCCAGCCGCGTGAAGCTGATCATCCAGAGATCGCCCCCTCGGTCTGCTTCTGCGAAACAGGGCTCGGCGCGGCGCGGGCGAATCCAAGTCGAGCGCAATAACCTCGGCGTTCGGCAGCGGTTGTCGCGGAAGCTTCTTCGCCGTGCCAGGCGGACACAGAAAAACGAACGTATGCAGCGACTGCGCGCCGACCGTCAGCAACGCCTCGAAAACCTCTTTCTGAAACGTGAAGCCGCCCCCCGCCTCGGGGTCGAAATCCGCCAGCAATATACCGACGCGCAACCTTATCCTTCCCGGCAATCAATCAACGCCAAACGCGGCATATCCATGTCAGCGTCGTTCTTCGCTACGTCCCGGGACGTTTCCAGCTAGACCTTCGCCACCGACGCCGCACGCGCAATCTCGTCGCACACGGTCGAAATCTGATCGTCCGTCAGCGTCGTGCTTGAAGGAAGATAGAGGCCTGTTTCCCAGATCTCGTCGGCGACAGGGCACGCTACCGCGCGGTATCCCGGCCGTTCCTTGAGACACGGTTGCTGATTCATCGGGCAGAAGAACGTGCGCGTATCGACGCCGCGCGCCTTCAGGTGGGCGGCAAGCTGATTGCGCGATAGCGGATAATCGCGGCCGACGATGAGTGCGTACATCCAGTAGACGTTGAACGCCCAGTCCTTCTCGGCCGGCAACTGCAGCCCCAGCACTCCGGCGAGCGCCCGCGAGTACTTGCGCGCGACGCTCCGCTTTTTCTCGATGATCGTGTCGATCTTCTTGAGCTGGGCGACGCCGAAAGCGGCCTGAAAACCGGTCATGCGGAAATTGAAGCCCGCGCGTTCGTGCCAATAACGCGGTTGGGTGAAGGCAAGGTTGCGCAATAGCCGCAAGCGCTCCGCCAGCGCCGCATCGTTGGTGGTGACCATGCCGCCCTCGCCGGTCGTAATGACCTTGTTGGCGTAGAAGCTGAAGCAGTTCATGTCGCCGAAACTTCCCACGACTCGGCCGCGGCACTTCGCGCCATGCGCTTCGGCGCAATCCTCGATGACGACGAGGTTGTGCTTCTTCGCAATCTGGTTCAGCCGGTCCATGTCGACGGGATGCCCGAACAAGTGCACCGGAATGATAGCGCGCGTGCGCGGCGTGATCAGACCTTCGATCAGGTCGAGATCGAGATTCCAGGTCTCGCGCTCGGAATCGACCGGCACCGGCACGGCGTTGGCGTAGATGATCGCGAGCGCGGTGGCGATATTGGTGCTCGATGAGAGCAGCACCTCGTCTCCCGGCTTCAGGTCGAGCGCCGCGACGGCGAGATGCAGCGCGGTCGTGCCGCTGGTTACGGCGACGCCGTACTTGCAGTCGGCGAAGGCGGCAAAGCCCTCCTCGAAATCGGTAATCGCGGTGCCGAAGGACCCCGAAATCTCCCCCCGGCGCAGCGCCGCAACCACGGCTGCGATCTCTTCCTCGCCGAAATCAGGCTCGAAAACCGGGATCATGACTTCGCACTCACGAATACCTTGTCGTACTGATCGCCGAGGAACGGCCCCTGTTTCACGCTGATGCACTGCATGTCCTCGATGACGCGAATGGCGTGCACGCCATGGATGAGAACAATCGCGTCTCCCGCCTTCAACTCGACTTCGCGCAACAGCTCGCCGTCGTCGCTGAAAAGCTGCACACCGACGATACCGCGCTGCACGACGAACATCTGCTGAAGGTCCTTGATCGAGCGTTCGAACTCGCGGTGGTAATGCGGCGGCTCGACGAATCCCGCTTCATGCGCCAACAGCCCGAATTGAAAGGACGATTCGGCAGGCGAGAAGAAGGTCGTCTTCTCGACCTTGACGTCGGCGCGGATGATTTCCGCATAACGGATCCCGCCGTGCGTTATTACTTCCGGTCCCATTGATCCTCCTGCTGCGGCCCTACGAAGCGCCACATCGTCAATCTCCTCCAAGTGCCACGACGGCATCTCGTTCAACATCATAGACCGGCATCCCGGCTATCATCTGCCGGCGCGCGGCGCCACCGAGATAGGTCAACTTGCCGTTGCGATCGCGGGATTCCCGAAATCGGGACTCGACGTAGCCTTGCTCTGGCGAAACGGCGACGACGCCGCCCTTGCCGACATAGCTCTCGTGCACGAAGTAGGCGTTATTTCCCGCCAGGTTCGAGCCGACCAGCGCGTACCCCTTGCTGCGGGCCACGCTCGCCAGCGCCGCCAGCGAGGCACCCCAATACAGATTCGAGTAGTGCGCCATGGTTCGATCGAAGGCCGGATCATACGGCACCGTGATCGCCTGCCGGGCTCCGAACACGCTGTTATACTCGGCGATGACGATGACCGGCTGGACCGCGGTAACTCGCTGCCACACCCAGTAATCGTTGCCGTCGATGTCAATGCTGAGAATACCAAGCGGCCCTGCAAAGCCGCTCTCTTCGAGAATCGCATTGATATTGTCGCGATCGACCCAGCGGCACAGCGCCGTCAGGTCATGGCGCCAGTACATGTCGCGGGCCCGGAGGCTTTCCATGTTGCCCTTGTCACCATCCATGACCAACCCGCGCCAGTTGTCGTTCAGCAGCAGGAAACGTGTATTGGACTCGGAATAATCCTGCACGCCGAATTCGACAAAGGTGGAAAGCTCGGGCGGAATGCCGAGGCGCGCGATCAAATACTGAATGATGCCGTCATCGCCGAATTGCGAGAATACCTTGAATTCCGCCTCGCGAAGGCTCTTCGCGGTCGCGCGCACCTGGTTGGCGAGCAGCCGACCGGTCAGCAGCTTCAGTTCGTCGATGGTCTCAGGCTGCATCTTCGTCAGGCCTGCGCGATCGACGGCTGTGCCGGCGCCTTGCCCCCCGCTCCAGGCATCGCGCATCCAATTCCACAGTGATCCCAAGACTATCCTTCCTCCGGGGGCAGCATCGATGGTTCAATTGAGCATCTCGGCGAACTTCGCCTTGAGTTCGGCGGTTCGCTGCTCATAGGTATGATCTCGGCAGGTTCGCATCTGGCCCTTGTTCCCGATCTCGGCAGACCGAGTTGGATCGCCGATCAACGCATCGATCCCCGCCAGGCATTCCTCGGGATCGCCGTAATCGACAACCTCCGAGCCAACATCAAACAACTCCCGTAAATTGGTCTTGCGATCGGTCAGAAGCGCGGCGCCGCATCCTGTCGCCTCATAGAGGCGCATATTGTTGGCATAAGCCCCGGCGATTCCAATATGCTGATTGATGACAATTTGCGAGCGGCGGAAGATTTCGAACATTTCGCGTCCCCAGGCCTGCCCACGATAGCAGCCGTGGATCGGCGAATCCTTCGACACTTGCTCGATTCCCATTCCCCAGATGTTCAGGCTGGTCCGTTCCGCGAGAAACTCGAGCAGACGAATACGATCGGCATGGTGGGACGACAACGTCCCCACGAAGGTCACCGCGAGATCCCTCTCCCCTTCGGGCAGACTCGCCAGGACGCTCGGTGCAAATCCCAACTGGTTGTAGAACGTTCGAATCCCGCGCCGTTCGAATTTCTGCACGTAATTCGGCAGTGACGTTGCTATCAGATCGTAGCCGAGGTCATCCTCCGGCTCGTGCCACGGCGCGGCGATCTGTCCGACCAGCAAGCAGCGCTCGCCGACCAGCGAGCGGAGCGACTCGGCACTGACGAAATGCATGACTTGATTGAGGATCACGTCTGGACGGAAGTCCTCAATCTGCGCAATCATGACGTCTCGCGTCCAGCCCGGCATCGCCATGAGCTGCGGCGTGCGATTTTGACCTCGCCCGAACAGGCGGCGCATCTTGGCTGAAAAACCCTGCGGCTCGGGCTTGTCGGACGGGTCAATCCTCAGGCCGTGCTCGGCAGCCCACCGCAATTGCATGGCCTTGTTGTTGAGGTGGACGTCGGCCGCCTCGACACCGTTAGCCCTGAGACCTCGCGAATAGAAGTCCGCGGCACCAAACAGCGATGCGTTTCGCACCGCCATCTGCCGGTCGTAACTACTCTCCGCCAAGCCAGGATTCTCGGCATAAAGATCGTCGAGAAACGCCTCGTAGTCGGTATTGAGGATGAGCACGCGCACTGACAAAGACCTTCAGACAGCCTTTGCCCGATAAAGCACATCGTGATGCGACAGCTGCGCCAAGACATCGTAACGGGGCAACAACAATTCGTCGATCTCCTCGCGAAAGCGGGCCTCCACCAGAATGAAGCTCGGCCGATGCCGCAGAAGGTCAAGCCCTTCGAGCGCTTGCCGTTCAAACCCTTCGACATCGAGGCTGAGCAAGTCGACTCGGTTCAGCCTGTGCTTGTCCAGGAGATGCGACAGCGACCTCCCGGGCACATCGACATGATATGTCGTCAGCGACTGGATTTGCCGGCCGGTTTCGACATGGGCTCGTTCCGCCTCGGCATCGCTCCAGCCGCCATCGACGACCGACATCAAGCCGCAAAAAGTCATCGGGACGCTCTCGCCGTCGGCATCGGACGCCACCAGCGCGCAGTTCTCGACAATGCTCTCGGGCCGCGCGACTCGGCATCGCTCCGCAAGCTCCGGGATCGGCTCGACGAGAACGCCGCGCCATCCACGGTGCCGCGCGAAATAGGCGGTATTGCTCTGGTTCTGGCCGTCATTTGCTCCGGCTTCGACAAAAATGCCGCCGTCAAAATCGATATAGCGCTCGAGTTTTCTGTCGAGTTCATTGAGCCCATAGTAGTGCTTTTCGGGCGGCGCGCGCCTAGCCAGCCGCGCTCCTGCTTGGAGGCGGCCCAGAAACTTGCGGATCGCATTTCCGGTCAATGTGGCGCGCTCTCTAGTCAGAACGCCGTGACGATCGCGCGATCCGCCAAGGCCAGCAGCACCTGCTCGGCCAACTCTGCGGCATCGTGATCAACGGTCTGAAGATGGATTTCCGGCAACTGCGGCGGCTCATAGGGCGCGTCGAAGCCGGTAAAGTTCTTGATCTGACCGGCTTGAGCCTTGGCGTAGAGACCTTTCGGATCGCGGCGAATGCATTCCTCGATCGGCGTATCGACGAAGATCTCAATGAACTCGCCGTCAGGAACGAGGCTTCGCACCGCGTCCCGCTCCGCGCGATAGGGAGAAATGAATGAACAGAGGACGATAAGACCGCACTCGGTCATGAGCTTGGCGACCTCGCCGGCGCGGCGAATATTTTCGACGCGGTCGGCCTCAGTAAATCCAAGATCGCGGCAGAGACCATGGCGAACGTTGTCGCCGTCAAGCAACATCGTATGGTAACCGGCCGAATGTAGGCGCTGCTCGACGATGTTCGCAACCGTCGATTTTCCCGCACCGGAAAGTCCAGTGAACCAGAGGATGGCCGGCTTCTGGCGCTTGATTGCCGCACGCTCGGCCTTTCCCACCAGCAGCGGTTGCCAGTGCAGATTAGTGCCGCGCCGCAAGCCAAAGGCAATCATCCCCGCACCAACCGTCTGATTGGTAAAGCGCTCGATGACAATGAACGAACCGGTGTAGCGGTTTTTGTCATAAGCATCGAAAGCAACGGGTGTCCCTGTCGCCAGATTACAGAACGCGATGTCGTTCAAAGCCAGCGACTTGGCAGCCAGATGATCGCCGTTGTTCGGATCGATCTTGTATTTCAGCCCGGTCACCGTAATCGGCAGCGTCCTGGTGCCGATACGAGCCAGATATGAACGGCCGGGAACAAGCGGCTCTTCCGCCATCCAGATGAGATGAGCGGCAAACTGATCCGATACTTCCGGCCGCGACATGGTACCAACGAGCACATCGCCGCGCGCGACGTCGATTTCATCCGTCAGCGTGAAGGTCACGGCATCGCCCGCTTCGGCGAACGTCTGACGCGCGTCGTATGTAATGATCTCCTTGATGCGCGTGGTCTGCCCGGTGGCAGCCACAACGATCGAATCGCCTGCCGCGATCCGCCCCGAGGCGACTGTGCCGGCATAACCGCGGAATTCGGAACTCGGCCGATTGACCCATTGCACGGGGAAGCGGAATCCAAGTTCGGATGCTTCTCCCGTCACATCAGCCGTCTCAAGAGACTGCAGGAGTGTTGCGCCGGAATACCAGGGCGTCTTCACCGAACTTTCCACGACATTGTCGCCAAAGCGCGCCGAGATCGGAATCGGCACGATGGATTTGAAATTGAGCGCGGCTGCAAAGCCGAGATATTCGGCCACAATGCGCTCGAATGTTTCGGCTTGATAACCCACGAGATCGATCTTGTTCACGGCCAGGACCACGTGACGGATGCCGAGCAGCGAGCAAATCAGGGAATGACGCCTCGTCTGCATCAGTACACCCTTGCGGGCATCGATCAATATGACGGCCAGTTGCGCATTCGAAGCGCCGGTCGCCATGTTGCGCGTGTATTGCGCATGCCCGGGCGTATCCAGCACGATGAACGAGCGCCGTTGCGTCGAGAAAAAGCGGTAAGCGACGTCGATCGTGATGCCCTGTTCACGCTCGGCCTCAAGACCATCGACCAGAAGGGCGAAATCGACGTCTTTGCCAACCGTGCCATGCCGTTCCGAATCCGCCCGCAGACTGACCAACTGATCCTCGAGGATATGCGTGGTATCGTTGAGCAACCGGCCGATGAGAGTGGATTTTCCGTCATCGACGGATCCGCAGGTCATGAAGCGAAGGAGGTCCTTCTCCTCCTCGCCCCGATGAACGAAGCCGGCGGCGGCGTCCATCAGAAATAGCCCTCCCGCTTCTTTCGCTCCATGGACGCGGTTTCATCGCTGTCGATCAGCCGGCCTTGCCGTTCCGAGATGCGGGATTTCTCCACCTCTGCCACGATGTCTTCAACCGACTCCGCGTCCGATTCGATGGCGCCGGTCAGTGGATAGCAGCCGAGCGTGCGGAAGCGCACGCGTTTGAGTTCGGGCGTTTCGCCTGGCTGAAGTGGAAAGCGGTCGTCATCGACCATGATCAGGGTATCGCCGCGTCGCACCACCGGCCGCTGTTTTGCGAAATAAAGCGGCACGACCGGAATTTTCTCGTACTGGATATATCGCCAGACATCGAGCTCGGTCCAGTTCGACAGCGGAAATACGCGGATGGACTCACCCTGGCGGATGCGGGTGTTGAACAGATTCCACAGTTCGGGCCGCTGCGTTCGGGGATCCCACACATGGCCCGCCGAGCGGAAAGAAAATATGCGCTCCTTGGCGCGGCTTTTCTCTTCGTCACGCCTGGCGCCGCCGAGCGCCGCGTCGCAACCATACTTATCGAGAGCCTGCTTCAGCGCCTCGGTCTTCATGACGCCCGTATAGACGGCAGAACCCGACGCAAATGGATCGACTCCGGCCTCGCGCCCACGTTCGTTGGTATAAACGAGGAGTTCGAGACCAAGACGCTGAGCCGTCTCATCCCGAAAGGCAATCATCTCGCGGAATTTCCAGGTGGTGTCGACGTGCAGCAGCGGAAACGGTGGCGGAGCCGGATAAAACGCCTTGATTGCCAGATGCAACATGGCGCTCGAATCCTTGCCGATCGAGTAGAGCATGATCGGCCTTTTGAGCTCCGCCACGACGTCGCGCATGATCTCGATGGCTTCCGCCTCGAGCCGCTCAAGCTGCCTTGGAAGGTGTGCCGTTCGCTGGCTGATGACTTGCGTCATGAAGGAATCGGCGACCATTCAAGAATCGAGAGTGGGAGAAACGGATTATTCCCCAACACATTCTTGCGAAGACGCAGCGAGATGGTGCCCTCACGTTGCGCCTGTTCGACGATGGTCGCGAAGTTGCGCGTATAATCGTTGAGTTCGATGTAGCGGCGGCACATCAGACCGTGCAGTGACTGCGGATCGAGATATTCGTAACAGGGCTCGAAATGGATGACCGCCTTGGGCTTGAAGCGGCGCAGAAAGCCGACAAAATCCCGCGACATTTCCTGGACGTAAAGCACCGCATATGAAGTGAAGATGACGGCTCCGTCCGGAATGTCGAGGCCGCTGGTTGTCAGCAGCCTAAAATCGCACCGGCCGACATGCGCGACCTTGTTGAGTTGCCTCGCGAGAAGCGAGATCAGCGCGCAGCCACTTTCGGTGTATTCGCCCGCAGCCAGCGGCATGCCGGCAAAAGGCTCGCGCATGGAAAGCGCGAGGAGCTTCGAGCCGAAGCCGGCCCCGAGTTCGGCAAGGCAGGTCGCGCCTTCCATATGAGGTCTGAGAACCTCCGCATAGAGATCGAGATGCGCAGCCAGCATCTGCGCCTGGTTCGCCAGATAAAAGGACCCGTCGACATAACAAGGCGTCTCGACACTGGGACCGCTCGATATCCGCTGGATTTCAGCAAGCGTGGGGTGATCAAGAGTTCGCGCATGGTCGAGCAGCCGCCCCCAGCGCTCGAGCTGGAATTCCCGCAAGACCTCCTGCTCGGTCTTCTCCCTGACGCCGAACTGCTCCAATCCCAGGAGCCGCTTCGGCCAAGCCGAGTGTTTCGCCAGATCGTCGAGCACGATCGGCGCCAAGTCGCAGTGTATTGCAGATGTCATCGCGTAAACTGAACCAGACGTATTTCCTGTCCGCGCCGGCTACCTGGCGCGGACATCAATGTGAGAATAAACTCGCGGATAGCGCGAGAGCGCATCGGCAAATTCCGGGGCGCGGATCTTTGAGAGGACCGGACCGTTTCGCGTGGCGCCAAAAAGGCTGTTCGAGAATTCAAGCTGGAAAAGGAGGCGGTCACCTTTGAGGAGATGCTTGCCCTTGTGCAGTCCACGGGTGTCTTCGGCAAAGATGGTGCCCTTTGGACCGCCGATCTCGACCATGTCTTCGGAACGGTAGAACTGCTCGACGTCCTCGTCCGGCAGCCGGGCGTAACCGCGGTCCAGCAATGCCGCCGGAATTCCACCAGTTTTCTGCGAGCCCTTGACGAAGCAATGTGGACCGCTGTCGGCGCCGACGTCTGTGAGGTAGAGGAAGAACTTCAGGAACTTCACCTTGTCCATATCGAAATGATAGAACTGCGCGGCGTCTGAGTCCGGCGTCTCGTTGATGTTGGTGATCCACCACATGATCGCATGATCTAGCACCGGCTTGGCACCGAGGTAGGTCTGGGCAAACCAGATCAGCGACTTGTCCGAAATCAGCCTTTGTGCCGCCGGCTGGTTTAGCAACGTGTCCGGCTGTATGGCGTATCTGACTGCCTTGGGATTGGCGCGATCGTAGAGGCCCGTCGCCTTTTCGCCAGACGGCAGAAAAATCGTACATTGTTGAGTCAGCGCGATTTGAAGCAATTCATCGCAGACCTCGTCCGGAACTCGTGTCGGGAAGACATAAAGCCCGGTTTCCCTCAGCGTCTCGATAGCTTCTGAACGCGCGCTCTCGCTCTCAATGTTCAGGATACCAGCCGGTTTGTCGATCCGATAGGGCGGATGGAGAAAGCTCAGGCACCGCGAAATGAAATCGTTCGACTTGCCGCCGGTAACGCAGAACAGACGGATCATGCTTTGATAAGCGTCCATTGGCGTCTTGCGGGTCCGCCAAAAGGCAATGAATCCGAGCGCGACGTTGCGGATGTGCTGGTATTCGTTCCTGAATAGCGCGCGCAGGCTGCGATATTTTCCCAGGAGCGAGAGAGGTTCTGCCTTGGCGATAGCGCTCATGAGAATGCTCCTTTCCGTTAAACTCGACGCTTGATCGACGACGTTATTCGGCTGCTTCGGCCAGCACGCTTGCGTGGCGATGAACTTTATGAAAGGCCTCGATCAGCATATCCACCTGCTCGTCGTCGGCGTCCCATGAAACCGGCTGGAATTGCAGCAGAGATCTCTCATACATGGCCTCGACCACCGGGCAATCGCCGAGCGCATACGTCCGATTTCCGAGATTGAACGGAAACCCGTCACGGCCAATGGCGATCCGCTTCTGGAACAGCGGGAGCGTGTAGATCGGAGCCACATAACCCTCGGCGTTGGGGACCCCCTCGGCACTGAGCGCTTTGGCGAAAGCTGACCTCGAAATTCCAAGCGCACCAGGATCGAGCTTGCAACTCCACATGAAGTAGACGTGGCGGCAGCCCTGCCGAACCGAGGGCGGTGTGATCCCCCGGAGGTTCCCGACGCCATCGCTCAATCGTTTGGAGATCGATTCGGCGCGATCGACGAGCTCGTCAATTCGCTCAAGCTGCGCGCGGCCCACCGCCGCCGCCAGTTCCGGCATTCGAACGTTCATGCCGACAAGATTGGTAATGTCTTCGACCTTCAGCCAGTCAATGACGTTTTCGCCGTGATTGCGGATCAGCTGAAGACGGCGCGCGAGGTCGGCGTCCTCTGTCACCAACACCCCGCCCTCGCCGGTCTGGATGTGCTTGTGGATGTTAAGGCTGAAGATGCCGATATGCCCGATCGTGCCGGAAAGGTGTCCGCTCTCCTCGGCGAGCGCGGCTTGGGCATTGTCCTCGACCAGGTAGATGCCTCGGGCGTCGGCAAGCTGCCGCAACTTCGTAAGCTCGGCCGGATGACCGAAAATATTCACAGCGATGATGGCTCGCGTCTTTGATGTGATCGCTCGCTCCACCGAGGCGACATCCAGGCAGAAGTGTTCGGGCTCGATATCCGCAAACACCGGAATGCCGCCATAGAACAGCGGGGCCATCGCCGTCGCCGACATCGTGTAGGGTGATGTGATGACTTCGTCGCCCGGGCCGATGCCGATCGCTCCCATGGCAGCAATCAGCGCAGAGGTCGCAGAGTTGACCGTCACGGCGTGGCCGACGCCGAAACGCTTGCACCAGGCGTCCTCAAAAGCGCGCACCTCGGACCCGCCAAAGAAAGTCGGGCGAGGACTGCCGTGGAAACCCGACAGCACCGAGCCGCTATCGAGAAAGCGCAGCACTGCACCGCGCTCGTGAGCTCCAATGCCGTTGAACGGCTGCAACGGCCGGCGAACCGCGGGCCGGCCGCCGAAAACTGCGAGAGAGTCAGTCATTGCCAAATTGCCCTTGAAAAAGATGCCCCTGTCTTCCACAACCTGTCGCGGCACCGATTAGTGCTGATGCTCATGCTTCAAGGCATAGCAGGGGTTTTCACGAAATCTTTCGATCAGTCCATTGACGAGATCGCCGGCATTGCAAACCGCGATCTCCCCGCCGCCGAGCCGCGCCGATGCGATGATCTTTCTTGCGCGCAAATCACGGCCAAGCTTGTCATTGTCGATGCGCGGCTCCGGAACCAGTTCGAGTTTCCGGGCAAAGAAGTCGACGGAGACGCGTTCGGAGACCCCGCGATCAATGAACTCGCCATTGAACGTCTTCCAGAACCGATACGGAACGTTCGCTCGCTCTTCCGCGACATGAACAAACGTCTCGACGAAATCGACCCCAAAAAACAGGATCTTGCACTTGCGCGTCAACATGACCTCGAAGGCGCTGCCCTCCGAAAACGCGCTGCGTGCTCGCGCGTCGGCGATCTCCGCCGCTTGGCGTCCGACCGCCGCAACCGGCTGGAACGGGTGGCGCGACCTTTGCGCTGACGGATGACGCCGCACGAACTCGGAAAAGGCACCCATCTTCTCTGACGGCGTGTTCTGCCGATCAAACGGCTTGCCCTGGCAGAACCCGAAATTGAAAGTCGGCACAACGAGGGTCCCGGACTCCCCGATGATTTCGATCAATGCGTTGAAGAGGCCCTCCGGACCGTTCTGTCCCTGTCGTGATACGAACTTTCCCAAGCTCTTCAGACTGGAGTGAATAAACAGGCAGTCGCCTTCCACGACTCCCAGAGCGCCGAGGCTGGCCGCCAATTCCGTTTCGGAGTAGACGGCAGGGACCGCCTGCGTCCCAGGCGCGATTTCGGCCGCCTTCATTTCAGCAATCCAGACTTCACGAGTTTGTCGGCCAGCTCCGACAAATAGCCCAACTCAATACCCGTCATGCGCGATACGTCATTGAGATCGTGCTCGCCGTCGGCGTAGGACAAGATATAGTTGATGGCCCGCAACTGCTCGCGGCTGTCGAGGCGCGAGTCGCTGCTGTAACCCCAGGTTAGCGGCGAGTTGACGTTCGGATAAAGCCCTCGCTTACCCAACTGGTATTCGCAGTACGGCTGGTTTCTTTGCAACGGCCGCCAGCTTTCATGCTCTTTGAGAATGGCTTCCAGCTGGTCCACCGTCTGCGCAAAGGATTCAAGCCGCACAAACTCCTTGTTGTCGGCCGATGTGTGATACTCGGGAAACTTGCCGTAGACGGTTCTCGCGACTTGCCCGACCGGAAGATTGAAACCGGCGGCACAATACTGGCGCTCATCGCTTCCCTCGGAAGGATCGAACGGCCTGATCTCGCACGTCCCTTGATTCGCCAGTCTTTCAAACACCTTGTCGAGCGACGATCGCCCCATCCGCGAGCGCTTGTAGGAAAGTCTGGCGCCCGGCCCGCCGAGGCATGTCAGCACCAGGCCTGCCTGCATCGAGCTTGCGAGCACTTTGCCATGCCCGTTGAGGAAACAGATCGAGCCAATCGTCTCGGGATTGATGACGAAAAGGTAGTCGAAGCGGCGCCGCTCCCACCGTGACAATCGTTCGTAAAGGGCTGCGAGGACGATTGGTCCGCTCAATTCATTGTTCGCCATACTCGGATGGCAAAGATAGCTCGAGATCAGAACCAGCCTCCCCGCGCTGCCACCCCTAAGGTAGCTATAGCCACAATCGACCGAGCCGGCTTTGAAGGACGATTTGATGACCGCGCGATATTTACCCGGCTTCAGGGCGACGCGGCGCGCGTGCGGAAGACAGAAGCCCCAGTTTCTAGCGTAGTAGGACGTCACATAGGGCGTCCAATCCGGCTGGCTCGGGATCGAGTGCAGATGCTGCTGAAGCTCCTCAAGCTCGATCAACCGATTAACTGGCGTCGAGTAATTCACAACAGCGAGATTGTTTTTCTGGAAGTCAAGAATCTTGCGTCCATCGGGATCAAGCAGATAGGCATCCTCGATCACCCATTCGTCCGGAACGGTCCAGTCAAACGCCTGCTCCCCGCTGGCCGTCTTGTGGATTTCAAAGGGAACATGGCGTGACAGAATTTTGAGCGAATCGCGATATCCCTCCCCAGTGATGCTCCGCGGGATTGGAAACAGCTCATCGAACAACGTTTCGATTTGTTTCGTCGTGTCCAGCATCTTGTCCTTACACCTAATGGATTACGTAGGGTTCAAGATGTGGGTTCGAAGCTCGCAAGCCGACCTCGTTGCGACCGAATTGAAAGCTGCGGATCGGCTTGTTGGCGGCCAGCGCTATGTTGAGCGCGATCGTCGTCATTCCCCAGACCTCCGATGCCCGGGCGATCAGATGCTCGGTATCGCCGCTGAACATCTCGGCCTCAAGATGATCCGGGTGGATCAGGCTCAATTCGCGCGCCACCACGCCGACATCCTGCCGGGGGTGAGGCTTGACCAGGACTCGGCGGACCGACGCTGAATGTTTCTTGCGCAGAACCGCCGCGAGTACGCTCCGCCAGTCATAGCCGAGCCCATCGGCGGCTTCGGTCGGATCGAGCAGCAATGCAACCATGCCCGTCTCCTCGACGATGCCGCTCGTCAAAATCCGATCCGCGGCAGCCTCAATGGCAAGATGCGGCAAAACTCTTATCCTTGACCGCGTCTCGTTGCCGAAGAGGTCGACAATGGAAGCGGCGGCAATCGCGTCGGGCACGACGATCACGTCGGGCAACGGGCCATCGCCAAAATGGGCGGCGTAGTTCTTCCAGTGGTCGAACACGAAGATGCTTGTCGCTCCTGCGGCCGCCGCTTGTTTCAGCACGGCCTGGGTGTCGGCAAAGACCGTCGATTGACCGACAACAAGCGCATCGCCCGGCTGGAGCACATGCGCCATCTCGTCGGCGGAAGTCGTTCCCTCCTGTTGCGCCGCCGACCATGCGGCAGCGTACCAGGTACCCAGCCGGCCCATGCTGCGCAACAGCGGAACAAGCTCGCGCGCGATCGCGTGGGCGCCCGGATGAATCGTATAGACATGAACGCGATCGTAATTCGCGATGAAGTCCTGCCACAGGCGGGCGCTATTCGGCCTCATGCGCTCAACCGCTCGGCGATCTTCTGTGCCGCGACGGCATCCTCGCCGGTGCACAGCGGCTCGGCGCCATCGATCACGTCGCGGGCATGCCGCATGAGATTGATCATGGCAGAAGCCGCGCCGGTCTCCTGCGCGGCCGTCTCGACGAGACGGCGGCCGGGCGGAATGCCGGCGCCCTCGCGCAGCTGGAACGGCCGAAGCCGCCGGCCGTCAGAGTCCACGACGATCCGCGCCGTTTGATAGACGATGTCCACCTCGAACAGCGTAAAGCAGCGCTCATCGAGCGCCTGCAGGAACACTTCAGGACAACGCTCGAATCCGAGAAATGCGGACACCGTCGGATCGTCGCGCCAGTGATCGTATTTGCTGGCGAGCGGTTGGTACTGCGTGCACTCACCGAACAGCATGCGGCAAAGATCGATGGCATGCGTGCCGTTATGGCGCACGCCCTTGGCGTACCGAATGGTCGCGGTCATTGCATCCCGGCCCCGCAACCGCTGCCAGGCCGGCACAAAGCGGCGCGTGTAATTGACGATCAGCGGAACGCCGGCGTCCCGGTACAGGCGGATAATCCGCTCGCCCTCGGCGCTCGACAAGGCGAGAGGCTTCTCCGCGATGACGGCACGCGGCCGATAGGCCAGCGCCCGTTCCAACAGGCCTGCGCGCTGCTCCGTCGGAACCGCCAGGCTCACGATGTCCGGTTTGCATCGCATCGCTTCATCAAGATCGGCGCAAACGGCGCACTCCCAACACTTCGCCCGCTCTCTCGCGGCCTCTGCGCTGTCGGCAATCGCAACGAGGTCGAAGCCAGTGGCCTTGTACCCGCCCGCGTGGGTCAGCGGCTCTGGCGTGCCCACTTCATCGAGTTGCGCGCCGATCGAACCTGCTCCGATCACCGCTGCGCGCAGCGAAGCGTTCATGTTCAACCCTCGGCCAGCGTCTTCTGACGCACGGCGCTGTTGATCGCCACCCAGTCCGGGGTCTTGCGCAACAAAGTCACGACATCCCTGGCGCTAAAATCGAGCCGCTCGGGGTAGAGATGCTCGAACACGCGCCGCACGAGTTCGTAATCGGCGGGTTCGTCGACAGTCAGGCGAAGCTCGGGCCAGCGCAATTCGGCGGGCGGCTCCCAGCCGACCAACCGAAACAGCTGCGGATTGCGATAGATGAAGTAACTGCCGTGAACGCGATCGACCGGATCGTCACTCAGGTCGGCCGAGCGCTGCAGCGCTTCCATCGTGAAGGCGCGCACATCGAAGCCGATCGGGAACGTGCAGCCGTTCAGGCTGTTGCTCGCATAGTCCGCCTTCGCATCGGTTATCCTGCGAACGGTTTCGTCGACATGTTCCGGATCGATCAGGGGGCAATCGCCGGTCAGCTGCACGATCAGGTCGGCGCCCTTTGCGGCGTTGAGCAGGCGCTGCGTGATGTCCTCGACCGGACCGCGATAGACGCGGCAATCGATCCGCCGGCAAAGATCCGCAATGGCCTCATCCGGCATGCTGACCGTGCTTGCCACGACGACCTCATCGACGAGCCTGGCGCGACGTACGCGTTCCACCAGCCGTTGTAGCATCGGCGCTCCGGCGAGCGGAAACATCACCTTGCCCGGCAGCCTTGTGGCCGACATCCGCGCTTCAATGGTTGCAATGACGCGCATGTATCTCACCAGCGATTCTGAAGCCAACAATGACTGCGATCACTGCAATACCCGGGGACCTGCGGTCCATGCGACCGCATCGCACTGGATCTTTGTGGAACCGCTGTTGAACGCAAGCGCGTTGAACGGCAGTACAATGCGAACAGTCGCACCCTCCGGTCCACCGACCACGAGCTGCGCCGCCCCAGACACTCCGGGTTCGCCCATGACGGCGTCGAGATCGTTTGGGCCGACGACGGCGAGTTCGCCACTTTGACGCGTATCGACGGTGCGGCCATTCAGCAGAACCTGCTTCATCGAGCCCGGAAGGCAGATCAACCACGGGCGTTCCGGCAATTCGAACGTGACCCTCTCATCGCGCGAGATCTGAGCCGAGATTGTCGCCGGCACCCTGCCAAAGAAAATGAGCGGCAATACGCGGCTTTCAATCGGCAGTTCCTCTGCGTCGATCCCGACCGTTATCGAGCCGCCAGGAGGCAAGACCAGCCGCACCGGCCTGTCAATGTGCGAAAGCAAGGCCTCTCTGCCGCAGGCGACGCGGAACGGCGCCTTCCACTCATAATCATCAGCTTCGAGAGAGACCGCCTCGACATGGTCGGCAACCGCCTTCGAAAATAGACTCGAGATGGCCTCGGGTGTCGGACGTGGCCGGTAGATCCGCGGAGCCGTCGCCTGCTCGGAGTAAGTTTCAGCAAAAAAACGCCTGGTTGGCTCGGCAAACATCCATTGCCAGCCTCGTTTCGAAGCATCCTCAAAAATCAGCGCGCCGGCCCAGCCCAGTAATTGGTAGATCATGCCGTAAGGTGCGCCTGTATCGTCTTGTCCGATGACTGCCTTTTGGTCGGGATCGAAAATTGTCGTCCGCCCCCCTTCGTGAGTGCTGACAAAGGTATGGATGAACGAGCGATCTCTCGTCGAAGTATAGCGCACAGCAAGGTCCGCCGTAGATACACGGCCCAACAGGGATGCGAGCAGGTTGGCAAGCGCAAAACAGTGGCCATCGCCGTGAAAAAGGAAATAGCGCGGTCCGAGCAGAATCGGCGCGTAACGTGCCGGGTAGCTGCGAAAGTCGCCGAGCGCATTGGAATGCGACGTGTTCGCCACAAATCGGCAGAAAACATCCTCCGCGCTCGCCCTTGGGAACTCGACCGCGAACACAACCTCGATCGGATTGTGCGATGGATTTTCAAGACGGACACCAGCGACCCGGTCCTGGTCAACCCGGTCGAGCATGGCCGGGGACCATTCACCGACGCTTCTGAGCATCGGCTTTTGCAATTCGTCGAAGTACCCCGTCAATCTGAAATGCTCAAGAAACTGTTGCGCCGTTCCATCACCCGAGTGCTCCTCGACAACGGCAAGAAGCTCGTCAACGACGCTTAGCAAGGACGAGGAACTGCGAACCAAGGAACATTCCTTCCCATCGGTCTTCATACTGGCGCTGGAGCTCGGCCGTACCCGGAATTCCCTCAACCGAGGACAATCGAGGCGGCGACCCGTGAATGAAACAGTAGCGAATCTCGTTGACCGAAAATCCAGCGTCAGCATAGAGTTCGGCCACGTTGAGAGGATTTTCGGCGCTCCGGTACAACTCGGCGCTCTGGTCGCGCAGGACCGGAACGGCGAGCCCGGATATCGCGTTCAATTCTTGAGAAATTCGTCGCCGCGCGAGCTCGGGCAAGTCCTTCAGTAGCTCTCCGGCCACGAAGTCGACGGTACCTTGATTGAGCGCAAAAAGATTGAAAAGCGCATTTCGGTGCACAATGGCGGCAAGGCCGCCCGGCTCCGTCAACTCGGCAACGTGGCGCATGAACCTCGGCTTGTCGCGGTAATAGCAAGCGACCCCATTGGCGATGACGGCGGCAAACCGCAGCTCCGGCTTATAGTCGAACAGGTCGGTCTGTTCGACTTTGGCGGCAGTGCCGATCAGCGCTTTAGCCCGTTTGACCATCTCGGCCGAGAAGTCGATTGCTGTGCACGTCATCCCAGCAGCGGCTAACTCTGACGTTAAGGTCCCGATCCCGCATCCGATCTCCAGAACCGGCCTGCCGGGACTCAGGTGGCCCAGAACCGCACGTCTTACGAGACCGCGCCGCGCTTCATTCAACGGCAACGCTGTATCCGAATAGTCGGCGACCCGACTTTCTCGGGAAAAATGCTCAAAGATCGACGGGGTATCTTCGTTCGTCATTGAACAGATATGCCGATATTTTGCGCCCCGAACATAGACAAGTGCTTTGCCATCCGCGAACGCCGGCGCGCGCTATGGCCACCCATGCGCCATTCAATCAGTGCTCCATCGTCGACCACCACCGCGTCATAACCCTCCGGAACGCTAATGCCGGGCTTGCTGGCGTAAAACAGACGGAAATCATCGCTGCGATCCTCGCCCGTGCAGAGGAAGCGGACGCAACGCCTAATCTGGCGATTCAACTCCTCCCGTTCCAAAGCCTTTGCCTCGCCACCCTGAATGGCAAGGAGCTTATCCCGGTTGAGATCAAGCGCGCTGCGGCCACCAACGACAACCTCCTCGATGGCCGCTGCGGCTTTCGGCGTCCGGTAGGGCGGAAGCTCACTCGCATCAGAGTTCGGGACGACGTCGCCAACATCGATCGAGCAACCAAGAATTCGCAGATGTGTCCAACGATAAGCAAATCGGATCGGATCGATTGACGGTCCTCGCTGAAGCGCCTGCTCCAGACAGGCGAAATAGCCTTCGGCGCTCTCCGCCCAGAGAACCACGTCACCGATCGGGTATGGGGTGTGTAGGTCGAATGCCACGACAGTCGGAACACCCAGCCGCGCCATCTCGAGTGCCGTAAAGCTCCAGGCGCTCAGTCCAACGTCCGCCAGCTCCATCAGATCGTAGCTCGATATTTTGTCTTCGGCCCAGACGACGCGAACATGCTTGAACGGTCCAGAGAACCTCTCTTTCAGCAGTCCAAGATGCCCCGCAATAACGGCGTCGCGCCGGTTCGCCCCCTCACGAGGATGAGTGCGAATGACGAGTTGAAGATCCGGGCTCGCCTCCACCTTGGCGACCAACGCCTCCAACCACTCAATCTGGTCGCGGAACGGCTGCTTTTCCGGAAACGGCTCCATGCCCATGGCTTCAAGGTAGCGGTTGTTTGCTCCGATCTCGTCCAGGCTGCTGGTAAACGCGACCAGAACGCGACGATTGGGGTCAAGCTCAAGCCGGTCAAACAGATCGTTCGCCGTTCCGGAACGTACCGGCGAATAGATCAGCATCGAGTTGCTCGACATCCGGTAGATCAGGTCATCACAGACCTCTTTGACAATCTCCCGCGACAGAGCCAGACTCCTCCAGTCAGGCCACTCCTTCAATAGCTGTCGAAAGGTTGCGATCGACAGCGGCTGGGTCATGAACAGGAGTCGGCGCCGATCTACTGCGCGGATGGTCGCGTGCGACAGATTGGTCGTCGCTATTCCGGCCTGCCGGGCGGCAAGGGCCGCCCCCATCAGGATTGCGTATTGATTGAAGTAGATGACGCGTGCGATTCCTGTCAGGCGCACTAGCCGTTGCATCGCCAGATAACTGAACAGCGACCCTTTCAGATATTTCAGCAGCAATGAACGAACGGCGGGATCGGCGCCCGTAAAGTCGGTCACCTTGAAAGTGACGGCTGCCATCGCCCCGCAGAACTGGCCGAGCCGGGCCCCTTCGAACTCGAACGTCGAAAGATCTTCCGGCAGATCGGTCATCAGCCGGTCAACCGTCTTGCGTACGTCGTCATCGATCAGGTCCTGAAGGTCGAGCACATCAAGTCCGTAAGCACCGGTCATGCTGTTCGCCGCCTGGCGGCACGAAGCGCAGACCGCCAGCCGCTCCTGCTCGGTTGGCTCCATTGCGATGGCGGCGGCGTCCATGACGATGCAACGCGGATAGACATCGAAGCAACGAATGATCAGAACGCGATGGCCGCGCTCCTTAAGCGTCTTCGCCACCAGGCTGTGCGCGACGTAGTGCGGAACGATACCGGCCTCGGGCGCAAAGAAGACGACCGCTTTCTGGTCGCCGAAGCCAGCAAGCTGTTCCACAGTGATGCGCGTGGGTTCCGGCGGCGGTCCCGCCACCACCGGCGGCCTGAACACCCGCAAGACCGCGCCGGCGCCACGGCGCGCGACATTCCGCCCCCGCCGCAGGATCGCACGCGGCAGGCGTGTCACTGAGCGCATCAGCGTCGACTGGCCGCTGCCTGCGACATCCGAGCTCATAGTGCGCCCAACAATGCTTCGACCTTCTCGGGATAGAAGCGACGAATACCCGGCTCAAAGCGCTGCCACAGCGACGTCAGCGCGGGCCGGTCGAGCGCCGACGCGTAATCGTCCGTCCAGTACATGCGCTTCGAATTCTTGATCGGCGGAGGGACGGGATTGGCAAACCCACCGACGAATTCGGAGAGACGCCGCACGCAGCCGTCGAAGTCGAGGAACAGATCTTCGTAGCGGATGATGATGTCCTCATCCCCTTCCTTCAGCTCCTCGAGCCACTTCGCATTCTCCCCAATATACTCTTCGAGGAAATTCCACTCCTTGCTCCCGGCGCGGAAGACATATTCGTGGGCGCGTGGTCCGCTGGGTCCGACGTCATAGGCCGACTTGCTGTAAAGCACGCCGTCCGAATAGAAACTGTCGAACGGATAGCCGATGAGATTGATGCGCGGGACACCCGGCAAGGTATGACGCTGCGGGTGGTAGTAGTGGTTGAAATAGATTTTGAGATTTGGATTAGGCTCCGGCAATCTGGTCTGACTGTCCGCGTGCAGACCCCTGAGGACGTAGTCGTCCTCCATCAGAACATATCTCTGCTCGCGATTGGGCCGGTAGATGGTCGCCTCAAGCGCGAGGCGAAGCGCCAGACAAAGATAGTGTGTGCCTGCGCGCATCTGCGTCACCAGCGCGATTTCCCTGAGGCCTGTATCGCTACGACTTGTCACCTTGGCTCCATGCGTCATCATGATCTCGATATCGACTTCGGCCCTGCGCACCGCCAAATGGACTAGGCGCGAACCGAACGATCGGCGAAGTCCGACGAACTTGCTGCGGCGAGCAACGCAGAAATCCCAAAATTTGCGCGATCGAATTGATCCGCTAGCGACCTCGCAAAGCTGTAATCGCTCGCCGTATCGACCGTAAAACTGCGCGACGCCGGACGCCAACCCGGCGGCGGCGCGATTGACTGGACCGCAAAGCTGTCGCGGTGATCGTAGAAATAAAGTGTCAGGTGCTCACGATGGTCACGTGAAAGCGGAGCCTTGGCATCGAGCATCACCATTGTCTCGGCGCGATAGATCTCGACGTCGAGGCCGACCGGAAATCGTCCCTTGGTGGTCGCAAGGTCGAAACGATCGAACTCTTCGGTTTTCATTACGCACCAGTCCACGAGTTCGGCGTCGACGAACGGACAATCCGCGGTCACCCGTGCCACGGCATCGAGCCCAAAGTGTTTCGCGGCACCAACGTAACGCGCCACTAGGTCGGATTCCGATCCGCGAAAGGTGCCGATCCCTTCCCGCGCAGCGATCGTCGCGAGCTCGTCATCGACGGGCAGATCGGTCGTCGCAAGAATAACCACGCCAGACTGTAAACCCTGCAATCTCCGCAACAGGAACGTAAGCATGGGCAGACCCTGCAGCGGCAGCAGGGCCTTGCCCGGGAGCCGGGTCGACGACGTTCGTGCGGCGACGAGGATGCCGACTTTACCGAGCTTCATCCGCCTATTCCGGTCATCAGCCGCGCGATCTTCATCTTGTGTTCGGAATCGATAAAGAAGCATTCTGCCGCCGACACGACATAGCTGACTGTCGATCGGCCCATTAGCGAGCCCGTCGGGAAATTCCGGTTACGGACTGCCACGCAAGTCTGCACATCGCGATAGATTGTATCGAAGTCGGAACGCAACTCGCCGCGCCGATTGAGCATCTCGATGCCATGCGCGGTCCGGCGGAAGACCCTGCTGGTAATCTCCTCAACTCCATTGGCGGAATCCGCATCGCTCATGGCAAGCGTCGACACAGCCTCTTCCAGCGTATCGACGTTGACGAACGGAGACTGTATGTAACGCACGACAGTAATACCCGTCAGTTCGGGATCGAGCTCGCGTGCGATCTTTTCCAGTGTCGGCACGATACTGGCGGAACGGATCGTGCTCTGCGGATCGCGAAGCACGAAGCGCAGCCGGGGGTCGCGGGATCGCGCGACCCATTCCGCGGTCTCCGGATTGTCGCAAGTCACCACGATGTGGTCGAACATGTCTGAGGAGGAGGTCACGCGAATGTCCCGCTCCAGGAGCGAAAGCCCGCCGATTTCCTGCTTCCAGAGGTCGGTCGTGAAGTCGAAGTCCCGCCGGCACGGGATCACGGCGATCACCGGATGCGCCGTTGCCAGCCGCGCCCTGACGGCATCCTTCTTGATCTGGCGGCGCGCATTGATGATGCGCTGCGTATCCGTCGTCAGATTGGTGCCGTGCTTGCGATAGTAGAACAGTGGTAGGTTGACATTGGCGCATTTGTATCGCGTCACGACCTTGGTCCACAGGTCGAAACCGTCCTGGGCGCCGAGATCTTCCCTGTAGCCGCCGATTTCCTTCAGCACGGATGCACGCACCAGCGTACACGCGCCGTTCGGCGGAAGGTCAAACGAATGGTTCTGCGAGTAGAGCCGCTGCCGGCGCTCCTGGCCGAAGACCTCGCCGAACTTGTCGACCAGATAATAGTCAGGGAACGCGAGAGCGAGGTCGGGATCGCGGTCCAGATAGTTGCCCAGCACCAGCAGGATATTCTCGTCGAATACGTCGTCGCCATCGAGCCGGATGACATAGTCGCCTTTCGCCAATCCGAGCGCGAAGTTGCACACCGCCGTAAGCCCGATCCCCTCTTTCCGGTGCAGCGATATCCTGGGATGACCGCGGTAAAGGCTCATCACCTCCGGCGTTTCGTCGGTAGACCCGTCGTCGATCACGATCAGTTCCCAGTCGTCGGCGGACTGCCGCAGTACGCTTTCGATCGCCTCACCAAGGAAGCGGCCGTAATTGTGCGACGGAATGTAAACGGTGAAACGCAAACGCGACATGGTCAGAGCGCAGCTCTCAGCTTGTCGCGGAAGCGGCTCAGCGCCGCAAGTTCCGACGGCGTCATGCTGCCCGAATGATCCGGCCCGTACATCTGCTTATCCAGCGTAAAATGCTTCTCGATCACCCGCGCGCCGCGCGAGAGCGCGATCATGGCGGCATCGACGCCGACCGTGTGATCGCTGAAGCCGAGATAGCGTTCGAAATCGACCGCTGCGAAGTTGAGATCGGCAAGATCGGTCGGATATTTCGAAACGCAGTAGAGATAACCCACTCCCCCCGGCGCATCGAACTTCGGAAAGGACGGCTCATTCCACATGCCGAGCGAGACGATCACCGGCTTTCCCGTCGCTGCGACCGCCTCGATCAGCGCGCGGTCACGCACCGAGCGCGAGGCAATCTTGTAGCGGCGGGCGCCGACCGCCTCGAGCCAGCCGACGCGCTCGACGTCGAACACCGACGCCATGAATTCGATTCCGTGATCGTGGCATTCGCGCGCCAGCGTCTCGAGATCGGCGCGGCTAAGCTCGGTCTTGCAGTTGTACTCGAACCACTCATTTCCTTCCTTGGGAAAGAGATCGCGGGCCGAATAGACCTGGAACTTGGCGACGCCTGCGCCCGCAGCCTTGGCTTCGGTAATGAGCCGCCGGGCGAGTTCCATGTCGCCATTATGGTTCTGTCCAATTTCAGCGATGATTTCCATGCGCTTCTTTCTCGAGCCAGCGGTTGAGCATGATCATGCAAAAGATGGTGTGCCCGTTGAGGCGGCCGGCGTCGGCCAGCATGACGCGCGCCACGTCACCCGCATCGGCGGCGACGATACCGTTACGCCGCAGCGCCGAGCCGGGCGCGAAGGTCTCGTCCACGAGATCGGACCATTCGCCCTTGAGCCAATGGTCGATCGGCACGTTGAATCCGTGCTTTGGGCGGGCAACCACCTCTTCGGGAAGCACGTCGGCGAAGGCACGGCGCAGCGACGTTTTCAACGTGCCGTCGGCGCCGACGAGTTCGGGGAATTTCAGAGTTTCGGCAAAGGCGAGCACTGACGGCGCGGCAAACGGAACGCGGCCCTCGACGCTATACGCCATCGTCATCCGGTCGACCTTGCGCAGCATTTCATTGGGGAAATAGAACTCGCGATCCTGCGCCACGAAATCGATAGGGCTCCAGTCACTGCCGTGCTGGCGAGGCCCGAAGTGACGGGTCGACGCGTTGAGACCGCTGCGGAAGTCCTCTGAGAACAGCGCCTTTTTCTCTTCTTCGTGCGCGTAGTAGTGCCAGGCCCAGGCGCGGCCGGGCGCCGGCATAATGTCGATCGCGGCGAGACGGTCGGCGATCGGCAGCCCGATGTTCTGGAACGAAACGACACCATTGCGATGCGGGACGCCGTTGCGCGCCCGGCGGTCGAGATAAGCGTACCAGGAATAGCCGCCGAAGCACTCATCCGCGCCGTCGCCGGAGAGCAGCACCTTGATTCCAGCTTCGCGGGCGGCCTTGGCCACCGCGAGAATGCCGAAACCGGACGATACCGCGAACGGCTGATCGCCATGGCGGCAGAAGATGTCGAGTTCGTCACGAAAGCTCTGCGCCGTAACATGAATGGCATGATGCCGCGATCCGATGATCGCGGCCGTTCTGGCAGCAGCCGCCGTCTCATCCGCCCGGCCGTGATAGGGGTCGTCGACATCCTCGAAGCCGACGCTGAACGTGTCCAACCGGTCGAGCTCACGCGCGGCAATCGTTGCAACGATCGAGCTGTCGAGGCCGCCGCTCAGGAAACTGCCGACCGGCACGTCTGACAACAGCCTGCTCTTGATCGCAGCTTCGACGACGCGACGCGTTTCGGCGACGGTATCTTTCGCCGGCAGCGACCTCGGTTCAAAGCGGTTCCTGTAGGCGCGCAGACGCGATTTGCCGTCACTGACAGAGAGGATGTGACCGCGCGGCAGCGCCTTGACCGAGCGGTAGACAGTTGCGGGCTCGGGGATCCACAAGAAGGTTGGATAATCCCAGAGCGCCTGCCGGTCGATCGCGAAATCGAGGCCGGGAAAAAACTTGAGCGCTGCGATTTCGGACGCAAACACCACTTCGCCAGGCGACGGCTCACTATAATAAAGCGGCTTTTCACCCGGCAGATCCCGAGCAAGGATGAGCTTGCGCTCGGGCGCGATCCACAGCGCGGCCGAAAACATGCCGTCGAGCCGCTCGAACAGATCTTCGCCGTGATGTTCGTAGAGGTGACAGATCACCTCGCCGTCCGAGTTGGTGCGGAACACATGTCCCTTCGCCTCCAGCTCGCGGCGAAGCTCCGGGTAATTGTAGATCTCCCCGTTGTAGAGCAGCACCACGTGCCCGTCGGCGCCGTAGAGCGGCTGGTCGCCATGGGCGATGTCGACGATCGACAGCCGCCGCATGCCGCCCTGGTAGTCGCCGTCCCGATAATAACCCTCGGAATCGGGCCCGCGGTGCACGAGCGCCGTCACCATCCGATCGAGGACGCGCTCATCGACGCGTCTTGACACCTTAAAGCCGGCTATTCCGCACATCTTGAGACGATCGCGAATGCCATTCGTACGCGCGCTCCAGAGACTCGCATCGAAGCGACACGCCGAATAACTGCGACGAATTCGGACCTGAACATCAGGACTCGCCAGCAGCGACGATTGAAGGTGCCACGCTAGGCGTCGCGACCGGTTCCTGCGCTTCCGTGGCGCGGAACTGGTAGTCCAGACTCACCGCACCAAACCTGCGATCATTGATCGCGCCCGATCTTACCGCGAGTGCAGGTAGTCCAACGTTGCTATCGAGCACGTCGTGATTTCTCGTCCGTTCCGGAGAGATAAGGCAGACATATAGCCGGAAATCGTTCGGCAGAAGCTTCAATTCAGGCAGGGTCAGGTCAATGGCGCCGCGATGCCCGACCTCAAGCTTTGTCGTGCTGATGGTCTCGAGGATATCGGTAATGCACTGAAGGCCGCTTGCCGATGCGTGGTCATCCGACAGCAGCAACCGGAAGAGGAATGCGACACGTGGTACTTCCTCGAAGACCTCGTATTCAAACCGGAAATTCGCGGTTTCCCCGTGAACGTATTCCCACCTCGGACGTCCAGAATTATCCCTCGCTGCAACAGCGGTAAATCTTATTGAACCGGTGGTGCGTTTGAGGCGATCCGCCAGATTGGCGTCGCGAACCAGGATCTCTCCGGTATCTGTCGGAAAGGCTCCACGGGACGCATTCCGCGCAACTTTCGCAGCTCTTGCCGCATGCGCCGCCTCGTGCACAGATTCGTAGTACCGATCGCAGACCTCGTCGACGGGCCCCGAGGCGACGATTCTCCCCGCCTCCATCATGATCGCCTTGTTGCACATGGCTCTGATGGTGCTGTCCGAGTGACTCGCCAGCACCATGATCGGGCTTCGTCCGATAAAATCCTTCATGCGCGCCCGCGCGCGCTCAGCGAAGCGGAGGTCACCCGTGCCAAACCCTTCGTCCATCAGCAGCACGCCAGGGTCGAGCGCCGTTACCAGCGCAAAACCGAGACGCATCGTCATGCCGGTCGAATAGGTTCGTACCGGCAGGTTGAGATATTCGCCGAGCTCGCAGAATTCCTCGATTTCCGGAATCTTCGCTTCGATCTGCTCGCGCGTCATCCCGATCAGCATTCCGGATGTGATGATGTTCTCGTACCCGGTATCTTCGCCGTCGAGCCCAGGCAAAGCATCGAACAGCGGCGTAACCCTGCCCTCGACCCTGATCGTCCCCGAGACCGGTTCGTAGATGCCCGCAATCAACTTCAGCAACGTCGATTTGCCCGCGCCATTATGGCCGATCAGACCGACGCGGTCGCCGTCATGCAATGTCAGCGAGATATCGTTCAGTGCTTTGACGACAACGCGTTCGCTGTGCCTCCCCTCGCGCTCAATCGACCCACCGGTGGCGCGCTGAAGGAGCGCCCTGCGCAGGCTGCGTTGCTGCGCCCCGTAGATCGGGAAATGCGCATTCACATTTTCAAGGATGACTGCGGCCACGGTCTCTCAGCTCCAATAGGCGATGCGCTTGCGGAAGCGCCTGAAAATCGCATAGGCCAACGTCCATCCCACGATCGTCATCGCGAGCACGACGCTGTAGCTGACCGCGTCCGGCACCTGGCCGATCAACGGAGCGCGGACCACGTCCAGGACGTGATAAAGCGGATTGACCTCCACGAATACGAGCCGCTTGAGCCCAGTCAGTGTTTCGGCCGGCCAGAACAACGGCGTGATCAACATCGCGATCTGCAGGGCGCTGGAGACCACCGGCGGCACATCGCGAAACCGCAGACAGATGATTCCGAACAGCAGAGAGAGCCAGACACCGTTCAGCAGGACGAGTGCGAGACCCGGCAACGCCAGAAGCGCCGTCACGCTGAGCAGCGACGGCTTCAGCACCAGAACGACCAGGAAATAGATCACGAAGTTGTGCAGAAGGATAAGGAAGTTTCGCCAGACCAGCGCATAAGCGAGAATCGAATATTCGAACCGGATATTGCGGAACAGCGATTGGCCCGCAATGAACACATTGCAAGACTCGACGATGATCGTCGACACCAGCGTCCAGACGATCATGCCGCTGACCAGAAATGGCAAGTAGTCATAGAGGTTCTGGTGCCAGATGGCCGCGCCGACAGTACCAACCGAGAGCACGTAGACGGCGAGCGTGATCGAATTCCAGAATGGGCCGATCGTCGTCCGCTTGTAGCGTCGCCTGACGTCAAGCCAGCCGAGACGGCCCCAAAGTTCTCTTCTCTGAAGGCCATGCCACAAATCACCGGCTGCAGTCTCCGCCTGAGAGCGGAGGCCGGTGTCCACTTGCTCAACCGGCGCCAAGACCATCGTCATCTTCAGCCTCTCACCAGGCGCCTGGCGGTACGGCCCGCGCGGTTGTGACCCGGACAATCATCTGTCAAAAGTTTCCATGCTACCGCAGTCCGGGTGAAAAACGCTTCACCCGAACGCTCCTGAATCAGGAGCCGCAACTGAACGCGGCGGCTTACGACGCCACGCGATACGCCGCCCTCAGGCGGCAGCCACCAGATCTGCGTCGAGATGGACGCGAATCTTTCCGCCGAGCATGTCGAGCAAAATGGCGACCCGGTCGTGGTCGCCTATTCCATCGAACAACCCGGCAGCATCCATGAACACGCCCGCGAGCACTCGCACCTTGTCGCCGGGCGCGAATTTGGGCCTCGAATCCATCGTGACAAAACCCTTCGCGTCCTCGCGCGCTCTTAGCGCCGAGACCACGCCCTGCGGCACTAGGGCCGGATCGTTGCCGTTGGTGACAAGACGCGAGACACCGAAGGTGGACTGGATGGAGCGCCAGCGCTGCGCCGCGATGTCGACGGCGACGAACAGGTAGCGCGGGAACAGCGGCTTGGCGACGAGATCGACCTTGCGCGCGTGACGACGGCGCTTCAGGTAGCGCGGCAGATAGATCTCGTAGCCCTGACGCAGCAGATTTTGCGCGGCCTTCAGTTCGCTATTGACCTGAGTCTGGACAACGTACCAGCGGGAAGCTTCGGTCATGACGACGCCTCCGCCGCCTTGCTTTGCTCCCGCAAGCCGAGCAACGCCGGCGCCAGGACGCGGTTGGCACCGCAGGCCACCGCAGCCGCGTCGTACGATTCTCTTGCACGGGCGAGATCGGTGACGATGACGGCGTCGAAGCCTTCCCGCACCTCGTCATAAGATTTGCAGACGTTGACCCCGACGAAGTGCGCAACGTCGCTGTGAAGATCGACAACTGCGACGATCGCGACGCCCGCTTCGACGGCACAGAGAGTGGCGATCTCGGCAAGGTCAGACTTGCCGGCAAGGACCAGCCGGCGAAACCCGTTTTCCTTGGCCCGTTCGAGCACGCGCGCACAATCGCTCTTGGCCAGCCGGAAGAACGAAAACGAATCAGATAGATATTGCACCGTGAGGCGCGATTTCTCGGCAAACCCCTGGGGCGTCAGGTAATAGGCGTAGCGCCGTGCCGGAGCATCCCCAACCTTGACCAGGCCCTTCTTGACGCAGCGTTTGAGGTAGGCGTTGACGAGGCCAAGCGCGATGCCAAGTTCGGCGGCGATCCGGCGCTGCGAACGCGCACCATCGGTTTCCACCGAGCTCAGGAGACTGAGAACGATACGCTCGTTCTCATTCTCGTGCGCCGTGTCCAACAGTCGTTCCACGCTACCCCCTCCGGCCCACGATCTAATAGCGTGTTCAAGCTGTGAACGTCAAGCACCATGTTCATGTGTTGAACAACTGTAACATATTGATTCTACTATATTTTACTTTAATGACGAGACCACGGCAGGTAAAGTGGCCGCCGTCGCCGGTGGATCCGCAAATCCAAAAGGCGAAAAGCGAAGCCTGGCCGAACCCTGATGTCCTGCCGGCGACCCCCGTCCCTTCCGGTAAGCGCAAAAAAACGCCGGAAGCAGCGAGGGCAATCTCGACGCCGCGAACTCAATCAGGAAAATGAGAACCAGTATCAGGGCTTCCGGCGTCTCCGCAAATCCCATTCAGCCGAAATTGCCAAGCCGCCTGAAGGTGGCTATTGGCCTGTTTCGGGGCGCGGCGTGAATGGCAAAGTTCCGCGCCAGACAAGGACTTGTCGATGTTGCACGCGGCCTACCGTTCTATCGTTCGCCGACTGCCGGTCTCTCTCAAGGCACCGCTCAAAAGGGCCGTCCTATCGATCGTTGGCCGCCCGGGCGAGCGGACCAATCCGACGAATCCGACCGCATTTGCCGAAATCTCGACTTTCGCCACCATTCGCCGTCGCCTTGCGGATCATCCCTCGATGCTGCTTGAGATGAGTTTCGCTCGACAGGCTATCGCCGACGATCGCGCCCGTAATCTGATGAAGAACCTGAAACGCTTCAATGGCGCCGGCGAAGCGATCGCCCACAATACGCTGGACTACAACCTGACCGCGTTCAACCCGGGAAGCGCTGCCGTGATGGAGCGACCGATGCTTCTGGTGGCAGCTGTTTGCTCGATCGACAAGTTGTTACACAATCGACATCGTTTTTCGGTCCTGGTGATTGGACCTCGGTCGGAGAACGAGATTTTCGGATTGTTCGCAGCCGGCTTCTCTCCAGAGAGCACGCGGGGTCTGGATCTGTTCTCCTATTCACCGTTCATAGACGTCGGAGACATGCACGCACTGCCATATCCAGATAACAACTTCGACGTTGTTATCCACTCCTTTGCACTGAGCTACAGCAGAGATCAGGATCTCGCTGCACGCGAGATGATCCGTGTTGCGAAAGACAAGGCAATTGTCGCGATCGGCGATGAGTATAAGGACGAAACGGATAAAGCCATAAGCGAAAGCCGCCAGCGTCATTTTCGAAATGAAGCGACCTACGTCAAGAATTGCGATCAGATCCTCAAACTGTTCGAAGGCCATGTGCGCCGCAGCTTCATCCACCACGACCCCGATCCGCCGGAGAGCGTTGTGGCGATATCGGTCTTCGAACTTTCAAAGCCCGCTAGCCGGTTTGCCTGAGGGCGACGAACCAACCGCGCAAACTGATTACGGAGCGCCCGCCTGTCGTCGAACGCGCCAGGCGAACGCCGCAAGTCTCCACGGCTCACCTCACACGATATGGAAGTCTGACTGATGCGCCAGCAGTTGGGCGGTCGTGACGTTCTTGAGGGTGATGGTGTCGTGCTGGGCATCGGTGATGACGGCGTTGCCGTTCACGTCGTCATGCGTTGCCGCCAAAAGCGCGCTGACGGTGGCGAACATGGTGTGGTCGATCGGGAGCGTATCGGATACGGAGTTGAAGTTGGTGACGGTGGCCTGGCCGAAATTCGGCGCAAAGACGAAGTTGTCGGCAACTGTCGCTCCGGTGGAGAGCGTCACGGCTTCAGCGGGGGACGTGCTGGCTGCGACCGTCGATAGCGGCGACGTCGACGAGATCGTCACGTTGAACGGCGCCCACAGCTGGCTCTCCGAAGCGCTCCAGCTCACCCCGTCATAGGCCCGCACTTCCAGGGCGTTTGAATCCGTACCGGTAACGAACGTCACCGCGCTGAGCTGCGCTGCCGTGACGTCGAGCACGGTGTGGTCGGCGATCTGGGCGCCATTGAAGAAGAAGTGGCCGCTCGCGGGGTCGCTGGTGCGGTCCCAGAACTGGTATTCGGTGATCGCCAGATTGTTCGGGTCGCTCACCTGGAACAGGCTTGATGCGGCGAGCGTCTGATGGGCAGCCTCGGTGAGATTCTGCGTCGTCACCACCGGCGGCGAAGCCGGTGTGACGCCGACGGTGAACGGCGCCCACAGCGCATTCTCCGATGCGCTCCAGTTCACGCCATCATAGGCCCGCACCTCCAGCGAGGTCGGATCGGTGCCGTTGACGAAGGTCACATGGCTTAACTGCGCCGCCGTGACGTCGAGCACGGTGTGATCCGGCACGAGCACGCCGTTGTAATAGAAATGACCGCTCGCCGAATCGCTGGTGCGGTCCCAGAACTGGTACTCGGTGATCGCAAAATTATTCGGGTCGCTCACCTGGAACAGGGTCGATGCCTGCACCGTCTGACCTGCGGCCTCGGTAACGTTCGCGGTCGTCACCACCGGCAGTCCCGGCGCCGGCCCCGCTGCGACGCTGACCGTGAAGGGCGCCCACAGCTGGCTCTCCGTTGCGCTCCAGTTCACGCCGTCATAGGCCCGCACTTCCAGCGAGGTCGGATCGGTGCCGCTGACGAAGGTCACCTCGCTCAGTTGCGCCGCCGTGACGTCGAGCAGAGTGTGATCCGCCACCTTGACGCCATTGAAATAGAAGTGCCCGCTCGCGGAATCGCTGGTGCGATCCCAGAACTGGTATTCGGTGATCGCCAGATTATTCGGGTCGCTCACCTGGAACAGGGTCGATGCCTGCACCGACTGACCGGCACTGAGGGTGACGTTCGCGGTCGTCACGACGGGCAGCCCCGGCGGCGGCGCCGCCGTGACGTTGACGGTGAACGGCGCCCACAGCGCATTCTCCGATGCGCTCCAGCTCACGCCATCATAGGCCCGCACTTCCAGCGAGGTCGGATCGGTGCCGCTGACGAAGGTCACCTCGCTCAGCTGCGCCGCCGTGACGTCGAGCACGGTGTGATCGGCGACCTTGACGCCGTTGAAGTAGAAATGGCCGCTCGCGGAATCGCTGGTGCGGTCCCAGAACTGGTACTCGGTGATCGCAAGGTTACCCGGGTCGCTCACCTGGAACAGGGTCGCCGCCTGCACCGACTGACCTGCATTCAAAGTGACATTCGACGTCGTCACCACCGGCGGCTGAGGCAACGTGACGTTGACGGTGAACGGCGCCCACAGCTGGCTCTCCGATGCGCTCCAGTTGATACCGTCATAGGCCCGCACTTCGAGGGCAGTCGGATCCGTCCCGGTGACGAAGGTCACCTCGCTGAGCTGTGCCGCGGTGACGTCGAGCACGGTGTGATCGGCGACCTGGACGCCATTGAAATAGAGATGGCCGCTTGCGGAATCGCTGGTGCGGTCCCAGAACTGGTACTCGGTGATCGCGAAGCCGTTCGGGTCGAACGCCGTGAACAGGCTCGATGCCTGTAGCGTCTGATTCGGAATCTCGCTGACGTTCGATGTCGCCACCCCCGGCAAGAGGTCGACTTTGATGTTCAATGTTGCCGTCGAGGTGCCGCCGTGGCCGTCGCTCACTGTGTAGGTGAAGACATCCTGAAGATCACTGAACAAATAAATCCCCGATGGGGGGAGACCTGACGAAATGGTGTTGGCGACGTAGGAGTACGAGCCATCAGCGTTGAGCGTCAGAACGCCATACTGCCCCGCCAAAGACGATCCTATGGTGCCGACGCCATTCGCCGTATCGCTGACGCCCGTCACGGTGAGCTTGTCGCCATCGAGATCGGAAGCGTTCGACAGCACGCCCGTCTTCGCGGTCGCGGTGATGGTCTCGCCAGTCGTAACGGTGGCGGCGTTGTTGTTGACCACGGGCGACCGATCGATAGTGATTTGCGAGGCCGCATCAAAGGAATCGGTGCCGTCGTTTATCATCCACGTGACGGTTCGGACCGGATGGCTGCCGCTCAGCGTATCCGTGCTCGTGTCCTGGAACGTAACTTCGCCGAGCAGCGCTTCGTAGGTCGAAATCGTGGCGGTCCCGCTCAGCGTCAACGTATGAGTCACCGCATTCCAGCTTAGGGAGACGCCGTCTATTGGCACACCTGCCTGCACGTTGCCTTCGCTCGTGTCGACGAACAGTAAATCGCCGGCGATCGGGTTGCCGCTCGCATCCGCAATCGTGATCGTCGCACTGGAGAGCATCGTGCTGTTAAGATCATGGATAATGGGCGCACCGCTCAGGAGCAAAGCCGGAGCACCACCCTGCATGGCCTCCGACGCGGTGCCAGCCACCGCCAGCGGCGTGGCCAAAGCGACCGCCGCGTCGACCTGGACCAGGCCTGCACCGGCCGTTGCCGCGTTTCCTATGTTCAGCGCGGTCTGCTCCATGATCGCCTCGACCTGGGTCGGCGTGAGATCCGGGTTGGCCGCCAGAATAAGCGCAGCAACGCCGGCGAGGCTTGCCGACGCCGCTGAGGTGCCGAAGAAATCCTTCAGACCACCCGGAACCGTTGTGGCGATATTGTCGATACCGGAGACGGCGACCGGCTCGAGGAAGTCCGGCGATGAGAGTGTTGTGCCGTCGTCAGCGAACAACAGCTCTGTCCCGGAGCCCGACGATGAAAAGACTTCGTTTGTCGGAAAGATGCCGAATGGGAGTGTATCGCCGGCGTTGACGGCGCCCGCAGTGATCGCGCCGGGCGTCATGTGATGGCCGAAAACCGTGCCGGTATTCGCGCCGTCGATCGTATCGGGCAGGCCGTCGCCCGATAGCACTTCCTTGATCGTGCCGGGATCGGGTCCGCCATTGTTGGCGATCACAATCTGGTAGGTGCCAGACACGTTGAACCCAACGCCGATGAAGGGATTGTTCAGGTTACCGGCTGTTTCTATGTCGACCAGGCGTCCGTTTTGGAAGATATTGAGCTCGATGTTGGGGACGTCGAAGCTCGTAAAGGGATTTGCCTGCCCGTATGGCTCGCTCCACTGGAGCAGCAGCGCTGAGCCTGCGGTGACCGTGATGGTCTGGGCGAGGCTGCCGTTGAAGAGTTCAACATCGTTATAAAATGCGTTGTCGAATGTACCTGACCCATGTGTCCAGGCCGCCTGATAGGCATTTGCTGCATCGTTACCGGCCGACGTGACAAAGGTCACGCCCTCGGATTCAACTTTCTCGATGGCTTGCGCGACAATGCCGTTCTGGAAGAACGGCTCATCGAAATAAGTGACGTCGTCGCAGATCACCTTGCAACCGGAGGCGGCGAGCGACAGGATGCCGTTGGCAAAATTCTGCTCGCTGTTGTCGGCGGTATAGAAGGCAAGATTCGATCCAGGCGCGATATCGTGGATGATTTGCATCATCGCGCGGCCTTCATCGCTGCCGCCCGACGAAAGATCGCTGAGGACCTGGACCTTCGAGGCTGATGGCAGCGCGCCGTCCGCTTCATCAGCTGCCGCGCCGCCGAGATCGTTGAAGCTGTCGGACAACACGCCGACCTTGATGCCACTGCCGTTGACGCTTAGTCCGCTTTCGTCCAGCGCCTGCTGCACCTGGGCTGCGTTTGCGCCGCCCGAGCCGACAGCTGAGTTGGTGACAGCAGCGCCGGGGCCGGAGTTGTCCAGGGATGCGAGGCTGGTGATACCCGTCACCGGCGCGACAGCGTCGGCGCTGGTCGCCTGCGAGGCCGGGTGCAAAAGAGCTGCTTCGACGCCACTCGAATCGGCGACGGTGACCGCGACGTGGCCTGCGAGGGGCGTCGGCATCAGGCTCGCGAAGTTTATTGAAACGGCGGACGGCAGCGCAGATTGTTGCGGAGCGAACAAGGCGTCGGCCGACGTCGTGAAATCAGTGTCGACGGGCGGGGCGATATGGAGACCGATGTTCGGCCCAGAATTCGTTTCCTGAACTGGCGTCCCGATAATATTCATACTACCGGCGCCCGAGCTGTAGTCCACGGTCGACGCCATCGAGGAGTCCGTTTCCGGACTCGCCGCATTTGTCTGAATGTCAAGCAAAGCGAAGGAAGCCGCAGATGCGGTCTCGCCGGTGTTCGCAGGTCCCTCTTCGCTCGTCGTCAGCGGCAGGTCTGGCAAGATCGCTTCGGGCGCGGGCGACAGCGTCTCCTGATGATGCTGAGCCTGGCCGCCCGGATCGAATGCAAGGTCGAGCGATGGGGGAAGGACATTCGTGTCGAGACTTGGAGAAGTGTCCTGCGGGTCGGAGACGAAACGCGATTTCATCGTTTGGCCTTGATTACGAATTTTGCGGCATAGCCGTTGTCGCCATGACCTCTGGTTGAGTCAATGGCAGAGACTTGCGAACAGCGTGTGTCGGTGCAACGCTTCTTCCGACGTGGTGCGGCATTCAGATTTGGAGGCCAGAAGCTCCATTGCGGTCGCGAAAAGTGGACAGCCTGCGATGCCTGCCGGGCGCCCTTGCGACAACAGGAGTCCGAGGCAACCGGGCAAATTTCAGGAGAACTGTGGTCAGACTGCAACTAGCGCGGGTAACACGGAATTGATTTTGGCCGGAAATATCAGGATGGCCGGAGAAATGCCGCGGTCACGGAATCTGGCCCAAATCTACTCACACGATATTCACACGATATGGAAGTCCGTCTGATGCGCCAGCAGTTGGGCCGTCGAGACACCTTTGACGGTGATGGTGTCGTGCTGGGCATCCGTAATCACGGCGTTGCCGTTCACATCGTCATGCGTTGCCGAGAGCAGCGCGCTGACGGTGGCAAACATCGTGTGATCGATCTGCATCGTCCCGGATGATGGGTTGAAGTTGGCGATGGTGGCCTGGCCGAAATTCGGCGCGAAGACGAAGTTATCGGCGACTGTCGCGCCGCTGGATAACGTCACGGCCTCGGCGGGCGCCGTGGCCGGCGCCGTCGGCGTAATCGTCACGGTGAAGGGAGCCCACAGCGCACTGTCCGATGCGCTCCAGCTCACCCCGTCATAGGCCCTCACCTCCAGCCCGTTTCCATCGGTACCGGTGACGAACGTGACTTGGCTCAGTTGCGCCGCCGTGACATCGAGCAGAGTATGATCGGCGATCTGAACGCCGTTGAAGTAGAAATGGCCGCTCGCTGAATCGCTGGTGCGGTCCCAGAACTGGTACTCGGTGATCGGAAGGTTGTTCGGGTCGCTCACCGTGAACAGGCTCGACGCCGCCAGGGTTTGATTGGCCGGCTCGGTGAGATTCTGCGTCGTCACCACCGGCGGCTGAGCCGGCGTGACGCTGACGGTGAAGGGAGCCCATAGCTGGCTATCGGATGCGCTCCAGCTCACCCCGTCATAGGCCCGCACTTCCAGCGAGGTCGGGTCAGTGCCGTTGACGAAGGTCACCTGGCTCAGCTGCGCCGCCGTGACATCGAGCAGAGTATGATCGGCGATCTGAACGCCGTTGAAGTAGAAATGCCCGCTCGCGGAATCGCTGGTGCGATCCCAGAACTGGTATTCGGTGATCGGAAGATTGTTCGGGTCGCTCACCGTGAACAGGCTCGAGGCCGCCACCGTCTGATGGGCGTTCTCGGTGATATTAGCGGTCGTCACCACCGGCAGCGCCGGCGGCGGCGCCGCCGTGACGCTGACGGTGAACGGCGCCCACAGCGCACTGTCCGCGGCGCTCCAGCTCACTCCGTCATAGGCCCGCACTTCGAGGGCGGTCGAATCGGTGCCGTTGACGAAGGTCACCTCGCTCAGCTGCGCCGCCGTGACGTCGAGCAGAGTGTGATCCGCCACCTTGACGCCGTTGAAATAGAAGTGCCCGCTCGCGGAATCGCTGGTGCGGTCCCAGAACTGGTATTCGGTGATTGCGAGGTTGTTCGGGTCGCTGACCGTGAACAGGCTCGAGGCCTGCACCGCCTGACCTGCATTCAAGGTGACATTCGCCGTTGTCACCACCGGCGATGCCGGCGGTGGTGCCGCCGCGACACTGACCGTGAACGGCGCCCACAGCGCACTGTCCGCCGCGCTCCAGCTCACGCCGTCATAGGCCCGCACTTCGAGTGCGGTCGAATCGGTGCCGTTGACGAAGGTCACCTGGCTCAACTGCGCCGCCGTGACGTCGAGCAGAGTGTGATCCGCCACCTTGACGCCGTTGAAATAGAAATGCCCGCTCGCTGAATCGCTGGTGCGGTCCCAGAACTGGTATTCGGTGATTGCGAGGTTGTTCGGGTCGCTGACCGTGAACAGGGTCGAGGCTTGCACCGACTGACCTGCATTCAAGGTGACATTCGCCGTCGTCACCACCGGCGGCGACGGCAAGTTGACGTTGACGGTGAACGGTGCCCACAGCGCACTGTCCGCCGCGCTCCAGCTGAAGCCGTCATAGGCACGCACTTCGAGCGCGGTCTGATCGATGCCCGCGACGAATGTCACCTGGCTCAACTGCGCCGCCGTGACGTCGAGCAAGGTGTGATCGGCGATCTGAACGCCGTTGAAATAGAAATGCCCGCTGGCGGAGTCGCTGGTGCGATCCCAGAACTGGTACTCGGTGATCGCGTTGCCGTTCGGAGCATTCAACGTGCTGTTCGGATCGCTCGCCGTGAACAGGCTCGAGGCCGCCACGGTCTGACCTGCATTCAAGGTGACATTCGCCGTCGTGACCACCGGCGCACGCTCGACGGCGACGCTCAATGTTGCGGTCGATGTGGCGCCCTTGCCGTCACTCACCGTGTAGGTGAAGCTGTCGTGAAGCAGGCCATTCGCTGCCGCGTTGATGACCGTGGTGTTATCCGCGACGTAGGAGTACGAGCCGTTGGCGTTGAGGGTCAGATGGCCAAATTGGCCCGCAAGGGACGATCCTACGGTGCCCGCGGCGCTCGCATAGTTAGACACAGCCGTGACGGTCAGCGTGTCATGATCAAGGTCGGTATCGTTCGAGAGCACGCCGCCCCCCGCCCCGGCACTGATCGTCGTTCCGACCGTATCGGTCGCGGCATCGTTCGCGCCCACCGGCGCCCGGTCGATCGTCATCTGCGACGCCGCGCTGTAGGAATTGGTGCCGTCGTTGACCGTCCATGTGACCGTGCGAACCGGATGGCTGCCGCTGGACGTATCGGTGCCGGTGTCCGTGTAGCTGACCTCGCTCAGCAAGGCATCGTAGACGGCAAGACTGGCGGTTCCGCTCAGCGTCAGCGTGTTGGTGGTCGAATTCCAGCTCGCGGTCACACCGTTGCCGACCGAGCCGTTCTGGACAAGGCCGCCGGTGGTGATGTCGTAGAGCTGGTCGCCCGCAACCGCATTGCCGCTCACATTCGCAATCTTGATCGTCGCGCTCGTGAGCGTCGTACTGTTGGGATCGTTGATGGCGGGCTGGCTGCTGAGCAGCAAGAGGTTGGCACCGCCCTGCACCGCCTGGCCCGCATTGCCGACGACGGCAACGCCGAGCGGATTGACGTTGAACCCGAGGGCGTCAAGCATTTTCAGATCGACCGAAGTCAGGCTCTGAAGCGTGCCGCTTCCATAGAGTTCGTTGAACGGATCGTTCGGGGTCAGGTTGCTGTAGGGTCCCGGAAGAGCGCCATTTGCAGGATTGAGAAAATCACTTGCGTCCGAATACATGCCGAAGTCGGCGAGCTTCGTATTGCCGCCGTCGAGGGAAAAATAGGCGGCAGGTGCGCTGTTGTTGCCGTCAATGAGAATGGCGCCGGATGTGAAACGATAAAAATCGAAAATGTCCGGCTGTGTGATCGTTGGCTGCGTATTCGAGGGACCATACGGCACACGTCCCATCGCGTGGGTGAGTTCATGCAGGGCGACCCCGACCAGGAGGTTCGAATTGATATCGGTGGCAAAGGTGGCGGCGCCATCGGCGGCGCTGTTGGTCGCACTCAGCAACCCGAACAGCTTCAATTGTGCATTCCAGACCGCGACCTGCGATTGCCCCGCAATCGAACTGGCGTTGGGCAGGGCATTGAACGTGGTGTCGCCGGGGGCGGCTCCAGCGATCAGATCGGCCCTGACGCTCGAATAGCTCTCATACAGACCCGTGGTGGGCCCCGCCGCCGCGCCGCCGCCGGTCCCATTGTAATCGACGTCAATATTGACGGTGATCTTGTTGGTGATGGTCGAGGACAGGATCGCCGCCGCCTGCTGGATGCCAGCCCGGAAACTTGCCGGAGCCGCCATCGCTGCAGCATCAAAGATCAGGTTGATCGTAAAGCCGCTGCTGGAGGTTTCGGCCACGACCGAACCGGGACCCCCACTGCCGGAACTTGCGTTTGCGGCTATGGCTTCAACGGATTCGTCGGGGAGAACCGGGGCGACCGGCATCGTCGCCGCAGGCGCTGTCGAGGTTCCGTGACTGGAAAGGCCGGGGAGAGCCGGACCAAAATTAAAGTCGCTATCGCCCAGCCCAAGGCCGAGGTCGCCATTGGGGTCCAGCGGGTCGAGAAGGAAATGCGACCTCATCACTTAGTCCTTGAGTTTCAATAGGAATTTCAGCACGTTTCGGCTGTACCCTGGATCCGCATTCTCAGCCGTGGCTGGCGCACAAGGCCGACGAATCATCGCAGTCTCTCGTCAACAACACAGGGCAAAATTGCACCCTATAGTGCTTCTTCCAACGTTAATTTGACGTTTCGTATGCCGGCACAATTGGTGGCGTTATGACCCGTGACAGGCGTGCGATCGGCCAATCTGCGATCCTTCTCCACCGCCTTCCGCTTGTGGCAGCCCCGCCCGAGGGATTTTGCCAAGCCGGGCCGCTTATAGCAGCGCCCTGCCCCGCTTGTTCACCCGTAGAAATCCGGTCAATCAACATTTGATTAGCGCGTATATGCCCGGCTAATCATTCCGGGCCTTGCCGAGCTTGGGCCGTTCTGCCTGACCGAAACTTTGAGCCATATGACCATTCCTTGCGCCACACCACCCCGAAGACTGCTCTACGTCGTCAACGAGGACTGGGCCTTCCTGTTGAATCGCCTGCCGATGGCCCGGGCGGCAAAAAAAGCCGGCTTCGATGTGCATGTGGCCACCCGTGTCGATAGCGGCGCAGCTGCGATCGAGGCGGAAGGATTCACGCTGCATCCAATTCCCTTGCAACGCGGCGGCACCTCGCCGCTGTCGGCGCTGCGAGCGATCCTCGCACTTCGTCGCATCACGGCTGGCATCAAGCCGGATGTTGCGCACCACTCCGGCCTGCAATGCTGCGTCTTCGGCTCGATCGCGGCCTTCGGCAGGAAGTTTCCCTATATCAGCGCGCTGACCGGCATGGGTTATGTCTTTACGTCGTCGACGTGGCGGACGCGCGCGTTGCGAGCCATCCTGAAGCGATTGCTGCCCGTGCTGCTGGATCGGGCGGGCGATGTCGTGCTCGTCCAGAACCCCGACGATCGCGCGGCACTCACAGCTCTCGGGATCGGCGAGAAAAGGATCGTGTTGATTCCGGGATCGGGCGTCGATACGGATGCCTTGCAGCCTTTGCCCGAACCCGATGGACCCATCACCTACGGCTTTGCGGGACGGCTCTTGACCGACAAAGGCATCCGCGCGCTGGTGGCCGCGCACGACATCGTGCGGCGGCAGCGCCTTGAAACCAACCTGCTGATTGCCGGCAATCCGGACCCGGCCAATCCCGCGTCCGTCTCGCTGCAAGAGGTGAACGAATGGACCAAGCGTCCGGGCATCACCTGGCTCGGACAGGTCAAGGATATCTCTTCACTTTGGAGGCGATGTCATTTCGCGATCCTGCCGTCGCACCGCGAGGGTCTGCCGGGAAGCCTGATGGAGGCCGCCGCCTGTGCGCGCGCCCTGATCGCGACCGACGCGCCCGGCTGCCGGGAGATCGTCATCGACGATCAAACCGGCCTTCTCGTGCCCATTGAAGATCCAGAGGCGCTCGCGCGGGCGATCGTGAAACTCGCAAACTCAGCCGATCTGCGCGCAAGATATGCGAGGGCCGCACGGGAACTGGTCGTCAGCAAACTCTCGGCCAAAATCATCGGCGAAGAGATCGTCGGACTTTACGACGCCCTCATGGCAACGTCGCGGCAATTCTGAATCTGGGCCGCCCCGCCCCAGGAAAGCCTAGTTATGCTGTGGCCGCAAGGGAGTGGTGGTCAAACAGGATTGTCGGGCGCGAAGCGGTCTCCTATACCTGCGGTATAACAATAAGAGGGACGGCCATTCGTCCCGTTGATCCCGACGGAGCAGCCCAAAAATGCCGTCCCCGCGCGCCTCACAGGCTCTCGCCCGCTTCACCGTGCTTGATCTCACCCGCGTCCGGGCCGGCCCGACCTGCGTGCGGCAACTGGCGGACTGGGGCGCCAACGTCATCAAGATCGACGCGATTCTGGAGGATGCCGGCGAACAGCTCGGCGGCCCGCGCCATGGCTCTGACTTCCAGAATTTGCACCGCAACAAGCGCGCGATGGCGCTCAACCTGAAAAATCCGGAAGGCCTCGCCGTCTTCAAGCGGCTGGTGGAGAAGGCCGACGTCATCGTCGAGAATTTCCGCCCCGACGTGAAGGCCAAGCTCGGCGTCGACTATGAGAGCGTGCGCAAGATCAATCCGCGCATCGTCTATGGCTCGATTTCCGGCTTCGGGCAGGATGGCCCCTATCACAAGCGTCCCGGCTTCGATCAGATCGCCCAAGGCATGGGCGGGCTGATGTCGATTACCGGAGCGCCCGGCGAAGGCCCGATGCGGGTCGGCATTCCCGTCGCCGATCTCACCGCGGGTCTCTTCTGCGCTATGGGGATTTTGACCGCCCTGCTCGAGCGTGACGTGTCCGGCGAAGGCCAGTGGGTGAAGACATCGCTGCTTCAAGCGCAGATCTTCATGCTGGATTTCCAGGCCTCGCGCTGGCTGATGGACAAGGACGTCGCCAAGCAGGCCGGCAACGACCATCCGACCTCGATTCCGACCGGCGTGTTCAAGACCTCCGACGGCTATATCAACATCGCCACCACAGGCGGTCGGATCTGGGTGCGCTTTTGCGAAGCGCTCGGCGCGCCGGATCTCGTCAACCGTCCGGAATACGCCACCGGTCCTGACCGCTCGAAGAACCGGAAGGCCCTTAACGCCGAGATCGGCAAGTTCACCGAAAAGAAATCGAGCGAGACCTGGGTGAAGGAATTCAACGCCGCCGGTGTGCCCTGCGGCCCGATCTATTCCATCGACCAGGTGTTCGCGGATGCGCAAGTGGAGCATCTCGGCATGGCGCAGGACGTTCCAAACGCGGAAGGCCGTCACATCCGCCTGGTTGGCCAGCCCTTCACGCTGTCGCGCACGCCGAGCAAGATGGCGGCGCGGCCGCCGGAGTTCGGCGAACAGACCGAGGAGATTTTGACGGAGTTTGGCTTCACCAAGGATGAGATCGGCAACCTGCGGCAGAAAAAGATTGTGTGAGCCAGTGTTGGCCTGCGATCGTCCCGATCTGAGGATGTAGCCGGCGCCCGCCATCCTTGCCGCATTTGCCGCCAGCCTGTATGGAATAGCCGGTTTGCTGACTGAGCAACATCGTCCGGGGTGCCCGGGCCTTGTCGAAGCCTGATATGGCGATGCTCGTCAGCCTGGATGAAACGATCGGGTGCGTGCAGCGTGACTGTTTTGAAGCGACTGGTGACGATTTCGGTACCGGTCCTGAATGAAGCAGACAACATCAAGCCGCTCATGGAGCGGCTGCGCGCCGTCGCCGAAACCCATCACCACTACGATTTCGAGTTCTTATTCACCGACAATGCGAGCACCGACGCAACGTTTGAGCGGCTCGCCGGCGAAGCCCGTGCCGATAACAGGATCCGCGTTATCCGTTTCACGCGGAATTTCGGTTTTCAGCTGTCGATCCTGACCAACTATCTGAATGCCAGAGGCGATGCCGCTATTCAGATCGACGCGGACCTCCAGGATCCCCCGGAACTCTTCGGCGAGTTTCTCGCGGCCTGGGAACAAGGCTACAAGGTCGTGTACGGCATCCGCCGAAGCCGGCCGGAAAATCCGCTGCTGAGCGTTGCGCGGAAGCTGTTCTATCGAGGCCTGGCAAAACTCAGCAGCGTCGACTTGCCGGTCGATGCCGGCGATTTCCGTCTGATCGATCGGGCGGTGATCGAGGACCTGCGGAAGGTAGAGGATGAGGCGCCGTATATCAGAGGCGTGATTGCGCATCTGGGATATCAGCAGACCGGGATTCCCTATGACCGCGCCGAGCGTGTGCGCGGAAAGAGCAAATTTCGACTTCTCTCGCTGATCCGCCTCGGCGTGGATGGCGTTTGTGGCCAATCCACGAAGCCGCTTGAACTGATCACACTTCTCGGAACGACGTTTAGTGTTCTCTCACTTCTCGGAGCGCTGTTTTACTTCGCCTGGTCCCTTCTGGCGGTCGGCAAGCCGCAGGGGTTCGCAACCCTGGTCATCCTGATTTTGATCTCGACCAGCGTTCAGACCGCCTTCATCGGCCTGCTCGGCGAGTACATCGGGCGTATCTTCAAGAATACCCGGCATATACCGGCTCCCATCATCGACCAGCGGATCGAACCGTTGCGGGCGCGCGACGAGGAAGACTCTCCGGGTCCGCAATCCGCAACCGAAGCCAGTCAGGCATAAAGCCGGGCCTCCAGAGGATAGAATGGATCCGCAACAGCGAGCGATTGCCGAAGAGTTCGACCGCTACAAGGAATCGTATGATCAAGCGGTCAACCGGGCGATAGCGTTCTCCGGCCAAAAGGTCGAAGCGTTCACCAGAGCCAAGGCGGATGACCTGCTCAGAACGATTGCCTCGCACTTCGATTCTGCAAAGCGGCTGAACGTGCTCGACGTCGGCTGCGGCATCGGCAACTACCATCCGTTCCTGACGCCTGTCGTTGGCACCGTCAGCGGGGTCGACGTGTCAAGCGCCTGCATCGAAAAGGCCGGCGAGCGAAACCCTGCGGTCTCCTACTCGGTCTATGATGGCGACCGCTTGCCTTACCCCGACGGGAAATTCGATGTCGCGTTTTGCATCTGCGTGATTCACCACGTTCCTCCGGATCGCTGGCAGCAATTCGTCAACGAGATGCGTCGCGTGACGCGCGCAGGCGGCCTGATCGTTGTGTACGAGCACAACCCGATGCATCCGCTTACCCGCAAGGTCGTCCATGATTGCGAATTCGACCGCGACGCCGTTCTCCTGACGATGGCGCAATCGCGCGCGCTGCTGGAGAGCGCGGGTTGCGCTGAGGTGGCGACAAGGTCGATACTGACCCTGCCGCCGATGGGTGGGTTCATCGAAAGGCTCGACGGGCTGTTCGCGCGCTTGCCGTTCGGCAGCCAGTATCGCGCCATCGGCCACGTCCGATGACGGCGGCAACCGCCAACACGCTTTGCGTCACTCTTTCCGACGTTGAGATTTGCTGAAATGCACGACAAGACTTCAGATATTGGCGTGCCGGCCGAAGGGATGAGCAAGGCGGCGTTTGACGTCGCGCGCGCGGCCCGCCTTTGCATCGTGCTCGTTCCTCTCGTCCTCTGGATCTGGCTATGTCGGGATTGGCCAGCGCGGCTCGGTTTCTATTCTGATGACTGGACCGTGATGTTGCATCCTTTCGTCGGCACGGCGGAAGCATTCCGCGATATCCTGAGAATGGTCGCGACACGTCCCGTTTCGGTACCTTACATTTGGCTGGCGCAGGCGATTGCCGATTGGTCGCCGGCGCGCTCGCAAATCCTCAACGCGGCAATGCTGCTCGTCAGCGCCGCCAGCGTGGGACTGCTTGCCGCGGCTCTGAGCTCGGCCGTCGATCGCTTGCGCGGCGGCGCCCTCGTGGCTGCCTGCGTCGCCGGCGCTACGTTTGTCGTTTTCCCCAGCAACGTCGGAACCTTCGCGTGGGCAACCGGCGTTTCGACGGTAATCCCCGCTTTACCGCTGTTCTGTCTTGCGGTGAGTCTGCTCTTGCATTCCCAGGGCAGCTGGCGGCGGCTTTTGCTCGGCCTTTTGCTCGCGCTGCTGTCTCACTTGTCGTACGAGGCATTCTATTTCCAAGAAATTCCCCTGTTGCTGATCGCGGCGGCGCTTCGTGGAAACACCATCAGGCAAATTCCCTGGCGCACGCTCGTCGGCGCGCTGCTCGTCAACGTCGCCTGTCTCGCTTTCAACCGCCTGACGCCTGGCGGCGTCCAGAAGTCCTTCCACTGGGACTTCTTTCACAGTTTCGTCGGCAGCTACTCGCATATTCTCGCCGCCCTGGGTCACGCCACACGCGAACACAGGCTCCTCATTGCCGGAACAGTGCTTGTCGCGGGTCCGTCAGGTGCCGTCTGTGTAGCCCGAATCGTCAGCGCCTCGCGCGTGGGTCTGACGTTCCTGCTGATGGCAGGTGGAATCGTTGCCTCAGGCCTGCTCTATGCTTCCGCCGGCTATGGCCTCGTAGCCGAAGGGGTCATGGCGCGGACATGTATCGTGGTCGCAACTTACTACTGCATCGCCGCCGGCGTGCTTGCGGCAGCCGCGTGGAGCACGGCCGACCGGTCGCCGTTGACAGCCATCGCCTTTTGTCTTGCAGCAGCGACAGGCCTTGTTGCGCTCGAAGCGACGGCGCGGGCGCGAACCGGCGAATGGGCGGAAAACTGGTCGTACGAATTGGCGAGGCTGTCGCGGCTGCCCGCAACCGTTACGTCCGGCGACAAGCTTGCGGGCGCCGACCAGCACGTTTACGTCGCCGTCGAGGATGGTCCGCCCCTTGCCATCGCGGCTGCAGCCGCGCCCTGGGAAATCACGGGAGCGATCGCCTGGGCATCGTACATGATCACGAACACCCGATCGTTGACGTCCGATCTCTGGAAAGGCGGCAATACGGCGCCTCGATGGTTCGCGGCGACTCGCGGCTGGTTCAATCGCTGGAACGGACAGCTTTTCGAGCAAGGGTTTTGCGATAGCGGCACCGTCATCTACAGCGCTTCAGCCTCGAAGCTCTGGGTATGGAAGACATCGGCGAGCACCCTCAGCAAGGTCGATGGCCCCTGGGAATATGGCTGCCAGTAGCCGAAGCTAAGCAAACGCCCGCGCCAGCGCGCTTCCCTCCGCTGCGAGCACGCCGCGCTCGGTGATCAGTCCGCTGACGAGCCGGGCCGGCGTGACGTCGAAGGCGTAGTTGGCGACGTTTGAGCCGTCAGGAACGATGCGCACCGTCTCGATCCGGCCGTCCCTGGTGCGGCCGGTCATGGTCGCGACTTCATCGGCGCTGCGCTGCTCGATCGGAATCTTCCTGCCGTCGTCAATGGAGAAGTCGATCGTCGGCGACGGCAGCGCGACATAGAACGGCACGCCGTTGTCGTGCGCGGCGAGCGCCTTCAGGTAAGTTCCGATCTTGTTACAGACATCGCCATTGGCGGTGACGCGGTCCGTGCCGGTGATGACGAGATCGACCATCCCGTGCTGCATCAGATGGCCGCCGGTGTTGTCCGCAATCACCGTGTGCGCCACGCCGTGATGCGAAAGCTCCCAGGCGGTGAGCGAAGCGCCCTGGTTACGCGGACGGGTCTCGTCGACCCAGACATGGATTTTCAGACCTTGGTCATGCGCAAGGTAAATCGGCGCGGTCGCTGTTCCCCAATCGACTGTCGCAAGCCAGCCGGCGTTGCAATGCGTCAGGATGTTGATCGCCTCCCCCGGCTTCTTCCGCGGCGCGATCGCCTCGATCAGCTTGAGGCCGTGGCTGCCGATCGCTTGGTTGATCGCGACGTCCTCCTCCGCAATGTCATCGGCGCGTGCGTAGGCAGCCGCAGCGCGCGCCGATGGAGGCAGCGGCGCCAGCACCTTTCGCATCTCATCGCACGCCCATTTCAGATTGATTGCGGTTGGCCGCGCCGCGATCAACTTTCCATAGGCGCGCTCCAGCGCGGCATTGGAAGCCTCATCACGCATCGCGAGCGCCATGCCATACGCCGCAGTCGCCCCGATCAGTGGCGCGCCGCGCACCAGCATGGAACGGATCGCTTCCGCCGCCTCTTCGCACGTCGTCAGCTTGGCGATGACGAACTCATGCGGCAGCCGCCGCTGATCGATTGCAGCGACAGTCCAGCCATCGCCCTCGACCCAGATACTGCGAAAGTGGCGGCCGTCGACTTTCATGCGCGTAGCAGTCTCCCGGCTACGGCATCGAGTTTCTTCAAAAGTTCGCCATCGCGCGCCTCGGGCGCAGTGATCAGCGCGCTATCGAGCGCGCGGTCCGAGCCGATCGGGCACGGCTCATGCTCTTTCGGAAAATCCTGCGCCAGCCGCGCCACCAGATGCCGCGCCTTCTCGGCATTGGCGCTCAACACGCGAATGATGTCGGCGACAGTGACCGCGTCGTGATCGGGATGCCAGCAATCGAAGTCGGTCACCATGGCGACGCTCGCGTAGCAAATCTCGGCCTCACGGGCGAGCTTGGCCTCGGGCATGTTGGTCATGCCGATCACGGAATAGCCCTGTGATTTGTAGGTCATGCTTTCGGCATAGGTCGAGAATTGTGGGCCCTCGATGCACACATAGGTGCCGCCGCGCGCAAACAGAATGCTTTCGGCTTCCGCGGCCGCCGCCAGGTGTAATCGCAAGCGTGGCGAGACCGGGTGCGCCATCGAGACATGCGCGACGCAGCCCTTGCCGAAGAAGGAACTCTCGCGCCGATAGGTGCGGTCGACGAACTGATCGACCAGAACGAAGGTGCCAGGCGGCAGTTCCTCCTTGAACGAACCACAGGCCGAGAGCGAAATCAGGTCGGTGACGCCGGCGCGCTTCAGCACGTCGATATTGGCGCGATAGTTGATGTCCGATGGCGACAGCCGATGGCCCTTGTCGTGGCGCGTCAGGAACACGATCGGCAGGCCGCCAATGGTGCCGTGGCGCAAAGGCGCCGACGGCGCACCCCAGGGACTGACCGCCATCTCGTCGCGGGCATTTTCAAGTCCCGGCAGGTCGTAAATGCCGGATCCGCCGATAATGCCAAGCACGGCCTTCGTCATGATTGCTCCGGACGGTTTGAGAACGACTATATCGCAACGTCATATTCAACTAATGTTCTTCAGGCGCAACGGCCACTTACAGGGAAAATTGGATGCCTTCAACGAGCGAGCTCGCCAGTGACAAGGCAAAGCGTCATCAGATCATCGACGCCTGCCGGGAAATGAACCGGCTCGGCATCAATCAGGGCACGTCAGGCAATATCAGCCTGCGCCACGACGACGGCATGCTGATCACGCCGACATCCGTTCCCTACGACACCATGCATGTGGACCAGATCGTGTTCATGCGACTGGACGGCGCGCCGCCGGCCAGGCAACGGCCATCCAGCGAATGGCGCTTTCACCGCGATATTCTCAAAGCGCGCAGCGACGTCAACGCGGTGGTCCATGCGCATCCGCCCTATGCGACGATCCTCGCGATCATGGGGCGCGAGATTCCGGCCGTCCATTACATGATCGCCTGCGCCGGCGGCGACACGATCCGCTGCGCGCCCTATGCGACCTTCGGCACGGAAGAACTGTCGCGCCACGCGGTGACCGCGCTGGAGAATCGCTCCGCCTGCCTTCTGGCGCATCACGGCATGATCGCGGCAGGTAGCTCGCTCGCGAAGGCGATGTGGCTCGCCGTCGAGGTCGAGACGCTGGCGCGGCAATATCACGGCGCCTTGCAGATCGGCACGCCACCCGTTCTGTCGAAAGCCGAGATCGAAATAGTTCGCACGCGAATGGCGGGATATGGCGTCGGCGGCAGCGAGAACTAGACGATACGATTCGCGCTGTGCGCCCTGAGCACGCGCGAACAGCGCATGAAGGACCCGCCGCTGGGATACCAGCTGAAACGAGCTGCAAAGAGAAACTTCATCGAATCAAGCAGTTGGCTTGGACTTCAAATTTTCACCATAATCCGCGAGGGAGCCGATTATGGAAGCCTGTGGTTTTCGCGTGACAGACGGCGGCAGCGATCGGGCGGTATGATGGCAATAATAATTTCTTGCCGAGGATTTTGCCATGAAGCGTTTGTTGATTGGAATTGCCGCAGCCGCCTCGCTGATCGCTGGCGGTGCGTTTGCCGCCGACCTGCCGGCCAAGGCGCCGGTCTACACCAAGGCTCCGGCCTACGTGGAGCCAATCTACGACTGGACCGGTTTCTATATCGGCGGCAACGTCGGCTACAGCTGGGGCCGCTCGAGCGACGCGACCACCGTCACGAGCCCGGCCGGCGCGGTCTTGTTTTCGGCGACCGACAGGACCGACCTGAACGGCATCGTGGGTGGCGGCCAGATCGGTTACAACTGGCAAATGCAGAACTGGGTGTTCGGCCTTGAGGCGGATATCCAGGGCACCGACGAAAAGGGCACGCACGATTATCTCTGCGCGACGACCTGTATTCCCTCAAGGTTCGGTGCTCTCCCGATCCCGGCAGTCTCGGTCTCCGAGGCTTTGAGCCAGAAGATCGACTGGTTCGGCACCGTTCGCGGCCGCATTGGTGTTCTCGCCGCCCCGCGCGTGCTGCTCTACGCAACCGGCGGTCTCGCTTATGGCGAAGTTGCCTCCAGCGCGACCATCGCCCCCACGGTGACCGGCGTGTCCGCGGTTATCCCCGGCGTCAACAGCACCAATGTTGGCTGGACGCTCGGCGTTGGCGTTGAAGGCGTGATCGCCCCCAACTGGACTGCCAAGCTCGAATATCTCTATGTCGACCTCGGCACGGTGAGCGGTTCGTTCGCGACGACAGTCGCAGGGACCAATCTGGTCAGCAACTTCTCCTCGCGCGTCACCGACAACGTCCTGCGCGCCGGCATCAACTACAAGTTCGGCGGCCCGGTGGTGGCGAGGTACTGATCCGCCAGACCATTTGGACAAAAGCCTGGCCTTGCGCCGGGCTTTTTGTTTGCCGAATCAATCAGGAGTTCTCCGCAACGGTCGGTAATCAGAAGCAAACCTTACCGCTGGAGAAGTGGCCGATTGTCGACGACTGTGCTCTCGGGGCGACACCAAGGAGGGCGATTCCACGGTATAATACAGGCCGCATTTTGGGTTTGGGGATTTGCCATGAAGCGTATTTTGGTTGGAATTGCCGCGGCCGCAACACTGCTCGCAACCGGCGCGCTTGCCGCCGATCTGCCCGTGAAGGCTCCGGTTTACAAGGCCCCTGTGGAAGTGTTCGGCTGGACCGGCTTCTACGTCGGCGGCAACATCGGTTACAGCGCGGGGCAAGCTGACAACTCCACGACGATCGACCGCTTCCTGACCGGCTTGCCGCTGCCTGGCACGCTGATCGGCACCAACAGCGCCAAAAACGCAGCCGATGGCTTCATTGGCGGCGGCCAGATCGGCTACAACTGGCAGATCACCAACTGGCTGGTCGGACTTGAAGCGGACATTCAAGCCAGCGGCGAACGCGGGTCGTCGTCGGTGATCTGCTTGGCCTGCTCGGACGATGGCACCAATATCGTGACCCGCCTCGACCAGAGCCTGAACTGGTTCGGCACCGTCAGGGGTCGCGCCGGTATCCTGGCGACGCCAGATGCAGTTTTCTACGCCACTGGCGGCCTCGCCTACGGTGAGGTCAATGTCACGGGCTCTGCGACCGGCAATTTCAATCAGACGACGGTCTTTCTGCCGGGCAATTCGTCGACGCGCTTCGGTTGGACTGTCGGCGCGGGCGTCGAGGGCCACATCGGCGGCAATTGGACCGCCAAGCTCGAATATCTCTACATGGACCTCGGCAGCGTCAGCGGCGGCCCGATGCAGCTCACGGGAATTCTCGTGCCCGTTCGCACCGTCGCCGGCCTGTCCTATTCGTCGCACTTCACCGACAATATCGTGCGAGCTGGCATCAACTATCACTTCAACAGCCCGGTGGTGGCGAAGTACTAACGCGCTCGCTCCTTTCGAATAGAAAGCCCGGCCTCGCGCCGGGCTTTCTTATGGGCGGCTTTCATGATCAGTCGCTCACATCAAAGCGCAATTCCTGCACGCCGCAACCTGTGCTATATTGCGTGCCGTCAAGGTTAGAGGTTGGTTCGCTCGTGCTGTCGTATCTCGCGCGCTTGACCGGGGCTTTTGCCCTCGCGCTTTCGCTGACGTGCTGTCCCGACGCCACCTATGCCGCATCAGCGGAAAGTCCGCAGCAAAGCGGGCAACGGTCTTCCGAAGGCGCTGCTCCCAAAAGCGAAGCCGCGGAAGCCTGGGATGCCGTCAAGACCACGACCAATCCGGCGCTGCTCGAAGCCTTCATCAAACGCTATGGCACGACCTTCTTTGCCGAGATGGCAAAGGCGCGGCTCGAGGAACTCAAGGCGGCCGCCGCCAAGACGCACCCGCGCGCGCCGTCGTTGCCGCCGATGCCAAAAAACCGCGAGCGCGAACACGCCGTGCTTTACGAAGAAGACCCCACTGACGCCAGGGGACGACGGTTTGACGGCTCGGTGATCTGGAGCACCGAAACGATCAAGACCCCGCACCAGCCCGACGAACTCGCCGCACGTGCCGATATCGAGATTCCCTCGCGTGGCCTGCGCATGAAGATGTCGATCAAACGCAACCTCGACCCGGCGCTGCCGGCGAGTCACGTCGTCGAGCTGATGATTTCGGCATCCGGCGATTTTGACGCCGGCGGGATCGCCAACATCCCTGGCATGCTCATGAAAGCCAACGAACAGGCGGCGGGTACGCCTTTCGCCGGACTTGCGGTCAGAGTCACCGACGGTTTTTTTCTCGTTGGGCTGTCGAATGTCCCCGCCGATCGCGCGCGTAACCTGAAGCTGCTGCTGGAGCGCTCCTGGTTCGATATCCCGACTGTCTATGCGAACCAGAAGCGCGCCATTCTTGCCATCGAGAAAGGCGAAACCGGCGATCAGGTCTTCAAGACCGTCCTTACGGCATGGGGACAATATCAGGACACGACGCAGGGCGAGACCGCTGCGCCGGACGAATCGAACAACACGATGCCGGATGAATGGAAGCGCACCATGATGGGCCGGCCCAAAGCGCGGTAGCTGTCAGGTCCCCATCCCGGGGATAGCAGCTTACGCCCCCTCGACGTTCGGCGGGCGCCGGGAGGGCGCAGTGATGCCGGCCCTGTAGGGCAACGCTGCGGCAATCCGGGCCATGAGCTGTCTCAGCCAGCGGTGAGCCGCGGAATGATGGGTCCTCGACGTCCAGGTCATGCCGATCTGAAACGGTTCCGGGAACGGACAGGGCGCCGTCACGACGGACCTGGCGATATCAGGCGCAATTCGACTCGGCACCGTCGAGATCAAGTCGGTCCTGGGAAGAATATGCGTGAGATCGGAGATGCTCGGCACCGCAAGGACCTGGTTGAGCGACAGGCCGCGCGCATCGAGCTCTTTGAGATAACCGGAGCGCCACAGGCCGCCATAGGTGACGACGGCATGACTCGCCTTGACGTAGTCGGCCTGCCGCAGCCGCTTGCCGGCAAGCGCATGGTTTCGGCGCATGACGCAGACATAGTGATCGTCGAGCAGATGGCGATGATAGAAGCTCTCCTCATGCACCTCGTAGGGACCGACCAGAAGGTCGGCATCGCCGCGCCTGAGGGTGGCGAGCCCTTCGGCGCCGGCCGTCTTGATCTCAACCATCAAGTGCGGCGCGTGGCGCCTGATCTCGGCAACGGTGCGCGGCAGGATGATCGACCGCTCGTAATAATTGCAGACGATCGTGACCCGTCCCCCTGCGGTCGCGGGATCGAAATCCGGAGGCTGCACCAGTTCCTCGAAAGTTTCGAGTAACTGGCCAGCGCGCTCGACGATCTCGGCGCAGCGCGGCGTCGGCGCGATGCCGCCGTGCTGGCGCACGAACAGCCGGTCGTGGAACGCCGCGCGCAGCCGGTCCATCGTGTAGCTGACGGTCGACTGGTTGGTGCCGAGCACTTCCGCGGCTTTCGAAAAAGAGCGCAGCTCCGACACCAGGCGCAAGGTGCGGATGGCGGCAAAATCGATCGCGAACGGATCAGGGTCCCTGGCCATTGCCTCAACTCCTCCGTGCCGGAAAGGCCAAGTGCGTTATCGATAAATTCGATGGAGAATATCAACTCTGTCTGATTGCCCGATATCTGCCTTTGCCGCAACCTGCCTGAAAAAGCCGCCCGGAACCCAGGGCCGGAACGAAACAGGAGGGACGCTATCCATGAGCGCAACAGAGGCCTTTCCGCTGAACAGCTGGTATGCGGCCGCGTGGTCGCACGAAATCGGCCGTGAGCTTTCCGCCCGCACCGTCTGCGGCAAGAACGTCGTGCTCTATCGCCGCACCGACGGCGAGGTTGCGGCGCTTGAGGATGCCTGCTGGCACCGCCTGCTGCCGCTGTCGCTCGGACACCTGAAGGGCGACGACGTCATGTGCGGCTATCACGGGCTGGTGTTCAATTCGGCGGGACGCTGCACCTACATGCCGGCACAGAAGACAATCAATCCGTCGGCCTGCGTGCGCGCCTATCCCCTCGCCGAGCGGCATCGTCTGGTCTGGCTGTGGCCCGGCGATCCCGCGCTGGCGGATCCTGCGAAGATTCCGGACTTTCACTGGAACGACGGCACCGAATGGGTCGGCGAAGGCGGCACGTTCTATCAGCTCAAATGCGACTATCGTCTCGTGATCGACAACCTGATGGACCTCACGCACGAGACCTATGTCCATGCCGGCAGCATCGGCGATGAAACGATCACGGCCGTGCCGTTCGAGGTGACCCATACCCGCGACACCGCGACCATGACGCGCTGGATGATCGATATCGATCCGCCGCCATACTGGGCGCGCCAGCTCGGACGGCCGGGCCGCGTCGATCGCTGGCAGATCGTCACCTTCCAGACGCCATCGGTCATCGTTGGCGATGTCGGCGTGGCGCTGACCGGCACCGGGGCGCCGCAAGGCGATCGCTCGCAAGGCGTCAACGGCGCGTTCCTTGCGGCGATCACGCCCGCGACCGACACGACCTGCCACTATTTCTGGAATTTCGTCCGCAACTATCGAAAGGACGACGCAGAGCTCACGCGCGAGCTTCAGCTTGCCCATGTCAACGCGGGTGCGGGCGTCTACGATCAGGATCAGAGGGTGCTCGAAGCGCAGCAGGCGGCGATCGACAACAATCCGCGCTCGCCTTTTTACGATCTCAACATCGATGCGGGCGCGCTCTGGGCACGGCGATTGATCGACCAGATGCTCGCCGCTGAACGCGCCGGCGCGGTCGCAAACGTCGCGGCCGAGTGAATACCATGACGAAAGCAACCGCGTGGCGCAGCGCGCACCTTCACGCCGTCCGCGACCTCACTCACGACGTACGTCTGTTCGAGATCGAACCGGAAGGCGCTTTCGTCGGCGCAGCGCCCGGCAGCCACATCGATGTCATCGTGCCCAATGACGGAAAGCCGCTGGTTCGCAGCTATTCGCTGGTCGGCCCCTGTACGGACGGGCGATATCGCATCGCCGTCAAGCGGCTCGCATTCAGCCGCGGCGGATCCGCCGGCATGTGGCGCATCAAGCCAGGTGAGCGGCTCGCCATTTCCGCCCCCGGCAACAGTTTCGAACTGAGCTACGGCCGGAGCGAATATCTGCTGCTGGCCGGCGGCATCGGCATCACGCCGATTTACACCATGGCGCTGGCGCTGAAGCAGGCGGGCGCGAATTTTCGCGTGCTCTATGGCGCGCGCAGCCGCCGCGATCTCGCGCTCGCGGACGAACTCGCGCGCCAGATCGGCGAGCGGCTTCGGCTGTTCGTTGACGACGAACAACAGGCCATCGACATGTCAGGCGAGATCGCCCGGCTCGATTCCCACGGCGAACTCTACATCTGCGGTCCGTTCGGCATGTTGGAGGCGGCAAAGCGACTGTGGCGCGACTCCGCCCGGCCTGCGACGCAGCTGCGCTACGAGACGTTTGGCAACAGCGGCTCTGCGGCGAACCCCTTCAAGATCAGGATTCCCCGGCTCGGCCTCGAAATCGACGTTCCCGCCGACCGGTCCATGCTGGAGGCGCTCGAGGATGCCGGCGTCGACATGATCTTCGGTTGCCGGCGCGGCGAATGCGGCCTGTGCGCGCTGCCGATTCTGGACGCGCCGGTTACGGTCGACCATCGGGACGTGTTTTTCAGCCCGGACGAGCGGACGGCAAACACCAAGCTCTGCACCTGCGTCTCGCGCGTCGCTGGCGGCTGCATCACCCTGGATACGCCTGATCGCCGCTAGACAGCGAAAAGTCCGACCTTGAGCCGGGCTTTTGTTGCCTTTCAGGATACGGTCCGTTCAAAACTCCCGTCATTGCGAGGAGCGTCAGCGACGAAGCAATCCAGCACCTTTCGTATCAGCACTGGATTGCTTCGCTGCGCTCGCAATGACGAGGAGCTACTTGCCTTTGAAATTCGGCGCGCGCTTGTTGAGGAAGGCGTCCATGCCCTCGCGGAAATCTTCGCTCATATAGGCCTTCAGGATCAGGTCCTCGCCTTCGTCGCGGGAGAGCGTGCGGCGAATGCGGCGCACCGCTTCCTTGGTCACCTCTAACGTAATCGGCGCGTGGCCGGCGACGAGCTTTGCGGTCTCGTCAGCGCGCTTTTGCAGCGTCTCGACATCGGGCACCACTTCATTGAGCAGGCCAAGCGCGAGCGCTTCGGGCGCTTCAACCAGGCGCGCCTTGAAGATCAGGTCCTTGGTGCGCGCGGGGCCAATGAGAGCGACCAGCCGCGAGATGTTCGACATCGACAGACAGTTGCCGAGTGTGCGCGCGATCGGAAAACCGATGCGCGTCGCCGCCGTGCCGATACGGATATCGCAGCAGGCGGCAATGCCCGCGCCGCCGCCGGTGCAGGCGCCCGCGATGGCGGCGATGACAGGCACGCGGCAACTCTCCAGCGTGCCGAGCACGCGGTCGATCCGCGCCTCATAGTCGAGCGAGTCCTGCGCGGTCTTGAAGGCGCGGAACTGCGATATGTCGGTGCCCGAGGCGAACGCCTTGTCGCCCGCGCCGGTGATGATCAACGCCTTGATCGAGCGATCGGCGTTGATGCTCTCGCAGATCGCGGCCATCTGTTCGTACATCGCAAAGGTCAGCGCATTGCGCGCCTGCGGACGGTTGAAGGTGATCCGCGCGATTCCGTCCTCGACGGAATGGATCAGGTCTTCATTGGTATTCACGGGGGCGTTCATGTCGCGCTCTTTCCTCAATTTTGCTCGTCATTCCGGGGCGCGCGAAGCGTGAACCCGGAATCTCGAGATTCCGGGTCTGGTCCTTACGGACCATCCCGGAACGACGAATGTGGGACTGGCTCCTCGCAATGCAAACCTAACTTCAGGCCACCGCCGCCTTGTTCTGCGGCATCGCCACCACGTCGCGGTTCTTCAGAATGTCCATTGCGGCCAGCACGCCGCCGGCGCGGTGCGGAATCTTCGCAAGGTCGAGGCCCATCTCGACGCCCGACAGCGTGCCCATCAGCATCAGGTCGTTGAAGTGGCCGATATGGCCGATGCGGAACGCCCTGCCCTTGATCTTGCCAAGACCCGTGCCGAGCGACATGTCGAAGTTTTCCAGCACGATCTTGCGGAACGCATCCGCATCATGGCCCTCCGGCGTCATGACCGCGGTCAGCGCCGGCGAGTAGGCGTTCGGATCGAGGCAAACGAGATCGAGGCCCCAGACCTTGGCCGCGGCGCGCGTTGCGGCCGCATGGCGCTTGTGGCGGGCGAAGACGTTCTCGAGCCCCTCTTCCTCCAGCATCGCGATCGCCTCGCGCAGCGCGAACAAGAGGTTGATCGCCGGCGTATAGGGGAAGGTGCCGGTCTTGTTGATCGCGATCATGTCGTGCCAGTCCCAATAGGACCGCAGCGAGGTATTTCTCTTCGAGGCCGCGAGCGCCTTGTCCGACACTGCGTTGAAGGACAGGCCCGGCGGCAGCATCATGCCCTTCTGCGAGCCGCCGACGGAGACGTCGATGCCCCAGGCGTCGTGCTCGTATTCGAGCGAGGCGAGGCCCGAGATGGTGTCGACCATCAAGAGCGCCGGATGGTTGGTGCGGTTGAGCGCCTTGCGCACGTCAAGCGGATGGGTGACGCAGCTAGTCGAGGTCTCGTTATGGATGACGAGCACGGCCTTGATCTTGTGCGCCTTGTCGGCGGCCAGCCGCGCCTCGATCTCGGCAACGTCGGCGCCGCGGCGCCAGTCGGTCGGAAGGAATTCGAGGTCGAGCTTGAACTTCTCGGCGATGCCGCGCCAGAGCACCGCGAACTGGCCGGTTTCGGCGAGCAGCACCTTGTCGCCTGGCGACAGCGTGTTGACGATCGCCGCTTCCCAGGCGCCGGTGCCGGAGGACGGGAAGATGATCACCGGCTGCTTGGTGCGGAAGATCCGCTGCATGCCCGAGAACACCGCAAAGCCGAGCTCGGCGAATTCCGGACCGCGATGGTCCAGCGTCGGCATGTCCATGGCCCGCAGGACCCGGTCCGGTATATTGGTAGGGCCTGGAATCTGAAGAAAATGCCGTCCTGTATGCAGGGCCATTGGGCGTCCTTCCCGGGGAATCCTGAGCGCGCGCTCATATGTTGACGGCCTTGTCCCCCGGCGAGGGGTATCCCGTCAATGCATAAGAATGGATAGGCTTACCCCGGCCTGATCCGGGGAAAAACCTTCTCCTAACTCCTACTGCGTCCTAAGCGGCATAACCCTCATCCTGAGGAGCGCGCTTGCGCGCGTCTCGAAGGATGCAGGCCCGTCTGGGGCCTCATGGTTCTCCCGGCGATGCGACGCATCGTCCGGAGACGCCGGAATTTCATTTACGCCGTTCGCTAACGGCCTCGCGACCGCTCGGCCTGCTCGAGCGCCACGGCTCCTCACCATGAGGGTTTTGACACGGTAGAACTCTCCGCAAGTTCAGGGCGCCCGCGCGCCGTGCTCCAGGCCGACGGGCGAGGTGTCGGCCGGCTCCAGCACCGAGCGGTCCGGATCGAGCCAGAAGGCCCAGACGCCGGCGCCGATGACCAGCAGCACGGCCGCGACGATGAAAGGCGCCTGCCAGCTGCCGTACTGGACGAGGAAACCGAACACCAGCGGCGACAGCGCACCGCCGAAATTGCCGGCCATGTTCATCATGCCGGAGACGGTCCCTGAGTATTTGCCGCCCGCATCCATCGGGACCGCCCAGGACGGACCGATGGTGCATTCCAGGAAGAACATGGAGGCGGTCAGGCAGGTGATGGCGGTGATGGCGTTCTCGGTCAGCGCGGCCGGCACGATGAAGGCGCAGCATCCGAGCAGGCCCGTGATCGCGACCGAGCGGCGCGCCAGTCTGGTGTTGCCCGTCTTCTTGAGCAGCCAGTCGGTCGCGACGCCGCCGACGGTGTCGCCGAGCACGCCGGCAAACAACGGCAGCGACGCCAGCACGCCGACCTTGATCAGCGTGAAGTGGCGGAATTCGACCAGATAGGACGGCAGCCAGCTCAGGAAGATCCAGAGGCAATAGACGTAGGTGAAGTAGGCGCACATGATCGCCCACATGTTGGGCGAGCGCAGCAGCGTGGCCCAGGGGACCGATGCGGCCTTGCGCTCGATATGAGCCGGCTTGGCCGCGCCGGTCGCGTCGACGCCACGAATGTGCTTGAGCTCCTCCTGGTTCACCAGCGGATGGTCTTCCGGCAAGTTGCGGTAGGAGACATACCACCAGACCGACCAGATCAGCCCGACCGCGCCGCAGACATAGAACGCCGCCCGCCATCCCCAATCCGTCATGATGAAGACCACGAGCGGCGGGGCAATCGCGGCGCCAAGGCGGCTCGCGCTGTGCGTCAATCCCTGCACCAGGCCACGCTCCTCGCGTGGATACCAAAGCTGCATCGAGCGCGTGGCGCCCGGGAAGGCGCCGGCCTCTCCCATTCCGAACAGGAATCGCACGGCGATGAACGAGACCGCGCCGGTTGCCGCCGCGGTCGCGGCCGTCATCACCGACCAGTAGGCGACGATGGTGCCGATCACCGGCCTTGCGCCAAAGCGATCCGAGAGCCAGCCGCCGGGAACCTGAAACAGCGCGTAAGCCCACCCGAAGGCGCTGAAGATCGCGCCCATGGTGATCTTGTCGAAGCCAAACTCCTTGCTGATGATCGGCGCGGCCGTCGAGATGTTGACCCGGTCCAGATAGGTGATGAGGTACATCAGGCAGATCAAGCCAAGGATGTACCATCGTCCCATGCTGCGGCGCGGCTGTTGGCCTTCCATCTCAACTCTCCCTACGTGCTTCTGGTCTCTTGTTCGATAATCAGCGGCCGCATGCGTCTCAAATAATACTCTCGTCGTCATGGCCGGACTTGTTCCGGCCATCCACGTCTTTGTTTCCTCTGGATTCAGGACGTGGATGCCCGCGACAAGCGCGGGCATGACGATTAAGTCAATCCCGCCGCGAGACGCTAGACGACCTTCAGGTGGCTCGGCGCGTTGGACTTGTCGGCGTCCTCCAGCGACTTCATCGCGGCATCGACGCCACCGGCGCGATGCGGCACGCCCGCCGCTGTCAGGCCCATCTCGACACCCGAGAGCGCCCCCAACAATGTCAGTTCGTTGCACTCGCCGAGATGGCCGATGCGGAACACCTTGCCGGCCACCTTGGACAGGCCCGAGCCAAGCGAGATGTTGTATTTCTCCAGCGTGATCTTCCGGAACTCGTCGGCATTATGCCCCGGCGGCATCAGCACGGCGGTCAAGACCGGCGAGAATTCTTCCGGCTCCTGACACAGCACTTCAAGGCCCCAATGGGTCACCGCCGCGCGCGTTGCCGCAGCGAGGCGCTTGTGGCGGGTGAAGACGTTATCGAGGCCCTCTTCAAGCATCATCGCAATGGCCTCGCGCAGGCCATAAAGCAGATTGGTCGCCGGCGTGTAGGGGAAGAAGCCGTTGGCATTGGGCTTGAGCATCTCCTCCCAATCCCAATAGGAGCGCGGCATCTTGTTGGTCTTCGACGCAGCGCGCGCCTTATCCGAGACGGCATTGAAGCCGAGCCCCGGCGGCAGCATGAAACCCTTCTGCGAGCAGGAGACGGTCACGTCGACCTTCCACTCGTCGTGCTTGAAGTCGACCGAGCCGAGCGAGGAAATCGTATCGACGAGAAGCAGCGCCGGGTGGCCCTGGCGATCCATGGCGGCGCGGATCTCGCCGACCCGGCTGGTGACGCCGGTTGACGTCTCGTTGTGGACGACCATGACCGCCTTGATGGCGTGCGACTTGTCCGCCTTCAGCTTCTCCTCGATCTCGGCGGGGCTCGCGCCATGGCGCCAGTCGCCGGGGAGAAACTCGACATCGATGCCCCAGCGCTTCGCCATCTGTTGCCAGAGCGTGGCGAAATGGCCGGTCTCGACCATCAGCACCTTGTCGCCGGGCGACAGCGTATTGACGATCGCCGCTTCCCAGGCGCCCGTGCCCGAGGACGGAAACACGATCACCGGGCCCTTGGTCTTGAAGATCTTCTGGCAGCCCTCGAAAACCTGCTTGCCGAGTTCGGCGAACTCGGCGCTGCGGTGGTCGATCACAGGCATGTCCATGGCGCGAAGCACACGGTCCGGGACGGGGCTTGGGCCCGGAATGTTCAGGAAATGGCGTCCCTGGTGCTTGGTCATGGCGTTCTCCCGGTCTTTGTCACCCCATATTGCATTCATTTTTACGAGCAGCAACTTCTAAATTGTGTTCAAATGGGGTCGACTACCGGCCGCGTCTTCCGTATGTTCCCGACCATGAAAGCGATGATTCCAAACGACGCGGCGACGCAGGCGCTGGGCGAGAGCGTGCGGGAAGAGCAATCGCTGCACGACGAGATCCTGTCTCGCCTGCGCGACCACATCGTCGAGGGCAACATTCCCGAGGGCGGCCGTGTTCCCGAGCGGCAATTGTGCGAGATGCTCGGCATCTCGCGTACGCCACTGCGCGAGGCGCTCAAGGTTCTGGCGGCCGAGGGTCTGGTCGAGCTGTTGCCGAACCGCGGCGCGCGGGTGCGCACATTGAGCGAACAGGACCTGGCTGAGTTGTTCGACGTGATGGGCGGGCTCGAAGGCCTTGCGGGGCGCCTTGCCTGCGAGCGCATCACCGACGAGGAAATCGCCGAAATCGAGCGGCTGCACTATGAAATGTACGGCTTCTACCTGCATCGCGACATGCACGGCTACTTCCACGTCAATCAGCTGATCCATCAGAAGATCGTGGAAGCCTCGCGCAATGCCACGCTGAAGGCGGCCTACGCGAACTTTGCCGGTCGCATTCGCCGCGTGCGCTATTCGGCGAACTTCGCCCGCAAGCGCGAGCGCTGGGGCGAGGCCATGCGCGAGCACGAGACCATCCTGGAGGCGCTGCGCCGCCGCGCCGGCAACGAACTCTCGGATATCCTGTTCAGGCATCTCCGCAACAAGCGCACCGCGGCGGTCGAGCACCTCAAGACGGGTGCGGCTACGGCTTCTGAGCCGGCTTAGCAGGGCCGAAAAGCCGAATTTTGCATTCAAAATTGCCTTGGGGAAGGCAAAAAGAAGATCGCCTTTGGGCGTTACGGGGATCGGATGACCAATACGGACTTGAAGCTGAGGGACAGGCTCTCGCGCGAGATCACCGGCGACGTCCTGTTCGATTCCTTCAGCCGCGGCCGTTACGCCACCGACGCCTCGTTCTACCAGATCGTGCCTGCTGGCGTGGTCATCCCCAGCTCGATTGATGAGGCGCTGCGCGCGCTTGCGATCGCGCGCGACGCCGGGCGCAAGGTGACCCCGCGCGGCGGCGGCACTTCGCAATGCGGCCAGACCATCAATGACGGCATCGTCATCGATCTCTCCAAGCATCTGAACAAGCTGATCTCGCTCGACGTCGAGAACAAAACCTGCGTGGTCGAACCCGGCATCGTGCTCAACGACCTCAACCGGCAACTGAAAAAGCACGGCCTGTGGTTTCCGGTCGACGTCTCGACCGCCTCGCGCGCCACCATCGGCGGCATGGCCGGCAATAACTCCTGCGGCGGCCGCTCGCTGCGTTACGGTACCATGCGCGACAACACGATTGCGATGGATGCGGCGCTCGCCGACGGCACGCTGATGCATTTCGGCGAAGTGGCGCGCGACACGACGTCAGACCTGTTCCGCGACATGCTTGATCTCGGCAAGCGTGAGGCTGCGGAAGTCGCCGACAAATTCCCGAAGGTGCAGCGCCGCGTCGGCGGCTACAATCTCGATGCGCTCGTGCCGCGCAATGCGGCCAACAACATGGCTCATCTTCTGGTCGGCTCGGAGGGCACGCTGGCCTTCACCACAAAAGTCGAACTGAAGCTGTGGCCTGTGATCAAGAACAAGGTGCTCGGCGTCTGCCACTTCGGCAGTTTCTATGAGGCGATGGACGCCGCGCAGCATCTCGTCAAGCTGAGGCCAATTGCCGTCGAACTGGTCGACCGCACCATGATCGCGCTCGGCCGTGACATCGCGATGTTCCGCCCCGTGATCGAGGCGACCGTGAAAGGCGATCCCGATGCACTTCTGATCGTCGAGTTCGCAGAGGAGGATCAAGCCGACAATTTACAGAAGCTGAAACAGCTCGCCGAGCTGATGGGCGATCTCGGCTTCGCGTGGGCCAACGACACGCGCAAATGGGGCGGCGTGGTCGACGTCGTCGAGCCCGCCGTGCAGACCGCGATTGCCGATTTCCGCACCTCCGGCCTCAACGTCATGATGTCGATGAAGCAGGAAGGCAAGCCGGTGTCCTTTGTCGAGGACTGCGCAGTGCCCCTGCCCCACCTCGCCGACTACACCGATCGCCTCAATAAAGTCTTCGCCAAGCACGGCACCCGCGGCACCATGTATGCGCATGCGAGCGAAGGCTGCCTGCATGTGCGTCCCGTGCTGAACCTGAAGCTCGAAAAGGACGTCAAGGCGATGCGCGCCATTGCGGAGGAAGCCTTCGCAATGGTGCGCGAGTATAAAGGCTCGCATTCCGGCGAACATGGCGATGGGCTCGTGCGCTCGGAATTCCACGAGACGATGTTCGGCGCGCGCATCATCGCCGACTTCAGGGAAGTGAAAGAACGCTTCGACCCCGGCCATGTGCTCAACCCGGGCAAGATCGTCGATCCGCCCAAAATGGACGACCGCTCGCTGTTCCGTTACACGCCGGACTACGCTATCCGCGAGTTCAAGACCGCGCTCGACTGGTCGGCCTGGCCCGGCGCCGGAGGCGGTTTCCAGGGCGCGGTCGAGATGTGCAACAACAACGGCGCCTGCCGCAAGCTCGAGGGCGGCGTGATGTGCCCGTCTTATCGCGCCACGCGCAATGAGAAAGACGTCACGCGCGGCCGCGCCAACACGCTGCGGCTCGCGATTTCCGGCCAGCTCGGACCCGACGCGCTGTCCTCCGATGCGATGATGGACACGATGAAGCTTTGCGTGTCCTGCAAGGCCTGCCGCCACGAGTGCCCGACCGGCGTCGACATGGCCAAGATGAAGATCGAAGTGCTATCAGCGCGCCGCGCCAAACACGGCCTCTCCTTGCGCGACCGCCTCGTCGGCTTTCTCCCTCATTATGCACCGCTGTTCTCGCGCCTCGCGCCACTGGCTAATCTGCGCAACCGCAGCAAGATCCTGCGCGCGCTGCTCGAGCGTGTCGCCGGCATCAGCGCCAAGCGCGCGCTGCCGTCGTTCCGGCGCGACGTGTTCGATCCGCACGGCGAAGTGTTTGGCCCGGCCGACGGCCGCGAGGTCGTGCTGTTCGGCGACACCTTCAACCGCACCTATGAGCGCGAGAACCTTGACGCCGCATTGCGGGTGCTGATCGCCGGCGGCTATCGCGTCCATGTTCCGAGGCCGACAGGCGGCGGCCGCCCGCTGTGTTGCGGCCGCACCTTCCTGTCGGCCGGTTCTGTCGATCACGCCCGTGCTGAGCTCGACCGTCTGGTTGCCACCTACGCGCCTTTCGCGGCGCGCGGCGTGCCGATCGTCGGCCTCGAGCCAAGTTGTCTTCTCACGCTGCGTGACGAGCTGCTGTCGTTGCGCTCGGACGAGAGGGCCAAGGCCGTCAGCGCGCAGGCTCTCATGTTCGAGGAATTTCTGGTGCGCGAGGCCGCTGCCGGACGGCTGAAGTTGCGACTTGGCGCGATCGCCGACAAGGCCGTGGTGCATGGCCACTGCCACCAAAAGTCCTTCGGCGCGTTCAAGCCGGTCGAACAAGCTCTGCGGCTCATCCCGGAATTGCAGGTCGAAACCATCGAGTCCAGTTGCTGCGGTATGGCCGGCGCGTTCGGCTATGGCGCGGACACGTATGATACCTCGATCGAGATGGCGGAACTGTCGCTGCTTCCCGCGGTTCGCCGCGCTGAGGCCGATACGCTCGTGATCGCCGACGGGACCTCCTGCCGTCATCAGATCAAGGACGGCACCCAGCGTTCTGCCATCCATGTCGCCCGCGTGCTCGCCATGAGCCTCGACGCGGCGCGTCCAATTTCCTAAGATTCATCTCTCACGCATAAGGAATGCCCATGTCCGAACTCACCCTCGATGTCGCCCGCAAGATCCTCGACGCCGCGCTTGCCAAGGCGGTCGAGAAGAAATTCAAGCCGCTCGTCATCACGGTGCTCGATGCGCGCGGCGCGGTGAAGGTCACGGCGGCGCAGGACGGCACCAGCCTGATGCGGGCCGAAATCGCGCATGGCAAGGCCTATGGCGCGCTCGCGATGGGAATGGGTTCGCGGGCGCTGTTCCAGCGCGCGCAGGAGCAGGCTTACTTCGTCAGCGCCGTGAATTCGCTCGCCGAAGGACGGCTGGTGCCGGTGCCCGGCGGCGTGTTGATCCAGAACGGCGCGACGTTGTTAGGGGCGGTCGGCGTCTCCGGCGACACCTCGGACAATGACGAGATCTGCGCCATCGCCGGCATCGAGGCGGCGGGATTGAAAGCCAATCCGGGTTAGACCTGACTCGTCATTCCCCGGCGTGAGCCAAACGAGCGAGCTGTGGTGCGCAGTTGCGCATCTGAGAATCCCTTATTGTCCTTGAAGCGCTTTGACGATCCGGATGAGACCCGCATCGATCGCGCCAATCTGCTTTTGGAGGCCGTCGATCGCCGCTTCCGATTCCAGTGTCCCGACCACAGCCCCGCAGTTGGCGCACTGTAGAACGGGCACCGAGCGCAGCTCTCTTAGTGGTGTGACAAGGGCACGCTCAAAAGCATGACCCTCGCATTTTGCGCAGGTGGAAATTGCCATGCGAACTCCTGCCGCTTGCCGCTCACTGCTGACGAGATAGTCGTTGCCAGAATTGCGGAAGCATCGAAAGCAGAAGAACGGTCGCTCCGATCAGCGTGGGCCAAAGCCATCCGGGACGATCCGTGATCGCCTGCGCGCTTCCGACGCCAAATTGCACGAATGCAAACGTCATCGGCGCCTGGCCGAGCAGGGAACCGAGGGCGAAATCCGCAGTACCGAGGCTGGTCAATCCGAGCAGGTAGTTCGTCGGTGAATGGGGCAGAACCGGGACCAGCCTCAGCATCGCGACTGCCCGCCACCCCCCTTCTTCCACGCGTCGCGCGACCGAAGCGAAGCGAGGCCATTGCGACGGCGAAACCACATCGGCCGCCACATAGCGAACCAGCCAGAAACCGGTCAGCCCGCCGATGAGGCTTCCCAGCGTCGCCCACAGCACGCCGCTCCAGAGACCGAATACGAGGCCGGCCGCGATCCCCATGATGGCGCGCGGCAGAAACAGCAGGCTGAACGCGACGTGAAGCGCGATGAAGACGACCGGCGCGAAACGCGATTGTTGAAGCAAGGCCTGGACATGAAGAAAGTCGAGACCGCCCCTCGCCGCCAGAAAACTCCCGGCACCGAGCAGCATCGCGAGAACAGCCAACCGAAATATTTTGAAACGCAAGCCAGATCCCCTCGTCTGCACCGGGCCGTATATCGCACCCTGCACGCCGGTCCAAACCGTTTTTATCCTCGATGGAACCGCTTCGGGCCATTTCCCGACTCATGCGCTAGCCGAAAGAATCGCTGTCATTCGATCACGTCGTCGGCGCGGCTCAGAAACGCGGGCGAGACGTCGAGACCGAGCATCCGGGCGGCTTTCATGTTGACAACAAGCTCAAATTTGACGGGTGTCTGGACGGGAAGCTCGCTCGGGCTCTCGCCCTTGAGGATACGATCCGCATACGACGCGCCGCGCCTGTATTCGTCGACGAGATTGGGGCCGTAGGAGATCAAACCGCCGCCTTCGGCGAACGAACGGGACCAATTGATGGCGGGTAGACGATAGCGAACCGTCAGGGAAACAATTTCCGCCCGATGAAGTTCAGTGAATGCATCTGGTATTACGACCAAAGCGCCATCTGGCTTACGCGCCTCAGCCACGACCACAGACTCGACGACATCCATGTTCTCCACCGGCGCAATGATTGCTTCCATGCCGAGGGAGGACGCCGCAACCTTGAACGGCTGCACGAAGCTCTCGATAAAAGTTGCCGATAGCGGGTTGAACAGCATCGTGACCCGCTTGGTGTTTGGCGCGACCTCCTTGACCAACTCGGTCCATTTGCCGCCCAGCGACGGCACAATGGGAGCGAAGCCGGTCATGTTACCGTCGGGTCGAGGGAGACTCGCGATCAACGCGGTGCCGACCGGATCAGCTACCAATACGAACACGACAGGAATGGTTCTCGTCGCTTGCAGCATTGCCGCGGCAGCCGGCGTCGAGCTTGTGAAGAGGAGATCGGGTTGAAGCGCAACGAGCTCTCTGGCGGCTCGTTTCATCAATTCGACGTCCGCGGCGGCCCATCGTACATCGATGGTCAGGTTGCGGCCGACAGCCCAGCCCGCCTCCTGCAAGCCTTGAAGAAATGCGGCGAAGCGGCTCTGGCCTTCCGAGTCGTCCGCAGCCAGGTGCATCAACACGCCAATGCGACGCACGCGCTCGCGTCGCTGCGCATGAGCCGCCAGTGGCCATGCTGCCGCCGCGCCGCCGAGTAATCCGATAAACGTCCGCCGTCTCATGCCGCCCCGAAAGCTGGGAGCCGAAAGTCTATCGACTCAGGATGCTGTCTTGAAGGGGTTGCGCGGTATCCAGATGTCCGCTTCGGGTCGTTTGCTGCTGTAGGCCGGTAACCCGACCTCCGTCGGCTCCGCCCCCGAAAGCTGACCTCGAAACTTCGGAGTGCAGGTCGGCAACGGGCCAGAACCAGACGAAGGTCAATCCGAGCTGTGCCCATGGCTGGGCGACAGCATCCGAAGGCCACGCTCGCGCTGGGAATAAAGCTGTTGTACCGTATCCCAGTTGCGGGGTCCTTATGACGTTTTTTCGACGCGAGTTTTTGCAGTTGCTTGCGGGCGCAACGGCCGCCTCGACCATCTCGCTCAGCCGAGGTGAGGCGCAACAGACGCCTCAAAAGATACGCGTCGCAACTGGCCTGCTCGCGACGTGGCAGAGCACGGCCTGGCTAGGGGCTGAAGCCGGAGTCTTCAAGAAGCACGGGATCGAGCTCAGCGTACCCGCGATTGCTGTTGGCGGTCCACAGGCAGCTGCCGGCGTCATCCGCGGCGATTTCGAGTTCGCCCACACAGGCGTCCTCCCTGTTGCCGAAGAGGTGCTCAAAGGCAACGATATCGTGATCCTGGCGACCCCGACGACGGAGTTTACCAATCAGTTCGTGATGACGCCTAGGGAGATCACCGGGCTCGATCAATTGGCGGGGAAAAAAGTAGGGGTGCTGAGCGAGACCGGGCAGACCAGTGTTGCCACCCGCATCGCGATCGAAAAGGCGGGCGCAACGGCGACATACCTGCCCCTGGTCCGGTTCGATCGAATCTTTGCGGCGCTCGCGGCCGGCGAGATCGATGCCGGGGTGCTTCCCGTCGATCTGCGCTTTGTTGGCGCTTCACGCCATGGTTGGAACGCCTTTCCCCTCCACGAATTTGGCACGCCCTCGATCTTTGCGAGCACGCGCAAGCTGATCGCATCCGACCGCGACCTTGTCAGGCGCGTCATGCGTGGATTCGTTGAGGCAATTTATGTGTTCAAGACGCAGCCCGACGTCGTCGTGCCTTTACTTCAGCGATACCTTGATATCGCCGATCGAAGTGCGGCGGAGGATCTGTATAAATTCCACGTCCCGGTGTTTCAGAAGGTGCCGAAGCCGCTTTTGGACAACTTGAAGAACGTGCAAGACGTGCTCGTAGGGAAATATCCCGCTGCCATTTCACTCAAGGAAAGTGACATTGCGGATGCTTCGTTCATCGAAGAGATGGAACACGACGGGTTCATCGAGCACCTCTACGCATCCCGGACAAAATAACCCAACTTTGGATCACCACCCACTGCTCCTCGTGGAGATAGTGAGGAGGGCCTGATTCAGGTCATCGAAGCAGGTTGGTTCACGTCCAGCGAAGCCGTGCCAGGATCGCACGACCCATGATCCAGTCTTTGTCGCTCTCGGTGAGGAACGGAAGCTCCTCTGTGAATTGCGTCACGCGCTGCCGGTAGGTAGCACGGGCGAATGAATTGGTTAGATCAGTTCCCCAGTAGCAGCGCTCCGGGCCGTACACGTCGAAGAGGCGATGGATATGCGGGATGGCGTCGCGGAATGGATAGGACTCGGTCGAAATCAGGGGGACCGACGACAACTTTACCGACACGTTGGGGTATTTTGCGAGCGCGGCCGTCTGGGCGATAGCTTCCGCCACCATGTCGTTTCTCATCGATACCGATGAATCACGACGAGGGCGAAGGCCCGCGCCGACGCCCATGTGGTCCAGAATAAGCGTAAGTGCGGGGTGTCGTTCGGCGATGCGTGCGAACAGCGATGTTTGGCCCGACGTGAGAAGCATCACAGGCAGGTGAGCCTTCTCCGCCGCCGGCCAGAACCAATCCGCGGTCCCGTCCGTCAACCACGCTGCTTCGTCCGGACCGAAGTTCAACCTCACGCCCAGCACACCGGGTTGGTCGCGCCAGGTCGCAAGCCGTGCCGCGCCATCGGGCTTGTTGAGGGCTACACGCGCCATGATAGCGAAGCGGCCCGCGTACCGTTTGACCGCCTCTTGGGCATAGTCGACGCGCTCGCCTTCTACCGACGCTGGCGGAACAATGACGACGCGATCGACGCCAGCCTCGTCCATCAGCGGGATTATTCGCTCAATGGTGAAGGGCTCCGGAAGCTGCGGTTTGGCCCCGGGGAGCCAGGGTCTCTCCGGAGTGCTTGCCGGCCAGAGGTGAACTTGGGAATCAACGATCACTCGTTTTGGCTGCGCAAGTGTCGCCGTGGTGGACTGCATGGACAGCGCGACACTGGTTGCGACGGAACCGGTCAGAAAACTGCGGCGTGAAGGCATGTGATATTCTTCCTGTTTCACTATTCGTTGTCACGACATTGTAGAGGCCGACACCGCGCGACGTGAGCAAGGATTGCAGGAAATTAGCTCGCATTATTGAAGATCACATCAGAAAGTTGCGACCATCATCGATTTGCGTCGCAACAATCCTCACGGCACATGTCTCAGTTGGGTCATTTACTGCCGTAGGCCGGTAACCCGACCTCCGTCGGCTCCGCCTCCGAGAGCGGACCTCGAAATGTTCGGAGTGCAGGTCGGCAACGGGCCAAAAGGCGACGTAACCGCACACAGGTCAACGATGACGCTTGGCGTCAGTCTTTCGAGTTGGTTTGGTCCTTGACGATGGGATAACCCTTCTTTTCCCAGTCTGTTAGGGTCATCAATACCGCTGTGACGTTGGTGAAACCAATATCCCTAAGTTGCTTGGCTGCAAGCGTGGCTCGGCCACCGGTCGCACACTGGACAAAAATCTTGCGATTCAAATCGATCTTGTTTGGATAGCCCAATGCTCGCCAGATCCGAAACTCGAGGCGTCCGCGTGAGATGTTGACGGTGCCGGGTACGTGTGCAGCCTTGAATTCGTCCGGCTCACGAACATCCACTAGAAAAGCGTCTCCCGGATTCTTGACTACCGCCAGGTAGCTATCCGTATCGGTCGTATCGATGGTTTTACGAACTTGCAGGACGTACTCGTCGATCGAGTCCGGCCAGTTTTCGGCGGCGAAGGTCGGCTGTGTAAGAGCGATTGTTGCGCAGACAACAATGGCAAACAAGCTGGGTTTGCGGCTCATCACGACACCTCCCTTGCGACTGAAACATCTATGTAAGTTACCCGCGAGATGCGCCGCGTTGCGTTAGATCAAGGCGATGGTCCACTTGTAACTTTCCGCCCTGGCGTGGTGGATCCGATCAGCTCACCTGCGCGGTTATGTCGGCTTCGGGTCTTGAGCGGGAGCCGCGTGGCTGAAACGGCATGTCGGCTCTTCCCCGAAAACTGAACATCGGCCCACAAAACCGCTGCTGATGCGGCCCGTGACGCTTCCGGCGCAACCATAAATGCGCGTTCGCAATTGCTTTTGAATTTGAGAACACGATTCGGAGTTTCGATGTCGGGCGTTTCGTCCAGTCTCGGTCTCGACCTTCACTGCATGCGAGATCGAAATGAACATCCCCCACATCGTCGGCGAGCCGTCCATCCTCTATCTGGGGACTCCGGTCGTGCTGATCAGCACTGAAAACGAAGACGGCTCCGCCAATCTCGGGCCGATGTCATCGGCCTTCTGGCTGGGTTGGCGCTGCATGCTCGGCCTGGACGCCTCGTCGAAGACAACGGAAAATCTGATCCGCACCGGCCAGTGTGTCCTCAATCTGCCTTCGGTCCAGAATGTCGGCGCGGTGAACCGCCTCGCACGTCTGACCGGCAAGAATCCGGTTCCGGCGTGGAAGCAGCCGCTCGGTTATACGCACGAGAAGAACAAGTTCGAGATCGCCGGATTGACCCGTGTCCCCTCACTGAGCGTGGCGCCACCGCGCGCGCTCGAATGTCCGATCCATCTGGAGGCGGTCATCGCGGCAAGGCACGGCCTGATGGAGGACGATGACGCCGTGCGCGGCGCGCTCGTCGTCTTCGAGGCGCGGATTGTGCGTGTGCACCTCCACCCAGGTCTTCTGATGGACGGCAACCCCAATCGCATCGATCCGGACAAATGGCGTCCGCTCATCATGAGCTTCCAGCGCTTCTATGGTCTCGGCGACGAACTCCATGACTCGACACTCGCCCGGATTCCCGAAGACGCCTACAGGCCCCTTGCGCGAATCCCCGAACCGGCTTTCGCCTCCGGCGGCGGATCGTAAGGCCGCAAGCCCTCACAGCACGAACGGCACGATCATTTTCGTCCGCCGCATGTAGTCCGGATATTGCGCGGGAAACTGCTCGCGCATCAATTCCTCCTCGCGCCGCGCGCTGTAGACGAAATACGGCGCGAACACGATAAGCATGATCCCCCAGAGCACGCTTAAGCCGATCGCCGAGCCGAGTATCGCGAGCACGATCCCGGTGTAGATCGGGTGACGGACATACGCATAGGGACCGCTCGTGACCAGTTCCGGCTCCTCTTTGCGCGACATCGGCATGCCCCAGTTGCGACCGATATAGATGCGTGCGTAAACGGCAAGGCCAACGCCGAGCAGAACGATCGCCGCGCCGATGGCGCCGAGCAGGATGCTGTGCGCCTGATAGGCATGCACGGCGCGGAGCAAGCCGCGCGCGGGCGTGAAACGAAGCGCCACGACGATCAAGACGACAAGGCCGCCGCGCAACAGGCTTTGCCTCCACCAGAGCGTGATGCCGAGGCTGCGCTTGGCGCTGAGCGCCGAGATCCCCCAATACACGGCGAAAACAAGCCAGAGCGCGGGAATGATCAGCCGAAAGATCGTCATGACGGGACTGGTGGAGTGGATTTGACATTCGCTACCCAGCTAGGTGCGAACTCGAAAAGCGAATGTCAAATCCTAAACTCCACTGGTGCTCGACCCACAGCGTGCCGTCCTGGTCGAACGTAGCGATGCGTTCTTCCGGTGGCACGAAGCTCGAACTTGCCCGGTCCGTGGTGGCGCGTACGAAGTCGAGAATCGCTTGCTTTGCCGGCCCGTCGTTCCACGAGGCCAGCGAGCTTGCCTGAGCCTGCGCAGCAGCGGGAAGAAGAAGCTCCGGTAATGCCGGCGCCACGGCCAATGTCGCCAGCAGCACTCGACGGCTGATGCCGGAGGACGGGAGATTCGACTTCATGGGGGCCTCCTCAGGATGACGCAGCTAGACCAGACCATGTGCGACAGATCGTTCTTCGTCTGTGCAAATTCGGCTGAAACGGCATCAAATTCGTCGTCATGCCGCAGGTTGGTCGACGGCTCTCCCCGAAAACTGTGCGGTGCCGGCCGTGGAATGGCCAAGCTCGGCTGGATGACGGGACGGACCTCGGGTTGCAGAGTCCGAGTCGAGTCATTCGCGACTGGGGCGAGCCGGCAGCGAGTCCGGTCAGCACGGAGCCTGTATCGCGGACAACAATCAGGAAGATATGGGTCGCTCACGAGGTGGCCTGACCAGCAAGATTCACGCGGTGGTGGACACCAATGGCCTGCCGGTCCATCTCGCCCTCACGCCCGGTGAGGCGCATGACAACCGGCTGTGTTCGGTTCTGCTCAGCGCATTGCTTCCCAAGACGATGCTGCTCGCGGATCGCGGCTACGACGCCGACTGGATCAGGGAGCTTGCCCGCCAGCAAGGAGCATGGGCGAACATTCCGCCGAAACGAAATCGCAAAGACCCGATCTGCTTCAGTCCGTATCTGTATCGCGCACGCAATTTGATCGAACGGTTCTTCAACAAGATCAAGCAATGTCGGCGTGTCGCGACCCGGTGCGACAAACTCGCAGCCAACTATCTTGCGTTCGTCAAACTCGCATCGATCCGAATTTGGCTGCGTGCTAATGAGTCCACGCCCTAGTCCACCGAAAGCAAATGGTTCCGGGACGAAGACTACATCACCGCCTGTTGATCCGGCACCTTGAGCGCGCGAGCGCCACCGGATGACTGCTCCGAGATCGAACGGCCAACGCTTCGCAACATGGCGCTCGCGCAGGTCGCGCTATGGTCGACCAGCCAGCGCCCGAAGGCGGACGGCGACAGCGCGGGCGCGTAGAGGAATCCCTGGATGACATCGCAGCCGAGCTTGGACAGCAGATTTCGCTGTCCTTCGGTCTCGACGCCCTCGGCGACCACGGTGAGCTTGAGGCTCTGCCCGACGCGCACCACGGTCGTCACGACGGCGCGGGCCGCCGGATCGCTCTCGACCTCGCGCATGAAGCTGCGATCGATTTTGAGTTCGCGGATCGGCAGATGCGCAAGGCGGTTGAGGCTCGAATAGCCCGTTCCGAAATCGTCGAGCGACAGACCGGTGCCGAGCTTGCGCAGTGCGCTCATGGTCTCGACCGCGACCGCGTGCTCGTTCAGGAATACGCTCTCGGTGACCTCGAGCATCAGGACGTCCGGCGGCAGGCCATGCTCGCTGAGAATTTCGGCGACGACGCCAGCAAGACCAGCGTTCTGGAAATTGATCGGCGAAAGATTGACCGACACGCAGGGAATGTCGAGGCCCGCGCTGCGCCACTCCGCCATTTGCCGGCAGGCCTCGCGGATCGACCACAATCCGATCTGCTCGATCAGCCCGCATTCCTCGGCAAGCGGAATGAACTTGGCGGGAGGAACTTCGCCAAGCACCGGATCATGCCAGCGCGCCAGCGCCTCGACGCCACGCAAGGAGCCATCGCTGGTCCTGATCTGCGGCTGATAATGCAGCGAGAGGCCGCCGCCCGCGAGCGCGACGCGCAGCGCCGCGCTATAGGCCAGCCGCTGCTCGGCGAGGCGGTTCATGTCGGCGCTGAAGAAGCGATAGGTGGCGCGGCCCGCCTGCTTGGCCTTGTACATGGCCGCGTCGGCCTGCTGGATCAGCGTGTCGAGATCGGTCGCGTTATCCGGATAGATGCTGATGCCCATGCTGACCGAGACCGGCACTTGCCTCGCTCCCAGCTTGAGCGGCGGGCTAAGGGCTTCCATGATCCGGGACGCCACCAGCGAGGCTCCCGCGGCGTCGCGCTCGGGAAGCAGGATCACGAATTCGTCGCCGCCAAGACGCCCCAGCACATCGCCCGGCTGGATCTGCGTAAGCAGCCGCTGCGCAAACTCGACCAGCATCTCGTCGCCGGCGGCATGTCCGAGTGAATCGTTGACGTCCTTGAAATTGTCGATGTCGAGGAAGGCCAGCGCGACATTCTTGCCGGCCGCGACCTCCGCGATCGCTTCGGAGATCAGATGGCGCAAGCGCGCGCGGTTGGGCAGGCCGGTCAGCGTATCGTAATAGGCAAGCTGCGCGATCTGGGCACGCGCCTCCTTGCGCTCGATGGCAAGCGCGCCGAGGTGAACGCAGGCCTCGACGATCCGCTCATGCCAGCGCGAAGGCGCGCGGCATTCCCTGAAATAGAAGGCGAAGGTCCCGATCACGCGGCCATCCTTGGCCTTGATCGGCGAGGACCAGCACGCGCGCAAGCCCACGTCCAGCGGCCTCGTCTTGTAGGGCTGCCAGCGCGGATCTGTGTCGATGTCCATGGCAAGCACCGCCTTGCCAAAATAGGCGGCCGATCCGCAGGAGCCGACATCGGGCCCGATCGCAATCCCGTCGAGCGCCCGGGAATAGTCGTCGGGAAGGCTCGGGCCGCCGAGCGGATGCACCAAGCCTTCGGAGTCGACATGAAGCAGCGAGGCAACGACGTCAGGCGCAATTTCCTCGACGCGGCGGCAAAGCTGGTCGGCGATGTCAGCAATCGGAATTTCGTCGGCGAGCGCCGTCATGATCAATTGCTGCAACGACCATAATTGCCGGGTTTCGGTGATATCGGCGAGCAGCGCGACGATATACTTGACCTTGCCGCGCGCATTTCGGAACGCCTTGACGTGGGCGCCGAGCCAGATCTCTTCGCCGCCGGAGTCATAGGCAAGGATGTCCTCGTCGATGCCGCTTTCGCGCCCGACGCAGCGCTGCAACCGCTTGAGCATTCGCCGATCGGTGTGCGGCCCGGCGAGCAGTTCGCCAATCTTGCGGCCTTCGGCTTGCTCGATCCTGTGGCCGAACATGCCGACAAAGGTGGCGTTGACGTAGACGACCTTCATGTTGCGGTCGACGATGATGACGGCGCGATTGGTTCCGTCGGCGATCATCACATGAATCGCGAGCCGCTCGCGCAGCTCGAGATCGGGCGTAATGTCCCGCACGAGCGCAATCGTGCGCGGCACGCCTTCCGACACGACATGCGAGAGTGACAGTGCAACGCGCAGACGCTCGCCCTCGGGACGCGTGACCGTAAGTTCAGTCCTGCGCTCCCTGTCGAGATCGCCAAAGCCGAGCACGGCGGCGGATCGGCCCAGAACCTCGGCCCGGGAAAGTCCCCAGATCCGCTCGGCCGACGCGTTGAAATGCGTGATGCGATGATCCTGATCCAGGATTACGACGGCCTCATTGGCCCGCTCGAGTGCGGCCAGGAGGACATCGGAACTTTCTACCGGAAGTTGGTCGTGCACGGACATCAACGGCTTGATCCCGCAGGGAATACTCTGCGCGAAAAGCCTATCGCCTCAGCGGTATTTAAAGGGTTGTGCAACCTGGCATGCTGTTGGGATAAGAATTTATCCTTAAGAATTCGCTACCAGCGCCGGGAGTCGCGCGGTGAACCAATTATTCGCAAGGCGTGTGCCACCTTCTCGCCCTCTGAATGTTAGAAAACCTGTTGATGGTCCTGTGCTGGACAACCTGAGGTCCTTTCGCGCCGGGGACGTTTTGATGAGTAGCTTCAGGTTCTGCTTTGTTCTGGCGGCCGCCCTGCTCGCCGCTATGGCGGGTCCGATCGCTTCAGCTGCGGGCGAGCCGAAGCCATCGGAACCCAAGGACGCTGACCCGCCGATGCAGGCGGACGCAGCGAAAGCCGATGCGGAAAAACCCGCCGACAGGCCGGGGCCTTCCTTCCGCGCCGCGGTCCGCGCCATGGTCGAACAAGAAGTTCAAAAAACCGGCCTTCCGGCCGACATTGCCGATGCGGTCGTGTATGTCGAAAGCAACTACAACCCCGCAACGATCGGGGGCGTCGGCGAAATCGGCCTGATGCAGATCAGGCCCGGGACGGCCGCGATGCTGGGGTTCAAAGGCAGCACGGAAGACCTCGCGAAGCCGGAAATCAATATCCACTATGGCGTCGCCTATCTGAGCAAGGCGTGGCGCCTCGCGAACGGCGACCTGTGCCGCACGCTGATGAAGTACCGCGCCGGGCATGGCGAGGAAGTCATGACGGCGCGCTCGGTGAGCTATTGCAATCGGGCGCGAACCCGTCTCGCCGCGCTCGGCTCATCGCTGGCGACGACGGACGGACCGACGCCGCCTGCGATCATCCCCAAGTCCGTGCTTGCCAACGATCAGCCGCGGTCGCTTTTGATTTCGCCAAAGGACGTCTATGCGCAGTACCGGCAGGGAACGCCGGCGGCGAGCCGGGCCTTCTGGGCCGCTCATGAAGCCCGTGTCCGCGCAATCAAGGCGCGGATCGAAGCCAGATGGCGCCGCTTGGCGTCACGCTGAGCGCGACGGCGCCGCGCGGCAGTGTCTCGACTCCCATCAGATGCAGCTAATTTCCGGCCGAAGGCTGATCACCAAGCCAGCGCATGAATTCGCCGACGTGCTGGGCCCAGAGGTCCGGCCGCGTCATCGTGAAATGGCCAGGTGATGACGACGTCCCCGGCTGAACCACAAACCGGCCATGCTCGAGCTTCGGCACGACGGTCTGGAGAACCTGCAAGCGGTCAGGATTGAATTCGTCGTCGGAAAAATTGAGTGCAAAGAGCTTCGTCGAGACCTTCGACAGCTCAGGCTCCGGATCGTAGCTGAAAGACGATTTAAGAGAGTAAAGGATATCGTTTGCGTCGACGTGCTCTGCCGTGACACGGGTACTGGCGAGGAATTTATCAGCCGCCTGACCATTGGCGACTTCGTGCTGAAGCGCAGAAACGCTATCGATCATCATTCGCAGAATATTGTATCCGACGATCAAGCCGCGCGGCGGCGTCGTATAGTCACCGTTCTTCCATTCCGGATCGGAGCGGATCGCATCGACCACCATGCGCCGCCACAGCAGGTTGCGTCCGGAAACGGGCATCGGCAGCGAAACGACGGGCATCACACCGTCCATCATGTCCGGATAGGCCTCTGCCCATTGCCATGCGTTCATGCCGCCCATCGATATGCCGAGGATGGCATGCAGATGCTTGATGCCAAGAGTTTCGGTCACCAGCCTGTGCTGGAGGTCGACGATGTCGCCATAGTCGTAGTTGGGGAATTTGGCTTTCAGACCGTCACTGGGTTTGCTGGACTGCCCATGGCCCACGCTATCTGGAAAGATCAGGTAGTAGCGGTTCGCGTCCAGCGGCCGTCCCGGATCGAACAGCGCCTTGGTAAAGGTCGGGCTCAGGAGAACACGGCTATCGGCGCCGGTCCAATGCAACACGAGCACGGCGTTGTCGATGCCGCCCTGGGCGTTACGGTGCGGTTTGCCGAGAGTTGCGTAGTGGATCTTGACGTGATCAAGCGTTTCCCCGTCCCTGAACCTGTAATTGTCGAACAGGGCCTCGGCCTGGACGGCCACCGTGTTCGCTTGCTGGTCCCACGGCGATGGCGCCACATTGTTGGCCGCGGCCGGAGCGGACTGGGCAGATGCTGCACCTGAAAGCAATGTCCCGGACATCAGGAGAGCAAACAGGAGGCTGGTTGTTGACGGAATCCGCTGAGGCTTCATGACGGTCGTCCTGCTTGGTTAGGCAATATTATTGGATGATGATCATCATACCACTAAGCATGCAAGCTTATTGTTGGAAGCAGCTCTCAGGCTTTTGATTTGCGCTCAAGTTCCGATATCCGTCGCGCGAGATCGTCATGCCGATCAAAGTTCAGCGCATCGTCGAACTGCACAATGCTCAGCCACAGACGCCTGAGAAACCCGACCTTCTCCTCCGAACTTCGCGCAACCGGATCATTGCCATTCGCGTAAGCCATCTGTTGTCCTTTCACGGTTTCCTGTTTTCTCCGCGCAGTCGCGCTGCCGCTCCGCGCCGTCATGCTTCGACAGCGGAGCCTTTCGCTCTGCTTGCCGCGCCTCGACGCAGAAGATCAAAAGCCATGAGATGGTTCGCTCCCGAAATCCCGACGCCATAGAGCGGAATGAGCACCATGGGCAGCGTCTGGATGGCCGCCATCCGCGGGTCGTTGAGAAGGAAGAGAGCGAGACCGGTGCCTACGGCCACCACAAAATCCGCGAAGCCGACGATGTGGAAGATGAGATATCCGGATCGGCTCTCGGGCAGCAGCACGACGACCAACGCGAGAACGCCTGCGATGAGATCGCCCCACCCCGCGTTGCGGACGAAAGCCTCGGGAAGCAGGTTGTGTGCGCCGTACCAGAAGAACAACAGCGCAGCCCCGATGCGCCAGATGTGAAAAGCCGTCAGCGGTCGCAATCCGACGGCTGCGATGTACGCACGGAATCCGTCGGACATCGCATACACAATGACAGGCATGATGATTCCGAGCGCAATCAGCGGTGCGATCAGCAGCGGAGGTATAGAGGTAAAAACTCCGGTCTCGGCTGCCGCGGCAACAGCCAATCCCCAGATGGCCAGCACACCCAACAGCACGCGTGTCCCACGGACTTTGTCGACATTCCCAGTCTGATTCATGATCTCGTCTCCCGTCAGGTCGGTTGCTCAAGTCCAGGGGAGCCCTAGAGCTTCCCCTTTCTCCTGTCTTCCGTCAGTTTTAGAAGCGGGTTGGCTTTCGACAGATTTCCCGGCTGGACTCTTTCCCAGAGGCTTCCCTTGCCGAGCTCTCTGCCAAGCTGATCCTCGCGACGGAGCCATTGCTCAACGCTCTTGATCCGGTTGGGATGGATTTCATCCAGCAACGCGTAATCTCGCGCGATGATCTTATGTTTCCAGATGTTCCAGAATCCGGTGAAGTTGTCCCGGAAGCTCATCGTGCTTTTGTCGGCGGGATCGGCATTGTATCCGGCCGGCAGACCAGCGGCCATCTTGAGCGGGCCGTTCCAGTAGTCGTCGAGCGGAGCGTCGATGTATCGCGCCGGATGCCCCGTTACGTTTTCGAACGCCGCAGCAAGCTTGTGGTAATCGACATCTTCGATAGCGACCTCGAGGTTCATGCCGTTGGCTCGCTCGGGATTATCGAAGAGCCAGCGCGCGTAATAACCGCAATCCGCAAGCGCCACGTGAGGGACTGCCCCGGCGCCGAGCGGCACCCGCCAGGTCACGACGCCATCTTCCACGGAGGGGGTCATCGGCGTCATCGCCGAAACCGCCATCTCCATGTACGGGCCCGTCGTAAACACAGCCGCACCCATTCTCTCCCGGTTCGACTGGTTCTGGAACAGGATCCACTCGCCTATGCGGCCCTTGCCATCGTAGTGACCCGCGCGAAATCTTGAATCGTAGCCGGACTTCTTGAGCGCGTAGTCCAGATTTACGTAGACGAAGAACTTGATGCCTTCTTCGATGGCTATCTCGTAGCTGCGAATTGCCCAGTACAGTTCCGTCTTCTCCCCGGTATTGAAGCCGTCAATATTGACGTACGTGCCATCGCAGCCTCTGAAACCCTCCCGAAGCGTGGCTTCGTCAGCGAATGTTCCTTCGAGAATCGAGACGTTACCGAGCGCGACGAGCTCCCTGGCACGTCGGGAAGCCGGATCACGGCTGAGGGCTCGAACCGAATATTTCTTGTCTGCAACGAGCGCGCCGATAACAGGCAGCCCCTGGGCGCCTGTACCGCCGACGACAAATATCCTGGACGTGTCATGGACGGACATCACCATCTCCTCGATTGAATGGCCGGTCGTCGGTCGCCGCCCTTTCGAGCCGTTGCGCACCTGGACCATTGCCTTATCGCTACTCACTCTTATAATAAGAGTGACTAGGAAGACAAGAGTTTTGTTGCCCTGCTCGCGAAGCTGTTATCGCGTTAGGCTCCAGCCACGGATTTGTGCGACAATCGTCTGCAGGGAAACACAAGGGTTTGTTGAATGCGCTCAAAGGGTTTCGATGGAATGATTTGCTCGATTGCCGGCGTCATGGCGGCGATTGGCGATCGCTGGGGTCTCTTGATCCTGCGCGATCTCGTCCTCGGTCTCAGGCGATACGAGGATTTTCGCCATTCGACGGGTGTGACCCACGCGACGCTCAGCGACCGGCTCAAGCACCTGGAGGCGAACGACCTGATCGAGCGGCGGCGCTATCAGACGAATCCGGAACGTTTTGAATATTTTCTAACCAGGAAAGGCTGGCAGATCGCCGCCGTCATGCCAGTGCTCGCCCAGATCGGAGATCGCTGTGATGTTTCTGGCGCCAAGGGGCCGCCGATGAAGTTCGTGAATCGCAAAACCGGCGCCGAGGTGGGATGGGGTTTCTTCGACAAGAAGACCGGCGAGCAGTTGGGCGCCAAGGATCTTGCAGTCAAGGAAGGGGTCGGAGCAGACGAGCTTGTTCGCTGGCGGCTATCCCACAGGGAGCCAGGCTGATGGCAGGCTGGCGGCGAGGCTGGTCTAACGCTCATCGAATAGACGACGAGCCCTCGGGTTTGGAGTTTCGTCTTGAGTGCGCTCTTGACGTCGACTTTTGAGTCAAAGCCGACATCAAGATTCGCTTTCCGGCCGGCAAGCCAGCTCTTTCAGGCGTGCGCCGCGCCCGCGACCGCGCCCGACACCTGCTCGCGCCGGACATCGATCCGCAACAGCATCACGACAACGGCGCCGAGCAGCGCGCAGCCTGCCAGCAGCAACAGGCCCGCGGTGAAGCCACCCGTAAGATCCTTCAAGTAGCCCATCGCATAGGGACCCGCGAAGCCGGACAGATTGCCGATCGAGTTGATCGCAGCGATGCCGCCGGCGGCCGATGCGCCGGTGAGAAAACTTGCCGGCAGCGGCCAGAACATTGGCGGCACCGCCGAGATGCCGATCTGCGCAAAACAAAGCAATGCCATGACAATGAAGGGATTGCCGATCAGGCCCGCGAGGCCGACGCCAATTGCCGCCATCAGGAGTGCGACGGCGACGTGGCCCTTTCGTTCCATGGTGCGGTCGGAATGCCGGCCGAGCACCACCATGCCGATGGCGCCGAACACGAAGGGCAAGGCCGCCAGCAATCCGGTCTGGGCGTCGCTGACGCCAAAGCCCTTGATGATGGTGGGCAGGAAAAACGCGACGCCATAGCTCGCGGCATTCAGGCAGAAATAAACCAGCGCGCACAGGAAAATCCTGGCATCGGTGAGCGCCTGCAACAGCGACAAATGCTCGGCTGTTTCCTTGTTGCGCTTCTCGGTCGCCTGAACGTTTTCGAGCCAGGCGATCTCGTCCGGCTGCAGCCAGCGCGCCTGACGCGGAAAATCCGTCAGGTAGATCAAGACGCCGATGCCAACCAGAACAGACGGCAAGGCTTCGAGAATGAACAGCCACTGCCAGCCGTCGAGTCCCCAGCCCGTCAGGCCGAGCAGAACGCCTGAGATCGGTGACCCGATGATCGAGGAAATCGGGATCGCGAGCATGAACAGGCTGATGACACGCGCGCGATACACGGCCGGGAACCAGAGCGTCAGATAGAAGATGATGCCCGGAAAGAAGCCGGCCTCGCAGGCACCGAGCAAAAGGCGCAGCGCATAGAAAACACCGGTCGTCGGAATGCCGGTCGACGAGGAGATATGCGGGATGAAGGCGAAGGCCGCCGACACGATCCCCCAGGTGATCATGATGCGGGCGATCCACACCCGCGCGCCGACGCGCTCGAGGAAGAGATTGGAAGGCACCTCGAACAGGAAGTAACCGATGAAGAACAATCCGGCGCCGAGCCCATAGGCCGCTTCGCTCAGGCCGAGCGCCGCATTCATGTGCAGCTTGGCAAAGCCGACATTGACGCGATCGAGATAGGCGACGAAGTAACACACGATCAAAAACGGAATAAGCCGCAGCATCACCTTGCCGATGACCCGTTTCTCGATGCCGTCCATGGCGAACTCTCCCTTGCCGTCATCGAAGGTCGGTTCGGAAAAACCGCCGGCCTTCTGTTTGATGAAACTATGACGGCCACGCGTGAGCAGCGCAAATGACATTTCCAATGGTGCGCTGCGCCTGATAGCGATCAGGGCGGCGCGCATGGACCAACATATGTGACTCTTCTCATGTTCCAACTCCGCACGAACATGGATGTTCGCCGGACGCGGGCGATCGAGAGTCGTCTGGTCACGCGCTCAGGTTCGACCCGGTGTCTTCAATCGAAACTGACGATCTCGACCCAGTTTGCATCCTTTCCTGCCGGATACTTTCCGATCAGGGTCAGACCGCCGCTCGCTTCATCGATCTTGTAGGCCGAGATCGTGTCCGACTTTTCGCCGGAGACCACGAGAAACTTTCCTTTCGGATCGATCGCAAAGCCTCGCGGCTGCTTCTCGGTGACTGTGCTGGAAAGAAAAGCGAGCTTGCCGGTCGCGCCGTCGACACTGAATGTCGAAAGCGTGCTGCCCGTGCGTTCCGCCACGTACAGGAATTTGCCGTTCGGTGTCAGATGCAAGTCAGACGCCCAGATGTCGTTGTCGGTGTTGCGCGGCGGCGGGCCGCCGGGCACGGCCGGGCCGCGCGGCTGACCGGGACCGAGTTTCGTGTCAGGCGGCAAGCCGGATATCGAACTGACTTCCGTCAACAGACCCGTCTTGCCATCGAGCGAGAACGTCGTAACCGTACCGGTGAGCTCGGTCAAAAGGTACAGGAACTTGTTGTCGTTCGACGTCACAAAGTGACGCGGACCCTGCCCAGCCTTCACCAGGAAGACCGCCGGTGTGTTCGAAGCGAGCCGTCCCTTCTTGGCGTCGAAGGTGAACTGGAACACCTCGTCGGTACCGAGCGTCGGCACAAAAACAAATTTGTTGCTCGCATCGATGCGGATCGAGTGGGCGTTACGACCGACCGGGATCACCTGGAGCGGCTCAGCGGCAACGCTTCCGTCAGCCTTCACGGCATTGAGGCTGATCAGGTTCGCGCTGTACGACGCGCCGAACAAATAGCGCCCCGTCTTGTCGAGCGATATGTATGGAAAGCTCTCGGCCAGCGGCGACGTCGAGACCTGCTTCAGTGAGCCGGTGTTGCGGTCGATGGAATAGACATACACCGTATAGGGCTTCGAACGCGCTGCGGCGTAAAGAAAGCGCTTGTCCGGGCTCACCGCCATCGGCATGACGACTTTCGCTGCCTTGACGTGCTCTCCCGGCTTCAGGGAGCCGTCCGCCTGCACGCTATAGACTCCGATATCGCCATCCTCGGCATTCGATACGTAGACGAATGTCCCCGCCTGCGCCGGCACGTGGCCGGCCAGTGCCATCAATCCGGCAATTGCGATCCGGCTTCCTAGTCTTGCGATCGTATTCACGCTCAGCCTCCCTTTGATGTCCCCCTGCGATACGCTCTGAGCGGCATTGATTGCCGGCCAACGCACCACCGATCACACGCGTAGCTTGTTATTCCTGCCACGCGCTGGAATCGCATCGTAGCGGGTCGGTTCGGACCAGGGAAGATCGTTGTCGGTTCGGCTGAAAAGCCGAAAGTCGCGCGGCATCGCTGCGGCTAGTGATCCGATTCTAACGTTCGCATCCCTTTGCAGCGCGCACTTTTGCGAATGTTAGAGTCAAAGGACCACCAGCAAATATAGGTTTCTAGCGTCCCGATTCCGAAGTTCGCAACATTTTTCGGAACCACGTTTCGAACTTCGGAATCGATAGGACACTAGTAAATTTATGATTCTAGTGTGGCTTTGGTTTAGAAGTCCGCATGGCGAACCCTCGGCACAAATGATGCGGACTCCTGAACCGCCACACTGGTGGAGTTTAGGATTGGACATTCGGCTGACGAGCAAGCGGCCAAGTGAGTAGCGAATGTCAAATCCCCTCCACTAGCGCTTGCGACGCCAAAGAGCCGCGCGCCCTTAGTCGTGAAGCAGCGTTTGCCAGTTTGAAGGGACCGCGCCAGCCGGTCCCGGCACAGGCTGACCAGGCGGATGCGCGTGAGGGGCCTGAAGCTTTGGGCCGGTGATGAATTCGTCAGTGCGATAGTCGTAAAACCACCGCTCGTTCGGCTCGAAGCTTGTGATGATCGGGTGACCGGTCGCCGCGTGATGGTTCGATGCATGCTGACCTGGCGAGGCATCGCAGCAGCCGATGTGGCCGCATTCGGCGCATCTGCGAAGATGCAACCACCATCCGCCCCGGGCGAGGCACTCGACGCAGCCTGTTCCGGTCGGCTTGGCCGCGGGGTTGATGCCTTCCCTTTCGTTCATGGGTATTGCTCTTAGGAGTTGTGCCGTTCACTCGTAAACGATGCACGGCCCTGCCTTATTCAACCTCTGTAACATATCCATCAGAAGCGCGAATACCGCCCGCGCGGCATGGGGATGAATCCGGTTTGATCTAGGTCAACGGTCTGAAAACGGGTCGTCCGAATTCTCGATCATGTCGCGAAACACCCTGATGTATTACACATCACTGGTATTGGTCTGGACCCTGGCCTTGGCTTGCGTCCTGATCCTCGCGGATATCGCTTTCTAGGTTGCTCGCCGGCGTAACGGGATGGTGGCTTTGACCGGCTCTGGTTCGTGGCCCGCCAGCCAGCCGTTGATGCGTGCGCCGAGATCGGCGAGGCGAGCTTTTTCCAGAAGAGCGTCACGCTTGTTTCCGAGAGGCAACGTGCGCGCCATCTCTCGCGCGCGTTCAGCTTCGTTGGCAAGTCGCTGTCCAAACGAGATTTTGTCTTTGGTCTCTGTGCGTCGCATCACGATTTGTCGTCATCCTGATGCTCCGGCCGGGACAAATCGGTTGGCTCGCGCGCCACTGTGCGCGCATCGAACATAGCATTCAGGATGATGATCGGCAGGTAAAACGCAAGCATGGGCAAATCCTCCATGCCGTGACAACCGTTGGCGCTGTTGCCGCGTTCCCAAAATAAAGATGATATTACAGGAACGATTTAGGACCTTATCAAACTACCACGTATTTCCGGACACGCTTTTGCCGAGCGTCCACAGCGAAGCCGAGGCGGCGCACCGAGAGCGCAGATCAGCGGGCTTGTTCAGCCGGCTTGGCATTCAGCAGAAGCAGGAAGATCAGCACGTGGCTGACAAGCAGCAGCGGGACATAAAGCGCAGGGACATAGATCGCCGCGGCCATCAGCCCGGGATCCCGGAGCTGGGTTACGCCCAGGTAGTATGCGTTCAGAAGATCGAGCGTGCCCCAGATGTTGAAGAGCCAGACGAGCGGAATGGCGATCGACCAGCGCCAGGAGAGCGCCGCCATCGAGACAAGGGCTAAACTCGCTGCGATGAAATCGCCCCATGCAACCTTGCTGGCAAAGTTCGAATTCAGTTCGGAAGACACGAATCCAGTCACAAGAAAGTTCATTCCGAAAAATCTGAACGCATGAAAGGCAGCGAGGAGCCTTAACGCCTCAAACCGGGGCAAGGCGCGCACCGCCGGCCAGACATAGATGGTGGCGACAACTGCAGTCGCCACGAAGGCGCCTGCGACGCTCAGGACAAATGGCACATTGACGACTGGCATTGTTTGGCTCCTCGTTTCGCCCGGATCGGGTTCGGCGCCGAGTTGATGTGGGTCTTGCTCTGCAACCCGACATAGGACGCCCTCTCGCAAGCGACTATCCGCGACAATCTGGACGGGCTGTGAAGCAAGGCTTCACACTGAGACGGAGAGCCTGTGAAGCTATCGCGCGGGCAGGCTGGCGCTCCAGATCGCAAACACCATCGCCCCGACCCCAACGCCGGCAAGCAGGATGCCGGCCAAAAAATACCGGGCGGCGCCCGCCTGCCCGACCTCCAGCCTCGCCCGCTCAGGCTTTTGCGGATCATAGTGCACGGCAATCGTCGCGCCGATCGGATACCGCGCCAGATGCTCGCGGGCCTGCTCCTCCCTCAGATAGCCCAGATCGCCAAGCCCGATGCGGATCACATCGCTTTTGCGACCAACGCCGTTCACCGTGTAGGCGTAGCTGACACGCGGGACGTAACGATCGTACTCATCGTCCGACCTGGAAACGCGCTTGATCACATCAGTCGCGATCACCATGCCGTCCGTGGTCGGCCAATGCACCGCCGCGGCCGCGAGCCGGCGGGTGCGGATCGCCCTCGACAACAGGAACAGGCCGATGCCCAGAAACACCAGCGCGGCCAGCCCGCCGCCGAGCACGAAATAAGGCTTCACGCCCCGGTCGATCGCGCTGCCCGCAAACGCGCGCTCGGGCGCCAGCATCGCCATCGCGGCCGCGCAAGATTGAAGTCGGATGCAGAGAAGGCGCATGCGATCATGTCCCCACATCAAGCCGAGGCAAGTTACGGACGGAAAACGACAGTCCGAACACCCTTGACATATGTCAACCGCGCCGAGGCTCGGGTGCAGCGTCATCGACGCTGGGTGGATAACGTGTGGAGAAAAGTCATGAAATTGAGATATGGAAAAATTGCGATTGCAACCACAACCCTCGCCCTTGCGACGCTGCTGTCTGTCGATTGGTCAGGACAGGGCAGCGTTTCCCTGTCGGTCGAAAGCGCTCAGGCTCGCGTCGGCCGCCCGCTCACTCCCGTGAGCGTCGCCGGTGTCGCACGCCGGCAATACCGGCGGAACGCATACGGCTATGGCGCCGCCGCCGTTGGCACGGGATTGGCGGTCGGAGCCGCGACAATCGCGGCCGCGACCTCCCCCTATGGCTACTATGGCCAGCCCTATGGCTACCAGGCCGCCGGATATGCCAGCGACCCCAATGCAGCGTATGCAAGCACATACGCGGGTAATGCTGGTGGCTACTATGCGGAAAGCCCCTGGGGTTACCACGAGTGCACCCCCGGCACATCCTTCTGGGATTGCCAGCCTTATGCACACACCGGCTGGTATCACTACTAGGCTGCCGTCGCCCCGCGAGGGTCTCGGCCACGAGCCGGTGTCAAGGTGAGCTGATCTCGCACAGGTACCGAAAGAGGCGACCGAAGGGCCGCCTCTTTGGAATTGCCGTTTTGCGATCCTGGACGGACCGCTGCCTAACACGTTATTCCTTCACCACCACAAGCCGCCGCCAAACCAGGCATATCGCGATGGGCGAGCGATCCTGGGCGGCGGCCGGGCAACGATCCAGGGCGGTTGCCGTTCACTATGTCGCCTGGCGATTTTTTGCCGATGCTGGACTTCCTGCTTCTTCGGCTTCTCTGCCTGCACGCGGGCGCCATCCGGCATTTGCACCTGCGCCATCGCCTCGCGCGCGCGATCCGCAGTGACGGCGGCTCTCTCTTGCACGGGGTTGACTTGCAAAGAGCTCGCGGCGGCGGCGACACCCGGCATTGGGGCGCTGGTGTCGAAGACGATGCGCTCGGGCCCTTTGCGCTCGGAAGTAATGCGAATGACGGGCCCCGGCCTGTCGGCCGCGACGCTGGCGGGCAATTTGGGAAGGCATGCGTCTGCGATGAAAAGCAACACGAGCAACACACCGCCGACCCAAAGAAAATATCGCACCATGGGCATGTGTATGCTCCCGTTTGCCGTTCGGCTCCCGCGCTCGATGCGTCTCAAAGGTCGGATCGAACGCGGCACGCCGAGGTTCGTGACTTGCAACCCATCTTGCAAACCAGGTCGCTAGCGCCGCACGCCAACGCGATTGACGCCTCCGTTTAGATTGCCGCCGACATTGTGCCGGACCGCTGCGCGCGCCACCGGGCGCGGCCTGAGCACGACACCGGCCCTGGCAACGCAGCCCTGCGGATAACCAACGTAAGTGCAGTAGATCACCGCCCCGGCCGGCGCCGGACCAACGGTGACGGCTGCAAGCCCGAGCAGGACGCTGGCGGCAATCCCGGCCACGGTGACTGACTTGATCGAACCTCGCTCTCCCGACTGCATGACAATCCTCCTCACGGCACTTGCGAACGAAAAGGTGACGAGCCGCCAAGAGCGGCCAACCCTAACCGAGCGCGCCAAGGGAACGGCGACCTTGACCTGGATCAAAGTCGATCGGGTGCCAGGGTTCCGCGTTGCGTCACGCCGGCAGGGTCACGACGCCTCCGAAGCCGTTCTGCAACGATCGACCCGACAATCCGTTGTAGAAAATGCGTGAGACGTTTTTCCCCGCATTCCCGGAGGTGTCACCGTGATCGAAGCGATCAGTGCCGTTACGCTCGCCACGCACGACATGCTCCGCGCTGTGCGATTCTACGCATCTCTCGGTTTTGAAATCGCCCATGGCAGCGAAAGCGCTTCCTTCACCAGCTTTCGCGCTGGAGCAGGCTACCTTAACCTGATCGCACAGCCCCTGGAGAAGCAGTGGTCATGGTGGGGCCGCACCATTTTTTATGTCAGCGATGTCGATGCGCTCTATGAGCGGGCTCTCGCCACCGGGCACAGGCCGTCGACGCAGCCGCGCGACGCCGAATGGGGCGAACGCTATTTTCACCTGACCGATCCCGACGGCCATGAACTCAGCTTTGCGAAGCTGCTGGCCGAGCGATGATTTGCCCTTGCCAGCATTTTCCCCGTGCGAGGTGATTTGCCCGTCGTGCCAATCTGCCGCAGGCAGCTTGCTTGCGACGGCGGGCAAATCACGAACACCTTCCGCCCGTCCCGCGCCCGATAAGAGGGGGCCTTTCGCGATCGTCACAAACGTTGAATGCGGGATGCGACGGACGTGTATGGCGGCGCCAGACGAGCGGCGTCACCGCGGACGACACCTAAATTCCAGAACAAATACGGCCCCGGCCGAGAGACCGGGGCCGAAGGTGGTTCAACCAGATCGTGGTTCGCTACCAGTAGGAAGGTCCCATCTTCTGGCCAATCGTGCCCGGGTAGTCACCGTCACCGTACGGCCCGCCCCAGCCCGAGTGGTAAGTTGGCCGTCGGATGCCGTAATCGAAATGGTCGTAGTCCTGAGCGCGCAGGTGATGGTTCACATGCCGCCCGTGGTAGCCTGGTCGAAATTCTGAAGACCTGGCTGAGGCGGCCGTTGCAAATCCCACAACCGCGAATAACAGCGCCGCCGCCCTAATCAATCCGATCTTTCTCATGGCGGTTTCTCCTAGCGGGCGGCGCACATTCGTGTGCGCCTCGATTGCTGGTCAAAGGGCTTAAGCAGCATCCGACCGGTGCACCTCCCGTTCGACGCGGGACTGAAGCGTCTCCGCTCCGCTCTCGTAGAACTGAGCGAACTTCTCAATGTTGTCGGCCCAGTATCTCAGCAAGAGAGCCTGATTCTGCAAAATCGTTTTTGGCACGAACAGACCGAAGCCGGTGGCAGCCGCGATTCCTTTCTCTTGTTCCTTCGCCATCGAATGGCTCCTTCTGGCTTGAGTGGTTCTAAAGCCAACACAACAGTCCAAGACTTGTTTCGACGGAACAGCAAAAGAAACGACGACAGCCTTGAACCTCGGGCTGACCGACCGCGCAAACAATGTCTGCTGTGTTCGAAAGTGGACGTTCATGAAGATGGGCGGCGGATGTAGAGGCAAATGTGGACGGCCCGGATCAGCGTCCAATGCAGGCAGGCCGGAGCGCGGTGGTTCTGGCGTGCGCAAACGAAGACGGCCCCGCCAAGGTTGGATCGACGGGGCCGCCGATGGCTTAGCGTTGCGGGAGGTAGGGACCTTCGCTAAGGCCATCCGGGCCAGTTTCCTATTTGGCCGCGACACAGGAGTCTGTGTCCTGGTTCACAGCTTCACGGTTTTCGTGTCCGCAAATGCTTGTAAGCCTCAGCCGCTGCGAGGCGATGATTTGACCTTGACAGCATTTTCCCCGTGCGAGGTGATTTGCCCGTCGTGCCAATCTGTCGCAGGCGTTTCAGTTGTGACGTCGGGCAAATCAATGGTTTCTCTTCGCGCGTCCCGTGCCCGATAAGAGGGGCGTTTCGCGATCGTCACGAACGTTGGATGCGGGATGCGATGGACGCGAGCTGGCGCATGCGACGAATGCGCCGGAGCGCGGACGACGAAGCCGTGTGGTCTTAGCGCCTCGACGCTGGCGCGAACTCGCGACAACGCTTCGCGTTGCGCGGGGACGGTGACAAAAAGCCCGATCGCCGGAGAGAGCACGGAATAAGTCGTAAAACCGTCGTGCAGGGAATGCCGGATCGTTCGGCGAACCTGTGGTGGACTTACTCGTGTGCTTTCATTTTTGCGCACGAGGCTGCGGGTGAGCTTGATCACCCGGCATTCCCTGCGCCCTCTTCTCGGGGGCAGAGATCTGGCAAGACCTGGGCGCGATTGGCGCGGCGGGAATGCAGGTTTGCGTCATCATGATCGTGCATGTCGGCAATGGCCGGGAGATGCAAAGTGCAGGTACCTCCCCGTCATCGCGAGGAGTGCAACGACGACCCGCCGTCGCTAGCTGCGCTAGCTATGGCGGGCTTGGAGTCCGCCGAAGCGTCCTTTCGCGTAAGCGGAAGCGATCCAGAGCTTTTTCGCGGCTCTGGATTGCTTCGCTATCGCTCGCAATGACGCCGGCATTCAGTATGATCTCGGCCACAAACCTCTGTTCGTTCAAGCAATAAAGAAACGATCATGAATCCGCGAATCTTCTTTGTCCTCGCCGTTGCCCTCGCGTGTGCCGCCGCAAGCGCCGCGCAGGCCCAAACCCCCGCCCCGGCCGACACCGTTTTCATCCATGGCAAGGTCTTTACAGCCGATGACGGTGATCATGTGGTGCAGGGCTTTGCCGTCAAGGGTGATCGCTTCGTTGCGACGGGCACCGACGTTGACGTAAGCCGCTATGTCGGTCCGCAAACCAGGGTGGTCGACCTCAAGGGCCACTTCGTGTCGCCGGGCATCACTGACGACCATTTCCACAACGAGGGCGGCGGCGCCGGCGTCGATCTCAGCCATGTGCGCTCGCTCGGCGAGCTCCTGACCACGGTTGCCAATGCGGCAGCGGCTGCGCAGGCCGATACGATCATCGTCTCCAACTCCGACTGGCACGAGGCGCAGCTGAAGGAGCAACGCCTGCCGACGGCCGACGAGATCGAGCAGGCCGCGCCGGGCAAGCCGGTCGTGCTGGTGCGCGGCGGCCACGAATACATCCTCAACCAGGCTGCCTTGAAGAAGTGGAACATCACCAGGGATACGCCGGTACCGGCGGGCGGACAGATCAGCCGCAATGCCTCAGGTGAATTGACCGGCGAACTGTTCGACGAGGCCAAGGGACTGGTGACACTGCCGCGCCCGAAACCCGTGAGCGTGGACGACATCCTGACGACGCAAAAGGCGGTCGCGCCCTACGGCATGACCGCGATCCGCGTCCCCGGCGCCTACAAGGGCGACATGATCGCGGCCTACCACCTGATGAAGCAGGCGGAGGCGGAAGGCAAGCTGACGCTGCGCTGGACCGTCTACATGCCGGGTTTTTCGCTGCGCTCGGCGGACGCCGCGCGCAAGGCGATGGAGGCCTGGGGCACGCATCAGGGCGAAGGCGACGACTGGGTCAAGGTCGACGGCGTCAAGCTGATGGTCGACGGCGGCTTCGAAGGCGGTCACCTGTCAAAGCCCTATCTCGAACCCTATGGCAAAGGCGGCACGTTCACCGGCCTCACGGTGTCGCCGCCCTCCGTCTACACCGAAGTCGTGCGCGAGTTGAACAGCAAGGGCTGGCACGTCATTACCCACGCGGTCGGCGATGCCGCGCTCGATGAAGTGCTCGATGCTTATGCAGCGGCCGACAAGGACGCCTCCATCAAGGGCAAGCGCTGGTCGGTCGAGCATGCCTTCGTCTCGCGGCCCGAACAGGTCGCGCGGCTGAAGCAGCTCGACATCGCGGTCTCGGCGCAGGACCACCTCTATCTCGCAGCGCCCGTGCTGAAGAAATACTGGGGCTGGGAGACGGCGAGCGAAGTAACGCCGGTGAAAACCTATCTCGATGCCGGCCTGCTGGTGGCCGGCGGCACCGATAGTCCCGTGGTGCCGTTCAATCCGTTCTGGAATCTCTACCACATGGCAAGCCGCGACACGATTTCGGACGGCGTCTACGGCGCCGATCAGAAGATCGCCTCGCGGCCGCTGCTGCTCAAGCTCGTCACCATCAACTACGCGAAGCTCATCGGCGAGGAAAAAAACCGCGGCTCGATCGAGCCGGGCAAGCTTGCCGACTTCGCGGTGTTGACGGACGATTTCCTCACCGTGCCGCCCGAGACGATCCGCGACATGAAAGCACTTTCGACCTGGGTCGGCGGCCGCGAAGTCTTTCACGCGCCGGGGGACGGCTTACGGTAGCGACCTCGACACCGCGACCGTGAAACCCTAGTTTCCCATGCGTGAATGGACCCAAGGGGGGCGCATGAACACGACACGCATTTTCTATGGCGGCGTTCTCGCCGGCATCATTCTGTTCGTCGGCGCCACTGGCACGAATAACGTGATCCTCGGCAGCGACTGGGGAGCTTGGGCGAAAGCCATGGGTCCGCTCAATCATGCGCCGTCGCAGCTTGTCGCCTCGCTGATCTGGCTGGTCGTCATGGTCCTGATTGGCGTTACGGGCATGTGGATCTATGCCGCCGTTCGATCCAGGCTCACTCCGGGGCCGGCCACCGCGGCGAAAGTCGGCGTCGCGGTCTGGGTGTGCGCGTTCTTCGCGCCGGAGCTCGGGAATATCGCGCTCGGCGCTTATCCGATGAACACGATCGTGGTCGGCTCACTTGCAGGGCTCGTGGGCGCGGTGCTGTCGATGCTGGCGGGCGCCTGGGTTTATCGGGACTAGTCCATCAAGCCATGCTCAAACACTTCGGTCCGGAAATCTGGATTGCCGACGGGACCGACGTGTCGACCGGCGGCTTCCACTATCGAACGCGAATGGCCGTCATCCGCCTTTCGGATCGCAGCCTCTTCGTCTGGTCGCCGATCAAGCTCACCGAGCAACTTCGCTATGAGATCGAGGTGTTCGGCGACGTGCACCATCTCGTTCCGCCAAATTCGTTGCATCATCTGTTTCTCGACGACTGGCGGCGCGCTTATCCCGATGCCAAGATCTGGGCGCCTCCCCGTTTGCGGAAGAAGCGGAGGGACATCAACTTTGCCGCCGACCTCGGCAACGAGCCGGCCGCCGAATGGGCCCGCGATATCGATCAGGTCGTGGTGTCAGGCAATCTGATCACGACCGAGGTCGTGTTCTTTCACCGCAAGAGCGCGACCGTGCTGTTCACCGATCTGGTCCAGCAGTTTCCGAAAGGCTGGTTTTCCGGCTGGCGGGAGACCGTGGCAAAGCTCGATCTCATGGTGGGCGACGAGCCGGCCGTGCCGCGAAAATTCCGCAACACCTTTCTCAACCGCCGCGCCGCACGATCCGCGCTGGCGCGGATCCTTGAATGGCCCGCTGAGAAGGTGCTGATGGCGCACGGTGAGCCCGTTACGACTGACGGACGCGCCTTCATCGGCCGCGCCTTTCAATGGCTGACGGGGTGAGCGACCTTATCCGCAGGAAGGGTGTCGGTGGGAGCGAACCTTTGGCAGCGCTTGGCCGACAAAGAAACGTCATGCGCTTTACGCTGCAAAACACGCCCGTGACGCGACTGGCCATCTGCCTGCTGGCCGGCACGGTCATCTTTTGGACGAGCCTCGGCATGATCGGTCTGACCCAGAAATTCATGCGCGACGGATGGGCTGAAGCCGTCAGCGGGATGATACGTTCGATCGAGAGCCTCACACCGGCTCAATGTTTACGCTTGATCGGCCTTTCCACCGGACTGTGTCTCGTTGCGTGTTTCCCGGTCTATGTCACGCGCGCGCCGCAGTCTTTCGCGCCCCTGCTCCTGTCCGCGCCATTGGCGGCTGCGCTGCTCGCAGGCTGCTTTGTTTTCGAGAACTGGTACTGGTTCGGCCACCTCGCATTTCCGCCGCCGGCACTCGTCGCAACAACTGCCCTGATCGCGCTCGCCTCCGCTCTGACAAGCCGGGCCGCCGTGATGCAACTGGACAACCGTGAGAGCAAACCATGACACGTTGGAAGAGCGCGCTGCTTGTAGCCTTGCTCGTGGCAAGCGCTTTCGCAAGCCCAGCCACCGCCGCCAATTGCGAAGCAGATCGCGCGCTGTTTCCAAAGAACTGGAACGCGACAGGCGGCGAGACGCCGCTCTTCACCTGCCGTGGTCACTATATCAGCCTCAAGGTGTTCCTGACGGAACGCAAGGAAGACAGCTTGATGCTGACGGTCGTGAATGACAAGAATGTCTATCGCGCGAAGCTGTCGCCGCGCGAAGCCGATCGGTTCAAGAAGCAGGAGGGCCTTTATATTCTCTACTCAGAGAAGACCTGCTTCATCCGCGGCAACTATTCGAGCCCCGCGGTCTTGAACTTCGCCGATGATTCGAAGGTGAACAGCCACTTCAACTTTCTGTTCGCTGCCAACTCGCTCGATGCTTTCGAGGGCTGCGAGCTGGTCAAGTGAGCTACTTCCCCGGCCAGACCGGCTTGCGCTTCTCCGCAAACGCCTTCAGCCCCTCTTTCGCATCTTCGGTCATCGCGGTCAGTGCGATCTGGCTTTCGGTGTAGGCGATCGCCTCGTCGAACGACATCGAGGCGACCGCGCGCATGGCGTATTTTCCGCGCCGGATAGCGGTCGGCGATTTGTCGACGATGCGGCCGATCAGCCAATCGACCCTGGCGTCGAGTTCGGCCTGCGGCACGACGTGATTCAACAATCCCGCGGCTTGTGCGGTCTTTGCATCGAACGGCTCGCCAGTGATGGCCCATTCATTGATGACTCGCCGCGGCGCGATTGACTGCAAAAGGCTCAACACCTGCATCGGGAATACGCCGACCTTCACCTCCGGCAGGCCGAAGATCGCGTGGTCGGACGCAACCGCCATGTCGGTCATGCACAATAGCCCCATGCCGCCGGCCATGCAGACGCCATTGACCCGCGCGATCGCGGGTTTTGTGGCGTTCTGCGATTGCCGCAACAGATCGGCGAACTCGACATTGGGCTTCGCGAAATCATGCGCAAACGCGCCGCCGGTATTTTGCAAATCGGCGCCCGCGCAAAACGCTTTCTCGCCCGCACCCGTCAGCACGATCACGCGAACCTCGGCGTCGTCATGCGCCATGCGGTAGCCGCGCGAGATCCCGGCGATGACGTCGGCATTGATGGCGTTGCGCTTCTCCGGCCGGTTGATGGTGATCCACAGCGCTGGCCCGCGCTTTTCGATGAGGACGGCTGAAGTGTCGGTCATGGGTGTTTCCTCCCGTCATTGCGAGCGATAGCGAAGCAATCCAGAAAGCCGCGAGAAAGAGCTGGATTGCTTCGTCGCGTTGCTCCCTCGCGCAAACGCCTTGCGTTTGTCGCAGGCAATGACGCCTAGATTTTAGAGTGCGTCTTGGCGGTAAGTCTACGGCGTCGGAATCGCCTCGGCGTCCGCTTTCTTGATCCAGACCTTGTTGTCGTGGAAGGCCGCACCGCCGACAGGGGCGACGGCCTCGGCGCCGGTGAGCATGTTGATGCCCTTGCCGCCGATATGGGCCTTGTTGGGATGGATGGATTCGGCGATCAGCACGCCGCGCCGCACGCCGTCAAAGTGCTTGGCGATCAATGTCGTCTCGCCCCGCAGATTGCCGAGCGTGACGGCGTCGCCGTCCTCGATGCCGAGCGTAGCCGCATCGTCTGGATGGATCATCACGCTGGGCGCGCCCTCGCGCGCCTGCGACGACGGCGTCTCGTTGAAGCTCGTATTGAGGAAGCTGCGCGACGGGCTGGTCGCCAGACGGAACGGATGCGCCTCGTCCGCCTCTTCGATCGCTGCCGCCCAGTGATCGGGCAGCGACGGCATCTTGTCCCACGCCCCCATCATGCCGGCATTGCCGAGCGGCACGTTGGCCCAATCCGCCTTGAAGTGAAACTTGCCGTCCTTGTGCGCAAAGCCGTCGAGATAATGCGAGGTGCGGAAATCCGGCTGCAGATCGCGCCACAGATCGGCTTCAAGTTCGGCGATCCCGCCATGACCGCTCTTGCGCAAAGTGGCGTCGATCAGCTCGCGCGGCGACATCTCAAAGCCCGGATGCGAAATCTTCAAGCGCGTTGCGAGGCCTTGCAGCACCTCGTGGTTGGAACGGCATTCGCCGGGCGGCTCGATCAGCTTGGCGCCGACCGAGATGTGCTGATGGCCGCCGCCGTAATAGAGATCGTCGTGCTCCATGAACATCGTCGCCGGCAGCACGACATCGGCCATGACAGCGGTCTCGGTCATGAACTGCTCGTGTACCGCGACGAACAGGTCCTTGCGCGCGAAGCCGCGGCGCACCAGCGCCTGCTCCGGCGCCACCGTCATCGGATTGGTGTTCTGGATCAGCATCGCCTTGACCGGCGGACCGTTATGCAGCGCCGCCGCATCGCCGGTGAGGATGCGCCCAATCTTGGATTGATCCAGCCGGCGCGTTGTGTCGTCGATCGTGTCGTGGCCTTCGATAATGGACTCGTCGAACTTCCAGAGCGCGAAATTGTTGAAGAACGCGCCGCCGCCCTCGTGCTGCCACGCGCCGGTCACCGCGGGAATGCACAGCGCCGCGTGCATCTGCGCGGCGCCGTTGCGGCTGCGGGTGAAACCATAGCCGAGGCGGAAATACGTTCGCTTGGTCTGGCCGACGAGCCGCGCGAAAGCTTCGATCTCGTCCACCGGCACACCGCAAACGCTGGAGGCCCATTCCGGGGTGCGGCTCTTCAGATGCGCCTCGAGCTCGCCAGGGCAGTCGGTGTACTTGTCCATGTAGGCGCGATCGGCATAGCCGTCGCGGAACAGCACGTGCATGACGGCGCAGGCGAATGCGCCGTCGGTGCCGGGCCTCAGCAGGATCTTGATATCGGCCTGCTTCATGGTCTCGTTGTTGTAGACGTCGACGGCCGCGATCTTGGCGCCGCGCTCCTTGCGCGCGCGCATCGCGTGCGTCATGACGTTGACCTGGGTGTTGACGGGGTTGGTGCCCCAGATCACCACGAGGTCCGAGACGCCCATCTCGCGCGGATCGACGCCGGCGATCTTGCCGGTGCCGGCGGCAAAGCCGACGCGCGCAATCGTCGAGCAGATCGTCGAATAGAAGCGCGAATATTTCTTCACATGGGCGAGACGGTTGATGCCGTCGCGCATCACCAGCCCCATCGTGCCGGCATAATAATAAGGCCAGACCGATTCCGCCCCGAACTCGCGCTCGGCGGCGTTGAAACGCCCGGCGATCTCGTCGAGCGCATCGTCCCAGGAGATCCGCGCGAACTTGCCCGATCCCTTCGGACCGACGCGGAACATCGGATGGGTCAGCCGCTCCGGATGATGGATGCGCTCGGCGTAGCGAGCCACCTTGGCGCAGACCACGCCGGCCGTATAGGTCTGGAGCTTCGAGCCTCTGACACGGCCGATCGAGGAACCGTCGATCACCTCGACGTCGAGCGCGCAGGCCGAAGGGCAATCGTGCGGACAGGTCGAATGCCGGATGGCGATTTTGCCGCGCGCCTCGGTCTCGATCTTGGTGTGCTGGTTCATGGCATACTATGATTAACACCAAAAGCGGGAGTCGCCAGCGCGTTTCCTGCGCAGATGGCCGAAAAGCCATGCAGCCGGACGGGCCCTACCCCCCGAAATAAGCCCCGCCATTGGCATGGATCGCCTGGCCGTTGATGTAGCGGGCGGCCGGGCTACACAGGAACCGCACGACCGCCGCGACATCTTCCGGCTTGCCACGCTCGCCAGTGATCGTCCGGTGGATCAAATGGTGGGCTGGCTCCGGCGTGTTCTTCGGCCGTGGCGTGCCGATGATTCCCGGCACGACGCAATTGACGGTAATGCCGTCGGCGGAGAGGTCATGGGCGAGCGCGCGGGTAAAACCGATGATGCCGGCTTTTGCCGTCACCACATGGGCGCGGTCGCTGGCGCCGGTATGCGCGCTGAGGCCGCCGACATTGACGATGGTCCCCGCACCGCTTGCTTTCAGATGCGGCAGGCAGGCCTTCACGCAATGGAAGGTGCCGTCGAGAATGACGTTCATGACCTCGCGCCAATCCTGATAGGTCATCTCGGCGAATGGCTTTTCGCGTCGCAACGCCGCATTGTTGACGAGGATATCGATGCGGCCGAATTCCTTCACCACCAGATCGACCATGGCTTGCACTGCGGCGGGATCGGCGATGTCGCCGATATGAACCAGCGCCTTCGCGCCTGTGGTCTCGACGTCGCGTGCGACCGCCTTGGCCTCGTCGCGGTTGCTGCGCGAGTTGATGACCACGGAAGCGCCGTCATCGGCCAGTGCGAGCGCAATCGCACGGCCGATGTTGCGGCCCGAGCCAGTCACGATCGCGACCTTGCCGCTGAGTTCGGTGTTGCTCATTTCTGTCCCCTACCCTGCGTCATGGCCGGGCTTGACCCGGCCATCCACGTCTTTGGCGCCAACAAAGACAGACGTGGATGCCCGGCACAAGGCCGGGCATGACGAGAACTACGAGCGCAGCGCCTTCAACTCGATCTTGCCCTGATAAAGCCCCGCAAGCAATTTCAGCGCAGCCGCGCCTTGCGCCTTGCTCCAGCCGCCATGCTGAACGTTCAGCGCGAACTTGTCGACGATATCCTGCTGCGTCAGCGGCTCCTGCGCGCCGCCACGCAAATATGGTTGGCGTTCCTCGACCACGCTGCCGTCTTTCAGCGTCGCCTTGATATGACCGGTGTAATTGTTCGGATACGGATTGTCCGGATCGATGACGAATTTCACCTTGGCCGCAAGCGCCAGCACGCGCTCGTCGCTGATTGCGTCTTCGGTGAACGCACCGAGCCCGACGCCGCCATGCACGAAGCCGGCCGCCAGCAAATACGGCACCGCGAATTTCGCGGCATAGCCGTTGCGCGGGCGTTGTTTGTCGGCGAGCGGCTCCCACAGCCGGTGCACCGTGCCTTCCGCGACCTCGCACAGGATCGCTTCGACATTCTCCGGCTTGATGCCGCGCGCGGCGAGCCGCCGGGCGCAGTCGATGTAGGGCTGCGCCATGGTCCCGCATGGATACGGCTTGAACGCCAGCGTATCGGTGACCCAGCGCGTGCCGAAATCGCCAACCAGCGCGTCGTAGTCGCCCTTCGTCGTGTGGGCAAAGCCATGAAACAGCCCGTGCACGCCTTCGAACACCGTGCGCGGACCGATAAAGCCTTGCTTGGCCAAGAGCGCCGCGCGGATGCCGGATTGAGCCGCCCAGCCGGCATGCATCCGCTTGGTCCAGGCGCCCTCGGCGAGATATTCGATGATGCCGCCCGCCATGCTGCCGGCAATGCCCAGCGCATCGACGATCTGCTTCGCGCTCAAGCCCAGCGCCGCGCCGACACCGGCGGCCGCGCCCATCGCGCCGAACACAGCGGTCGGATGAAAGCCGGCTTTATGAACCGCTTTCGGCACCACGAGGCTGAGCCGACAGAGCACTTCGGTGCCGACCGCAATGCCGGTCAGCGCGCTCGCCCCATCCGCATGGTGGCGCTCGCAGGCGGCGAGCACTGCCGGCACGATGACTGCGCCGGCATGGACCGGACCGCCTTCAAAGGTATCGTCGAAATCCTCGCCATGCGCCGCGGTGCCGTTGACAAAGGCCGCGCCTGACGCCGTGAGCGTGCGCGCGTGACCGATCACGGTGCATGGGCCATCGTCGTCGCAGCCGGCGAGCGCGGCTTTCACGTAGTCTTCATTGCGCGCGGTGACGCAAAGGCCAACCACGTCGATCAGCAAGTCTTCGCATTTGCGCGCGGTCGCATCCGGCAAGACGCCCGGCTTGAGCGCGGCAATCCGCTCGGCGAGCGTTTCGGCGACGGATATCTTCGGCAGTTCTGATGTCATGAAGCGGCCCGGCCGATCAAACGCGGAAGATGCGGGTGTAGCGTTGCTTGATGCTGCTGCTCTGCTGTTCGACGGCGACCGCGTCATCCTTCAAGGTCTTGATGTCCTTCAGGGGAATCCAGTTCGGCTTTTCCTTGGCCTGCGGGTGCAGCGAGCGCAAACCGCCGGCGTCGATGATGAGCTGCTGCGCCTCGCGGGTAAAACAAAACGACTGAAACAGTTTTGCCGCATTGGGGTTCGGCGCGGCCTTGAAGATGCCGTTGGGGCCAACGATCATCGGCGAACCTTCAGTGGCATAGACCGGCTCGACCGGGCGTCCGGCATCGCGAAGCTGCAGAATATTGTACTCGTTGCCGTCAGCCTGAACGGCGCGCTCGCCGAGTTCGAGCTTCTTCGGCGGATCGGCCGAGGACTGCACCTGCATCACATTCTGCTTGGCGAGCTGTTCGAAGAAGGTCCAGCCGAGATCGCGCTGCAACTCGTATGTCGCGGTCATGATGGTGCCGCTGTAGCCGGGATGGCCCTTGACCATCTTGCCCTTCCACTTCGGATTGAGCAGATCGGCAAAACTCTTCGGCGCATCCTCTGCCTTCACCATATTGGTGTTGTAGGCGATGATACTGAGCCAGACGCGCCAACTCGCGAACTGGCCATCGGCGTCCTTCTGCTCGGCCGGATAGAATTTGGCGACGTCCTCGGGCACGTAGGCATCGAGAATTCCGTCACGCTTCCAGACGATGAAATGCGACGCGTCGGAGGAATTCACGACGTCGACGGCATGGATGCTGCTCGCATATTCCTGGCCGATGCGCTGGAACACGCGCTCGGCGCCGGTGCGCTCGACGCGCACGGAAATGCCGGAATATTTCGCTTCGAACGCCTTCGCCAGTTTCTCGGCAACCGGCAGATCGACCGACGTGTAGTAGACGACCTGGCCTTCTTTCCTCGCCGACTCGATCAAACCAGGCGTGACCGCCTCGGCCGGCGGCGCATCCGCGAGCACGCGGGCGGAGAACGCCGCACCCGCCGCCAAACCACCGGCGACCTTGAGCATCTCACGACGGGAAATTCTTGTCTTTTTCATTGCTTCCCTGATCGGCTTTTGTTGGCCGGCCCTGAGCCGGCTTCACGGTCGCCATTTTATTCCTTCGGTGAAGCTTGAGTCCATCACTCCATCTCTGGACTTGACCCGTCATTCGCGCCAAAACACCCACCAAGACGCCCAAGGATAAGGGGACGCGAGGCAGCGGGATGAAGCGTTCGAAGTCCGCCGACGTAAGAGGGAAATCGCGCACGAAGGCGCCGCGTATGCTGGCGGCGGCGATTTTCCTTGGCACTTTCCTTGGCGCACAGGCTTTCGTTTCGGAGGCGAGTCGTGCCGAAAATTATCCGAGCCACGCTGTGCGGATCATCGTGCCCTTTGGCGCCGGCGGACCGGCCGACGTCGCAGCGCGCGTGCTCGGCGACGCGATGCAGGACGAATTCAAACAACCTTTCGTGATCGAGAACCGCCCGGGCGCCGGCGCCATTATCGGCACGCAGGAAGTCGTGAAATCGGCTCCCGACGGCTACACGCTGCTGTTGATGTCGAACACCCAGACCGCCAATGAATCGCTGATGCCGACGCGCAAGTACGAGCTGATGCGCGATCTCGTCGCCATTGCGCCAATCAACATCGCCGACCTCGTGATCGTCGTGCATCCGTCCGTGCCGGCGACCACGCTAAAGCAATTCATCGGACTCGCGAAGTCGCAGCCGGGCAAATTGAACTACGCATCGTCCGGCACTGGCACGCCCTATCACATGGCCGCGGAGCTGTTCAAAGCCATGACGAACATCAATGTCGTGCACGTGCCTTATCGGAATAGTGGTGAAGCGCGGAGCGGCGTCATCGGCGGGCAGGTGCAGATGATGATCGATTCCGTGACCACCATGGCGCCGAACGTCGTTGCGGGACAGGTGCGCGCGCTCGCAACCACCGGCAAGTCGCGATCGGCGGCGCTGCCTGACGTCCCGACCGCGGAAGAAGCCGGCGTGAGCGGATATGAGGCCGATATCTGGCTCGGCCTGATGGCCCCCAAGGGAACGCCGAAGGCGATCGTCCACAAGCTCAACGCCGCCGTGAACGAGATCATCAAGCGGCCGCAGATCGTCAAGGTCTGGGCGGATCAGGGCGCGCTTCCGATGTCGATGACGCCGGAGGAGTTCGACAAATTCCTGCGCGGCGATATTGCGAAATGGGCCGAAGTGGTCAAAACCTTTCCCGACCACAACTAAGGGACTCTCCGTTTTCAATGTCGAACATTCGCTTCCGTTTGAATGGCGTCGAGACCGCGATCGATGCCGATCCCGACACGCCTTTGCTGACGGCCCTGCGCGGCCCGCTCAACCTGACGGGCTCGCATTTCGGCTGCGGCGCCGGCGAATGCGGCGCCTGCATGGTCCTGGTCGACGGCCACGCGCTGACCGCCTGCGACACGCCGCTATGGTCGGTCGTCGACAAGGACGTCGTCACCATCGAGGGCATCGGCAGCGAAGAGCAGCCGCATGCGTTGCAGCGCGCGTTCATCGCCGAGCAGGCGCTGCAATGCGGCTATTGCCTCTCCGGCATCATGGTGAGCGCGGCGGCGCTCTTGAAGCGCAACAACAATCCGACCAGCACCGAGGTGAAGGCTGCGCTCGACCGCAATCTTTGTCGCTGCGGTTCGCATAACCGCATGGTGCGCGCGGTGTTGCGCGCCGCAGCCGAGATGCGCGCGTCATGACAAAGCCTGCCACGCCATCCCTGCCGCCGAGTTTGGCGGCGAATCCCAAGCTCTCGTCGTGGATCAATTTCGCCGCCGGCGGAAAAGTCGTTGTCTCTCCCGGCAAGGTCGAGATCGGCCAGGGCATCGTCACGGCGCTGGCGCAGATCGCCGCCGACGAGCTCGACGTCGATATTGCGCGCGTGCAGATGGTGCGCGCCACGACATCAGCCAGCCCCAACGAGGGCGTGACGTCGGGCAGTCTCTCCGTGCAGCATTCGGGGCGCGCGATCCGCTTTGCAGCTGCGGAGATCCGTCAGATCTTTTTGCAGGCGGCCGCCGAACGGCTTGGGGTCGCACTCGACGTGCTCACGATATCAGACGGCACCATCGCCGGCCCCGGCAACGTCGCCACCAGCTACTGGGAACTGGCCGATGACGTCCCGCTCGACCGCGACGCGACGGCTGGCGCACAACCGAAATTGTCAGGCCAGCGCACGCTCGCAGGTCACTCGCTGCAGCGGCTCGATATTCCTGACAAGGTCTTCGGCCGGCCGCGCTTCATTCACGACACGCCCGTGCCCGGCACCCTCCATGGCCGCGTGCTGCGATCAGAACTTTCGCAGGCGACGCTGACGGACCTGAACGAAGAGCGCGCGCGCAAGGTCGAAGGCCTGGTCGCCATCGTGCGCGACGGTAATTTTTTGGGCGTCGTTGCCGAAACCGAGGCAGCTGCCGAGGCCGTGGCGGCCGCTTTGCGCAAGGGCGCGACATGGTCCGCGCGCGAGAACTTGCCGGAGGAAGACGAGCTCGCCGAGTGGCTGAAGCAGCAGCCGGCGGAAACCGCCGTGATCTCCGACAAGAAAGCCGCCTCGCATGTTGCGGTCAAGCGCACCATCAAGCGGCAATATCACCGGCCCTACATCGCCCACGGTTCGATCGGGCCGTCCTGCGCCATGGCGCAATGGGACGGGACCAGCGTCCGCGTCTGGACCCACAGCCAGGGTGTCTACAATCTGCGCTCCGATCTGGCGCTGGTGTTCAAGCTGCCCCGCGAGAACATCGTGGTCGAACACATGGAAGGCGCCGGCTGCTACGGCCATAACGGCGCTGACGACGTCGCGCTCGACGCTGCGCTGCTGGCGAAGGCCGTGCCCGGCAGACCGGTCCGCGTGCAGTGGTCGCGCGCCGATGAGATGTCGCATGCGCCGTTTGGCGCGGCGATGACGATCGAGATCGAGGCCGATCTCGACGCCAATGACGAGATTGTCGGCTGGCGTCATCAGATCTGGGGTAACGGTCATACCGCCCGTCCCGGCCGCGCCGACAATCCCACGCTGCTTGCGGCGAGCGAACTCGCGACGCCCTTCCCGCGCGCGATCTCGGTCGATCCTGCGCCGGCGAGCGGCGGCGGCTCCGACCGCAATTCGGTTCCGCTCTACGATTTTCCGGCGTGGCATGTCGAAGCGCATCGCCTCAAGGTGATGCCGGTCCGCACCTCGGCGCTGCGAACACTCGGCGCGCAAGGCAACACGTTCGCGATCGAGTCCTTGCTCGACGAACTGGCCTTCGAGCGCGGCGAAGACCCGGTTGCGTTTCGCTTGCGTCATCTGTCTGACCCCAGGTCACGCGCCGTGGTCGAGGCGGCAGCCCAGCGCGCGGGCTGGAAGCCGGCGAAACAAGACGGCGTCGGTTATGGCATCGGCTTCTCGCGCTACAAAACCACTGGCGCTTATTGCGCCGCTGTCGCCGAGGTCGAAGTCGGCGAAGACATTCGGGTGCGCAGACTGACGCTCGCCGTCGACGTCGGCGAGGCCATCAACCCGGATGGCGTCATCAACCAGATCGAGGGCGGCGCCATTCAGGCCACGAGCTGGGTGCTGAAGGAGCGCGTTCGCTTCGACAGAACGCGCATCACTTCGAGTTCCTGGACGGATTATCCGATCCTGCGATTTTCCGAAGTGCCCGACGTCGAAGTCGAGGTGATCTCGCGCCCCGAGATCGATTCCGTCGGCGCAGGCGAAGCGGCGCACGGCCCGGTGACGGCAGCGATCGCGAACGCGGTGTTCGATGCCCTCGGCGTGCGGCTGCGTCAGCTCCCCATTACGCGCGACCGCCTGATCGCGGCGATGGAGCTTTCATCGTGAGTGGCTTGAAGATTCTGAGTGGCGGCGCGGCGCAAGGCCTCGTCGGCAGTCTCGCAGGCAAATTCAAGGCGCAGACCGGCCTCGATATCACGGGCGATTTTGGCGCAGTCGGCGCGATGGCCGACAAATTGCGCAGCGGCACGCCTGCCGACATTCTCATTCTCACGTCTGCCTTGATCGCAACACTGGTGAACGAGAAGCTGGCGGACGGCGCATCTGTGGAGAACGTCGGCAAGGTCGAGACCGCGCTTGCCGTTCGCGATGCCGATCCGTCCGTGGCGGCGCCCGATGCAGCCAGCTTGCGCGCGGCGTTGCTGGCTGCGGATGCGATCTTCGTGCCGGACACGAAAGCGTCCACGGCCGGCATCCATGTCGCCAAAGTTCTGGGGCAGCTCAGCATCGCCGATGAAGTCGCAAACCGCCTCAAGATCTATCCGAATGGCGCGACCGCGATGCGTCACATGGTCAGTAGCGATGCGAAACGCCCGATCGGCTGCACGCAGGCGACCGAAATCATAGCGACCAAGGGGATCAAGCTCTCCGGCGTGCTGCCCAAGGGGTGCGACCTTGCGACCACGTATACGGCCGCGGTGACGACGAAGACGCTTCGTCCACACGAGGCGCGAATCCTTATCGACCTTCTGACGGCCAGAGATCACGCAACGCTGCGTGCGCAAGCCGGCTTTCTCGAAATCTAGCGCGCGAGGAAATCTAGCGAACGAAGTAAGGCTTGACTCGCCACGGCGGAAAGCGGCGGTTGTTGCCGGCGTGATACAGACAAAGCCGGTTGCCGTCGGGATCGCGCAGCCACGCCTCACGCCAGAGCCAGCTCTGGTCTTCCGGCCCGCTGTCAAAGACGATGCCCTTTTCCTTCAGCTCGAGAACGCGGGCGTCGACGTCGTCGCATTCGAAATGGATGCGTGCCCCATCGCCGGGCGTTGCGAGATGCAACGACAGCGTCGACAGGTCGTCCGGGTTTTCCAGCCGCGCATAGTGCTCATCGATGACGATCACCACAAAGCCCAGCTTTTCGTAGAAGGTGATGGAGCGCGCCAGATCGGTCGCCGGCAATGTCACGTGATTGAGCTTCATGCGATCGATGTCCTCGACGACAGTTCACGGTAGCGCTCGCTGCTCTTGACGAGATGCCCGCGCATGGCCTCGCGCGCGCGCTCCGGCGAATGGGCGCCGATCGCCTGGAGGATCGCCTCGTGTTCGCGCCCGATGCGCGCAAGATATTGCCGCTGGCCTTCAGCCGTCCCTTCAAGGGAACGGATGCTTTGCCTTGGGATAATCAGGCGGCCGAGAAAATCCAGAAACTCGACAAACCTCGAGTTTTGCGTGGCGGCCGCGATCGCCTCGTGGAAGGCAAAGTCTTCCTTGATCGCGCGATCGCCGCCCGAAATCGCACGGCTGAAGACGCGATGGGCTTCGCCGATCGCCTTGATCTGCGCTGCCGTGGCGCGTTCGCTTGCAATGGCCGCGGCTTCGGATTCCACCGCCATGCGCAGCTCCAGAATGTCGAGCACGCTGTCGAGCGAGCCGAGGCCTTCGGGATCGATCGCATAAGGTCGGCGGCCGGCGTCGCGATCGACGAACGCGCCCGCCCCCTGCCGCGTGATGACGAGACCGCGTGCGCGCAACGCGGCCACCGCCTCGCGCACGACGGTGCGACTCACGCCCATACCCTTCATCATTTCCGACTCGGAGGGTAGCTTGGCCCCGACCGGCAGCTTTCCCGACATGATCTGCTCGGCGAGGCGATCGACCACCTCGGAACTCAGGCTTTTCGGCGCGCCAACGGGGCGAAGCAGCCGCTCGCGCTGACGCTGCGCGGCGTCGTTTTGGGGCGCGCTTGACGAAGCTTGTCGGGTCATCGTACAAGTTTTAGCACAGCCCCGGCGCGCCGGCAAATCCAGGTAGCGTTGGTTTTGGATTTGTCCGGCCGTGGGCGGCTTGCTAGCAACGACAAAAACAGGTCAGGACATGACCGGCATCGACCAGGTGGGAGGAAACAATGAAGCGTCGCGATTTCATGAAGCTTGGCGCGGGACTCGGTGTAGGTCTTGGCGCCGCGGGTTTGGCCGGCACCCTGCCCTTTGCGGCCGCCGCGCAAACCAAGATGGTCTTCAAGGCCTCCGACGTTCAGCCGCCCGGCTATCCGACCGTCGCCGCCACCGAAAATCTCGGCAAGAAGCTTTCCGAAGCGACGCAAGGCCGACTCTCGATCCAGATGTATCCGTCGATGCAGCTCGGCGGCGAAAAGGAAACCATCGAACAGACGCAGATCGGCGCGATTCAGATGTCGCGCATCAGCGTCGGCACGATGGGACCGATCGTCGACGATATCAACGTCATCAACATGCCGTTCCTGTTCAAGAACATCGCGCATGCCAACAAGATGATGGACGGGCAGATCGGCCAGGAGCTGCTCGACAAGATCTCGGCGAGCCCCAGCGCCAACCTCGTCGCGCTGTGCTGGATGGATTCCGGTGCGCGCTCACTTTATAACTCTAAGCACCCGATCAAATCGATCGAGGAAATCAAGGGATTGAAATTCCGCGTCATCGGCAATCCCATCTTCATCGACATGATGAATGCGCTCGGCGGCAACGGCGTCGCGATGGGCTACGACCAGGTGTTCAGCGCGCTGCAGACCGGCGTGATCGACGGCGCCGAGAACAACATGCCGAGCTATGTGTTCTCCAACCACTATACTGCCGCCAAGTATGTCACCCTGACCGAGCACCTGATGATTCCCGAGATGCTCGTGTTCTCCAAGCGGATCTGGAATACGCTCTCCGCCGACGACCAGGGCCTGATCAGGAAATTCGCCCGCGAGGCTCAGCTCGAGGAGCGCGAGCTCTGGAAGCAGTACGAGCTGAAGGCGATGGAGAAGGCGAAAGCCGCGGGCAGCGAAATCATCGAGGTCGCCGACAAGACGCCGTTCCAGAACGCGGTCAAGCCGGTCTGGGACAAGTACGGCCCGAAATATCAGGACATGATCAAGCGCATCCAGGCCATTGCGTGATCGGCGTTCGCCGGTTCTACTAACGTCGTCATTGCGAGGAGCGAAAGCGACGAAGCCATCCAGAAACTATCCCCCGTCATGGCCGGGCTCGTCCCGGCCATCCACGTCTTCTCCCCCAAGAGGGAAAGCAAGGCGTGGATCACCGGGACAAGCCCGGTGATGACAGTTGTTATGCGGAAGTCACCTGGATCGCTTCGCATTCGCTCGCGATGACGGACAACGTCGGCTCATTGCCCAAGCGGCTAACGGGGAAACACAACGCCATGGCAGCCAAATTCCGCCGCGCGATGGACCTGCTCTATCTCCTGTGCGTGATCGTCGGCTGCATCGCGCTGGTCCTGATCTCGGCGATCATCCCCTGGGCCGTGTTCACCCGCTACGTGCTCAACAGCGCGGCCTCCTGGCCGGAGCCGATGGCAGTGCTTCTCACCATCGTGCTGACCTTCATTGGCGCCGCCGCCGCCTATCGGCTCAACCTGCACATGAACGTCGGCTATTTCGCCAATCAGGCGCCGCCGCCGTTCCGCAAATTGCTCGAGCTCCTGGTTCAGCTCCTGATGGCCCTGATCGCGCTGTTCATGATCTGGTGGGGCAAGAGCCTCGTCGAAGTGACCTGGCAAAACACCATCGCGGAATTTCCCTTCCTGTCGGTTGGCGTCACTTACCTGCCGATTCCGATCGGCGGCGCCTGTCTGCTGCTGTTCATCATCGAGCGGGTGTGGCTCGGCGCGCCGCCCGATCCAATTCCCTCGCATGACCACGCGACGCCGTCCCACGGCGACGCTGTATCGTTCGAGTAAAGCGGGAATAATCCGGCCATGGACATCTTCGTTCTGCTCGGCACGATGATCTTCTGCTTCCTGATCGGCATGCCGATCGCCTATTCGCTCGCGTTCGCCGCGATCGCCGGCGCCTGGTCGATCGGCATTCCCCTTGAAGCCGTGATGCTGAAAATCTCCGATGGCGTCAGCAAGGTCGCGATGCTGACGATACCGTTCTTCGTGCTGGCCGGCGCGATCATGGCGGAAGGCGGCATGGCGCGGCGGCTCGTCGCCTTCGCCGACGTGCTGGTCGGCTTCGCGCGCGTGCGCGGCGGGCTTTCCATCGTCAACGTGCTCGCCACCACGTTCCTGAGCGGCATTTCCGGCTCGGCCGTCGCCGATACCTCGGCGATCGGCTCGGTGATGATCCCGCAGATGGAGAAGACCGGCTTTCCGCGCGTCTTCGCCACCAACCTCACCATCACCTCCTCGGTTCAGGCGCTGCTGGTGCCGCCGAGCCATAACGCCGTGCTGTTTTCGCTCGCAACGGGCGGGACGATCTCGATCTCATCGCTGTTCATGGCCGGCGTGTTTCCGGGCCTTCTGCTCGGCTTTTCGCTGATCATCCTTTGTCTCGTCTTCGCCTATCGCGACAACCATCCGCGCGGCCAGACCGTGCCCGCGAAGGACGCCGTCAAAATCACCATCGATGCGGCTTGGGGCCTCATCACGCTCGTGATCATTCTCGGCGGCATTTTGGGCGGCATCTTCACGGCGATCGAGGCCGGCGCGGTCGCCTGCATCTGGGCGTTCTTCGTCACCATGTTCATCTACCGCGACTACAAATGGCGCGACCTTCCGGTGCTGCTGCACCGGACGCTGCGCACGGTCGCGATGGTGCTCACTTTGATCGCCTGCGCGTCCAGTGTCGGCTACGTGATGGCGCTGACGCAGATGCCGGCGAAGATGACGGCATTCTTTCTGTCGATCTCGAGCAACAAGTACGTGATCCTGATGCTGATCAACGTGCTGCTGCTCATCCTCGGCACGCTGGTCGACATGGCGCCGTCGATCCTGATCGCGACGCCGATCCTTCTTCCGGTCATGCAGAATTTTGGCGTCGATCCCGTTCATTTCGGGATGATCATGATGCTCAATCTCGGCATCGGCCTGTGCCATCCGCCGGTCGGATCGATCCTGTTCGTCGGCTGCGCCGTCGGCAAGGTTACGATCGAAGAGGTGATGCGAAAGATCTGGCCGTTCTATCTCGTGATGTTCCTGGTGCTGATGGCCGTCACCTATATCCCCGAAGTCTCGCTATGGCTGCCGCGGATGGTGCTACGGTGACCAGCGCGCGCCAGCACTTATGTCTTCAGCCTGTCGATCTGGATCTTGCCAGCCTTCATCACCAGCGGAATGTGCTCGCCCTGCCCCAGCAGACAACTCACGTCGCGTAACGGATTGCCTTCCACGACCAGGAGATCGGCCAACGCACCGGGCGCGATCCGGCCGAGCTTGCCCTCCATGCCGAGCACCTCGGCGCCGATCACCGTCGCGCTCGCGACGGCCTCGCGCGGCCCGAGGATTTCGGCGCGGATGCGAAACTCGTCGCTTTGCAGGCGCTGGGACGGGCCGAGCAGATCGCTGCCAAAGCCCATCTTCACGCCCGCTTCCTGATAGATCTTGAGAGAGCGCAGGCCCGCGTCGCGAACGTCGGCGATCTTGGCCACGCTCTCCGCCGGCAAGCCATATTGCGCCCCTTCGTTCGCCAGCGCCTCATAGGTGACGAGCGTCGGGACGACATAGGCGCCCTTTTCGGCCATCAGGCGCGCGGTGGGAAGATCGATCAGATTGCCGTGCTCGATGGTACGCACGCCGCAACGCACGGCGCGCGCGATGGCCTCGGCCGTGTAAGCATGCGCAAGCACGTAGGTCTGGCGCGATTTCGCCTCGGCGACGATGGCGCGGATCTCGTCCTCGGAGTAGCCGAAAGCGCCCACTGGATCGGTCGGCGAGGCCACCCCGCCGGACGCCATGATCTTGATCTGGTCGGCCCCCATCTGCAGTTCCTCGCGGGCCGCCTTGCGCACGGCGTCCACACCGTCGACGACGCGCGCGAGCGCGCCGACCCGCACGCAGCAGGAGCAAGGGCTCTCACTGGCGAGATAATCGGAACGCGCCCGCATGTCGCCGTGGCCACCGGTCTGGCTGAGCGCCCGGCCGGAGACGAATAACCTTGGACCGTCAGTGAGGCCGGTCTCGATTGCCTGCTTCAAGGCGTAGCCGGCGCCACCGGCGTCGCGGACGGTGGTGAAGCCGCGCCGCAACATGCCCCGCAACAACAGCGTCGAGCGCAGCGTCACCAGCACGTTCGGCATGTGCATCTGCTGCGCCAGATTGAGCTCGACGGCGACTGCGTGCACGTGCAGGTCGATCAGGCCGGGCATCAGCGTCTTGCCCTTGAGGTCGATGACCTGATCCGGGTTTGCCGTGAGATGCCGGTCCGACACCTCCTTGATCAGGCTGTCCTCGACAAGGACGTCGTGTCCCTCGCGGAGGTCAGGCTGCAGGGGATCGAGGAGCGCTGCGTTCTTGAACAGAATTGTCGGCATGGCGATTTCTCAACGGTCAGACTTCAAGCGGCTTTGCCCGCGGCAATCTCTTCCAGGGATCGGCCGCGCGTCGGCACACCCATCAGCACCACGGCGACCGCGCCAACCAGGAGCACGCTGGTGGTGAGGCCGAACACGCCGACAAAGCCGAAATTGGGATAGAGGTAGCCGACAAGGATCGGTGCGACGATCGCGCCGATGCGTCCGATCGCCGAGGCAAGCCCGGCGCCCGTGGTCCTGCACTGCGTCGGGAAGACTTCGGCCGTATAGGCATAGACACCCGCATAGGTGCCGTTCATGAAGAAGGACAGGCAAATTCCGGCCAGCACGATCTCCTGGTCGGTGCCCGCGAAGGCAAGTCCGAGCGCCGCAGCGCCGCCCAGCAGCATATAACAGGCGATGGTGGCCTGGCGGCCGATCTTCTCGTTGAACCAGGCGGCGCTGAAATAGCCCGGCGCCTGCGCACAATAGATCGCGATCGAATAGGCGAAGCTTTTCGTGATGCTCATGCCGTTCTGGACCAACAGGCTCGGGATCCAGACGAAAAAGGAATAATAGCTGAAGGTAATCGACAGCCACATGATCCAGGTCATGATCGTGATGCGCGCCTGACGAGGGGCCAGCAGAGCCTTGTAATTGGCGAGCAGAGAGCCGCCGCCGGGCAGAGGAGCAACCGCCTCGACGACCGGTTCTGGCAGGACATGGCCACGTTTCACAAAGCCGGCTTCGATCTCGTCGAGCACGGCTTCGGCTTCTTTCTTCTGTCCGCGGCTTTCCAGCCAGCGAGGCGATTCATGCAGCGCCTTGCGCCACCACAGCAGCATGGCGACGGGCAGCGCGGTGATCACAAGCACGATCCGCCAACCATTGTCCTGCGCCGGCACGATGAAATAGCCGAGCAAGGCGGCAGCGATAAAACCAAAGGAGAAGAAGCCGGCGAGCGCGCCGGTGAAACTGCCGCGATAGCGCCGTGCCACGAATTCAGCGAGATACGGCGCGATGATCGCGCTTTCGGCGCCAGTGCCGATACCGGCGACGATGCGCGCGGCAAAGAACGGCGGCCACGTATCTACGGCCGCGCTGACCAGCGATGCGACACTATAGAGAGCCAGCGCTGACATCATCACTGCGCGGCGGCCGATCAGATCGCCGAGCATGCCGGCAAACAGAGCGCCGAAGAAGTAGCCGATGAAGGTGCTGCTACCGAGCAAACCGACCTGGGCGCTGGAGAGATTCCAGAGGGGACGCAACACCGGCAGGATGAAGGCCATCACGGCCGCGTCCATCGCATCGAAGGTGTAGCCGAGCCCGCCGAGGATCAAAAGATGCTTGTGGAATTCCGCAAACGGGAGGCGCTCGATGCGCGCCGATATCATCGACATGAAACCCCCTCTGCCCTGATGGCCCCGCGACAGCTTGCTGCCCGAAAGCAAGCATAGACCAATTCGTATCCATCCGGCTATGGCCGATCGGCCCCAGCGCCCCCGCGTCATTGCGAGCCGACGGCTCGCGCGAATCGCGCGCCCGATGACAAGCTCCGCGAAGCAATCCAGCTCGCGCCTCAACTGGATTGCTTCGTTGCTTCGCTCCTCGCAATGACGAATATCATCTACTAAGCCGGCTACTTCGGCGACTCACCCGTCGCTTGCGGCGCCTTGAGCTCGCTTATCTCCATCTTGCTCGTGGTATCGATGACCTTGAGATAGGCACGCGCCACCGCCTCGATGCCGAAAGCCGGCACGAGATCGATCGTATCGGCATCCGAATGATAGAAGATGTGGTCGATGACGTGGAAGCTCGGCGCACTCTTATAGACATGCTGAAGCTCGCCGCCCGGCCGTCCCTCGGGGCGCGCATAGACCGCGACGCCGAATTCCTTCATCGCGCTCAAGACAATCCTTCGCAGCGTCTCGCTGCCGCCGACGAACCAGCGCCGCGCGCTGGTCTCAGTCGAGGTCATCAGGCCTGAGCCGAGGCGATAGGTCTGGGTTTGCGATGGATGCTCGCAATTGACGATCAGCGCGGTCTTGTCGAGGAACTCGCGCATGTTCTGATTGATCCACTTGATGCCGGACGCACCGTGATGGTGGTCGGGCGTGGTGACAAAGGTGATGGTGCGCCGGCGCTGCTCCTTCGGCAGCGCCGCATAGTGCCGCGCGATTGCCAGCATCATCACAACGCCCGACGCGTTGTCGAGCGCGCCGTCGAACATCGCGTCGGTATGCGCCATGATCAGGATGTTCTCGTCGCTCATGCCCGGCAGCACGCCCCAGACATTGGCGGTCTTCAAACCGGGCTTGCGCTCGATGTCCGCGCGCAGCCGAAGCGTGACGTCGCGGCCGCCCTCGATGGCCTCGCGGATCGCGGTCCCCTCCTTCATGCCGATCGTGAGCGTCGGCACCGTCGTGCCCGCGCCGGCTTCCGGCTCGGTGGTGACGCTGCCCGGAATATCCATGACGATGAGCACCATCGCCGCGCCGGCCTTGTTGGCGCGCATCATCGAGCCGCTCCAGCGCGCGAGGTGATCGCGGCCGCCGGGCGTCGGATTGCTGTAGAGAATGACTGCCTTGCCGCGTACGTCGCGATCCCTGAAGTCGGCCGGCGTGCCAAGGCCAAGCCAGATCGCCGGCGCTTCGATGGTCTTGCCGGCGGTGCCGACCGTGTCGGTGATCGGGAATGCGGTCTTGAGCGGTGTAGCGGCATCGCCAACGACGAGGCTTGCCTCCCATGAATTCGGATACCACAGCGGCGACATGTCGATTTGCTGCTGCCTCACCTGCTCAAGCCCGATCGCCTTGAACTGGCCGGCAACCCAATCGGCCATCATCCGGTCGTAGGGCGTACCGGCGATGCGGCCCCAGAACTGATTGCCGTCATCCCTGCTCTTGCGCGAAATCGCTGTGATCTCGGGGATTTGCGCCTTCATCTTGAGGCCGTCGATATCGGCATAGGCCTCCTCGCCCGGCGGCAGCGGCCAGTGCAGATAGGCGTCGTCGGGCAGGACCAGCTTGGCCGCATCGTCCGGCAGACGCAGATCGTCTTCGTAGAGTTTTTTCACGGGCGGGGCCGATTTGTCTTTTGTCAGCCCCTCGGTCTGCATTTGTGCAAAAGATGGCGTCGCAAACAAAGCGAGCGTCGCCGCGACCCAAATTCTCTTCATGACGTTTCCGCTGCCTCAACGCTTCGATGATGGTTCGATACATGCCGCTGAAATCTGCTTGAAGGGCGTTTCAGCCAGACCAGCGTTGCGCGCAAGCCGGGCGAACCTCGCCTCTCCTTCATTTGTGCGCTGCCGTGGAAGGTCAGCCTGCGACCGCTCCTCCGCCCGGGCGTGGTTGAGAAATCCCTAATCGAAACACTCAATTACGCGAGAGAGCGCGACCCGAGCTTTAAAAGTTCAGGCTTAGGATTGGCGCTGATGGGAAGAAAAAACGGCGGGGGCCAACAATGACCATCGAACTGATCGAATTACTCGTCTATCCGGCGTCGGTCTTTCTCGCGGTCAGCCTGACCGCGAAACTCATCGAGCGCGAGCGCGACGTGCTGTACGGACCTTATATCCAGGGCCGCAAGTCCACGCTCGACGAACTGCGCGATGAGTTCGACATCCTCATGACGGCGATCGGCTTCAAGCGGCAATACGGCCGCGTGGCCGTGAAGTTTGCGTCCGTCAGCATCTTCGCTTCTGCGATCATCGGCTGAGGTCAGGGATGGCCATGCTCGATCATCCCACCGAGACGCAAGGCGGCCTGAAGATCGTCTGCGAGGTCTGCGGGAGCCTTTCGATCAAGCCGATCGACCCCGCGGAGGCGAGCGATAGCGCGGAGGTGCATTGCCGGCGCTGCAATGCGGTGCGCGGGACGATCGCCGACTTGCGCGCGCTGGCGCGGCGGTCGACCGGCGACTTCGAGTTTTAAGGTTCGACTATTGCCATAGTGGAAGTGCGCTCCCTCTCCCTTTGGGAGAGGGTTGGGGTGAAGGGTTACGGTCCCTCGTGACAGCAATCCCCCTCACCCGATTTGCTACGCAAATCGACCACTCCTCATGGGAGAGGTGAAGATCGTCGAGTTCTAGAAAAGCCGGAACTCGATATTGGCGAGGTGGTCGCTCGGCGGCTCGACCGGGCGCGGCTCGAAACGCAGCCGCTCTGTCCTCAGCTTCAAATGGTCGCGCAATTCGACCTCGCCCTGTTTGATCCGGTTGCGGATCTCGCGGCGGTCGAAGGCGGTCAGCGTGGGAATGGCGAGTTCGCTCCAGGCGGCCCGCTGCTCGGCCATCAACGTGTCGATCTGGCGGCTCAGGACATCAAGCTCAATCATGGCCCTTGACCTATCTTGAGAAGAAGCCCGTTCACTCTCGCTTAAATATGGTTAACGAATCCTTACGCCCCTGACGCGGGTGCCCTCGCTTATTCGCGGGGCTCGACACGCGTGACTTTCCACAGCGTGCACGGAACTTCGTCCCCGTCCGCGGGAACGACTTCGGCGAGCTTTTCGGCAGTGACGCGATGCGTGGTCTTCAGATTGAGAAACCACGCCCGCTGCTCGATCACCAGGAACTGCGGGAAGGTTTTCAGGATGTCGTCGGTGGTCTCGACCTGCGGCAGCGGCTTCCACGTTTGCAATCCCTGCATCACGTGGAAGTCCACGGCGTTGCCGCTCGAGCGGTTCGGGTAGTTGAGGACGACGTCCCAATCGAGTGCGAAGCGATAGGCCTCGCCATGGCTGGCGTAGGCGGCGCGGCCCAGGAACAGATGCGTCGAGTCGACGATCACGGGCAGCGTGCCGTCGACGAAACTCTCTTCGAAGAACCGGCCATCGCCGCCGGTGCAGATCGGCTTGCCATGCACCGAGCCATGCGCATGTGATGCCGCCTCGCGCAGCAGCAGCGGCGCCAGCACGATGCAGATCGTAACCGTCAGCGCCCGGTATTGCGAGCGATGACGCAGCAGCCATTCGGCGAACGCCACGTGCAGCGCATAGGCCACGAAAAGCTGCGGCGTGAAGTAGCGTACCACGAACAAAGGAAAGATCGTCCGCGCAACCAGCCAGCCCGCCAGAGTGAAGGCGGTCACGCCGGCGAGCACCAGCACCACAAAGCGCAGCGGCTGTTCCGTCGGATCGTCAATCAGGGCGTAAAGCCGCGTCCTGTCCTGCTTGAACGCCGAAACGCCTGCCGCGATCAGGCAGGCGGCCTCGAGGATCGAGATCCAGAGCACGACCACCGATCCGAACACGGCCTCGAGCAGTTCCGCGAATTGGGGCGGCAAGATCCAGCTGTAGGGCTTGTCGACGTGGAGCTGCTCCAGCAGGAACGGAATCCACCCCGCAACCGCCAGGACGGCGGGAATCACGGCCATCGCGATCGGCAGCAGCGTGGGCTTGCTGCCGCGCAACTGGCTCAGCCATCCCGCGAACGCAATAATGCCGACATAGACGATGCCGAAAGTATGCGACATCGCCAGCGCGACATTGGCCAGCGCCAGCCAAACGATATCAGACCCTTGGCGCCGTTCGATCAACCGCTGTTGAAACAGCGCGGCGAGAGCCGCGGCCAGAAAGTAGAGCGCGTAGGTGCGCAGCACGGACGCGTCATAGATGAAGCTGACGCTCAGTGTGACGAACAGCAGCGCGCCGATCCATGTGGCGGCGATCGAGACCAGCCGGCGCGCAAGGCGGCCGAGCACGACGACCCCGGCCGCGGCTATCAGGAGATTGGCAAGCTTGAGCGTCACGACCGATGACACGAGCTTCTGCAGCGGCGCAATAACAAGCCACGCCAGCGTCAAATAGAGCGGCGGGTTGCCGTCGATCCCGAGCGCGATGCCTCTCCACAATTTCGGCAGCGTCGCCGCGGACAGCAGGTTCATCGTCAGCAGCTCATCCGAACGGAGCGGATCGTTCAGCGATTGATAGCCGATGACCGCAAGCACGCAGACCGCGAGCACTGCGCTTGCGATCGTCAAAGGCCGTTCTGTCTTGCGTTCGGGGCGGACCATCGTCCGGCTTCTAGCGTCAAACCGCTAAATTCCGCGTTGCCAGGCGTGGCCGAGCGGCGACTTGGTTAGCGATTTGCTACTGCGCCTCGGGCAGGCCGCGGCCTCGATTGTGCGCCGCATCTCAATCGTTACAGCTCGTCAAAGACGCTGACGCGTGATCGCGCATGTCACTCAAGCGCTCTGAGCCGATTTACCCGATTTCCGCCGTTTGCTATTGGGGATCGCGCAACAAAAAAATCAGGGAGAAGGCGCCATGGTCGATCGCCGCACGTTCACGACGCTGCTTGCGGCCGCCATCGCCGATCCCGCCGTATCGTTCGGGAAAACCATGGCCAACAAGAACATCTTCTATTCGTCCGTCGGGCCGGAACTCACGCCCTACAGTGTCGATGTCGAAAAAGCCGAGCTATCAAAACAAGCCGCGGTTTCGACGCCAGCCAACATCCAATATGCCTGGCCGCACCCGTCCAAAAAATACCTCTATGTGGTCTCCAGTAGCGGCGGACCGGCCGCCGGTGACGTCTCCGGCAGCGTCCATGCCGCCAACGCCTTTGCGATCGATCCCGCGACCGGCGCGCTGAAGCCGCATGGCGACACGATCAAGCTCGCCACGAGGCCGATTCACGCCTGCGTCGATCATTCCGGGCGCTATCTCCTGATCGCCTACAACAATCCATCGAGCCTGTCCGTGCATCGCATCAATGCCGACGGGACGATCGGCGATCAGGTCGAACAACCGAACAAGCTCGATACCGGAATCTTCGCCCACCAGATCCGCGCCACGCCGGACAACAAGCGCGTCATCCTGATCACGCGCGGCAACAACGCGCCATCAGACAATCCCGCCGATCCCGGCTCGATCAAGGTTTTCACGTTCAAGGACGGCGTGCTGGCGAATTTGGCTGCGATCTCGCCCGGCGACGGCATGCATTTCGGGCCGCGACATCTCGATTTTCACCTCACCAAGCCGTGGATGTTTGTCTCGATCGAAAGCCAGAACCAGCTTGCGGTCTTCAAGCTCGACGACAAAACAGGCCTGTCGCGCGATCCGCTGTTCGTGAAGAACACGCTCGCCGATCCCGCTTCAAAGCTTCGCCAGGCCGCAGGGCCCATCCACGTCAGCCCCGACGGCCGCTTTGTCTATCTCACCAACCGCGCCTGGTGGACGACCGAGGTCGAGGGCAAGAAGGTTTTCGCCGGCGGCGAGAATTCAATCGCGGTGTTCGCGATCAACCAGACGACCGGCGAGCCGACGCTGGTCCAGAACGCCGACGGCCATGGCAACTACCTGCGGACGTTCAACATCGATCCATCAGGCAAGCTGCTCATCGCCGCACCTCTGTGGACGATGGCGATGCGCGACGGCTCGACGGTATCGGCAGGCCTCGTGCTCTACCGTATCGCGGGCGATGGCAAGCTGACCTTCGTGCGCAAATACGACATCGATGCCAACGAGAAGAAACAGCAGTTCTGGGCGGGTTTGGTGACGCTGGCCTGATCCTATCCAAAGGGGGAAAGATGCGTGACGACTCTCGACTGAAGCGCAGCGCGATCACGCGCCGCTCGGTTCTCGCAACGGCGGCTGCAATCGCCGCCACACCCGCGCTCGCGGAGGAATGCCGCATCGGCCCGCCGCCGCACGAGAAGGGCGCAAAAGTCTGGATGGACATGGATCAGGTCGAACTCGACGCGGCCTACGACCAGTCCGTCTACGCACCGACGGGCGGCCAGTATGCGAAGCGCATCGCCTCGAACAGCGAGACGACGCGCCAGCGGCTCGGCGCGCCCAAGCGATTTGCCTATGGCCCGACGCCGATCGAGGGCCTTGACGTCTTTCCGGCGCGCACGCCGAACGCGCCGATCTTCGTCTTTATTCATGGCGGACGATGGCTGCTCGGCGCAGCCAAAGACTTCGCCTATCCCGCCGATCTCTTCGTCAATGCCGGTGTCAACTATGTCGTCCTGGACTTCATCCATGTCGACGCGGCGGGCGGCGACTTGCGCGTGATGGCCGATCAGGTCCGCCGCGGTATCGCCTGGGTCTACAAGAACGCCGCAAGCTTTGGCGGCGATGCCAGACGCTTCTATGTCGGCGGCCATTCCTCCGGTGGTCATCTCGCCGGCGTTGCTGTCGTGACGGACTGGAGCAAGGATTTCGGCTTGCCGGCCGACATGATATCAGGCGCCCTCCTGATGAGCGGTGTCTACGATCTCAAACCCGCGCGGCCGTCCGCCCGCAGCAAATACATCAAGTTCGACGACGACATGGAGCAGTCGTTGAGTTCGATCCGGCACATCGACCGGTTACGCGCGCCGATATCAGTCACCTACGGCACCTTCGAGACACCGGAATTCCAGCGCCAGTCGCGTGACTTTGCCGCTGCGGTCAAGGCCGCCGGCAAGCCGGTCGAACTGCTCGAGGCGCCCAACTTCAATCATTTCGATATGCGCGAGAGCCTCGGTAATCCCTACGGCCCGAACGGCCTCGCCGCGCTCAAATTGATGAAGCTCGCGTGAACGCGTCTTGCGCGGCTCGTCGAACTTGACAGGGCCAGCACAGGGGTCATCTACAGTGTCCAGAACAACAGGTGAGGATGGGCCATGGCGCGAAAACTGATCGATATTTCCGTGCCGCTGCAAAACGACGTGCCGGCCGATCCGCCCGGCATCAATCCGCGCATCGAATATGTCGACCATCAGCAGAGCCTGCCGGGCATGCTCGGCTTCTTCCCGGGCTTGAAAGCGCAAGATCTGCCGGACGGTCAGGGCTGGGCGATGGAGACGGTGCGGCTCTCGACCCACAACGGCACGCATCTGGACGCGCCCTATCACTATCACCCGACCATGAACCGCGGCGAGCGGGCCTGGACCATCGAGGAAGTGCCGCTCGAATGGTGTTTCCAGCCGGGCGTGAAGCTCGACTTCCGCCATTTCGCCGACGGCTATGTCGTCACGGCGAAAGATGTCGAAGCTGAACTAAAGCGTATCGGCCACACGCTGTCGCCGCTCGAAATCGTCGTGGTCAATACGAGTGCCGGCGCCAAATACGGCCAACCTGATTTCGTCAATTCCGGCTGCGGCATGGGCTATGAGGCGACGATGTATCTGCTCGAGCGCGGCGTGCGGCTCACCGGCATCGACGGCTGGAGCTGGGACGCGCCGTTCGTTTTCACTGCGAAGAAATACGCCGAAACGAAAAATGCGAGCCTGATCTGGGAAGGCCACAAGGCCGGACGCCACATCGGCTATTGCCATATCGAGAAGCTGCACAATCTGGAGCAACTGCCCTCGACCGGTTTCATGGTCTCCTGTTTTCCGGTGAAGATCGAACGCGCTTCGGCGGGTTGGACACGTGCGGTTGCGATCATAGATGAGTAGCCATTCATTGATGAATGGTAATCGATGAGCCAACGCAAGGTCGCGCGATGCCGAACGAACCGCTTTACAACGTGGTGCTGCACAACGACGACGTCACGCCGATGGAGTTCGTCGTGCAGGTGCTGCAACGCTTCATTGGCCTCGATTATGAGGAGGCCATCAAGCTGATGCTTCGCATCCACCACGAAGGCAAGGCGAGCCACGGCGCCTATACGCTGGAGCAGGCCGAAGCGACGATCGCCGGCATTCTGGCGTTTGCCCACGAGCACAATCATCCGCTCGGCTGCACTCTCGAAGAGGCGCGTTAGCCTTTCGTCTCATGCGCACAGTCTTGCGCCCGCACTCTTGCATACGCGCCCTGGCATCATGATCACGACATATGCAAGCGATGTCCTAGCCATCGCGACCATGCCGCCCGCGGCTGCGCGATGAGACGCGCGTAATTCATTGAATCGACAAGAAAATGCTGCCCCGCGGCCGGTTCCGACCGTGCCCGTTAACGCTTCCCGCGAAGGCGGTAAGACCTGCGACGATTTTGGTCTTTCCAAGAGGGAGGAAAGGATCGTACGACCGCAGGCGAATTGCCGTTTCGCTTGCTGGGGACGCACGCGAAGCTACAATAAGCTCAAGACCAACAGAGGTCAGCGATAATCAAAACAGAGAGGAACGTCATGACATTAACATCCCGGACGCTGTTCCGTTCGCTGCTTGGCGCGACGGCTCTCGGCGTCGTGCTGGCTTCAGGTCCGGCACTGGCCGCCGACCCGATCAAGATCGGCGTCATCGCCGAAGCACAGGCCATCGCCGGCGCCTCGATCCCGCAAGCCGCCCAGCTTGCCGCCGACGAGATCAACGCCAAAGGCGGCGTCGACGGACGCAAGATCGAAATCATCACCTATGACAACCACTCCTCGTCGGCCGATTCCGTTCGCGCCTTCCAGCGCGCGGTCAACGAAGACAAGGTCAATATCGTCATCGCGAGCTACATCTCGGAAGTGGTGCTGGCGCTCGAGCCCTGGGCTGCGCGGTTGAAGACGCCGTTCATCACGCCGGGTGCGGCCTCCAACGAAATCACCAAGGCCATCCACGCCGACTATGAGAAGAACAAGTACACCTTCCACGGCTACCTGACGTCGGCCGCGCTGGCGCTGTCGGTGTGCGACGCTGCCAAGGAACTGCTGGTCGATCAGAAACACATGAAGACCGCGGTCATCATGAGCGAGGACGCCGCCTGGACCAAGCCGCTGGACGTCGGCTACGAGGAATGCCTGCCCAAGATCGGCCTGAAGGTGCTCGATCACATTCGCTTCTCGCCTGACACCACCGACTTCACGCCGATCTTCAACAAGATCGAAGGCACGAAGCCCGACGTGATGATCACCGGTATCTCGCATGTCGGCGTGCAGCCGACCGTGCAGTGGAAGAACCAGCAGGTGCCGATCCCGATGTTCGGCATCTCCTCGCAGGCGACCAACTCGACCTTCGGCAAGGACACCAATGACGCGGCCGACGGCGTCCTCTATCAGGGCGTGTCGGGAACGGGCGTGGCGGTCACGGACAAGAGCCTGCCCTTCACCAACGCCTTCAAGGCGAAGTACGGCAACTTTCCCTCTTATGCCGGCTACACCTCCTATGACGAGGTCTACTACATCGCCGATGCGGTGAAGCGCGCAGGCTCGACCGACGCCGACAAGCTCGTCGAAGCGCTGGAGAAGACCGACTGGGTCGGCACCATCGGCCGGGTGCAGTTCTACGGCAAGGACGATCCCTTCACCCATGGCATCAAGTACGGCAAGGGCCTGATCACCGGGTTGATGCTGCAATGGCAGGACGGCCAGCAGGTCGCCGTCTGGCCGCCGGAAGTCGCCAAGGCCAAACTGAAGTTCCCGAGCTTCATCAAGGTCACGTCGAACTGAAATCCACATCAAGCTCCCGGAGAAATCTCTCCGGGAGCTTTTTTGTGTCGTAGTTGTTTTTCAAGGGATAGGCAGCGGGGGCTGCCGTGGCGGGTGTAGATTTAAATGCTTGCGTTACAGATTCTGATCGACGGCTTTGCCATCAGCGCGTTGTATGCGCTGGGCGCAACCGGATTTACCCTCATCTTCGGCGTCTCCGGCGTGCTCAACCTGTCGCACGGCGCCATCATGGTGCTGGCGGCGGTGGCCGCGTGGGCCGCTGCGAGCGTGCTCCATCTCGACAGCTATTCCGGTGCCCTGCTTGGCGTCGCGGTCGCCGTAGCGGCTTCCTTCGCCACTTATTTCGCGGTGGTGCAGCCGATCCAGAAATCGCGCCGCATCGCCAATGAGGAGAAGGAAATCTTCATCCTCACCGGCACCCTGCTCTGGGGCATCATGATCCAGGAGCTGATCGCCTACTTCTTCACCAACAACGCCAAGACCGTGTTGCCGATCGTCGACGGTATCGTCAGTATCTTTGGCGAGCGGACACCCAAAAACGAAATCTTCACCGCTCTTGTCTGCTGCCTTTCGATCGGCCTGCTCTGGCTCCTAGTGAACCGCACCAAGACCGGCAAGGCGGTGCTTGCGGCTTCAATGAACCCGCGCGGCGTCACGCTGCTGGGCCTCGAGCTCGGCAGCATCTATGTCGTGGTCTGGGCGATCTACGGCATTTTGGCCGGCATCGCCGGCGTGCTGCTCGGCATGTTCCTGGGCGTTTCCTCCTACAGCGTCGGACCCTTGACCGCGAGCGCATTCTCGATCGTGGTGTTAGGGGGTCTCGGCAGCGTGTCGGGGTCGCTGATCGCAGCGTTTGTGGTCGGCTATCTCGAAACCATCACGGCCTATCTCGTCTCGCCGGCCTACCGGACCATTCCCGCCCTCCTGCTCCTTGTCGCCGTGATGTATGTGCGGCCGCAAGGCCTGCTCGGGAGGCGCTAAAATGGCTGGCTTCTTCACCTCGCGGCTGTTCTTCATTTCGCTGGCGATTGTCGTGATCGCCGCGACGCTGCCGCTCTATGTCTCCGGCTATGTGCTGGGACTGCTCACCGTCGCTTATTACTTCGGCGTGTTCGCGATGGCCTGGGACCTGCTCTTCGGTTTCGCCGGCGAGGTCAATTTCGGCCCGACCTTCCTGATCGGCGTCGGCGCCTATACCGCCGGCATTCTGAACGCGCAGACCGGCTGGTCGGTCTATGTCTGCATCGTGCTCGGCGCGCTCGCTTCCGTCGTCGCCGGCGTTGTGCTGGCGCTGCCGGCCTTGCGCGTGCGCGGTCCCTATTTCGGCCTCACCACGCTCGTTGCCGTGTTGATGCTGCAAAACTTCGTCGTCGTGTTCGCTGATCTCACCGGCGGCGAAATCGGGCTGACGATTCCCGATGTCATCACCATCAACGCCGGTGCGAATTACTGGATCGCGCTCGGCTTCATGACCATCAGCGCGCTGATTCTCTATGGCCTGGCGCAATCGCCGATCGGACTTGTGTTGCAGGCGAGCGGCCAGGATCCCGTTCAGGCCGGCGCGCTCGGCTTCAACATCGTCAAGCACAAGCTCGCCGCCTTCATCGTCTCGGCGTTTTTCTCCGGCCTGTCCGGCGCGCTTTTGGTGTTTTACTTCGGCACCGCCTCGGTCGGAACGGTCGTCGACATCGCGGTCGGCGTGAACGTGATCGTGGCCGCTGTGCTGGGCGGACGGCGCACCGTGCTGGGCGCGGCGCTGGGCGCGATCTTCCTGATCGTCGCCGGCGAATTCCTGCGCCCGACCGGCGAGCTTGCGACCTTCATCGTCTCGGCGGTCGCGCTTCTGGTCGTGCTGTTCTTCCCCGGCGGCTTCCTCGGCGCTGCCCTTTCGCATGAGGGGCGCCAATAATGGATGCAACGACCAACCATCCTCCCGTCCTCGAAGTCCGCGGCCTCACCAAGCGTTTCGGCGGCCTCACCGCAGTGAAGAACCTCGATCTCGAGGTTCATGCCGGCGAGATCTTCGGCCTGATCGGCCCCAACGGTTCCGGCAAATCGACCGCGATGAAATCGATCATGGGGATCGAGCGTCCGACCGCCGGCACGGTGTTGTTCCAGGGCGAGGACGTCGCAGGGCTCCCGGCGCACAAGATCGCGCGCAAGGGCTTTGGCATGGTGTTCCAGCACTCGCGGCCGCTCAACCGGCAGACGGTGCTTGAAAACATCATGGTGGCGCTGCTGCCGGACTCACTCTTCATGCTGTTTCCGGACAAGGCGCTGACCGAGCGCGCCAAGTGGATCGCCAATCGCGTCGGCCTCGGCTCGGTGATGGATCGCCGTCCGCCCACCCTGCCCTTTGCGGACTTGCGGCGGCTCGAACTTGCAAAAGCCATCGCGCGCGATCCCAAGGTGGTGCTGGTCGATGAGCCATTTGCAGGGCTGACGCTTGCCGAAGTCGGCACCTTCTCCGAACTGATCAGAAGTTTCCGTGACGAAGGCCGCGCGGTGCTGCTGGTCGACCACAACGTCAAGAGCGTGGCGGCGCTGGTCGACCGCGTGCTTGCAATGTATCTCGGCGAGAAGATCGTCACTGGCCGCGCCGACGAAGTCATGCGCAACGAGACCGTGCGGCGCGTCTATCTCGGCGGCGCGATCGAGACTTCGGCACGGCCCGAGACTTCGTTCAAGGACAAGGAGCCGCTGCTGCAGGTCGAAAACGTCAGCGTGTTCTACGGCAAGGCGCAGGCGCTTCAGGACGTGTCGATCCACGTGCACCACGGCGAATTCGTCTCGATCGTCGGCCTCAACGGTGCCGGCAAGACCACGCTGTTCAACACCATCTCCGGCTTCCTGCCGTATTCAGGCGAGATCGTGCGCGACGGCGAAAAGCTGCGCGGCACGAGTCCGGCGAAGATCGCGCGCAGTGGCATCGTGCAATGTCCGGAATCGCGGGAATTGTTCGGCGAGATGACGGTGCGGGAAAATCTCGACCTTGGCGGCCAGCACCTCTCCGACGACGATCGCGCCAAGCAACTCGCCTGGCTGTTCGAGCTATTCCCGATCCTGAAAGAGCGTCAGGGCCAGCTCGCCCAGACGCTCTCGGGCGGCGAGCAGCAGATGCTCGCGATCGGACGCGCGCTGATGATGCAGCCCAAGATTCTCATTCTCGACGAGCCGACGCTGGGGCTTGCGCCTGTCATTCTGGAGACGCTGTCCAAGGCGCTGGAGCGATTGCGCCAGACCACCGACATCACGGTGCTATTGGGCGAGCAGAACGTGACCTTTGCGCTTCCGCATGCCGACCGCGTCTATGTGCTCGAACATGCGCGGATCGTCTGGGAAGGCGATCCTGGCCGCTTCGCCGCGGAAGCCGGCGAAGGATATCTCTGAAGGCAAGCGCGGCGTCTTCTGTATTGACGCGTTTTCTTTACGCGAACTAGAGCTCCGGTTCCGAAGTTCGCAAGCCATCGCGGTGACCTCCGATGCGAACTTCGGAATCAAAGGAGCTCTAGCAACTTGTTTGTTTCTAGTGCGGCTTCGAATTTGAGGTTCCTATGACGAACTTGCGGCGACGCCAATAGGAACTTCAAATTCGCCGCACTAGGACCCACTTCGCTCGAAAACGCTATGCGCCGCCTCAATGAGCGTGGACGGTTCGCATCGGCATCGTCATGCCCGGCTGCGCCGTCTCGACCGGCGCGCCGCCTGCAATGCCGCCACCGACAAACTCCGCATCGACGGCTTGCGATATCCAGATCGACGACTTCGGGTAAGCGATGACGAACGCGATCAGCGCAAACGCAAGGATGGCGGGCAGGATGAAAAATCCAACGCCGCTCTTCGGTTCGGCGCGATAGCTGTGACGCGACTTGTCGTACGGAGCGTGCATGGGTGCCTCCACTTCGAGGTTGTCCCCCACGCAAACCCTAACTCGATGCGCGTCAGATATGTGTGACCTGGTTCACACTGGCCGGGCACGGCCGCAAATCAGATGTCCTCGGCGCCCGCGCCCGCGATTTCCTGCAACGGTGCAAGGTCGAGCACGACGATGGCGCCATGCTCGAGGCGCACCCAGTTGCGGGAGGCCCAGGCGCGCAGCTGCTTGTTGATGCTTTCGCGCGACATGCCGACCATCTCGCTGATTTCCTGCTGGGTCACCGCGATGGTGCGGCTGTCCGATGCTGCCTTGTGGCGGTCGGTGAGACGGATCAGCGCGCTGGCGAGGCGCCCCGGCAGATCCCGCAGGATGACCTCTTCGACCTGGTCGGAGGTCCAGCGCAGCCGGGCACATAGCAGTTCGATGAATTTCATGGCGAGCGCGGGCTGGCTCTTCACGAAGGGGAGGAATTCGCGGCGGTCGATTACGAAGATCTCGCAATTGCTGTTGGCGATGGCGTCGGCGGTTCGTGCCTGACCATCAAGAACGGCGACCTCGCCGAAGATCTCGCCGGGACCGATCAGATTGAGAATCGCGTTGCGCCCGTCGGGCGAGGAAATGCTGATTTTCACAGTGCCGGATATCACCGCAATCAGGCTGTTGCCGGGATCGCCCTTGGAGACGATGGTCGCCCCGCGCTTGAGTGTCGCAGGCTTGGCATAGCGGCAAAGCTGTTCGAACGCCTCCGCGTCGAGGTCGCAGAAAATCGGGTGCTTGCGCAGCACCGCCAGCTTGCCCGACATCTGCCGGGGTTCGATGGTCTTGTCCTGGGGCACGGGCCTACCAGTTCTCCGGGTACGAAAGCCGCCGTGACACCCCTGCCAACGGCCATTCAATCGTCCGGCCAGGGGCAGCATCGTGGCAGCCGGAAAAAACTTTGTCCCATACTAGGATTCTGGGAATTTTTTAGAGTACTGCCGCAAAGCAGGCTTGGGAACAAGCCCTGTTGTCAATGCGAAAGTGGCCGGGCACCCTGTTACCATGACCGCGACCGCCATAGTTAAAGCTTCGCTAAAGCAGCCCCCGCCGCTTCACCCCACGATGACCTGCGAGGCAGCCTTCCGAACTGCGGCGACCTACTATGTCGATCAGTTGAGAGCCCAGCATAAGGATACGGCTGCGGGCGAAGCCGAGGCCCTGCACGTCATGCGTGTCGCCTTGACCCGGCTGCGTGCCACGATTGCCTTGTTCTCGCCCATGATTGAAGGCGACGACGAGATGCGGCTGGCCGCGGAGCTGAAATGGCTGCATGCGCATCTCGGCATCGTGCGCGATCTCGACGTCGCGCTGGAGCGGCTGGCGAAGATCAAGCAGCCGGGTGGCATCCACGATCGCGCCTGGAAACAGGAACGCGCCGCCTGCCAGCGGCATTTGACCCGCGCGCTGCGCTCGGCGCGGTATCGCCGGCTGATCCGCGACCTCGTCAGATGGATCGACGACGGCGACTGGTCGCGCAAGCGGACGCAAAAGGCTACTGAGCGGCGCGCGCGGTCTGCCAGCGAATACTGCGCCGAAAAATTGCAGAAGTGGCGCAAGAAGCTCTTGAAGAAGAGCCGCCGGCTCAAGGACGTGGGCGCGGGAAAACGCCATCGCCTGCGGCTCGCCAACAAGCGGCTCAATTACGCGATCGAGGCGGCGGAAAAGCTTAGCCCCACCGGCGAGAAGCCGGCGCAGCTTGCGACCATAAAGCTGCTCCGCAAGGCGCAGAAGTCGCTTGGCCAGTTGAACGACGACAAACGGCGCCGCTCGCTCGCGGCTGCGCTAGGCGAAAACAAGGTGGAGGACAGCGATCTTTTGCTCGACGCGAGGCAAAAGAAGCGCCTGCTGCGAAAGGCCGTCAATGCCTATGACGATCTCGCCGGGCTTAAGGCTGTGAAGGATGCGGAGGGTTGAGTCAACGGCATCCCTCGAGACGGCGCTTTGCGCCTCCTCGGGATGAGGCCGCAATTTGCGGCTCACTCTAGACCCTCATGGTGAGGAGCCGCGACGCGGCGTCTCGAACCGTGAGGCCGTGCGACCGAGGATACTAGCGCGGCACGACGGCCGTCGCCTCGATCTCGACCCTCGCCGCCTTCTCGACGAGCCGCACGACCTGCACCAGCGCCATCGCCGGATAATGCGCGCCGAAAATCTCGCGATAGATCTGCCCGAGCGCCTTCAGGCTCGACAGATATTCGTCCATATCGACGACGTACCAGGTCAGGCGCACCAGATGCTCCGGCCCCGCGCCGCCTTCGGCCAAAATGTCGGCGATATTGCGCAAGGTCTGGCGCACCTGCGCGAGGAAGTCGGAAGGCAAATGGCCGTTAACGTCCCAGCCGATGACGCCGCCGGTCACGACGACACGCCCTTCGGCAGTCATGCCATTGGCGTAGCCTTTCGGCATCGGCCAGCCGCTCGGCTGCAGAATCCGGACACCCGCGTCGTTTTCGGAGCGAACGGCGGAGGCCTGACCTTTCGAAGGGTTCACTGACATTGCTCCTATTCGGCCGCCACGCCCGGCGACGCGCTTTTGCCTTGCGCGATCTGCCGGAGTGCAAAGCGCTGCAGCTTGCCGGTTCCGGTCTTCGGCAATTGCGCGACATATTCGATCGCGCGCGGATACTTGTACGGCGCGATCGCCTGCTTGACGTGCTCCTGCAGCTCGGACGTCAGCGCATCGCACGCGACAGCCTTTGCCGTCAGCACCACATAGGCCTTGACGATCATGCCGCGCGCTTCGTCCGGCGCACCGACCACGCCGCATTCGGCGACGCCGGGATGGCTGAGCAGCGCGGCCTCGACCTCGGGCCCGGCGATGTTGTAGCCGGATGAAATGATCATGTCGTCGGAGCGCGCCACGAACGAGAAGCGGCCGTGTTCGTCACGGGTGAAGGAATCGCCGGTCATGTTCCAGCCGTCGCGCACGTAATTGGTCTGACGCGCGTCGGCGAGATAGCGGCAACCGGTCGGCCCGCGCACCGCGAGCTTGCCGATCGCGCCCGCCGGCAATTCGTTCATGTCGTCGTCGACGATCTTCGCCTCATAGCCGGTGACCGGCGTGCCGGTCGAACCCGCTGCCGCGCTGCCGACGTGGTTGGAGATGAAGATATGCAGCATCTCGGTCGAGCCGATGCCGTCCAGAATGGTCTTGCCGGTTTTCTTGGTCCAGCTCTCGAACACCGGCGCCGGCAAGGTTTCACCTGCGGAGACCGCAAGCCGCAGCGACGATAGATCCGCGCCCTGGTCGATCGCGTTCATCATCGCGCGATAGGCGGTCGGCGAGGTGAAGCAGATCGTCGCCTTATAGGTTTCGATGATCTTGACCATTTCGGGAGGCGAAGCGTTTTCAAGCAGCGTCGCGGTGGCGCCGAAGCGCAGCGGAAAGATTGCAAGCCCCCCGAGCCCGAACGTAAAGGCAAGTGGCGGCGAGCCGACGAACACGTCGTCCGGCGTAACGCCCAAAATTTCCTTCGCGTAGCCGTCCGCGATCATCAGGAGATCGCGATGGAAATGCATCGTCGCCTTCGGCTCGCCCGTGGTGCCCGAAGTGAATCCGAGCAGCGCGACATCGTCGCGGCCGGTCTTGACCGCCTCGAAACGCACCGGCTTGCTGAGCGCCACGCGATCGAGTTCGGCGTCGTGGTTCGACGTGCCGTCGAAATTGACGACCTGCTTCAGAAAACGGCTGGTTTTCGCGCAGGCCACGAGCTCATCGGCAGTGCGGCTGTCGGTCAGCGCCAGCGAGATCTCGGCCTTGTCGACGATTTTGCTTAGTTCGCCGGCGCGAAGCAGCGGCATGGTGTTGACGACCACCGCGCCGGCCTTGGTCGCAGCGAGCCAGGCCGCAACCAGCGCCGGATTGTTTCCCGAACGGATCAGCACGCGATTGCCCGGCTTGACGCCGTAATTCTCCACCAGCGCATGCGCCAGGCGGTTCGACCAGTCGGAGAGTTCCTTATAGGTGCGCTGGCGCCCGTTGCCGATCAGCGCGGTGTGATCGCCAAAGCCCTTCTCAACCATGCGATCGGTGAGTTCGACGCCGGCATTGAGATAGTCCGGATACTGAAACTCGCTGCGGTCGAGCAGGATATCCGGCCACAGCTCGAAGGGTGGCAAGTTTCGCCGGGCAAAATCATCGACGTGACCCGATGGGCCAAGCGATGGGACAATTCGACCTGACATTTCCGTCGTCTCCCGGTTTCGGGATGGCTGGAAATCATTTTATACTTAAAACAATTTTGCGCAAGTGGGCTTGCGGCGGCCTTTTGCGGGAACTAGCGCCCTGCCAGTTCCTTCAGCCGCAGGGTCATCGACGAGGCAGGATCGGCGAGCGGTGCAATGGCGGTGAAGTGATTGGCGGCAGGTACCGTGCCATATTGCGTGATAACACCGGCATCGCCCCAGACTTCCACAATGCTTCGGCTTTGGCGGTGATATTCCGCGCTTTCCGCTTCGCCCACGACCGCATCCAGGCTGCCAGACATCGGCGGCTGCCAGAACAGCGGGCTCGTCGCGCGGGCCGTCGCCTGGTCGAGCCGCAGCGCCTTGTTGATGGAGGTCGGAACCAGCGGCTCGAGTTCGAACAGGCCAGAGATCGCGTAGGCGCAGCTTACAAGATTTGGCGGCAAGGAAGCGTCATAGGCCTTCCAGTCGGTCGCCAGCATGCAGGCGGCAAGGTGCCCGCCGGCGGAGTGCCCGCTGACGACAAGCCGATCCGACAGCTTCGCCAGTTCACGCATCGCCTCGCGCATCTGCATGATGATGTCGGCGACCGACACCTGCGGGCAGAGATCATAGGTCGGGACCGCGACGCTGATGCCATGCGCGTTGAGCCCGCGCGCCATGTGGCTGAACCACGATCCGTCCAGCGCCTGCCAGTAGCCGCCGTGAATGAAGACGGCGAGCGGCGCTTCGACATTGCCATCATCCTGGCCCGCAAAGACATCGATGACATGGCGCGGGCCCGGCCCGTAAGCGATCCGGCGCGGCGCATGCGTTTCACGATAGGCGGCCGCGTCGCTTGCCCAACCTGCCATCAGCGCCGGATTTTCCGGAACCCGTGCCCGGTTGTTATATTCGACCTCGTAGTCGACGTCGGACACGGGAAAATCTAACTCCTGCTCTGCGCGGATTTCTGCGCCGACGCCTTGGTCTTGG
>Ga0070741_10000428_pt1 | contig 156350 bp, 152 predicted proteins | sample Coa_R1_4_FD_66440 | JGI IMG/M metagenome (GOLD analysis project Ga0070741, IMG submission 66440) | Surface soil microbial communities from Centralia Pennsylvania, which are recovering from an underground coalmine fire - Coalmine... | ecosystem: Environmental > Terrestrial > Soil >... | reverse complement strand
CCACGACGTACCCCTTCCCTTCGTCTTCCTGGACTCGGGGATGAGGATGCGCGTGGCTCCTCTTCTTTGCAGGAAGGGGTTCGGAGTGTCTACCTTCAACGTGGGCTCTACGCTCTAGAGGACGCTAGTTAACGGTTAGAAGCCGGAAATCCCGGCGCCGCCGCCCAGAACGAGAGCGGAAAGAGCGGCAATGGCAGCAATGACACGACGCATAACTTACCTCCCTTCGCCGAGGCTTCAAGTAAGCAATCGGCAGCCGGGCCTGAGGACTTAAGGGCTGTCCCTAAACCGGATACCACCCAGATACGCAGATGAACGCCGGGAATCGGCAGGCCAGGCTTGCTGCCGCCCCTTAGAGTCTCTTTCGCGCGGCATGAGGGGGAGAGTCGTGCAGCCTCAGTTACCGGAACTGCCCGACGTTTGGGCACCCGTTGGAATGGACGCCCTGCCACCCCGGCTCGTCGCTGCTTTTGAGGCGACGGACTGGCCGTTAGTCCGGCGCGAACTGAGCGGCGTAATGGACGGCGCGATTACTGACGGCCCTTACGGGCGGGAACTACTCCAGCTAGTTCTTTCGTTGCCTGCCGGCGTCGACGCTGTGTTCGATCGTTACCGGGTTGCGGCGATGCTCGATCACGGCGATTGGGACGGGCTGCGGAACGCCTTGCCTTCGCAGTCAATCGAGCCTCTTGAGATTCGCGGGAAGCGCGACATCCTGACTGCGTCTGTCGACCGGAATACGTTGCCGACGTTCGACGCGCCGCATCAGCGACTACTCTTCGAGGTATCGGAATATCTCGCGCGCAACGCGTCGGGCGCCTTTCGACATTGGGCCCAGAGAATCGCAGGCCACTACCCGCAAGCATTGTGGGATCGCGAGGATGTCGCAATTGGTAGGCACCTTAGGTATCGACAGTTGCAGGATGTGGCGCTCCTGGCCGTCACAGAGTCGCAAGCTGGGCGACTATCGGTGGCGCACGCACTCGCAAGCGAGGCAACACGAGTTGGCGATCGACAAGAGCCAATTCACGCGGTGGCCTCCGATCTCGTTGAATTGGTCAGGCGCGGTATGGGCGATGACAATCAATTCGATCTCGAGGTTCCGACGCGGATTTGTCAATCGACTGGACCGTCACCCCTCGGCACCGGTGAACTGCTTCTCTACGAGATGCCTTTGCTTCCGTTGCGGTCCGACGAGAGCCTGAGTTGGTCCGCTCGCCTGCTTAGCTACATCGCTTCAAGATTGGCATCGCCGCGATGGCAACTATTGGCGGATACGTGGCTAGTCGCCGCGGGCTTGCGGGATGGCACGCCGGCGCGCCGAACTGAACTTGCCGCGCTTCTCGCACGATCGCGCCGCGCGACGCCCGGACTAAGGGCCTTGCCGGTGTTCCTCGAGGGTTACGCGCAGCGACGCGTTTCATTGTTCGAAGAAGCTGAGTCGCTCGCGCGGAGAGCCGGGAACGTCTGGCTTCAGATAAGTGCTCTGTCTTGGATCATCGCCCTAGATGTTCGAGAGCGGAAAGCACGACGCCTTCGTCTCCTACTCGACGTCACGGGGTGGCGCCGCCCGGTGCTCGTGCCGAGTGAGATCGCAGCGGACGCGGCGCTCGGCATGACCTCGCTCGGCGAGCGATCCGAGTCGATCCTCGAGATGGCACTCACAGCCGACCGGCCGAACGTGACCACCGAGCTGGTGCGGCGATACATTGACGATCCGGCGACTCCGGCGAAGGTACGGCTCGCCGCCGTGGACGCGCTCGCACGCGTGGGCACGACGCACGCGCGCGAGATCCTCTCGCGGCTGACCCAGCGTCGCGACGACGTTGGCAAAGCGGCGACGAGCGCGGCGCAACGTCCCGGCGTGGGCCTGAGCGAACGCGAGATCGAGGTCCTGAGCCTTGCGGCGGCTGGGCTCACCAACAAGCAGATCGGCGAGAAGCTCTTCCTCAGTCCGCATACGGTCGCGCGGCACCTCGCGAACGCGCGGGGAAAGCTTGGTGCCTCAAACCGCGCGGAGGCGGCGGTCCTCCTGCACCGAAAGCAGACCGCCTAAGCCGCGCTGGGACCGTCGTCCTCGCCGCGGCCCCTACCCCTCCGTCCGACGATGAGCCGGAGGAACTCGCCGGTCCCGGTGAGCCGGCCACGCACGTGCCGCCGCTTCGACGGGAATCGCACGATCTTCGCCGCCCGCGTCGTCATCGCAGTACTCCCCCACGGCCGCGGCTTCCCGCGCGGCCGCGAGGACCATGACGCGACCCGGGATACCGCCACATCGCGCGGATTGACCACGCCATCGTGACCATGCGCGCGGCGCCGGGACTACAGCCGTTCGTACCTCGCGACATCGAGCACGAATACGGTGGCCCCGCCGAACGTGACCTCGACCGGATAGGGCATGTAGAACTCGCCCGGCTCCATGATCGGCGGCATCGGGCTGATGTGCTGCGTTCGTGCGTGACACGTCTCGCGGATCGTGGAGAGCACATCCTCGACCTGCGGCTCCTCGACACCGACGAGGATCGACGCGTTGCTCTGCTTGAGGAAGCCACCCTGCGACTGGAGACGGGTGACGCGGTACTCCTTGTCCGTGAGGGCGTCGACAAGCGCGCCCGCGTCCTCGGGATGCACGATCGCGACCACGAGCTTCATACGACGCGCATGCTACGCGAGGGCGCCGAGCAGGCTGTCGACCTCGCGACGGATATCGGCGCTGATCGCGGCTTCGTCGCGGTGACCATCGATCACGACCCAGCGCCGCGGCTCGGCAGCGGCGAGCCTGCGATACCCCTCCCGCACGCGCTCGTGGAAGTCGGCTGCGAGCACCTCGAAGCGATCCCATTTCGCGGCGGCGCGCCAGCCGGAGCGTCCAAGGGCGATCTCGACCGCGACGTCGAGGAGGAACGTGCGATCGGGAACGAGGCCCGCGACAGCGAGCGCCGTGACATCGCGGATCGCCTCGAGCGAGACGCCGTGCCCGTAGCCCTGGTACGCGAGCGTCGAGTCGAAGTAGCGATCCGCGATGACGATCGAGCCGGCGTCGAGCGCGGGCCGGATCACGTCGCGCACGAGCTGCGCGCGCGCGGCGCTGTAGAGCAGTACCTGGGCTTCCGGCGTGAGCGGCGTCTCCTTCGCGTGCAGCAGGATCTCGCGGATCCGCTCGCCCGCGGGCGTGCCGCCGGGCTCCCGCGTGAGGATGACCTCGCGTCCGCGCTCGCCGAGCCAGCGAGCAAGCTCGCGCGTCTGCAGGGATTTTCCGGAGCCCTCACCTCCCTCGAACGAAAGGAAGAGACCCCGCTTCACCGATAGATCTGGACGCGTCGCACCGGCTCATGTCCGGTCGAGCGTGAGGAGAGGCTCGCGCGTTCGGCGAGCTCGTGCTGCAGGCGGCGGACGTACGCGTTCTGCGGCGCGAGCTCGACCTCGTCGGTCTTGCCGGCGGCCACGGCCTCGATGGCCTCGCGCGCCTCCTCGAGGGCGCGGTCCTCCGGCGCGCGACGCAGCTCCGCCACCGACGCGAGGGCGCTCGCGATCTGGCTCGAGGAGTTGCTGCGCGCGATGTAGATCGGGATACCCGACGACTCGGCGTTCCGCAGCCGTGGCGTCTTGCGGCGGTAGTAGTTCTTCAGCGTGATCACGACGTCGGCGTCTTCGGGCTCGCGGACGACCGCGATCGGCATGCCGAGCCCGCGCGCCGCGTCCTCGACGCGGTTCCACGAGACGCCGAACGGGTACACCTTGATCGTCTGACGCTCCCCGTTCATGTCCATCGGGAGGCGCGGTGTGCTGCGGCGCTCGACCGCCTCCGCCGGCGCGCGCGACGGCTCCTGAGTGACGCGTTCGATCTCGCCGTCGGCTCCGCGCGCGCGAATCTCGGGCGACACCGGCATGCCGAGCAGTACCGCGTCGACGGTCTGCGCGACGTCGTGATAGATCGCGACGCGCTGGTACGCCTGGATCTCGACGAGCACCTGGAAGGTGGGCGGCGCCTTGCGCTCGAGCACCGACTTCTGCGTGCCGCGACGGCGCGCCTCCTCGTCGGAGAGCGTGACGGTCTGGATCCCGCCGACGAGATCCGTGAGCGTCGGGTTTAGCATGAGGTTCTCGAGCGTGTTGCCGTGCGCCGTCGCGATGAGCTGCACGCCGCGCTCGGCGATCGTGCGCGCCGCTGCGGCTTCCTGTTCCGTCCCGATCTCGTCGATGACGACGACCTCGGGCATGTGGTTCTCGACCGCCTCGATCATCACCGCGTGCTGGAGCGACGGCGTCGGGACCTGCATGCGCCGCGCGCGGCCGATGCCGGGGTGCGGGATGTCGCCGTCGCCGGCGATCTCGTTCGACGTATCGACGACGACGACGCGCTTGCCGAGGTCGTCCGCGAGAACCCGCGCGACCTCGCGCAGCATCGTGGTCTTCCCCACGCCGGGCCGACCGAGGAAGAGCGTGCTCTTCCCCGACTCCACGATGTCGCGCAGGATCTCGACCGTGCCATAGACGGCGCGGCCGACTCGGAGCGTGAGGCCGACGACCTTGCCGGCGCGATTCCGCAAGGCGCTGATGCGGTGCAGCGTCCGCTCGATGCCCGCGCGGTTGTCGCCGCCGAACTGGCCGATGTGAGAGATCACGTACGCGATGTCCTCGGCCGAGACCTCTCGCCGCGACAGCGCCTCTTCCCGCCCGGCGAACCGGGCCTCGGGCAGGCGACCAAGGTCCATGACGATCTCGAGGAGTCCGTCGAGGCCGTCGAGCGCCCGGACGCGGGCGCCGAGGTCGGCGGGGAGTCCGCGGAGGAGAGCTTCGAGCTCATCGCTCTGCTGCTGCATCGTTATCTCAGGTGAGCGATTCGCGGTGTCCACCGCATCCGTCGTAGAGCATATCGAGCGCCACAGCCTAGCGCGCCGCTACCGGCGCGAGCGCGGGCTCCTCGATGCGGACGGCGAGCTCCTTCGTGAAGAGCATCGCCGTGGCTGTCTCGCGGAAGCCCTCCGCCAGCAGGGCGCGCCCGAGGTGTTCCTCGTACGAGCGCACCGGGGCGGTGATGGGCCGACCGGGCGGCAGCGCGCGCACGGCCGTGCGGATCAGATCGCGCGCGAGATCGACGTCCCCGTCGCGCGTGCGCACCTTGCAGACGTGCGGATGGCGGTCGCGTCCCGAGTAGGCGAAGGCGAAGGCGCGCGTCGAGCGCTCGTCGCCCACCACGAACGCGGCCTCGCGATGCATGGCGAGCGGGTTCCCGCCGACGAGGTGCGGGGGGTCGTACGCCCCGCCACGGCGCGAGACGTCGAAGTCCTGCACCGACAGCTGCTCGGCGCGCTGGACGGCGTGCGGCGTGGTGGCAACGTAGAAGCGGAAGAGGTCGTGCGCGTCGCTGCCGTGCGCGGCGCGGATGCCCTCGCGCCGCGGCGGATCGAGCTGCGCGCGGGTCGCGACCAGCCAGGTCTCACGCGTATACGAATAGAAGCCGGCCTGGAAGAAGGTCTCGCGAGCGCGGGTCTCGTCGGGGACGGCCGCGAAGAGCCGGTGCATGCCGGCGCGCGCGGCCGCCGCGCTGATCCCGGAGAGGAGGCGGAACGCGCTGTCCGCGCCACCGGGCTCGTGCAGCGCGCAGAGCACGACGATCACCCACTCCGGCCGCCGACCGTCGTACACGAGCGCCGCGCTGCGGAGCTGACCGCGATATTCCTCGAGGAAGACGCGCATGCGCCCGCCCATCACGCCCATGAGACCGAGCGTGAGGCGACCGAAGCCCGTCATCGCACCCGCCGCGAACGGCGCCGGCAGCGCGGACGCCAGCACGGCATCCGACGAGCGGAGCGAGCGCTCGAGCAGCCCCGAGATGCGCGGTGCGTCGAGCGGTGTCGCCGCGCGGGCGGGCATCAGCGCTTCCCGAGCGACAGGAACAGGCGGTGGAAGCGGTCGTCGTGCGTGAGCTCGGGGTGGAATGAGGTCGCGAGGAGGTTCCCCTCGCGCGCGGCGACGACCGTCCCATCCGCGAGCGTCGCGAGCGCCTCGACATCCCTACCGAGATGGGTGATCTTCGGCGCGCGGATGAAGACCGCGTGGTAGGGCTTGCCGGGCATGCCCTTCACGTCGAGGTCGGCCTCGAACGAATCGACCTGACGGCCGAACGCGTTGCGTTCGACGCTGATGTCCATGAGACCGGCCAGCGGATGCGGATGACCCGGCACATCCTTCGCGAGGAAGATCGCGCCCGCGCACGTGCCCCAGACGGGCATCCCGCCGGCGACGCGTTCCTTCAGCTTCGGGATGATGCCGTAGCGCTCGGCGAGCTTCCCGATCGTCGTGCTCTCGCCGCCGGGAACGATGAGGGCGTCGACCTCGTCGAGCTGCTCGGGCAGCCGGACGTCGATCGCCTCGGCGCCGATCTCGCGCAGCGCACCAAGGTGCTCGGCGAAATCGCCTTGAAGTCCCAAGACGCCGACGCGCGGAGCCTTGCTTGTTGGGCTACTGCCGAGCGAGGAGGAAGGAGTGAGCTTGCTCATTCATGACGACGAGCGACGGCAGAGCGCGCGAAGCGCGCTACCAGCCGCGGACGGCAAGTCGTTCGGCGGGTGGGATCGTCTCCATCGCGAGACCGCGCATCGGCTCGCCGAGGCCGCGCGAGACGTCGGCGATGAGCTTCGCGTCGGTGAAATGCGTCGTCGCCTCGACGATCGCCTTCGCCCGACGCGCCGGCTCGGCGGACTTGAAGATCCCCGAGCCGACGAAGTTCCCTTCCGCTCCGAGCTGCATCATCAGCGCGGCGTCAGCGGGCGTCGCGATGCCGCCGGCGCAGAAGAGCACGACCGGAAGCTTCTGCTCCTTCGCGACACGCTTGACGAGCTCGGCGGGTACGCGGTACTCCTTCGCCTTCGCCTCGAGGGTGTCCTCGTCCATCTCGGCGAGCGCCTTGATCTGCGAGGTGATCGCGCGCAGGTGGCGCACGGCCTCGACGACGTTGCCGGTCCCCGCCTCCCCCTTGCTGCGGATCATCGCGGCACCTTCGTTGATGCGACGCAGCGCCTCACCGAGGTCGCGCGCGCCGCACACGAAGGGCACCTTGAAGGCGTGCTTGTCGATGTGGAACTGCTCGTCCGCCGGCGTGAGCACCTCGCTCTCGTCGACGTAGTCGACGCCGAGCGCCTCGAGCACGCGCGCCTCGACGAAGTGGCCGATGCGGGCCTTCGCCATCACCGGGATCGTGACAGCCGACATGATCTCGAGGATCTTCTCCGGGTCGCTCATTCGCGCGACGCCGCCGGAGGCGCGGATGTCCGCCGGGACGCGCTCGAGCGCCATCACCGCGACGGCGCCGGCCGCCTCCGCGATCTTCGCGTGCTCTGCGGTGACGACGTCCATGATCACGCCGCCCTTGAGCATCTGCGCGAGACCCGTCTTGAGCGTCCAGGTACCGGTCTTCCCCTGGCCGTTGGGACCGTTCTGAGAGGTGGTCATCTGTACGCAATCGTACCGCGCGGACCCTAGAATCTCGATATGGCGGTCATCGACGCGAATGTCCTCGTGCTCAACCTGGACTACCAGCCGCTGAACGTGTGCAACGTCCGGCGCGCCGTCGTGCTGCTCGCGAAAGAGAAGGCCACCGTTATCGAGCAGAACGGCCACATCGTGACGAGCGAGCGCCTCTCCTTCCCCTCGCCGTCGGTGATCCGCCTCGCGTACCACGTGAAGCGGCCGCGTCCGGTCGTGAAGCTGACCCGCAAGGAGGTCCTCCAGCGGGACGACCACACCTGCCAGTACTGCGGGAAGCGCATGAACGACCTGACGCTGGACCACGTGATGCCGCGCCACCGCGGCGGCCAGCACACCTGGGAGAACGTGGTCGCGGCGTGCCGCTCGTGCAATCACAAGAAGGGCGGCCGCACCCTCGCCGAGTCGAAGATGCAGCTGCTGCGGCCCCCGAGGCGCCCGCCGGCCACGGCGACGTATCTCTACTCGTCATACGTGCGGGGCGGGGAGCGTAACTGGGCGAAGTTCATCGGGCTGGACGAAGCCGCCTCGTAACCCGGCGCGTCCGGCAGGTCCCGTGCAAGAGAGGCAACCGACGATGCGCATCCTGTTCACCAAGCGAACGTTCGCTCCGATGGGCGGCTCCGAGAGCCTGACCTATCAGTTCGCGACACGGCTCGCCGCGCGCGGACATGACGTCCGCGTCGTGTGCGGTCAAGCCTTCGACGACCGGCCGCGCTTCACCGAGCGCGGCGTCGACGTGATCCAGGTCAAGCCGCGCGGCGGCCTGCTGGGCTCGCTCGCGGACGCGTCCACGCTCCTCGATCTCATGCGCGTCGACGAGCTCGAGCGGCACGCCGAGGACCGCGAACTCATCCACAACGTCGGACGCGAGTACCTCGACAGCTCGCTGCGCGCGAGCGAGGAGCTCGACATCCCGATCGTGCTCACGCCGCTCGCCCACCCCGGCCAGTTCCACGGCGGCGACGCGCCGGCCGACTTCGACCGCTACCGCCGCGCGAGCGCGATCACGACCATGACCGAGTGGGAGCGCGGCTGGTACGGCGAGAACGGGGTGGATCCGTATCGCGTGGTCATGACCGGCATGGGACCGAACGCGTCGCGCTCGAGCGACGGTGCCGGGTTCCGCGGCCGTCACCGGATCCCGCGTGACGCGCCGATCGTCCTCTACATCGGACGGCGCGAGCGGTACAAGGGCTTCATCCATCTGCTCGACGCCGCCGACCTCGTATGGCGCCGTCAACCGGAGACGCGCTTCGTGTTCATCGGCGTGCCCGGCTTCTACGGCGCCGTCGTCGACGAATTCGCGCGCTACACCGACGAGCGCATCGTCCAGATCGAGCGCGCCTCCGGCGACGAAAAGTCCGCGGCGCTTGACGCGTGCACGATGTACGCGATGCCATCGCTGCACGAGACCTTCGGCATCGGCTACCTCGAAGCATGGCTGCACGAGAAGCCCGTCATCGGCGGGGACATCCCGCCGCTCCGAGAGGTGATCGCTCACGGCATCGACGGCTTCGTCGTGCGCCAGAAGGTGGAGGACATCGCGGCCGCCGTCGTGACGCTGCTCGAGGACGCCCCGCTCCGCACGCGCATGGGCGCGGCGGGCCACGCGAAGCTGATCGAGCGATGGGACTGGGAGCGGGTCATGGATCGCGTCGAGGACGCGTACGCCCGCGCGGTCCGCACGCACATCAGCGCCGAGGAGGCCCTCGCCTAGCACGTGCGCGTCGTCATCGCGAAGAAGCTGCTCTCCACGGTCGGCGGATCGGAGACCTTCGCGCGCGCGCTCGGCCGCGAGCTTCGCACCCTCGGACACGACGTGACGCTCGTGGGCCTGCGGCCGGCGTGGCGGCGTCCGGGCTCCGAGGACGAGGCGCCGGTGCTGCTCCCCGTACGCGGCGGGCGGCTCGGGGCCGCGATCGACGGCCTCCTTCCCACGACGCTCGTGCGCGACGCGGATCTGCGCCGCGTGATCGCCGGGGCGGACGTGGTGCATTCGCTGGCGCGGGAGTGGGCCGGCGCCCTCGAGCGCGCGGCGCGCGCCGAGGGCGCGGCGGTCGTGGAGACGCCACTCGTCCATCCGGGGCAGCCCTTCTCCGGCGACGGTCGCGCCGACGTGGCGCGCTACCGACGCGACGACGCCGTCATCGCGCTCACCGAGTGGGAGGCCTCGTGGTATCGCGCGCACGGCGTAGAGCGTGTTCACGTGACCGGCGTCGGCCCGAATCTCATCACGCCGCCCGAGGTCGCGCGCGATCGGGCGACGATCCTCTTCGTCGGCCGCAAGGAGCGATACAAGGGGTATCAGGCGCTCCGGCAGGCGGCGCGCCTGGTGTGGCGCGAGCGCCCCGACGCGCGCTTCGTCGCGATCGGCCAGCCGGCGTGGAACGCGCGGTTCTTCACGTCCGCGCGCGACGAGCGCTGGACCGAGCTCGGTGTCGTGAGCGAGGAGGAGAAGGCGCTCGCCTTCGCTCGCGCGACGATCTTCGCGATGCCGAGCGAGCACGAGACGTTCGGGCACACCTACCTCGAGGCGTGGTGCGCCGGCCTGCCGGTCATCGCCGGCGACATCGCGCCCCTCCGCGAGGTGGTGCGCGAAGGCGTGGACGGGCTGCACGCGGCGAACGAGCCCCGCGCGATCGCCGACGCGATCCTCGCGCTGCTCCGCGATCCCGAGCGCGCGAGACGCATGGGCGAGAGCGGGCGCCTTCGCGCGATGAGCGAGTTCACCTGGCCCGCGGTGGCCCGGCGGACGATCGCGGCGTACGACGCGGCGCTCGGCCGCGCGCGCCGCTAGCAGCAGCTCTCGGCGACGACCTCCGGCTTGCGGGCGCGGATGTAGGCGCTCGCGATGCGCCCGTCCACACCGTCGAGGCGCTGCTCGCGAGTGACCTCCACGTCGATGCCGGTGAAGCCGGCATCGCGCAGCGCGGTCGTGTATTCGTCGATGGAGATCGTCCCGGCGACGCAGCCGGCCCAGAGATCGAGACGGCGCTTCGCGTCCGGCGCCAGCTCTTCGAGCGCCACCATGTCGGCCACCGCGAACCGGCCGTTCGGACGGAGGACGCGGTGCGCCTCGCGCAGCACGGCGCCCTTGTCGGCGGCCAGGTTGATCACGCAGTTCGAGATCACCACGTCGACCGAGCCGTCGGCCAACGGGACGCGCTCGATCGTTCCCTCGAGGAAGGTCGCGTTCGTGACCCCGGCCTTCCGCTGGTTCTCCCGCGCGACCGCGAGCATCTCGTCGGTCATGTCGACGCCGTACGCGTGGCCGCCGGGCGAGACACGCTTCGCGGAGAGGAGCACGTCGAGGCCCGCCCCGGAACCGAGATCGAGCACGCGCTCGCCGGGGTGCAGGCCCGCGAGCAGAGTCGGATTGCCGCAGCCCAGGCTCGCGGTCGCAGAGATGCTGACGCTGGCGAGCTCCTCCGCGCTGTAGCCCTCGCCGCAGGACACCCCCTCGTCGCAGCACGTCGTGTCGCAGCAGCTGCCGGATTCAGCCATCTTCAGCGCTCGGTCCGCATATCTGGCGCGGACGGCCTCCTGGAGCTCGCTCATCTCGGTCCTCCGGACCCATAGATGGGTCTCGCTGCGTACGACAGCATACCCACGCTCCCGGAGCGCGAGCGCGGCACCGGCTGAGCTGCGGCTCCGCTGCGCGTGACCCGCCCTTGCCTGCGGTGAACCGCCCCTGGACCAGGCGCCGTTAGCATGGGACTGACATTGCGCGATGTGATCGGGCAGCGCCGCTTCCTCGACAAGCTCGGGGAGCAGGCGATCCGCGGCGACGTTGCCCATGGGTACGAGCTCAGCGGTCCGCGTTCGATCGGCAAGCACACGGTCGCGGTGCGACTCGCGCAGACGCTCAATTGCGCCCGCGAGCCCCGCGTCAGCGGCGGCTGCGGTGTGTGCGTCTCGTGCCGAAAGATCGAGCGCGGAGTGCATCCGGACGTCCTCGTCGTCACGAGGCAGACGGATCTCGACAAGCGCTCCGACCGCAAGAACATCACGATCGAGCAGGTCCGCGCCATGCAGCAGGACCTCGCGCTGCGGCCGCTCGAGGGCCGCAAGCGCGTGGTGATCATCGATGACGCCGCGGAGCTCTCCGAGCACGCCGAGGTCGCGCTGCTCAAGACGCTCGAGGAGCCGCCGCCGCACGCGGTGCTGCTCCTCGTGACCCCGACGCCGTCGGCGCTGCTCGAGACGATCCGTTCGCGCGTCCAGCCGTTCCCCTTCCGCCTCGTCCCGCGCGCCGAGATCGAACGCGCGGTGGTGGACCGGTACGGGCCCGACGCCGCTCGCTTCGCCGCGGTGGCCGCGGGGAGGCCGGGCATCGCCCTCACGCTCGCGAGCGACGAGGCCGCGCGCCGCGGTCGCGCGGCGCTCGAGCGCGAGTTCTACACGCTCGTCGCGAGCCGCCTCACCGACCGCTTCGCGTGGGCGGCCGACCTTGCCGAGTCCGAGCGCGACACCCAGAAGCGCAACGAGCAGATCGAATCCCGGCTCGTCGCGTGGGGCGAGCTCATCCGCGACGCGGCGGTCGTCGCCGCGGGCGCGCCCGAGCGCGCGCTTCGCCCGGAGCGATCCGAGCAGTCCGCGAAGCTCGCCGGCGCGGTCGCGTCGCGGGAGCTCATCGATCTCGCGCAGAGCTTCGAGCGCTGGCGCCGCGACGTCGTCGAGACGACGGTGAGCTCGCGCATGCTGCTCGAGCTCCTCGCGCTGAAGCTCCCCTACCGCGCGGATCTGGCGGTGACCGCATGACGACGCAGGTCGTCGGGGCGCGCTTTCAGAAGGCCGGCCGCATGTACTTCTTCGACCCCGCCGGCGTCACCGCTCTCGGCCTCAACGACTGGATCATCGTGAAGACCGACCTCGGCCTCGACGCCGCGCGCGTCCAGCTGCTGTCGTCCGATTCGCCGATGCTCCAGGTCGATCCGCTGCTCGGCGAGGTCGTGCGCAAGGCCACCGGCGCCGACATCCTCGAGATCAACAAGCGCAAGCGTATGGAAGCGGAGGCGACGCGTCAGGCGGCGGACATGGTCGTGTCGCGGCGCCTGCCGCTCAAGATCCTCGGAGCCGACTGGCAGTTCGACGGATCGTCGCTCACCATCTTCTACTCGCACGAGACGGACGAGCGCATCGACCTCGGCGAGCTCATCCAGAGCTACGAAGCGCACTTCGGCACGCGCGTCGAGCTGCGCCGTCTCGGCGCGCGCGACGAGACGAAGGTCATGACCGGCGTCGGCACGTGCGGACGCGAGCTCTGCTGCTCGTCGTGGCTCGACAAGTTCTCGAACATCTCCATCCGCATGGCCAAGGAGCAAGACCTCCCGCTGAACCAGGCGAAGCTCACCGGCGTGTGCGGCCGCCTGAAGTGCTGCCTCATCTACGAGCTCGAGACCTATCAAGAGGTGAAGGGCAAGCTCCCGAAGGTCGGCGAGACGATCCACATCCCCTCGTGCGAGGGTGGCAAGTGCGGGACGTCGGGCTGCGCGATGACGCAGGGCGCGAACGTGGTGAAGGAGTCGATCGTCGTCGAGCTCGCGGCCGGCGGCCGCGCGGAGTACACCGCCGAGGAGCTGGGCGTCACGTTCAACGCGGTGCCCGTGCACACGCGCGGCGTCGGCTCGTACGGCAGCGACGAGGTCCCGCGACAGGAGCGTCCGACGCCGGTGATGGGCGAGGGCGGCCAGCGCAAGCGCCGCCGCCGCGGCCGCCGCGGCGGACGCGATCGGGGTCCGCGCTAGGCGCTAGAACGAGCGCACCGGACCGTGCCGACGGGCGAGTCGCCCGGTCAGCGCACGCGACTGACGACGAAGTCGGCCACGTCCCGGAGCGCCTCGCGCTCCGGGCGCGACGGCAGCGCGCCGAGCGCCTTCGTCGCGGCGTCGTGGAACGCGAGCGCGCGCTCGCGGGCGCGCGCGACTCCCGTGCTGGAGCGGATGATCCGAAGGAGGTCGTGGATCTCCGCCTCGTCCTTGTCGGTGGCGACGATGCGGCGCGCGAGCTCCCCGCCGTGCCCGTCGGCCTCCATGACCGCGTAGATCATCGGCAGCGTCGGCATTCCTTCCGCGAGATCGCGACCGACGGTCTTCCCGAAGTCGGCCTCGTCGCCGGCGACGTCGAGGACGTCGTCGGTGATCTGGAACGCGAGTCCGAGGTTCGTTCCGAACGAGCCGAGCGCGGCGACGTGCTCGGGATCGGCGTCGGTGAGCAGCGCCGCGCCCTGGCAACACGCGGCGTAGAGGCTCGCGGTCTTCAGCTCGATGCGCTCGAGGTAGCTGTCCTCCGTCGGGAGGCGGCGCTCCCTGGTGACCTCGTTGAGCTCGCCGTCGCAGAGCGCGAACACCGTCTGCGCGACGATCGCGATGACCTGCGGCTTCGGCAGCACCGCGGCGAGCGCGTAGGCCTTGGCGAAGAGGTAGTCGCCCACGATGAGCGCGGCGTCATCGCTCCACATCGCGTTCACGGTCGGCACGTTCCGCCGGACGTCCGCATGGTCGACGATGTCGTCGTGCACGAGCGACGCGGTGTGCACGAGCTCGAGAGACTGCGCGAGGTTGAGGACAACCTCGCGATCGGGTCGCGTGCCGAAGCGCGACGAGAGGAACACGAGCGTCGGTCGCAGGAGCTTTCCCGGCGACGAGAAGAGGTGGCGCACCGCGGCCTGGAAGGTCGGGTGCCCGCCGCGTCCGACGTCGAGGAGGCGCCGCTCCAGCTCGCGCAGGTCGGCGTCGACCGGCGTGTAGAACGTCGCGCCCGCTGCTCCCCGCATCGGAGCCAGTCTAGGTTGCGACTAGGGCTTCTTCGTCGGCGGCGGGACCGGCGTCACCGTCGGTTTCGGCGCGGTCGATGGTTGTTGGGACGGCCCTCCCGACGGACTCGGGCCGCCTGAGCCGGACGGAGACGCCTTCGGCGCGAAGCCGCAGATAGACCAGCTGAACCGCCCATACGAGTACGCGCCCGCGTTCGCGGCCCAGCGGTCGAAGTACGGCTGCCAGTCCGCGAACGGCGCGCGGAGGTTGATGCCGCACGACGTGTAGAAGTCGGCATCGTTCTTCTTCGGCTCGGTGCCCCGCACGTAGTGCTCGACCTTGCGGAAGCTCGAAGGGCAGTAGGGGCCCGGGAGCTCGTCGGAGCCGTTGCCGCCCATGAGCGACGGGTTCACGCAGACCGTCGCGTCGACGATCCCGTCCGGCCGCGGATACCACGCGACCGGCAGTCCGCCGACGACGGTCTTCATGTAGTCGCGCCACAGCACGCCCGGACCCATGGCCGAGGTGATGCCGACCATCTCCGAGTTGTCCGAGTTGCCCATCCAGATCGCGGTGAGCCGCTGCGGCGTGAAGCCGATCGCGAGCACGTCCTGGAGATTGTCGGTGGTACCGGTCTTCAGCGCGGCGGGACGGCCGATGCTCGTCCACGGGCCGAACACGAACGAGCCGTTCGGGTCGGTGTTGTCCTTCAGGATGTCGGCGAGGACCCACGCGAGGCGCGGGTCGACGACCGGCTTGCCTTCGGGCTTCGTGTAGTCGCGGACGACCTTCCCATTGCGGTCGATGATCTTCATGATCATCGTCGGCTCGACGCGCACGCCCATGTTCGCGATCACCTGGTACGCGCTCGCCATGTCGATGAGCCGCATCTCGGCGGCGCCGATGCCGAACGACAGACCGAGCCGCGATCGGTCGAATTCGCGCTCGATGCCCAGCCGGTGGATCGTGTCGATGATCGCGTCGACGCCGACGGTCCGCGTGACCTGCAGCGCCGGCAGGTTCAGCGACTCCCGGAGCGCCTGGCGGAGCGTCGTCGGCCCGTGCTGCTCCTTCGTGGCGTCCCTCGGGTGATAGGGCCTCCCGCTCCCGTCGGGCATCTCCCACTCGATGTCGTAAAGACGGGTCGACGCGGTCATGCCCGCCTTCTCCATACCAGTGAGGTAGGTGAAGAGCTTGAACGTCGACCCGGGCTGGCGCAGCGCGATGCCGGCGTGGTCGTAGTCGCCCTGCATCTTCGGCGTGTGCTGGTAGTAGTCGTACGAGCCGACGTACGCGAGCACCTCGCCGGTCGTCGGGTCCATCGTGATGAGAGCGGCGTTGTTCACGTTGAGGCCCTTCAGGCCGTCCACGTGGTCGCGCACTTCCTTCTCGGCGAGCTGCTGCATGTTCCAGTCGAGGGACGTGAGCACCGTGTACCCACCCTGGTAGGCGTTCTTCTCGCCCAGCTCGCGGATCAGCTGCTCGCGCACGCGGAACGTGAAGTGCGGCGCGTACAGCGACGTCGACGCCGGCCGCACCGCGATCGGCTCGCTCTTCGCGGCGGCCGCCTCCTCCGCGGTGATGTAGCCGCCGACCACCATCGCGTCGAGCACCTCGACCCGTCGCGCCTTCGCCGCCTCGGGGTTCTGTATCGGGTCGTATGCCGACGGCGCCTGCGGCAGACCCGCGAGCAGCGCCATCTGTCCGAGGGTGAGCTTCTGGAGATCGGTGGCCCCGAAGTACGTCTTCGCGGCCGCGCGGATGCCGTAGGACTGATTCCCGTAGAAGATCTGGTTCAGATACATCTCGAGGATCTGTTCCTTGCTGAACGTGCGCGTCGCCTCGATGGCGAGGATCGCCTCCCTGAGCTTGCGGGTGAGGGTCGGCTCGTCACCCAGGAGGCGCTGCTTGATGAGCTGCTGCGTGATGGTCGAGCCGCCCTGGGCGATGCGCCCGGCCGACTGGTTCGCGTTGAAGGCGCGGATGATGCCGCCGACGTCGACGCCGGGATTCGTCCAGAAGGACTTGTCCTCGATCGACACCGTCGCGGCCTGCAGCTTCACGGGGATGTCCTTCAGGCTGATGAGGTCGCGCCGCTCCTCTTCGAGCGTATAGAGCAGATGCTCGCCAGAGCGGTCGTAGATGTGCGTCGACAGCGGGACGGGGACCGTCGCGAGGTCGTGCGGGTCGGGCAGATCGGCGGCGAGGTAGCCGATGACCGCAGCGGCGGCGACGCCGCCCATCGCGAGCATCGCGAAGAGGCACGCGGCGAGGCCGCTCGCGAGGGGCGTGAGGCGCTGCACCGTTCCCGGGCGGCGCGACATCCCGCCGCCTCTTCGCTGCGGGAAGCGGTACGTGCGGTACGCGCGACCACCCGGAGCTCCTGACATCCCCTGGTGGTAACGGACGCACGCCCCATGCCATAGGCAGGGCGCTCGCCTACCGCCTGGTCCGCCTCCCTCCGCGCAGCCGCGCGACGAGCGCCGCGAGCAGGGAGGGCGGCTTGGCCGCGACGGCCGCCCGCAGCGTGCGCTGTGCCGCGCGTGCGTCGCCTTCCCACGATTCGATGAGGGCGCGGTCCTCCGGCCGGACCGATGCCGCCGGCCCCCGGCGCTCCATCGCGTCCTCGGTCGTGGGGATCCGCGCGTAGACATCCGCGAGCTCGACGAGGGCGTCGGGGACCTCGACCTCGAGCACGGCCCGGTAGCGCGCGAACTCGCCGTTCTCGAAGACGACGGCCTGGTGGGTCTGGTCGAACATCGTGGCGAGCTCGAGGTTGGCGGCGAGCTCCCGATCGACCGCGGCCGCGGCGCGCTGGAGATCCCTCTCGCGCGCGCGATCGCGGCGACCGAGGACGCGATCCAGGAGGCTCATGCCCCGATGCTCGCACAGCCTCCTGTATGCATCACCCGTGACTATTTGATACATCCTGTGTATATTCGCGCGGTGCCGGGCCCCTTCGGCCGCGTGAGCGCTCCCCCACCGCATTTCCCGGTGGGCGGGCCCGTGCCCGCGGCCGACCTCGTCGGCCGGGAGACGTACATCCGCCGCATCGCCGAGCGTCTCGACGACGGCAACCACGTCCTCCTCGCGGGACCGCGGCGCATCGGGAAGACGTCGATCATCCTCGAGGTCCTCCGTCGCCTGCGCCGCCGCGGCGACCTCACCGCCTACGTCGATTGCCTCGGGGCGACCGACGGCCGGGGCCTCGGCGAGCGCCTTGTCGACGCGCTGCTCGAGAACGTCTCCGGTGTCGAGCGCAGCTTCGAGCAGGCGAAGGCGATCGCCGCCGGCGTGCGCCCCTCGGTGAAGGTGCGGTACGAGCACGTCGAGCTCGCGCTGGAGCTCGCGCGCGAGAAGAACGCGCAGCGCTTCTTCGACGGCGCGCTCGACATCCCACGCGCGCTCGCGTCACGTACGGGCAAGCGCGTCGTCGTCGTGTTCGACGAGTTCCAGGCCGTCGGCCGGCTGGGGCCGCGCCTCTTCGACGTGATGCGCGCGCGCTTCCAGGCGCAGCGCGGGGTCTCGTACGCGTTCCTGGGCAGCGAGGAAGGCATCCTGGAGGAGCTCTTCAGCGAGAAGGGGCGCGCCTTCTACCGCTTCGCCGTGCCGATCGACCTGGCCGACGCCGGCGGGCATCGCTTCGGCATCGCGCCGGACGATTGGCTGGAATACATCCGCGCCAAATTCGCCGCGCGGAAGATCACGATCGAAGACGCGAGCGTGGATCGGATCCTCGACGCGACGGGCGGCCATCCGCAGGACACCATGCAGATGTGCGCGGCGCTGTACTACCTCATGCGTGACGCGGGGCAGCGCGTGGTCGGAGCGGAGCATGTGGCCGTCGCGTACGAGCAGGCGCTGCGCGAGCTCGAGCGTCCGTTCGCGCTGCACTGGACCGAGCTCGGCACGCAGAAGTACCTGCGGCTCGTAGCGAAGCGGGTCGCGCACGGCGCGGTGCTCTACGCGTCGGACAGCGGCATCCCGCGACCGGAGGTGCTCCGCGCGCTCGAATCGCTGCGCGCCCGCGGCCTCGTGACGAGGCTCGGACGCGGCCGCTACGACTTCGTCGAGCCGATGTTCGGCGAGTACGTCCGTCGGCTGGACGAGGCAGCGGTGACGGGTATCGTTCTTTCACGATGAGCCAGCTGGAATTGCGGCGGGGCGCGCGCGTCCGCTACTCGCCGGCGCATTCCGAGGAGTGGCGCGAGGGCGAGCTCGTGAAGGCGTCGGCGAACGGCGAGGAATGGCTGGTGCGGAACCGCTTCGGGCGGTTCTGGCTGCACGTGAGCCGGCTGCGCCCGCCGCTCGACGGGGCGCAGCCGGATCACGATCGCTAGGCGACCCGCGTGCGCTCGCCGCCCATGGCGCGCCAGATCAGCAGCACGATGATCGCGCCGATGACCGAGCCGACGAGCCCCGCCGGGGACACGTCCAGCGTTCCGCCGAAGAGCAGCGCGGCCAGCGTGCCGCCCACGAACGAGCCGACGATCCCAAGGATCATCGTGCCGAGCCAGCCCATGTGGTCGGGTCCGGGTACGAGCGCGCGCGCGATGAAGCCGGCGATGAGGCCGACGATCAGGAAGACGATCAGGCCCACGTTCTCACCTCTCCTGTGTACGGATGTGAGGCGAACGGGTGCACGAACGGTGCCCGCCGGGCGGTCGATCGTCCTGTACCCCCGAGCGGACTCGAACCGCTGCTTCAGGCTTCGGAGGCCTGCGCTCTATCCACTGAGCTACGGGGGCGAACGCCTCAAGTCTACCTGCGCTAGCGTGACGGCCGATGACTGAGCGCGACAAGGAGCTCTCGCTCGTCCAGCACCTCGCCGAGCTTCGCGACCGGCTGATGGTCGCGGCCATCGCCGTCGTCATCACGACGGCGCTGTCGTTCGTGTTCTCGGTCCAGATCATCCGGTTCCTCATGCTGCCCGCGGGCGTCACGCACCTCGTCGCGCTCTCGCCGACGGAGAACTTCACGACCTTCATGCGGGTCTCGCTGTTCAGCGGGATCGCGCTCGCGATGCCGGTGATCCTGTACGAGATCTACGCCTACATCGATCCGGCGCTGCTGCCGCACGAACGCCGCTTCGCCCTCCGGCTCGGCCCGTTCGTCCTGCTGCTCTTCGTCACCGGCATGCTCTTCTGCTATTTCCTGCTGCTCCCGAACGCGCTCAAGTTCCTGATCACCTTCGGCAGCGACGTCATCGACAACCAGCTCCGGGCGTCCGAGTACATCTCGTTCGTGACGACGTTCATCCTCGGCGTCGGCCTGGTCTTCGAGGTACCGGTCGTGATCTACGGGCTCGTCGCCGTGCACGTGGTGAAGCGCTCGTGGCTCACGAAGCAGCGGCGGTACGTCTTCCTGCTCGTGTTCGTGGTCGGCGCGATCATCACGCCGACCCCCGATCCCTTCAACCAGACCCTCGTCGCGGTCCCGATGTATCTCCTCTGGGAGCTGGGCCTGTTCCTCGCGCGCTTCGCCGGAGAGCGTCGACCCGCCTCTTGAGCTCGGCCTCCGCGCCCAGCTCCGTCGGCACGTAGTAGCGACGTCCCACCAGGGAGTCCGGCAGGTACGTCTCGTCCGGCGCCACGTGGCCTTCGAAGTCGTGCGCGTACTGGTAGTCCTTGCCGTAGCCGAGCTGCTTCATGAGCGGCGTCGGCGCGTTGCGGAGATGGAGCGGCACCGGGTCGGCGCGCGTCTCCGCGAGGTCGCGCTGCAGCTCGCCGAGTCCCCGCTTCAGGGAATCGGACTTCGGCGCGAGCGCCAGGTACACGGCGGCCTCCGCGAGGGGGTAGTACGCCTCGGGCATGCCGATGAGATGCGTCGCCTGCTGCGCCGCGGACGCGACGACCAGCGCCTGCGGGTCGGCGAGCCCGATGTCCTCGCCGGCGAGGATGACGATCCGCCGCGCGATGAACATCGGGTCCTCGCCGGCGTCGATCATGCGCATGAGCCAGTAGAGCGCCGCGTCGGGATCGGAGCCGCGGACGCTCTTGATGAACGCGCTGATGGTGTCGTAGTGCTGATCGCCCGCACGGTCGTAGAGGAGGCTCCGACGCTGCAGCGCCTCGCGGATATCGGCGAGGGCGATCTCCCGCTCGCCCCCGGCCGCATCCGACGCCAGCTCCAGCGCGTTCAGCGCGACGCGCGCATCGCCATTCGAGACGGCGACGAGCGCGTCCATCGCCTCCGCCGACACGCGCACGCGGCCGCCGAGGCCGCGCTCGTCGGCCAGGGCGCGCTCGACGATCGTCCGCACGTCGGCCTCCGACAGCGGGCGCAGCACGTAGACGCGCGACCGGGACAGGAGCGCGGAGTTGACCTCGAACGAGGGGTTCTCCGTCGTCGCGCCGAGGAGGATCACCTCGCCGTTCTCGACGTACGGGAGCACGACGTCCTGTTGCGCCTTGTTGAAGCGATGGATCTCGTCGATGAACAGCACCGTCCGCTGACCGGTGAGCCCGCTGAGCTTCTTCGACTCGTCGATGACCTTCCGCAGCTCGGCGACGCCGCTCGACACCGCCGAGAGGTGCACGAACCGCGCGTTCGCCTTCTTCGCGGCGATCGCGGCCAGCGTCGTCTTCCCTGTCCCCGGCGGTCCCCAGAGGATCATCGAGGGAAGCTGCCCGGCGTCGATCGCCTTGCGCAGCACGCGGCCGGGACCGACGACCTGTTCCTGACCGACGAACTCGGAGAGATCGCGCGGGCGCATCCGCGCGGCGAGCGGTCGAGCCTCAGGCATTCGACCAGTGTAGGGGGGCACAGTTCAAGGATCGCTTATACAATCTCGGAGGCACCAGAACGAAGGGGAGCCGTGCTCACTCAGTCCTATCTGCGCGAGCTCAAGGCATTCCACCGCGCGCTCGGCGACGTCACGCGCCTGCGCGCGGTGCAGATCCTGGCGACCGAGGGAGAGCTGTCGGTCTCGGAGCTCGTCGCCAGGCTGCGGATCAGCCAGCCGCTGATGTCGTGGCATCTGCGCCGCCTCACTCGTGCGGGCATCGTGCGTACGGAGCGCTTCGGCCGCGAGGTCCGCTGCACCTTCGACCGCGAGCGGTTCGCCGAGATGCAGGAGCGCACTTTCCGGACGCTCTACAACCGATGAGCAGCATCCTGCCCGAGGGCGCGCGGGCGGGCGGGCGCGGCGGGCTCGCGCCGATCGCCCGCGCGCTGCACGGCGCCGGCGTCAGCGCCAACGCCGTCACCGTCGCGGGCCTCCTCCTGACGATCGCCGGCGCGGCGCTGCTCGCGCTCGCCATGCCCGTGCCCGCGCTCGTCGTCCTGCTCGCCGGCGCGCTCGCCGACACGCTCGACGGTCAGATCGCGCGCGCCGCCGGCGGTGGCACCACGCTCGGGGCGTTCCTCGACTCCACCTTCGACCGTCTCTCGGACGCGGCATTCGCCGTCGCCGCGATCGCGCTCGGCGCGTCGCGGGCCGATGCGTTCCTGTTGTGGGCGGGGATCATCGCGCTCGTCGCCGGCTTCCTGGTCCCCTACATCCGCGCCAAGGCCGAGTCCCTCGGTCTCACCGCGAGCGTCGGGCTCGCACCCCGCGAGGCGCGTCTCGCGCTTCTGGTCCTCGGTGTCGCGGCCTGGGCCGCCACCGGCACACTTCAACTCTTCGCGGCGGCGGTCGCCGTCGTCGCGTTCCTCTCGAGCATCACCACCATCCAGCGGATCGTGCACGTGGCGCGGTCGCTGAATACATAAGGAGACGTACATGCCTGCCCCCAAGCGCAAGACCGCGACCAGGACACGAGGCGCCCGGCGGAAGATCCGCGTGGCCATCATCGGCGTCGGCAATTGCGCGAGCTCGCTCGTGCAGGGCGTGCACTACTACCGCGACGCGAAGCCCGGAGACCAGATCCCCGGGATCATGCACGTCGACCTCGGTGGCTATCACCTCTCGGACATCGAGTTCGTCGCCGCCTTCGACGTGGACAAGAACAAGGTCGGGAAGGACCTCGCGGACGCGATCTACGCGAAGCCGAACAACACCTACCGCTTCGCCGACGTCCCGAAGACCGGCGTGAAGGTCAGCCGCGGCATGACCCTCGACGGCATCGGCAAGTACCTGTCGCAGGTCGTCACGAAGGCGCCCGGCGAGACCGAGGACATCGTCGGCATCCTCAGGGCGCGCAAGGTCGACGTCGTCGTCTCGTACCTCCCCGTCGGCAGCGAGGACGCCACGCGCTGGTACGTCGAGCAGGTCCTCCAGGCCGGCTGCGCGATGGTCAACTGCATCCCCGTGTTCATCGGACGGGAGCCGCGCTGGCAGAAGCGCTTCGCCGCCGCGAAGCTGCCCATCATCGGCGACGACATCAAGTCCCAGGTCGGAGCGACCATCACCCACCGCGTCCTCACGCGCCTCTTCATGGACCGCGGCGTTCGCCTCGACCGCACCTATCAGCTGAACTTCGGCGGCAACACCGACTTCCTCAACATGCTCGAGCGCGAACGCCTCGAGTCGAAGAAGATCAGCAAGACGAACGCGGTCACGAGCATGCTCGACTACCCTCTCTCCGCGGACAACGTGCACGTCGGTCCGTCGGATTACGTGCCGTGGCTGCTCGACCGAAAGTGGTGCTACATCCGCATGGAGGGCACCACGTTCGGCGACGTGCCGCTGAACGCGGAGGTGAAGCTCGAGGTGTGGGACTCGCCGAACAGCGCGGGCGTCGTCATCGACGCGATCCGCTGCTGCAAGCTCGGCCTGGATCGGGGTCTTGGCGGCACGCTCGTCGCGCCGTCCGCCTACTTCATGAAGTCGCCCCCCAAGCAGATCCCCGACGACAAGGCGCGCGAGGGCGTCGAGGCGTTCATCAGGGGCGAGGACGACCGCGTGCTGACGGGGAAGTAGTGCGATCCCACCTGGTCGAAGGCGTCCTGTACTGGGGCTGGCGGGTCGGGGCGGCGCTGGTGCAGCGCCTCCCGGCCCGCCTCGTCTACGCCTGCGCCGTGCTCGCCGGCGAGATCGCCTATCTCGGCTGGCGCACCAAGCGCGAGATCACCAAGCGCAACTTCGCCGTCGTGCTCGGCCGCCCCGCCGCCGATCCGGAGGTCGCGCGCGTGTCGCGGCGGAGCTTCCGCAACTTCGCCAAATATCTCACCGAGATCATGCGCTTCCCGTCGCTCCACCCGCGCGACCTCGAGCGGATGGTCATGATCGATCCGCGATCGCTCGGCCATCTGCGTCAGGCACGCGAGCACGGCAAGGGGCTCATCTTCGTCTCCGCGCACTTCGGGAACTTCGAGCTCGGTGGCGCACGCATCGCGCAGGAGATCCCGCTCACCGTGGTCGCCGACGACCTCGACAACCAGCGGCTCATGGACTTCCTCGTCGCGAACCGCGAGCACAAGAACGTGAACATCCTGTCGCCGGAGGGCTCCGCGAAGCGCGTGCTCGCGGCGCTCAAGCGGAACGAGATGGTCGGCTTCATGATGGATCTCGGGCCGCGCGCGCACGAGCTCGACAACGTGCAAGCCGAGTTCTTCGGCGCCGCGACCACCTTCCCCACCATCGCCGCCGCGCTCGCGCGGGTCTCTGGCGCGCCGATCGTCGTGGCGGCCGTGAAGCGCGAGCGCGACAACACCTTCCGCGGCGTCGCGCTGCCGCCGATCTTCGTCGAGCGCACCAAGCAGGCCGCGCACGACCTCGAGCATGCGACGCAGTCGATCGTGAACGCGCTCGAAGGCCTGGTTCGGCCCGATCCGGACCAGTGGTACATCTTCCGGCCGATGTGGCCGGGCACGGGATCACCGAGCTAGCGATGCGCTCCGCCGGCCTCGCCCACGCGGCCGAGCGCGCGCTTCCCCGGATGCCGGCCGCCCTCGTCGCGCCCGTCGCCGAGCTGATCGGCACGGTGGCGTTCGCGGCGCAGCCAGTCGCGCGCGCGGCGGTGCGCGAGAACCTTTCGATCGTGGCCCCCGATCGTTCGGGCGCGGCCAGCGTGCGGCGGGTGTTCGTCGAGCAGGCACGCAACTATCTCGAGATCTTCAAGATCCCGCGCATCGACCGAGCGCGGCTTCGCGCCATGGTCGACAAGCCCGGCTGGGAGCACTTCCTCGCCGCCCACGAGCAGGGACGCGGCGTCATCGTCGCCTCGGCGCACCTTGGTCCGATCTCGCTCGTGGGCCAGGTGCTGACGGCGCACGGCTACGACGTGGTGTTGCCGGTCGAGACCGAGCGATCCGAGTTCCAGCGCGCCGTGAATCGCGCGCGCGCGGCCATGGGTCTGCACCTCGTGTCGACCGACACGCCGCTCGCGGTGTACCGGGCGCTCAAGGCGGGCAGGGTCTTCGGCCTGCTCGCGGACCGCGCCGTCACCGGCGTGGGCGAGCACGTGAGCTTCTTCGGCCGCGACGCCCTCCTTCCGTCGGCGCACGTGGCGCTCGCGCTGCGCACCGGCGCTCCGCTCATCCCGGCCTTCTCGCTGCGCGAGGGACGGCAGCTCGTCGCCCGCTTCGAGCCGCGGCTCGAGCTGCCGAGCACCGGAGACCGCGCCGCGGACGTCCGCGAGGGCGTGCGCCGCTGGGCGAACGTCCTCGAGCGCTACGTGCGCAGAGCGCCGGAGCAGTGGACGGTCTTCGAGCCGTTCTGGGGACCAGGTGGGTAGGGCCGATCTGCAGCTGCACTCGGACCTCGGCGACGGCCTCGCGTCGCCCGAGGAGATCCTCGATGCGGCCGAGCGCGCGAGCCTCGACGTCATCTCCCTGACCGATCACGACGACATCCGCGGGTCGTTCGTGATGCGCGACCTCGCCGCAAGACGCAACAGCCGCGTCGAGATCGTCACGGGCATCGAGGTGACGACCCGCTCGGGACATCTGCTCGCGCTCTGGGTCGAGGACGAGATCCCCATGTTCGGAGCGCTCGCCGCCACGGTCGCGCAGATCCACGAGATGGGCGGCCTCGCGATCGTCCCCCATCCGCTCTCCTACCTCACGTTCTCCATCGGCGAGGGCGCGCTGCGGACGCTGCAGCGCGCGCGGCCGGAGTGCCGCGTCGACGGGATCGAGCTGCGCAACCCCTCCTACGCGGGTCGCGTGCGCAGCCGGCGCGCGGCGTGGCTCAACGACCACGTCCTCGGGCTGGCGGAGACAGGCTCGAGCGACGCGCACCACGCGCAGCTCGTCGGCACGGCGTGGACGGAGTTCGCCGGCACGAGCGCCTCGGATCTGCGGAACGCGGTACTCCAGCGCGCGACGCGCCCGGACGGACGACACTGGACGTTTCGCGAGCACCTGGACGGGGTCGCCCGTCAGCAGTGGCGGTCGATGGTGCGCGATCCGATGAAGCGCGCGCGAAGAGGGATCAGAAGAGACAGATGAGCGTGAGCGACGAGTCTCAGATGGGGTGCGAGCGACGAGGGATTCCCTCCCAAGGAGCGAGCTCCGCAAGCGAGCCCGCAGGCGAGGCGGCGAGCCGCAGGCCGCCGCAGGCAGATCGAAGCGGGCGCGACAAATAGTGAAGATCGGCATCGTCAGTCCGTACGCCTATCCGCGCCCGGGCGGGGCGAACTCGTACATCCGCGAGAGCTACGAGGAGCTCCGCCGCCTCGGACACGAGGTGCGCATCATCACGGCACCCTGGGGCGACGACCCGCCGGCGCAGGACGTGATCCAGATCGGTCGCGCGATGGCGGTGCCGTTCAACGGCAGCATCGGCCGCGTCACGCTCTCGCTGCGCCTCGAGTGGCTGGTGTCGCGCATGCTCGAGCGCGAGAAGTTCGACGTCATCCACCACCACGAGCCGTTCGTGCCGTTCCTCTCGTTCCAGATCCTCGACTCGGCGAAGTGCCCGAACGTCGCCACGTTCCACGCGTTCGGTGGCTTCTCCGTCTCGTACTGGCTGGGGCGCCTCGTGCTCGACCGCTACATGAACAAGCTCGACGCGCGCATCGCGGTGTCGAGCGCGGCGCGCCACTTCGTGTCGCGCTACTTCCCCGGCGAGTACCGCATCATCCCGAACGGCGTCGACGTGGACTTCTACGCGAGCGCCCGCCCGTTCCCGGAGTTCCGCGACGGAAAGGTGAACATCCTCTTCGTCGGACGGGTCGAGCCGCGCAAGGGCGCGATGTATCTCCTGCGGGCCTACGCGAAGATCAAGGCCACCTGTCCCGAGACGCGCCTCATCATCGTCGGGCGAGGACCGGATCTCGGCAAGCTGCGGCGCTTCGTCCACTCGCAGCGTCTCTCGGACGTGCTGTTCGCCGGACGCGTGGACGACGTGGACAAGGCGCGCTTCTACAAGACGGCCGACATCTACGTCGCGCCGTCGACCGGCCAGGAGTCGTTCGGCATCGTCCTGCTCGAAGCGATGGCCGCGGGCTGCGCGGTGATCGCGTCCGACATCCACGGCTACAAGCGCGTCGTGCAGCGGAACGTGAGCGGCCTCCTCGTCGAGCCGCGCGACGTGGACGCGCTCGCGGACGCCGTGGCGCGCCTGGCGGGCGATCCGGCGCTACGGCGGAGCCTGGGCGAGGCCGGGGCGCGCCGGGCGCCGGAGTACGACTGGAAGCACGTGACGAGCGAGCTGGTGAAGGTCTACGAAGAGGTGATCGCGGGGCCCTAGAGGCCGAGGTAGGCGCTCCGGACCTTGGGATCCGCCGCGATCTCGGCCGCGCTTCCCGCCAGCACGACACGTCCGTTCTCGAGCACGGCCGCTCCGGATGCCACCTCGAGCGCGCGATGGGCGTTCTGCTCCACGAGCAGCACCGTCGTCCCATTCGCGACGATCTCCTGGAGGACCCGGAACACCTCGTCGACGAGGATCGGGGCGAGGCCCAGCGACGGCTCGTCGAGCATGAGGATCGCTGGCTTCGCCATCAGCGCGCGCCCGATCGCGGCCATCTGCTGCTCTCCGCCGGAGAGCGTACCCGCGACCTGACGGCGCCGCTCGCCAAGGCGCGGGAACAGCGCGAACACGTCGGCGAGCGTCCGCGCGCGATCCGCGCGCGCGCGCCGGGAGTAGGCGCCGAGCGTGAGGTTGTCCTCGACCGTCATGTTCGGCCAGAGATGGCGCCCCTCGGGGACCTGCACGATGCCGAGGTCGACGATGCGGTGCGCGGGCCGGCCGGTGATGCGCTCGCCGCCGAGTCTGACCTCACCCGCGAGCGCGGCGAGCGTTCCCGAGATCACGCGCAGCGTCGTCGTCTTCCCGGCACCGTTGCTGCCGAGAAGCGTGGTGACGGTCCCTTCGTTCACGGTGAACGACACATCCCACAGCGCCTGGACGTCGCCATACGAGGCGGCGAGACCGTCGACCTCGAGGATGCCGCTCACGAGACGGCGCGCTCCCCCAGATACGCCTTGATCACGCGGGCATCCTGGGCGATCTCGGCGGGGCTGCCCACGGCGATCGTCCGCCCGAGGTCCATGACCATGATCCGGTCGGACAGCGACATGATGGCCCGCATCACGTGCTCGACCATGACGATGGTGATCCCGGAGGCACGGATGTCGCGGATCAGCGCGATCATCTGAGCGCCCTCCGTGCGGTTGAGCCCGGACGCGACCTCGTCGAGCAGCAGGATGTCCGGGCGCGTCGCCAGCGCGCGCGCCACCTCCAGTCGCTTGCGGCGGGCGAGCGTGAGCGAACGAGCGAGGGTGGTGCGGTGCGGCGTGAGCTGTGTCGTCTCGAGGACGCGCTCGACCTCGGCTTCCGCCTGCGCGCCGCGCAATCCGCTGCGCCCGTAGAGGACTCCCACGAGCACGTTGCGGTGCACGGTCATCTCGGCGAAGGGGCGCACGAGCTGGTGCGTGGTCACGAGGCCGAGCGCGCAGACACGGTGGGCGCCGAGGCCGCCGATCTCGCGCCCGCGAAGCCGCACCGACCCCGCGGTGGGCGCGTACACGCCCGACATCACGCGGAACAGAGTCGTCTTGCCCGCGCCGTTCGGACCGATGAGGCCGAAGATCTCGCCCTGGCGCACCTCGAAGTCGACGCCGTTCACCGCGACGAGGCCGCCGAAGCGCTTCGTCACGCCGCGACCGGTGAGGATGGGCGTCGCCGTCGCGTCGCTCACGCGACGACGTCCCCGCCCGCGGCACCGCCGCGGAGCAACCGCCGCGCGCGACCGCTCACGCGATCGATGACGCCGGCTACGCCGAGCGGCTCGAACAGCACGATGGCCACGAGGATGAGGCCGTAGAGGAGAGAGGGGACGTAGGGGTTGTTGACCAGCGAGGTGATCTGGTCCTGCACGTACGCGTAGAGCAACGCGCCGAAGACCGGGCCCCACACCGTGCCGACGCCACCCACGACCGGCATGAGGACGAGCGCGATCGAGATGCTGAAGCTGAACATCGTGGATGGATCCAGGAACTCCTGACGGGCGGCGTACAGCGTACCGGCCATCCCCGCGAAGAACGCCGAGACGGCGAGGGCGATGATCTGGAGACGGGCCGTCGGCACGCCGACGGTCTCCGCGGCGTCGCGGTCCATGTTGATCGCGAAGAGGCCGAGGCCGAACCGGCCCGCGCGGATGCCGATGGTCGTGAGCATCGTGACCACGAACAGGCCGACGGTCGCGTAGTGGACGAGCACGGGATCGTACGCGGGCAGCGACAGGCCCGTGACGCCGTGGGTGAGCTCCACGCCGAACACGTCGTCGAAGTTGACCGCGAGCAGCCGCGTGGCCTCGCCGACGCCGATCGTCGCGATCGCGAAGTACGGTCCACGCAGGCGAAGCGTCGGCGCGCCGACGAGGACCGAATACGCGGCGGCGACCAGTCCGGCGATCGGCAGCGTGAGCAGCGGGTCCCAGCCGAGCGTGTACCAGAAGATCCCGGTCGTGTAGGCGCCCATGCCGAGGAAGGCCGAGTGCCCGAACGAGATCTGGCCGGCGTAGCCGCCCACGATGTTCCAGGCCGACGCGAGGATCGCGTACCACAGCACGAAGAAGGCGAGGCGCTGGAGGTTGAACTCCTCCGGCGCGACGATCGGGATCGCCGCCAGCGCGACGCCGAGGGCGAGCACGATCCCGGTCTGGATCCAGATACGCGTCGCGCGCGGCAGCCTCGCGAACGCGCGGATCGGGTTCACGACAGCCGGCGCCGCCGGAGCACGGAGGCGAGGCCACCGGGCATGACGACGAGCACGACCACGAGGACGACGAACGAGACGAGGTTCTCGAGCGCCGGCTTCGAGAGCGTGACCGTGAGGTTCTCGGCCGCGGCGAGCAGGAACGACGCCGCCGCCACGCCGACGATGGATTCGAGGCCCCCGAGCACGATGATCGTAAAGCTCTTCAGCTGGAGCACGCGGCCAAAGTCCGGGTCGAACGAGAAGATCAGCGTCAGCAGGGAGCCCGCGAGGGCCGCGAGCGCGGTGCCAAGGCCGAAGGCGATCATCGCGACACGGCGTGGGTCTATTCCGACGAGCGAGCATGCCTCCCGGTCCTGCGCGAGCGCTCGGATCGCGCGGCCGAGAAAGGTCCGCCTCAGGAACAGCTCGAGCGCGACCAGCACGATGATCCCAGCCACGAAGACGAGGAAGCGCGTGGTGGAGATGGCGATGGCGCCGAGATGGATCACCGACTGCACGTACGGCGTCACGATCCCCCGCGTATCGCCGCCGAAGACGAGATAGGCGAGCGACTGCATGACCAGCCACAGGCCGAAGAGGAGCAGGAGCGACACGATCGGCGGACTCCCGGATACGCGACGGACGAGTGCGACCTCGATGACGGAGCCGACCGCGAAGAAGAGCGGGGCGACGATGAGAACGCTGAGGATCGGGTCGAGCCCGAAGCTCTGCCACAGGACGAACGTCGTGAACGCGCCGAGCATCATCGACCCCGCGTTGGCGAGGTTGATGATCTTCATCACGCCATAGATGAGGGCGAGCCCGTACGACATCGTCGCGTACAGGCCCGCCACCAACAGTGCACTGATCAGCGCCTCGAGGAGGCGCATGGATCGTCTACTTCTTCGGCGTCGGCATCACTGGATCGCCGGTCGCCTCCTCCTTCGGCCAGATGAGGATGGTCTTCCCGCCGGGAAGGTTCTGGGTCATGACGTACACGTTCGTCGCCTGGCCGCTCTTGTCGAACTTGATCGTGCCGCCCGGGAAGATCGAGTCACCCCAGCTGTTGCTCGCGAGGGTGTCCCGGACCTTCTGCTTGTCGATGGTGCCCGCCTTCTGGATCGCGGCGTAGAGGATCCGGACCGTCTCCCATCCGGCGGCCGCGTACCACTCCGGGTCGTCGCCGGTGGTCTTCCAGGTGTCGAGCCACTTCTTCACCGCCGCGCCGGGCTGCTGCTGGTCGAACCACACCGCCGAGGTGATGTAGTCCGTGGCCGCGCCCAGCTGGTCCTTCGCGGACTTGTCCGGACCGCGCGCGCCGTAGGTGATGAACTTGTGATACAGGCCGAGCTGCGTGTACTGGCGCTGCATGGTGATGTAGTCCGGAAGGTGCGCGTCCGCCATGAACGCGTCGGCATTCACGTCCTTCACGCGACCCAGGAGCGCCGAGAAGTCCTTGCCGTTCAGGTCGAACGGCTCGTTGAACAGGACCTTGAAGCGGTCGGGCGCCGCCTTGGCGCCGTCCTGCAGGCCCTGCGAGAACTCCTTGCCGTGCGATGTGTTCTCGTAGACGACCGCCATCGTGAGCGGCTTGGGAAGCTTGTTCGCGTCCTGCTGCGTCTTGATGAAATCGAGCTCGGTCTGCGCGAGCGCCTCGATGGGCGCCAGCACGCCGAAGGCCCAGGTGTTGTCCTTGTAGATCGACGCGGACGCCCCGCCGCCGTTCACGTACGGCATCTTGTAGCGGTTGGCGACCTTGACCTCCTGCGTCACGAGCGTCGTGTTGTACCCGCCGAGAAGCAGGTCGACCTTGTCCTGGGTGATGAGCTTCTCGTAGAGGTTGCCGCTCGTCGCGGCGTCGCTCTTGTTGTCCTCACCCTTCAGCTCGATCTTGACCTTCTTGCCGCCGACCTGAAGACCGCCCGCGTCCATCACCTGTTTCGTGTAGAGCTTGTACGCGTCCTCGATGAACTTGCCGGACTTCGCGTCCGCGCCGGAAAGGGGAAGGACGTAGCCGATCTTCATCGTGTCCGGAACGCCCGCGGTGGCCGCGCTCGTCGCCGCCGCGCCGGTGCTCGTCGCCGCCGCGCCGGTGCTCGTCGCCGCCGCGCCGCCGCCGCCGCTACCGCCGCAGGCGCTGGCGATGAAGAGGCCTACGAACGCCATCGAGACGAATGAACGGGACATTCAGGCACCCCCCTTGGCCAAATGCGTCCGCCGAATCTAGCGCGGCGACATCGACGCGTCACGTTCCACATCGCGGCAAGAGCACCGTCCCCGAGGCTCCCATCCGGAGATGCCGGCCGTCATTCCAGCCTCGCTCCAGTCAGCGGCGCGATGTCGGGCAGCTCCGTCCACCCGCGCACGAGCGCGAGACGCCGCGCCGGGTCGCGGCGACGGCGCGCGCGAACGTCTGCTCCTCGTGGAAGCAGGTGGTCAGCGCCCTCGCCATGCCGGCTTCCGCTTCTCCATGAACGCGTGGACCCCCTCGCGGAAGTCCTCGCTCGTGTAGCAGAGCGCGACGAGATCGCGTCCCTCGTCCGGGAGCATGCGCTGGCGGATCCGGCGCAGCCCCTCCTTCGTGGCCCAGAGCGTCAGCGGCGCGTGCGCGGACATCGTGCGCACCAGCTCGCTGACGCGGCCGCCGAGCGCGTCGTCGTCCGCGACGACCTCGTGCACCAGCCCGGCGCGGAGCGCTTCATCGGCCGCGATGATGCGCGACGTGAAGATGAGCTCCTTCGTCCGCGCGGTGCCGATGAGCGACGCGACGCGCACCAGGTTCGCGAGCGAGAGGCAGTTCCCAAGGGTGCGCGCGATCGGCATGCCGAACGTCGCGCCCGCGGTGGCGATGCGGAGATCGCAGGAGGACGCGATCGCGAGGCCGCCCCCCGTGGTCGCGCCGGAGATGGCGGCGATCGTGGGCTTGCGCACCCCCTCGAGCGCCCCGAGCACGCGCTCCATGAACTCCTCGTACCCAAAGGCCTGCTCCGCGGTGCGGTAGTCCGCGAACTGCGAGATGTCGGTCCCGGCGACGAAGCCGCCGCCCGAGCCGGTGAGCACGAGGGCGCGCACCGCGACGTCGGCGTTCGCGCGCGCGGCCGCCTCCTCGATCGCCTCGTACATCGCGAAGGTCATCGCGTTGCGCGCGCGGGGGCGGTCGAAGGTGAGCCGGAGCTCTCCGCCGTCGCGGAGCTCGAGCCGGACGTCGCCGGTCATGCGGCCCTCGCGATGCCGTCGCCGATGAGCCGCTCGATCTCGTCGGCCGAGTGCCCGGCCTCCGCGAGCACCTCGCGGGTGTGCTCGCCGAGGAGCGGACCCGCCCGCTCGGGTCCCACGCGCGTCGATCCGAGCCGGATGGGCGTGCCGAGCGCGCGTACGTTCCCGAGCCGAGGGTGCGGCAGGTCCACGAAGAAGCCGCGCGCGACCAGATGCGGATCGTTGAAGACGGCGCCGTAGTCCTGGATCTCGGCGCACGGGACGCCGGCGCCGCGCAGCAGCGCGAGCCAGTGCGCGGCCGGCCGCGTCAGGGTGACGGCCTCGATGAGCGGGATGAGCTCGCGCACGTGCGCGCGGCGCAGGCTGCCGTCGGCGAAGCGGGGATCGTGCTCGAGCTCGTCCAGCCCCATCGCGCGGCAGAACGCCGTCCAGTTGGGCGGAGTCGTCGCGCCGACGACGAAGTACGAATCCGCCGCGCGCACGGCCTGATACGGGGCGAGCAGCTTGTGCGCCGACCCCGCGGCGCGCGGGATCTCGCCGGTGGTGAAGTACGTCCCGGCCTCCCAGACGGCGAGCGCGGCGGACGACTCGAACATCGAGACGTCCACGAGCTGCCCGCGGCCATCGCGAGCGCGCACGCCGAGCGCGGCCATGACGGCGATCGTCGCGTAGAGCCCGGCGGTGAGGTCGGAGATCGACACGCCGACCTTCACGGGCGGTCCGCCCTCTTCGCCGGTCACGCTCATGAGGCCGCTCATCGCCTGCACGATGATGTCGAGCGCGGGGCGGTCCGCGTAGGGGCCGTCCAGTCCAAAGCCGGTCACCGCGGCATAGACGAGCCGCGGATTCGCGTCGAGAAGCTCGCGCGGATCGAGGCCGAGGTCGCGCATCGTGCCGGGCCGCAGATTCTCGACGATCACGTCGGAGCGCGCGGCGAGCCGGCGGAACACCTCGCGCGCGGCGTCGCGCTTCAGGTCGAGCGCGATGCTGCGCTTCGAGCGGTTGAGCCGGACGAAGTTGCCGCTCTCGCCGTCGACGATCGGCTCGAGCCGCCGTGAGAGATCGCCGCCGCGCGGGTCCTCGATCTTCACGACGTCGGCACCGAGATCGGCGAGCTGCATGCCGCAATACGGACCGGCCATGTAGTTGCCGACCTCGAGCACGCGAACGCCCGCGAGCGGGGGCTGGAGCATCGCGGCGAGTCTAGAAGCGCCGCGCGATCAGCATCCGCCCCAGTGCGTCGTCACCGTCCCGTCCGTCGCCAGCCGCCAGACGCCGCCGGCTCCACCCTTCACGCCGACGACCCACACCTCGGCCCGCGGACCGCGCGCGAACACGGACACGAGATCGCAGCTCGTGTGCAGATCGATCGGCCGCAGATCGTCGAGCGATCCGTGAAGCAGCGTGCCGCCGTCGCCGACGATCCACAGCGCCGGCTCGACGATGACGTCGCGCAGCCGCGCGTTGACGCCGCTCTTCACCGTGTGCCAGCCGCTCGCGTACGCCACCACGACGCCGCCGTCGCCGACGGCCACGGCGTTCGCGGGCGTCGTCGCCGCGATCGCGCGCAGCGTGGCGGCCTGGCCGGAGCCCACGGGGTTCCAGCCGCGCTGGTCCAGCCGGTACGTGATGCCCGCGTCGCCGACGGCCCACGCCGACGTCTGCGAGAACGCGACCAGATCGTGGAGGTCCTCGTCGATGCCAGAGGCGTACGGCTGGATGTCGCCGCCGGCCAGGATGAACACCGCGCCGCGCGACCCGACCATCAGCGCACCGTCGCCGAGCGGCGCCACGCCGAAAAGATCCTCGATCGTCACGTCGGTCGCGCGGATCTGGCGCGCGGCGTCGTCGATGAGGAGCAGCGCGCCGACGAGGCCGACCGCGTACGCGCGCGTCGGAGCGCACGCGACCGACGTGAGCGATCGGAGCGTGTCGTCCACCTGGGACCATGCCGACCCGTCGTAGCGGAGCAGACCGCCCCCGTTCGTCACGACCCAGACCGACTGCGTCGTGGCGCAGCCCGACGAGAGCGGCTGCCGGAAGAGCGCGGCCTCGTCGACGGCGGTCGGGCTCGGTACCGCCGTCGGCGGCGCGGTCACGCTCACGCGCACCGGCGTGGGCGCGGGCGGGCGCGTGATGCGCGCGATGGCGAGGCCGCCGCCGATCGCCACGACCACCGTCAGCACGGCGATGGCCGCGGCCGTCGCGGACCTCACGTCACGCCATCGCCTCGAGCCGGCGGATGCGCTCTTCGATAGGCGGATGCGTGTCGAAGAGCCGGTCGAAGAACTTGGGATCGTCCTTCAGCGGGTTCGCGATGTACAGACTCGCGGTCGCCTTGTTCGCCACCTCGAGCGCCTCGGTGTCGCCCGCGATCTTGCGCAGGGCGTTCGCGAGCCCCGGCGGGTAGCGCGTGAGCAGCGCGCCCGACGCGTCGGCGAGGTACTCCCGTTGACGCGAGACCGCGAGCTGGATGAGCTGGGCGACGATCGGCGTGAGGATCGCGAGCACGATCGCGACGAGGACGAGGATCGCGCCGGCGCCGCCGCGGTCGCGGTCGCGGCGGCGGCCGCCCCACCACATCGACCGCAGCATCCAATCGGAGAGCAGCGCCACCGTCCCGACGAGCACGGTCACGAGGAGCATCACGCGGATGTCGCGGTTCACGACGTGCGACATCTCGTGCGCCAGCACGCCTTCGAGCTCCTGGCGGTCGAGCTTGTCGAGCAGACCGCGCGTCACCGCGATCGAGGCGTGCTTGGGGTCGCGGCCGGTCGCGAAGGCGTTGGGCGCGGAGTCGTCGATGAGATACAGCTTCGGCGGCTCGATGCCGAGACCGACGGCGAGCGTCCCGACGATGTTGCGCAGCTCGGTCTCCTCCTTCGGGCCGATCTCGCGCGCCCGCGACTGGGCGAGGACGAGCCTGTCTCCGGCGAAGTACGATCCCGCGGCCGAGACCCCCGAGAGCCCGACCGCGAACGGCAGCGCGGCCACGCCGCCACCCGGGGCCGCGTACTCGCCGACGACGTACGCCAGCACGCTCACGACGACGGTGAACGCGGCGATGAGCAGGACGGTGCGCCACCGGTTCGCGGCGACGGCGTCGTAGATCGAGAGGCGCTGCGGCGGCACGGCCACGACGGCCTAGCCGAACGACACCTTCGGCGTCTCACGCTGCGCGGCGTCGGCGAGCTCGAAGTACTGCTCGGAGGTGAATCCGAACGTCCCCGCGAGCACGTTGGTGGGGAACGTCTGCAGCGCGGTGTTGTAGTCGCGCACGTTGCCGTTGTAGAAGCGCCGCGCGAACTGGATCTTGTCCTCCGTGTCGCGCAGGTTCTCGGAGAGGTCCTTGAACTCCTGCACCGCCTGGAGCTGCGGATACGCCTCCGCGACGGCGCGCAGGTTCAGGAGGGCCGCACCGAGGGCGCTCTCGGCCTGCCCCCGCTGCTCGGGCGAGCCGGTCTGCGCCGCGGCCTGCGCCGCCGAGCGCGCCTGCGTGACCGATTCGAACGTCCCGCGCTCGTGCGCGGCGTAGCCCTTCACGGTCTCGACGAGGTTCGGGATCAGGTCCCAGCGCCGCTTCAGCTGCACGTCGATGTCCGACCAGGCCTCGCGCACCCGCTGACGGAGCGTGACGAGGCGGTTGTAGGTCGTGACGAGGAAGAGCGCGATGAGCGCGATGACGACGAGGACGATCCAGATCTCCACTGGGCTCCCCTTCCTGTGGGTTTGCGCTACTCGCAAATGATGACAGGGTGAGCGGCGCGCAGCTTCCCTGGGGAGGCGCTACAGCAGGTCGCGCACCGCCTTCGCGATGCAGTCCGCGTCGATCCCCGCCTCGTGGAGGAGCTCCGCGGGCTTTCCCGAGCCAGGCATGCCGCGCGGGGCCAGGTGCCGAAGGGCAACGCCCCTCACGCCGGCGTCGGCGAGGGCGGCGAGCACGGCGTCGCCGAGGCCGCCCTCGGGCCAGTGATCCTCGGCGACGACGAGACGTCCGCCGGTCGCGACGACCGCGGCCGCGAGCGTCTCCTGGTCGATCGGCTTGACCGTGTACGCGTCGATCACGCGGACGCGGATCCCGTCCTTCGCGAGCGCGTCGGCGGCCTTCACCGCCTCGTGCAGCGTGATGCCGGCGGCGGCGACGGTCACGCGATCGCCGGATCCGCCGCCACGCACGACGCGGCTGCCGCCGATCGGGAACTCGTCGCTCGCCCCGTAGAGGATCGGGGTGTTCGCGCGCGTGGTGCGCAGGTAGACGATGCCGTCGCGGTCCGCCATCGCCGCGACGAGCTTCGCGGTCTGGTTCCCATCGCAGGGATACAGGACGGTGCTGCCGTGCACCGCGCGCATCATCGCGAGATCCTCGAGCGCCATCTGCGACGGCCCGTCCTCACCGATCGAGACGCCGGCGTGCGATCCGGACAGGCGGATGTTGGCCTGCGAGATCGCGGCCATGCGGATGAAGTCGTACGCGCGCGTGAGGAAGGCGGCGAACGTGGAGGCGAACGGCCGGAAGCCGATGACCTGCATGCCGACGGCGGCGGCGACCATCTTCTGCTCCGCGATGTACATCTCGAAGAAGCGCTCCGGCGCGGTCTTCTTCACCTCTTCGGAGTGCGTCGAGTTGCTCACCTCGGCGTCGAGCGCGACGACGTCGGGCCGCGCCGCCGCGACCGCGGCGAGAGCGTCGCCGTAGGCCTTGCGCGTCGCGACGGGCTCGCTGTAGCTCTTGAGCTGCGGCTCCTTCGCGGCGCTCATCGCCGGCGGCGACCAGCGATCGGGCTTCTGCGTCTGGAACGTCCGCGACGGCTCGTCGCCGAGCTCGGCGAGGGCCTTCTCGGCCTCCTCGGCGGAGAGCGCCTTCCCGTGCCAGCCCTCCTTGTCCTCGAGGAACGAGACGCCCTTCCCCTTGATCGTGCGGGCGACGATCGCCGTGGGCCGGCTCGCGTCGCGGGCGCGCGCGAGCGCGTCGTCGATCTCGGCGAGATCGTGTCCGTCGATGACGAGCGCTTCCCATCCGAACGCCTCGACGCGCGCGGCGTACGCGTCGGTGTCCCACTCGAGCTCGGTGGGGCCGCGCTGGCCGAGGCGGTTCACGTCGATGATCGGCGTGACGTTGTCCAGGCCCTCGTGGCCGCCGAGGTCGAAGCCCTCCCAGATCGATCCTTCGGCGCTCTCGCTGTCGCCCACGAGGGTCCAGATGTGGAACGGCGCGTTCCACAGACGCTTCGCGGCGAGCGCCATGCCGACCGCGATCGGCATGCCCTGTCCGAGCGAGCCGGTCGCGACGTCGACCCATGGGAGCAGCGGCGTCGGATGGCCCTGGAGTCGCGAGCCGAGCTTGCGGAAGGTCATGAGCTCCGCGTCGTCGATGGCGCCGGCCGCGCGGAACAGCGCGTACGCGAGCGGCGAGGCGTGGCCCTTCGAGAAGATCAGGTGGTCGTTCGCGGGATCGTCGGGCCTCGCCCAGTCGTAGCGCAGATGACCCGCGAGCAGCACCGCCATGAGATCGGCGGCGGAGAGGCTCGAGGTCGGATGCCCCGACCCCGCGGCGGTCGAGCAGCGGATGCTATCCGCACGGAGCTGCCGTGCGAGCTGCCGGTACAGATCGAGACGCGTCCCGGTCGCGGTGGCCGTCGCCATGCCGTCTAACGCTACCGCAAGGAGCGCGCCGCCGACGGCCTATCCTCGGCGCGATGAGATGAGAGGGGTGTAAGCGCGATGGACATCGGTCTCTACGGTCTCGGGCGGATGGGCGGGAACATGGTCACGCGGCTGCTCCGCGGCGGCCATCGCGTGGTCGCGGGCAACCGCAGCCGCGGACCGGTCGATGAGAAGAAGGGCGAGGGCGCGGTCGGCGCCTACACGATCGAGGAGATGGTGAGGGCCCTCACACCGCCGCGCGTGCTGTGGTCCATGGTGCCCGCCGGCGAGGTGACCGACCACGCGCTCGACGAGTTCGCCAAGTACGCGAGCAAGGGCGACGTGCTCGTCGACGGCGGCAATTCGAACTTCCGCGATTCGATGCGCCGCGCCGAGAAGTACGCCGCCCTGGGCTTCGACTTCCTCGACATCGGCGTGTCCGGCGGCGTGTGGGGCCTCGAGGTGGGCTACTGCATGATGGTCGGGGGCCCCAAGCGCGCGGTCGACATCGTGCGTCCGGCACTCGACACGCTCGCGCCGCCGAACGGCTGGGCACACTTCGGGAAGAGCGGCGCCGGCCACTTCGTGAAGATGGTCCACAACGGGATCGAGTACGGGATGATGCAGGCGTACGGCGAAGGCTTCGAGCTGCTCCACGCGAGCGAGTTCGACCTCGACATGAAGCAGGTCGCGAGCGTGTGGATGCGGGGCAGCGTCGTGCGCTCCTGGCTCCTCGAGCTCGCGGAGCGCGCCTTCGAGCAGGAGGGCTCCGACCTCGAGAACATCAGGGGCTGGGTCGCCGATTCTGGCGAGGGCCGCTGGACGGTCATCGAGGCCATCAACCACGACGTGCCCGCGACCGCGCTCGCGCACGCGCTCTTCGCGCGCTTCACGTCGCGACAGGAGGACTCCTACGCCATGAAGGTCGCCGCGGCGCTGCGGAACCAGTTCGGCGGTCACGCCGTGAAGACCGAATGAATCCGCCGTGACGACGACCGCGGTCGTCAATCCGCTGCGCGAAGGCCTGCGCCTCGCGCGGACGCCGGAGCCGGCGACGCTCGTGCTCTTCGGCGGATCCGGCGACCTCGCCGGCCGGAAGCTCCTCCCCGCCCTCTACAACCTCGCGGTGCAGCGCCTGCTGCCCGCGAGCTTCGCCGTCGTCGGCGCGGCGCGCCGTCCGACGAGCGACGAGGCGTTCCGCGCCGAGCTGCACGACGCCGTCGCGGAGTTCAGCCGGACGAAGCCGATCAACGAAGAGGTCTGGCAATCGTTCGCGCGCAACATGCACTTCGTCGCGACGCCGGACGACGCGGGATACGACGCGCTCGCACGCCGACTCGCGGAGGTCGACGCCGAGGTGGGCACCAATGGGAACCGGCTCTTCTACCTCGCCACGCCGCCCGCGGCGTACGCGCCCATCGTGCGGTCCATCGGCACCCACGGTCTGCGCGGATCGGGCTGGTCGCGCGTCGTGATCGAGAAGCCCTTCGGTCACGACCTCGCGAGCGCGACGGAGCTGACGAACGTCGTGCACGAGGTCTTCCGCGAGGACGAGGTCTTCCGGATCGACCACTACCTCGGCAAGGAGACCGTGCAGAACATCCTCGTGCTCCGCTTCGCGAACGGTATCTTCGAGCCGATCTGGAACCGCCAGTACGTCGACCACGTGCAGATCACCGTGGCGGAATCGATCGGCATCGAGGAGCGCGCCGAGTACTACGACCGCGCCGGAGCGATGCGCGACATCGTCCAGAACCATCTCCTGCAGCTCCTCGCGCTGGTCGCGATGGAGCCTCCGGCCGCGTTCGACGACCGCGCGGTGCGCGACGAGAAGGTGAAGGTGTTCCGCGCGCTCCGCCCCATCGCGCAGCGCGAGGTCGCGGCGCGCACGGTGCGCGGGCAGTACACACGCGGCTTCATCGAAGGGAAGGCCGTGCCGCCATATCGCGAGGAGGCCGGCGTCGGGCCGGATTCGAAGACCGAGACCTTCGTCGCGATCCGCTGCTTCGTCGACAACTGGCGCTGGGAGGGCATCCCCTTCTACCTCCGCACGGGCAAGCGCCTGCCGAAGCGCGCGACCGAGATCGCGATCCGCTTCCGCGTGGCCCCGCACCGCATCTTCTCGCGCGAGGCCTCCGAGGGGATCGACGCGAACGAGCTCGTCCTGCGCATCCAGCCGGACGAGGGCATCAGCCTGACGTTCGGCGCGAAGGTGCCGGTGCAGGAATTCCGCATCCGCACCGTGAACATGGACTTCGTGTACGGCGCGTCGTTCATGGTCGACGCGCCCGACTCCTACGAGACGCTCATCCTCGACGCGCTGCGCGGCGACGCGACGCTCTTCACGCGCCGCGACGAGGTCGAGCAGCAGTGGGCGTTCGTCGATCCGATCCTCGAGGCGTGGCGCGTGGGCATGCCCGAGCTGTCGCTCTACCCCGCGGGCTCCTGGGGGCCACCCGAGGCCGAGACGCTCATCGAGCGGGACGGCAAGGTGTGGCGACGGCCCTGAGCGCGGTCGACGAGGCCGTGTGGGGAGCGCGCGTCGCGAACGTGAGCGCGCTCGAGCGGGAGCTCGCGCGCCTGCGCCGCTCGTCGAGCGCGCACGCGAAGGAGCAGGGTCGCACGGTCGCGCGTGCCGCCGTCCTCAATCTCATCGTGTACGCCGACCGTGAGGTCCATGCGCGACGCGCCGCCGCGGTCACCGCGCGGCTCGCGGACCGGCATCCCTCGCGCGGCATCGTCGTGCTCGGCGACCGCGAGCGCGACGGCGCCGACGTCGCCATCCAGCTCCACTGCTACGTGCCGCACAAGGAACAGAGCGCGCAGGTCTGCTACGAGCAGATCCTCGCGCGCGTGCGCGGCGATGCCGACGACCGGCTCGCGAGCGTGGTCATCCCGCTCCTCGTCCCCGATCTTCCCGTGTTCCTCTGGTGGACGGGCAGGCCGCCGCACGGCACGCGGAGGTTCGACGAGCTCCTGGCGCTCGCCGACCGCCTCATCGTCGATTCCGCCGACTTCGCGCGACCGGACCAGACGCTGCCGCGCCTCGCCGAGCTCGCGTCGAGCCACCGCTATCGCGGCTTCGGCATCACCGATCTGAACTGGACGCGGCTCACCCCGTGGCGCGAGCTCGTCGCCGGCTTCTTCGACAGCGCGAGCTGGCGTCCCTACCTCGACGAGATCGTCGGCGTGCGCGTCGGCTTCGGCGTGGACATGGACGGCCGGGACATCCATCCATCGCAGGCGCTCCTGTTCGTCGCGTGGCTCGCGTCGCGGCTCGGGTGGCAGGCCGTGGAGGCGCTCGCCCCGTCGGAGGCCGGCGGTCTGCTCTTCAGCCTCTCGCGTGCCGACGGCGCACGGATCCTCGTGCGCGTCCGGCCGCGCTTCGAGCGCGGGATCGAGCCCGGCGACACCTCGGGCGTGCGGCTTCAGGCGCGCTCCGGCGAGCAGCTCGTCGAATTCGTGTTGAAGCGGTCACCCGATCCGCGTCACGTCACCGCGACCGTCGCGGTGGATGGCGAGCGCCGCGTGACGCGCGTCGTGCCGCTCCCCGCGCCGGACATCGACGAGCTCCTCCGGGAGGAGCTCGCCATCGTCGGCAGCGACCACGTGTACGAGGACGCGCTGCACGCGCTCGTCGCGCTGGCCTAGGGCTTGCCGTGGGGGCGGACATGCCGACGGAAGGAAGCCTGCGTGCGTCCGACGGGTCCGCGAAGGCACGCGCCGCGCGGCGCCTCGGTGGGCGCTACCTGCTCACGGAGCGCATCGACGCGGGCGGCGCGGGCGAGGTGTGGCGCGCGCGCGACGAGCGCCTTGATCGCGAGGTGGCGGTGAAGATCCTCGGCGCCGGCGCCGACGAGGCCTTTCGCGAGCGCTTCGCCGACGAGGCGCGCCGGGCGGCCTCGGTCGCGCATCCGAACGTCGTCACGGTCTTCGACGAGGGCCGCGACGGCGCCGAGTCGTTCATGGTCATGGAGTACGTCCGCGGCAAGACGCTGCGGGACATCGTGGCCGAGCGCGGGCCGCTGCCCGCGCACGAGGCCGCGCGGATCGTGTCGCAGATCGCGGCGGCGCTCGATGCCGCGCACGAGGCCGGCGTCATCCACTGCGACGTGAAGCCGGCGAACGTCATCGTCGACGAGCACGGCAGGGCGAAGCTCACGGACTTCGGCATCGCGCGGGCGGCGCGCGGGCCGCGGGAGCACGAGCTCATCGGCACGGCGCGCTACATCGCGCCCGAGCGCGTCGCCGGCGAGGCGCCCACGGAGCGATCCGACATCTACAGCCTCGGGCTCGTCGCGTACGAGCTCTTCGCGGGTCGGCCCGCGTACGCCGACCTGGAGACGGAGGATCTGCTGCGCCAGCGGCTCGAGGGACCGCCGCCGAGCCTGCGCGGCGCGCGTGTCGGGGTGAGCGATGCCGTCGACCGCGTCGTGCGACGCTCTCTCGCGCGCGACCCGCGGGACCGCTACTCGAAGGCCGGCACCTTCGCGCACGACCTGCTGCTCGCGACCGAGCGCGGCGGCGCGACCGGCGTCCTCGCGCCGCCTCCGCCGCGACCGCTCCGGCGAGAGCGCGGCTGGGGCATCGACGGCGCCGTGGCGCTCCTCGCGGTCATCGCGGTGCTGCTCGGCACGCTGCTCGTGTTCGCCGCGTTCCAGGGCCGCCCGACGCCGGCGTCGCCGACCGCGAGCCCCGCGCGCACCGCGGCGGTCACCGGCACGCCCAACGTCGTCGGTAAGGACGTGAACGAGGCGGCGAGCGCGCTCATCGCCGCGGGGTTCCGCTCGCCGGTGCCCTGGGAGATCGATCCCGCGGCCAAGGGCACGCCGTGCAGCGTCGCGCGGCAGCGACCCGCGGCGGGCGCGTCGTTCCAGCGCGGCGACACCGCGCAGCTCTTCCTCGTCGGTGGAAAGGACTGCGGCGCGAAGGGGCAGTGACGCGCACGATCGCGCGCAGCGACGCCGGCCGCGTGCGGGACGGGAACGAGGATCGCTACGTCGTCCGTGAGGACCACGGTGTCGTCCTCATGGCCGTGGCCGACGGCGTGGGCGGCGAGGAGGGCGGCGAGATCGCGGCCGGCGCCGCCGTCGCCGAGCTCGCGTTGCGCTTCTTCGCCGCGCCACGCGACCGCGCGCTCGAGGACCGGCTCGCGGACGCGATCCGCGACGCGAACACCGCGGTGCTGCGCGCGGCGGAATCCTCGGGGAACCGGCACGCCGCCGCGACGCTCGTCGCCGCGGTGCTCCGGCGGGACCATCTCGTGATCGCGAACCTGGGCGACAGCCGCGCGTACCTCGTCCGCGACGGCGCGCCACGGCAGCTCACCGAGGATCACCGCGGCGCGACGCGTCACGCGATCACCCGATTCGTCGGCGATCCGCGCGGCGTGCAGCCCGACGTGTTCGTCGAGGACCTGCGTCCGGCCGACCGGCTCGTGCTCTGCTCCGACGGTCTCACGCGACACGTATCGCCGGAGGAGATCGCGGCCGCCGTCGCGCACGCGCCCATCGACGACGCCGCGAACGCGCTCGTCGCCCTGGCCAACGCGCGCGGCGGCGAGGACAACGTGACGGTGGTGCTCCACGACGCGCGCGGCGCGCGCGGGTCGCGGCCCTCGCGCCGCGCGATCGGGATCGCGCTCGCCGTCGTCGTGCTCGCCGTCGTCGGCGCGTTCGCGGCGCTGCTCTCGCTCGCGCCGTCGCCGCGGTAGCGCTACACGCCGAGGCGCGCGAGCAGCGCGCGCGCCGGGCGCAGGCCGAGGGCGACGCCCACGCCGAGCCCCAGGCACCCGAGCTCGTACAGCCAGGCGACGCCCACGGTGAGCGACGTGGCGGCGCTCGCGGAGATCGGCGTCGGGCACGAGTCCGTCGGGTAGAACGCCGGGTCGTACTGCCACGTGGGCAGCACGAAGTAGACGCCCGCGAAGTCGCCCGGGATCGGGACGCCCGACACGTACGGGTAGAAGAAGACGAAGGCGGCCGCGGCGATCGCGAGATACACGGCGACGGCGGACCGCCGCCGCTCCCAGGCGAGGGCCAGCACGATCGCGAGGCACAGCAGGTAGAAGGGCAGCACGGTGAAGAAGTGGTAGAAGAACAGCACGCGTGAGATCGGGATCCACGCGACGAACTGCGCCAGCATCGCGAGGGTGACAAGGCCGAGTGTGGCGGAGCGCGCGCGCACGGCGTAGCCGCCGACGATCGCGGCGGCGGGAAGGGCGATCCAGAAGACGACCGGATTGCCCGCGTCGTAGATGTAGCCGTTCCAGCCGCCGCCGCTCTGGCCGAAATACCAGTACACCGGTTTGAGGTCGAGCGGCCAGCTCCACCACGGCGAGCCCGCGCAGTGCGGCGCGGTCAGCGACGAGTGATACCAGTACATCTGCTGCGTCAGCTCCCAGAGGTTCCAGCCATACGGCGCGGTCGGCCCGCCGAACCAGCGCTGGTACGCCGCGAGGTAGATGACCGCCGGGATGACCGCGAAGGATCCGAAGAGGAGCGCCGCGTTCCGTCCCTTCCCGGCGAAGAGGTCGAGCGGTCCACCCTTTCCCACCCGGCCGTCGAGGTACATCTTCCCGGTAACGACGAGCGTCGCGACGAAGATCCCGGCGAGCGTGTACACGGCCGCCCACTTCGACGCGGCACCGAGTCCGATGAGGACGCCGGCGATGACGATGTCGATCCAGGCGCGGCGTCGCGGTCGATACGCCGCCGCGATGAAGTACCAGGTGGCGACGATGAACGTGGTCACGTAGACGTCGTTCATGCCGATCCGCGCCTGCGCGAACATCGAGCCGTCGAGCACGACGAGCGCGCCGACGAGGTATGCCACGAGCGGCGAGACGAAGAGCCGTCGCGCGAGCAGCACGAGGAAGAACGCGAGGACCGCGGCGAAGAGCACGCCCGGCAGGCGCCACGCGAGCGCGTGCCGGCCCGTCTCGATCCGCTCGACGCCGTCCGGGCCCGCGACAACGAGCTTGTCGTCCTCCCCGTCGACGCCGAGGAAGCGGGCCGACCGATCCACCGGGATGGCCGCGTAGGGCGACGCGCCGTGCGTCTCGACCACGACCACCTTCCCCGGCGCGAGCGCGTAGAGGAACTGCGTCCGAGGCACGACCGCGAGCGACGTCGCCGGCCCGTCGAACGCGCCGGTACGGTCGTTCGCGAGCGGCACGCTGTCGGTCGAGTGCGCCTCGAGGTCGATGACGTCGAGCGCCGGCGTGTCGGCGCGCGCGACGAACACGCGATTCGGACCCTGCGCGTACGCGATCGCGGCGCCCGGCCCGCGCGCGTTCAGAGTCTGCCGATCCTGCCCCGTGGCCGGATCGATCGCGTGGACGACGCCGCCCGGCTCGAGCGCGTAGATCTCGCTGCCATCCGGCTTCGCGGTCAGCGCGATCACGGGACGCGCGATCACCTGGGGCGTCGCGTCGAGGGACTGGTACAGGGCGAGCCCCATGTCGCCGCCGATGACGATGCGGCCCCCGTCCGTCACGAGCGCGTTCGCGAAGCCGATCGCCGCCCGCACAACCGTCGCGACCGTCCGCCCGTCCGTCGTGTAGCGGGTGATACGGGAGTCGGTCACGAGGACCACGTCGCCGCCCGCGAAGCCGACGGCGTTCGGCTTCCCCGCGTCGAGCTGCGTCTTCACGCGAGCGAGCTCCCGCCCGTCGCGGTCCCGGATGACGAGCTCCCCGGGCTCGGCGAAGGCACGCGTGCCGTCGTTCCCCACGGCGAACCGGACCCCCAGGGACTCCGCCGCCTCGGTGCCGACGACGCGGTCGTCGCCGAACGCGAGGATGCCGAGCGCCATGATCTCCTTCGCGAGGTGCGGATGCGTCCATTCGTACGGCTCGCGCTGCGCGAGGAGCTCGAACGCGGTCCGCGCGTGATAGACCTCGTCGAAGTACATGTCCCGCGGCTGGTCGAGCCGGTAGCCGCGCGTCGCGAGCACCACGAGCGCGACGAGGAACGCGACCAGGATGTCGCGGCGGCTCGGCGGGCCGCCGAGCGCGAGGATCCGCGGGAGCCGCGGCTCGGGCGCGCGCTCCGGCGCCGCGGCGGCGGGCGCGCCGCTCCCCACGGGAGCGAGCTTGAGGTCGGGCTCGAGCGTCGCATCGGCGCGAGCGAGGCGCCACGCGATGTACGCGGCGACGCCGAGCATCAGGAGCGCGAGCGCGATCTGGCCGTTGCGCGTGAAGAGCGTGTACTCGAGGAGCGCCGGCGAGCGCAGATCGTTCTGCGGGTAGCGCGTGAAGGCGAAGAAGAGGCTCGCCGCGAACGCGATCGCGAGCACGACGTAGGGCACCAGGAGCCGCGCGCGGAGCGCCGCGAGCGGCAGCAGGAGCGCGAACGCGGGGAACAGGTAGCGCTCGTGTGCGCGCGTCGGCAGGAAGTAGAACGCGAACGCGGCGAGCGCCCCGGCGGCGAGGAGCGTCGCCGTATCGCGCCGCCGCCACAGCGGCGCGCACGAGGCGATGAGCCCGACGACCAGGAGGGCGCCGCCGACGGCGACGTAGCCGTCGTCTGGCTTCCAGAAATCGCCGACGATCGACCAGATGTTGAACGCATAGAGGCTCGTGTACGGGTACGTCGCGGACGCGGAGCGGACGAGCTCGACGAGCTCGGCCGGGCCGATGCGGAACGGAACGCCGAGCGCAAGGACCGTGACGAGCGCCGCGACGCCCGCGCGCACCGGCGGCCGCCAGTCCGCGTCGCGGATCCACTCGACGAGCGCGGCCGTGGCGATGACGACGAGCGCGATCCCGAACTGCGGCTTGATCATGAGCGCGATGCCGGCGACGACGCCGGCGAGCGCCCAGCGCCGCCGGCCGGCGAGCACGAGCGAGCCCATGAGCGGCACGGCGCCCACCGCGTCGACCTGTCCCCAGTAGGGCCCCGCGAAGATCGGACCGGGCGCGAGCATCCAGAGTCCGGCCGCGAGCATCGCGCCGGCGCGTCCGGCCGTGCGCCACGCGATCGACGCGCCGAGGATGGCGATCGCGATGTCGGCCGGGATGGACATCGCCTTGACGGCGAGCCGCAGCAGCTCCCCGTCGAAGAGCGCGCCCAGGAGCCACAGGACGTACAGGTATCCCGGCGGGTAGTCGCTGAAGTATCCCGGCTCGTAGAACCGCCACGGCCCGAGCTCCGCGAGGCGCTCGGCCCAGGCCTGGAACGTCGCGACGTCGCTCGGGAATCCCGGCGACCGCAGCACGAGCAGGCGCGGCACGACGCCGAGCGCGATGATGCCCGCGATCGCGAGGCGCGCGCGCCGGTCCGCGCGCGTCGCGTCGGGCGCTTCCGTCACTGCCAGTACCCGAAGCGCGTGATCGCGATCGTCGCGTACAGGTTGATCGCGACGGAGAGGACGGCCACGCCGATGAAGAGCCACGACGGTCGCGCGCGCCAGCCCTCCGCGGTGCGCGCGTCGCCCGCGAGCGCGAGCGCGATGAGGAATGGCTGCGCGTCGAGGCTGAAGCGATAGCCGAACTGCGCGAAGCCGACGGTCGCGTGGAGCATGTCCGGGAGGAGCGCGAGGAGCGCCGCGACGGCGACGATCGCGATCCGCGGATCGCGACGCACGTGGCGAAGGCCCGCGAACGCCCAGAGGAAAGCGGGTGTGGTGAGGAACAGCGACATCCCCTTGATGTCCGGCCGGAGGAAGAACGGCGTCCCCTCCACGAACTGCGGCGGCTCGATGAAGATCGCGTACAGGTGGCGCGGGATGTAGAAGGGCGAGAAGACGCCGTGCGAGAAGAACACGTCTCCCTCCGCGAGGCGCGCGTACCCCGCGTCGAAGGGCGTCCCCCAGCGGAGCAGGTTGTATCCGACATAGGCCGCGGCGAAGGGGAAGCCGCCGAGCACGACGCCGCCGAGCGCGCGGGGGAACGTCGTGCCGGTCCGTCGCGCGAGGAGCAGCGCGAGCGCGGGCGTCGCGGCGGCGACCGGCAGACGCGACAGCGTCGCGAGCCCGATCGCGGCCCCGAGCAGCCAGGGGGCGTCGCCGCGCGCCGCGAAGAGCAGCGCGGCGCAGAGGAAGGGCATCGCGATCGCGTGCGCGTCGAACCACGCGCGTCCGTCGACGGTCGAGAAGAAGAGCGTCGTCCCGACGGCCGACAGCACCGCCCCCGCGATCGCGACCGCGCGCGCGATGCCGAGGGCGCGGAGCGCGAGATAGAGGATGCCCGCCGACACCCCGCCCGCGAGGCGGGAGACGAGCACCTGCGCCAGCGCGCTCGGCAGGAAGGCCGCGAGCGGGACGGTGAGGATCGCGGGCAGCGGTGGGTACGCGACGCAGTACCGGCCGTCGCCGCAGCTGAGTAGCTCGTTCAGCCACGGCGGCGCCCCGGAGAGCCACCATTGCCCCGCGAGGAACGCCTGCGCGAGACGTCCGTAGTAGTCGTAGTCGGTGAGCAGGCCGAAGCCGGCCGCGAGGTACGCGACGCACGCCGCCGCGCCGATCGAGACGGCCGTGGCGCGGTCGCTCACGCGATCAGGACTTCCGCGCGCGAAACGATCCGAAGCGGAGACGCATGACCCCGCGGAGATCGTCCATCGCGGTGCGCACGATGTCGACGCGCGAGTCGGGGTCGTCCGTCCAATCCACGGGGACCTCGTGCACGCGCAGGCCCGCGCGCTGCGCGAGGACGAGGAGCTCCGTGTCGAAGAACCAGGTCTGGTCCTCGATCTGGGGCACGAGAGAGCGCGCGACGTCCGCGCGCACCGCCTTGAAGCCGCATTGCGCGTCGGTGAATCCGGCGCCGAGCAGGAGGCGCAGCACGAGCATGTAGGCGCGGGAGATGAATTCTCGCTTCGGTCCGCGTTTCGTCCGGGCACCGCGCGCCAGCCGGCTGCCGATCGCGATGTCGCTGTGGCCGGAGAGGACCGGCGCGACCAGGGGCAGGAGCGCCTTGAGGTCCGTCGAGAGATCCACGTCCATGTACGTCACGACGGCGGCGTCGCTCTCGAGCCACGCGGCGCGCAGCGCGCGACCGCGTCCCTTGGCGTCGAGGTGGAGGACGCGGACGCCGGGGAGCTCGGTCGCGAGGCGCTCCGCGATCGCGAGCGTCCCGTCGCGACTGGCGTTGTCGGCGATCGTGATGACCGCGGGGAACGGGAATTCCCGCGAGAGGAAGCTGTGCAGCCGGCGGATGTTCGGGCCGAGGTCGCGCTCCTCGTTGTAGACGGGAACGACCACGTCGACGAGCGGTCCCGGCGCGTCCGCTCGGGCAGAAGGGATCACCGGCATGCCCACATGCTGCTTCATCGACCGGCCCTCATGCACGCAAACGGGGGCCGGACCCGTTCCGTTCGGCTTCTAGCTCGAGGACGGCCCCTGGGGCTCGTCCGGGAGCGACTCGATGAACTCCCGGAACACCGCGAGGTTCTGGTCCTCCTCGCTCTCCGCGAGGATCGCCGACCGGTCGAGCACGGTATCCGCGACGAGGATCCGCGCATCGCACCGCACGGCGAGCGCGATCGCGTCCGACGGACGGCAGTCGATCTCGACCTCGCGCTCGCCCGTCTGCAGGAAGAGGCTGCCGTGGAAGATGCCGCCGCCGCTGTCGTCGGATACGAGCTCCTTCACCACGATGCGCGTGATCTCGGCGCCGAGCTTCGCGAGCACGTCCATGAAGAGGTCGTGTGTCAGGGGCCGCTCGCTGGCGATGCCGGCGATGCGCGTCGCGATGCTGTGGGCTTGGTCGGGTCCGATCCAGATCGGAAGGAGGCGGTTGCCGTCCTTCGCCTGCAACAGCACGACGTGCTGGCCGGTGAGCACGTGCACGCGGACGGACTCGACCGTGCATGGCACGAGCATCTTCTAAGGCTACCCCCAGCCGACGCGCGCGCGGCGCGACGCGCGCTGACGGAACAGCGGCAGGAGGAGGATGCCTCCCAGGAAGCCGAACACGTGAGCGAAGTACGCGACCTGCAGCGTGGCGGGATGCAGGCTCATGCGCAGCTCGGCGACCCCTTCGATGACCTGGAGCACGATGAACATCCCGATCACGATCAACGCGGGGAGCTCGAAGATGCTGATGAAGATCCCGAGGAAGACGAGCGTCGATATGCGCGCGGTCGGGAACATCACGAGGTACGCGCCGAGCACGCCGGCGATCGCTCCCGACGCTCCGACCATGGGTGCGGGAGCGAGGAGGCCTTGCCCGATCGCCGCGATGACGCCGCAGAGGATGTAGAAGACGAGGAACGCCCCGCTTCCCATGGCGTCCTCGACGTTGTCGCCGAAGATCCAGAGATACAGCATGTTGCCGAGCACGTGCAGCCAGCCGCCGTGCAGGAACATGTGCGCGACGAGCGGCACGAACGTGTCCAGGGTCCATCGCCCGCTCGCGAGCGCGGCCGTGAACGTATCCCAATCGAACGAATAGCGGTCGTAGAAGGCGTTCACCGCGGCCTGGTTCCGCGAGAGGGACACGACGTACAGCCAGAGCAGGATGTTCGCGAAGAGGAGCAGCCGCGTGACGACGGGGATGCCCCTCGTCGGGTTGGCGTCGTGGAGTGGGATCACCGGGCGTCGCGTCTCATCGTCGAACTAACGGTCCAGGCTCGTCGCTACGATCTTCGATCCGTGCAGGGTGTAGGCCACTCGCAACGCTTCCGACACGTAGAAGGCCGACGCCTCGGGCAGCGAAGATGGTAACGCGGCGCGCGAGAGCTCTCGGCCGTCGCGCCCCAGCTGGACGACGGTCCGGCCTGCCGCGTCCAGCACGTAGATGTTCGCCTGCCCGCTCACCGCCTGGATGGCCGTCGGATGCGGGGCGCCTCCCTGCCACCGCGGCGTGAAGTCCTGGCGCGACGCCGTCGTCGCCAGCGGATTCCTCCGGAACCGCAGGATCTCCGACGTGCTCGTCACGATCCACACGTCGCCGTCGACGGCGAGTGATCGCGCGGTGTTCGCCGCGACCGCCGTCGCGAGGTAGCCCGTCGCGGCGCCGAACGTGACGCCGTCGGTCGACTCGTGCTTCCAGACCTGGCCGGACGCGGCATCGAGCACGTAGAGGTTCCCGGTGAAGACCGCGATCGCCGTCGCGTCCTTCCACGCGCTGTGGTCCGGCGTCACGTCGCGCACCTGGTCTCCCTCGGCGCGCCAGACCTTCCGCGCGTCGTCGAGGGCGTAGAGCACGTCGCCCTGCCACGACACGAGGGTCGGCGCCCCGACGCCCCGCGCGCCCCGCTGCATGACGACGCCGTTCTGCAGCGGATCGCCGAAGATGCGCCAGAGCCGCCCCGATCCGGGATCCGCGACGTAGAGGCCGTTCGTGTTCCCGACGATCTGCGACGGCTTCGCAGCCGGCGCGACGCGCGCGAGGTCGATGACGACCCCGTCGAGCCGGTCTGTGAGCGCGTCGGCGTCCGCGGCGAGCGCGCCTAGGTGCTCGCGGTCCGCGAACGCGGATCGGAGTGCCTCCTCGATCTTCGCGCGCGCCTGACCGATCTTCGTCCGCGCGCCGGCGGGGTCCGGAGGCTTCCGATCGGCGAGACGATGGGCCGACGCGAGACTGTCCTCGGCCGAGAGGAGCGCCAGCTGGTAGTCGCGCTGCGCGCGCGTCGACTCGTAGTCGCGGTACGCGAGCACGCCCACGCCCGTCGCCGCGAGCAGCAGCAGGATCGCGAGCGTCGTGATCGCGCGCCGCTGGCGGCGAGACCGCTGGCGCGCGGTGTCCGGGTGCTTCGGCAGTGCCGTTCCGCGCTTGGGCATGAGCTCCAGGCCGACGGCCACGCCCTTGGTCGCGGCGTTCGCCACCGGCGTGGTCGCGGCGCGCACGATGCCGGCGATCCGCGGGCGGTGGCGCCAGACGGCGTCGAGGCGCGAGCGGATGGTCTCGGCGATGACGACCTCTTCCGGCTCCTTCAGCGGAGGGGGCTCCGGCGCGAGCCGCATCGCCGCGCCGGGAGACTGCGTGATCTCGACGAAGACGATCGCGTCGCTCCCAGTCACGCCGTCGGCCACCGCGCGGTTGTGGATGTGTTCGGCCGCGGCGCGCGGATGGAGCGTCACCGCCGCGCTGCGGAGCGCCTCGGCGCCGAGGCCGTCGACGATCGCGCCGCTCGCGACGATGAGCGTGTCGCCCGGCTCGATCGGCTGCCGCCACACCTTCGGCAGCACGTCCGGCTCCGCGCCGAGCGACGATGCGTCCCGCGTGGTCGTGCGGTGCACGAAATCGGCGAGCTCGCCCGGCTCGTCGCCGGGAAGGAAGAGCCGCGCGCGACGGACGAGGAAGACGTGCGTGCCGCCGATGTGGCCGCCGTAGATCTCGTTGTTCACGACCACCGCGCAGGCCACGTGGAGCGTCACGGGGCTGCGCTGCTCGCGCAGCCGCTGCGCGGCGCGCCGGTTCGCCTGGCGTAGCGCTCGGCGGAGCGAGACCTCGATCCCCGCCGAGAGGTCGTGGAAGTACTCCTGCTTCGCGAGATCGGCGACCTCACGCGCGATCCCCACGCCCGTCGGCGCGGATCCCGTACCCGCGACCTCGCAGAGGAGGTACAGCCGACCCTTCGTCCGCAGCATCGCACCGACCTCGGGCTCGTGGGTGACGATGGCGTCGGAGGTGCCTGGTCGGACGTCGGCGGTGCTGCCGACCTTCGTGACGAACGATGCCGCAGCCATCGCCGCGAGTCTCCCAGATATCAGCGGGGTGGGGTGGCCGCGGGCACCGGACGGACCCGCGTGATGCCGCTGTCGGGGGCGCGCGAGCGCACGGCGGCCAAGATCTCGCGCTCGCGGAGACGGATCTCGCCCGCCCACTGCGCGCTCGGGACGGTCACCACCAGCGTATCGCCGTCGGCGCGGACTGCCTTGGTGTCCCGCGCGTCGCTCCCGAGCACGCTCACGATGGCGTCGCCCCAGGCGCGCACGGCCTCCGCCCGCGCCACGTCGCGGTCCACTCCCAGCGCCCGCAGCGCCCGTTCGACCGCTCGGCCGATGGGCCTCACCGCAGCACCTCGCCGCGGCGCACCGAGAGGACCGTGGCGCGGTCGCGGAGCGCCTCGGGGAGCGCTGTCACCGCCGCCGCGGTGAGGAACGCCTGCGCGTCCTCGGGGATCGCGTTCGCGAGCGCCTCGCGCCTGGCCGGATCGAGCTCCGACAGCACGTCGTCGAGGAGGAAGACCGGTGGCTCGCCCACGCGCGACGCGAGCCACGCCGCCTCGGCGAGCTTCAGGCCCAGCACGGCGCTGCGATGCTCGCCGCGCGACGCGAACGACGGGAGGTCGCGGCCGTCGAGGGTGACCCGGAGGTCGTCGCGGTGTGCGCCCACGAGCGTCGTACCCTGCCAGCGCTCGCGCTCGCGCTTCTCCGCGAGTAGGCGCTCGTACGCGCGCGACCGCTCCTCGATGGTCGCGCCGGCGGCCTGCCCGGCGTACGCGATGTCCAGTGCGGCCGCCCCACTGAAACGCGCGGTGGCCTCGCGAAAGGCGGGCGCGATCTCGTCGACGACGAGGGCGCGCCGGAGTGAGATGCTCGCCGCGAGGCGCACGAGCTCGCGGTCCCAGAACGCGAGCTCCTCTTCCGGCATCGTCATCTCCTCGCGCGCGATGCGCAGCAGCGCGTTGCGCTGCTCCAGGACGCGCTGGTACTCCCGGATCTCCCGGCGGTGGGCCCGCTCGATCTGCGCCAGCATCGCGTCGAGGTAACGGCGCCGCGCGCCGGGAGCCGCGACGAGCAGCTCGACGTCCTCGGGGAAGAAAGCCACCACCACAAGCTCGCCGGCGACGTCGCCGGCGAGCTTGCCCGCCCCATCGAGCAGGTAGCGCCGCGGCCGCCGGCGCTCGCCCTCCGGCGGCGAGAACAGCACGAGCTCGATGCGCCGGTGACCCTCGCACCGATCGACCTCGACGCGCACGCGCGACGTGTTCGCGCCCCAGCGCACCATCTCCGTGTCGTCGTGCGCGCGGGGCGAGTCTCCGCGCGCGGCGAGATGCATGGCCTCGAGCAAGTTCGTCTTACCCGCGCCATTGGGTCCGACGAACGCGGTGATGCCGCCGCTCAGCGCGAGCGCTACTTCCGCGTATGAGCGGAAGTCGTCGAGCGCGAGGTCCCGGACGCGCATCTACGCGGGGATGCGGAGCGGCATCACCACGTGGAGGTAACTGTCGTCACCGACGATCTTCAGCACGCCCGGCGCGAGTGGACCGCCGAGCTCGAGCGCGATCTCCGGCGCGGTCAGGCTGCTCAGCGCGTCGGCCACGAATCGCGAGTTGAACGCGATCGTCGTGTTCTGTCCTTCGACCGTGGCGTCGACCTTGGCCGTGTTGTCGCCGACCTCCGCGGCGTTCGCGCTGATGATGAGCGGGGGTTGCGCGTTCGGATCGACCTGGAACCGGAGCATGTTCGCCGAGTCGCGCGCGAAGAGCGAGGCGAGGCGCGTGGCCTGGAGGAGCTCCTCGCGCCGCACGATGATCTTCGTCGCGGCCTTGCCACTCGGGATCACTTGTCGATAGTTCGGAAACTGCCCTTCGATGACGCGCGAGACGAGGTCGGCCTCGTCGGTGTGGAAGATCACCTGGCTCGCGTTCGGCGTCACGAAGATGTCGACCGGATCCTCACTGTCGTCGATGATCCGCTGGACCTCCTGGAGGCTCCGCGCGGGGATGATGACCTCGATCTTCGCGTCGACCTTGGCGAGCAGCTGTCCCGTACGCACGGAGAGCCGGTACGGGTCGGCGGCCGCCATAGTGATGCGGTCGCTCTCGAAGCTCGTCAGCACGCCGGTGAGGACCGGTCGGCTGTCGTCGGTCGTCGCGACGAACGCGACCTCGCCGATCATGCGGCGCAGCGTGGACTTCGTGAGGCGCGTGGTGGGCTTGTCCGGGGCAGCCGGGATGATGGGGAACTCCTCGGCATCCATTCCCTTGAAGTTCGCCTCGTACGGACCCGACTTCAGATGCACGGTCTTCGTGCGTACGTTGAGCGACAGCTCTGCGGGTCCCGGAGGGAGCGAGTTGACGAAGTCGGTGAAGAGCTTGGCCGGCACGGTGATGGCACCGTCGTCCTCTACCTTCGCGGGGACCCACACGTTAATGCCTACCTCGAGATTGGTGGCGGTGAGCTTCGTTCGGCCGTTCTCGGTCCTGAGGAGCACGTTGCCGAGGATCGGCAGGCTACCGCGCGTCGACACCGCACGTCCGGCGATCTGGAGACCGCGGGCGAGGTTCTCCTGTAGACAAGTGACCTTCACGCGCCCTCCCCGTCCTTCGTAGAGATTGTTATTGACGTAGTAGTGACTAGCAGTAGTGGTGTGGACTATGCGACTTCCGACATGCTGATGTCGTGTACCGGCTCGGCGGGCGTGACTCGCGGTGCTTTCTTGAGTGCCGATCGGTGGCGGTGGATGAGACTGGGATGCGCTGGGGACGTCTGTGGACACCGGAGCGTCGATTGTCGCGGATTCGTACACATGATGCGCCTCGGCACGCCATTGAGGGGGACCTGTCCACAAATGGGTGCGCTTATCCACACATTCGGTGGTCTTATCCACACGGGGCGCTGCCCGCGGATGGCCGCGTTTTTGGCGGATTTTTGCTCGCTTGGCCGTGACGGAGCCTCTAGTCCGAGTACAGCATCTCCCGCACGGCACCGACGTCGCGCCGGAAATCGTCGTTCTCGGCCATCTCCCGCTCGATCTTCTCGCAGCCGTGGAGCACGGTCGAGTGGTCCCGGCCGCCCAGGGCTTCGCCGATACGCAGGAGCGGCGCCTCGGTCTCCTCGCGCATGAGGTACATCGCGATCTGGCGCGGCAGGACGATCTGCTTGTCGCGCGCCTTGCCCCGAAGCTGCTCGGCCGGGATGCCGTAGTAGCGCGCGACGGTCTCGACGATCTTCTCGGGGGAGAGGGTCTTCTGCCGCGGGTTGTAGAGGATGTTCTGGAGGATCTCCTGCGCGAGCTGTGTCGTGACCGGAACGGCGTTGAGCGTGGCATAGGCGACGATCCGCGTGAGCGCGCCCTCGAGCTCGCGGATGTTCGAGACGATGCGCTGCGCGAGGAAATCGATGACCGGAGGCGGCACCGGGACACTCTGCGCCTCGGCCTTCGCGCGCAGGATCGCGATGCGTGTCTCCAGGTCGGGCGTGCTGATATCGGCGATGAGTCCCCACTCGAAGCGCGAGCGCAGACGATCCTCGAGACGCTCGATCGCCTTGGGCGGCCGATCGCTCGAGAGCACGATCTGCTTCCCTTCCTCGTGGATCGCGTTGAAGGTGTGGAAGAACTCTTCCTGCGTCCCCTCTTTGCCGGTGAGGAACTGGATGTCGTCGATGAGGAGGACGTCGATGCGGCGGTACCGCTCGCGGAACTCCTCGCTCTTCTGTCCGCGGATGGAGTTGATGAACTCGTTCGTGAACTTCTCGCTCGTCGCGTAGGCGACGCGCTTCTTCGGATGACGCCCCGTCACGGCGTGACCGATCGCGTGCATGAGATGCGTCTTGCCGAGCCCCGAGCCCCCGTAGATGAAGAGCGGGTTGTACGAATGACCCGGGCGCTCCGCCACGGAGAGCGCGGCGGCGTGGGCCAGCCGGTTGTTGGAGCCCACGACGAAGGTGGAGAACGTGTAGCGCTGGTTCAGGAGCGCCCCGGCGGGGTTTTCGCGCCCGCGCTCCGGCGCCGCGGACGCGGTCGTGGGCGCCGCCGCCGGCACGGAGGCGACCGGGCGGTCCGAGCGGGCCGAAGCGGCGGTCATGTTGACGAAGCGGACGTCCACGGTGCGTGAGAGCAGGCGCTGGAGGGTCTCGCGCACCTGCGTGCGGTACTTGTTCTCGAGCCATTCGCGCGCGAACGCGTTCGGCACGCCGATCATGAAGACATCGTCCTCTTCGGAGACGATCGCGGTGTCCTTGAACCACGTTTCGTAGTTCGCTTTCGAGAGCGAGAGTTGGATCTCACCGAGCGCGGCGGACCACAGCTGCTTGAGGTTCAGAGGCTCCCCTTCTCTCCGCTCGAACAACACGACGCTCCCCACACAATGCGCTCGCGCGAGACGCCACACCGAAGGAAGAACGAGTGATGAGGTCCGCCCGCTGGAAGCCGACGAACAGTAGCACCGGCTCGAATGAGTGGGCAACCGTGCGACGAGCGGACGCAGGTGGCGCCATGTATCCTGACGAAGACACACACACCCTATTTCACACACTCTCAGCGGACATCCGCTGTCTCCGGGGAGAAGGGACTCGATCGTGAAGCGCACGTATCAGCCGAAGACGCGTCGTCGCGCGCGAGTGCACGGTTTTCGCGCGCGCATGAAGACGACCGGTGGGCGCAAGGTCCTTGCCGCTCGTCGCGCGCGCGGCCGCAAGCGCATCACCGTCGTCTGATCCGAGGCGACGTGGTCCGCGCCGCGCGGTTGCGGCGTTCTCGTGATATCGCCAAGGTGCGAGCGGAAGGGCGCGCCGTGCGGCGAGCGGGCTTCGTCGTGCGCGCGCGCACGAACGACGCGTCCGAGCTTCGGATGGCCGTCGTCGCGCCCGGGTCGATCGGTAGCTCGGTCGTCCGGAACCGCATCCGCCGCCGTGTCCGGGAAGCGTTCCGCAGCGCGCTCCGGGCGCACGCCGAGCCGATGGGAGTCGATCTCCTCGTGACCGCTCGGCGTGAGGCCGCCGACGCGGATTTCCGCGCGCTGGAGGCCGACGCGGCCGGCACGCTGCGCGAGGTCGGCCGATGAAGGGCGCCGTGCTCGCCGCGCTGCGCTTCTACAAGACACGTGTCAGTCCGGGCCTTCCGCCCGCGTGCCGGTACATGCCGACCTGCTCGGAGTATGCGATGGAGGCGATCGAGCGCCACGGCCTGCTCGTGGGCGGGTTCCTGGCCGTCAAGCGCGTGATCTCCTGCAATCCGTTCTGCCGCGGCGGCTACGACCCGGTCCCGGAGCGCGCGCGATGAGCTTCCTCGCCGATCCGTGGAACGCCTTCCTCGTCCACCCGCTCATGGTGGTCTCGCTCCTCGCGTTCTCGTTCGTGCACGACTTCGGGCTCGCGATCATCCTCGTCACGGTCGCGATCCGGCTCTTGGTCTATCCGCTCTATCGCACGCAGATCCGCTCGCAGCGCGCGATGCAGGAGCTGGGGCCCGCGATGAACGAGCTGAAGAAGAAGTACGGGAAGGACCGCCAGCGCTTCGCCGAAGAGCAGATGAAGCTCTACAAGGAGCGCGGCGTGAACCCCGCCGCGGGCTGCCTCCCGCTCGTGCTCCAGCTCCCGATCCTGTTCGCGCTGTACTCCGCGCTGCTGCAGCTTGGCTGCGGCCTGGGGAAGGGCGGGAACGACTGCCCCGGCCTCACCTCCGACCAGGCGCAGAGCATCTACGGGATCTTCTCGTTCCTGCCGAACCCGATCCCGGTCGGCGGGACGCTCGACACCACCGCGCATTGGCTGCCCTGGCTGACGCATGGCCTGCAGCACCCCGATCCGCTGTTCATCCTTCCGGTGATGGCGGGCGTCGCGCAGCTCATCGCGTCGGTCATGGCGATGCCGGCGAAGCCCGTCGCGTCGACCGATCCGAACCAGAAGATGTTCCAGTCGATGGCGTACACGTTCCCGATCATGACCGTGGTGCTCGGCGCGCAGTTCCCCGCCGGGCTCACGCTCTACTGGATCGCGACGACGCTGTTCCAGATCGTGCAGCAGTACTTCGTCAGCGGCTGGGGCCAGCTTCCGAAGTACGCGCCGTTCCTGCGCAACATCCCGACACCGGCCGACCGCGCGATGAAGATCGAGACGCAGGAGATCATCCAGGAGGCCCGCGCCGACCTCGAGCGCGCCGGGGGCGGTGGATCGAGCGACGGCAGCGAAGACGAAGAGCCCAAGGCCGGCGCCGGGGCGGCGCGCGGAGAAGGGCGACGCCGTGGACGGCGGAGGGGGAAGCGATGAGCCCGCTACGTGGCGAGGAGTTCACCGGGCGCACCGTGGAAGAGGCGATCGAGCGAGGTCTCCGGGCGCTGGGACGCAAGCGCACCGACGTCGACATCGAAGTGCTCGAAAAAGGCAAGCCCGCCAACGTGCTGGGCATGGGCGGCGAGGACGCGCGCGTCCTCCTCTCGTATCAGGGGGATGAACCGAGCGATCAGGACGAGCCCGTCATCGACGAGGCCGAGGTGCCGCGCCGGCCCGACGCGGTGCGCGCGCCGCGCGAGGCGCGCGACGAGGAAGAGGCGCCGCCGGCGTACGCCGAGGATCTGGCGCTCGGCGCCGAGGTCCTGCGCGGGATCCTCGCGCAGATGGCCGTCGAGGCCGAGGTGTCGTACGGCGAGCAAACGCAGAGCGACGGGCTCGAGGTGGTGGGCAGCGACCTCGGCGCCCTGATCGGTCGCGGCGGCGAGAACCTCGTTGCCCTGCAGCAGATCGTCAGCGCGATCACCTCGAAGAAGGTCGGACATTCCGTCCACGTCGGCGTCGACATCGAGGGATACCGTCGGCGCCGCGAGGAGCAGCTCAGGGAGATGGCCGAGCGCGTCGCCGCGCGCGTGCGCTCGACGGGCCACGCGGTGACGCTCGAACCGATGCTCGCCTACGAGCGGCGCGTCGTGCATCTCGCGGTGCAGGGCCAGCAGGGTGTGCGTACGGAGTCCGTGGGCGTGGAGCCGAACCGCCGCGTCGTCATCTCATCCACCGCGGCGGGTGCGCGCGGCCCGTTCCGTCCGGCGGGCGGCGGGTTCCGTCCACGCCCGGGCGGCGGCCTCGGCGGTGGCTACGGTGGCGGCCCACGGCGGACCTTCGGCGGTCCACGACCCGGGGGCTATCGGCCAAGGCCCGACCGCTAGACGCGCTCGCTCGCCCCGCGCGGGCGACGATCGAGAAGCCCGTGTGTGCGCGCCTGGGTCGGGTGACGCGCGCGTCCCCCGCTCGTTACCTTGGCTTGGTGACCGACTCCAACTGGCATCCGGCGCGTGTCCGCGCGAACTTCCGCATCGACGTCTTCTCCGCCGTCTGCGCGGGAACCTTCGTGTCCGTGCTCGTGGCGTTCATGCCCGTCGTCGTCCGGCGCATGGGCGGCACGCCCACCGACGTCGCGATCGTCGTCGGCGCGCCCTTCGTCGGGCACTTCCTGGCGCCGTTCTTCACGTTCCTCTTCGCGCACCTTCCGCCTGTCCGCGTGGTCGCCGGCACGTCGACGCTCGCGCGGTCGATCTTCATCGCCGGTGTCCTCGTGGCGACGACGCCGCTCATGCTCGCGCTCACCACCGTCGCGTTCTGGATCGTCACGATCTCGAACGTCGCGGCGTACACCGCGCTCATGCGCGGTATCTACCCCGACAGCGAGCGCGCGCACGTCATGGGGAAGGTGCGCGTCGGCGCGTCCGTGGCGGGCATCGCCGCCGCGGCGCTCGCGGGTACGTTCATCGACGCCATCCCGGCGCAGTACGTCTTCGCCGCCGCTGCTCTGATCTCGCTCCCCGGATCGCTCGCGTTCTTCCGCGTCCGCCACGATTCACATGGCGGCTTCGGCACCCGGCGGCCGGCCGCCGCGATCGCGCGCGACGTCTGGGGCGATCGTCGCTACCGCCAGCTGATGCTGTCGTTCCTCGTCTTCGGGTGGGGCAATCTCATGAACTTCGCGGTCTTCCCGATCATGCTGGTCGACCGTTTCGACGCGTCGAACTCGTTCGTGGGGATCATGTCCGCGGTCCAGTCGGCGACGATGATCGTGGCGTACGTCGTCGTCGGCCGGCTCATCGACCGCGGCTCGAGCCTCCGGCAGACGTTCATCGCGACTCTGCTCGTCATCCTCGTGCCGCTCGGCTACGTGGTCGCCCCCGTGGCGTGGGCGCTCCTGCCGGTGGCCGTCATCGCGGGCATCACGCAGGCGTCGGGCGAGCTCACCTATCACACCAATATCGTGCAGCTGGCCCCACGCGAGAAGCTCGCCGAATACGCGGCCGCGCAGTCGCTGCTGCTCGGGATCCGCGGGACACTCGCACCGTTCGCCGCCTCGGCGCTGCTGGGCGTCCTCGAGCCCCGCGCCGTGCTGGTGGTGGGGATGGCGTTCATGGCGGCGGGCGCGCTGATCATGGTCGGCGTGGTTCGCCGGCGACCCGTGGAAGCGCTCGAGGTCGCGCCGGCCTCCTGAGCTACGGGCGGAGCGGAACCCCGTTCGCGCGCATCGTGTTCGCGAACCGTTCGGCGATGAGCCGGTAGCCCTCGTCCGATGGATGGAACCCGTCCGACGAGACCGTGATCGTCGAGACGAGCGGCGCACTCCCGGTGAACAGATCGACGAGGAACGCGCGGCCCGGGTACCGCCCGACGATCGACGCGATCGCGTCGTTGTACGCGCCGATCTGCGCGGCGAGCGCGTTCTTGTCGGTGTCCTTGTACGCGGGCACGCCGCGCACGTCCGGAACGTTCCCGACGAAGATCTTCGCCTCGGTCCTCGCGACGAGCGCGTCCACGATCGCGCCGATCGCGCTGCGGTACGACGCGGGATCGATCGTCGCGTTCATGTCGTTGACCGCGAGCCAGACGGAGACGACGCTGGGCCGCTGCGCGATCGCGCCCGGCAGCTGCTGGTCCTTCGCCTGCGCGGCGACCGAACCGGAGACGCCGAGATTCACGAACGCGCCGCCGGGCGGCAGGAACGCGGCGACGCGCGCCGGCCACGAGCCCGTCGCGGGATCGCTCGCGCCGACGCCCACGGTGTCGGACGCGCCGATCGCGACGTACCGCACGGCCGCGGTCGCCGACGGAGAGGGCGTCGCGGGTGCCGTCGCCGCCGCAGGAGTCACGGTGGCGGCAACGGTAGCGGCGGGCGTGCTCGCTCGCGCGGCGGCCGGCGCGGGGTGTGGCGCGGACGTGCAGGCCGCGAACGCCCCGGCGAGAAGGAACAGCTGGACGATGCGCATCGTTAGAATCGATGGTGCCTGAAGAAGGCCACGGGGATGCGTGGTTTCGACAGGGCAGGCGACGTGATCGTCGCGAGCCGAGGATGTCGCTTCACACCTCGTTAATCCGAGCGGCAGCCAGATAACTGGCAACACGTCTTACGCACTCGCTGCCTAAGCAGTGAGCGTCCTCCCGGTCTCCCCTCCGCGGGCCGGGAAGGGCGACGAAAGCGGAGGTGCGGCCCGCGGAATGACCGGTACGCGGGAACAAGACAACCGGCCTGGAGGGACCGAGAGCGCGTCGGTGCGCGCTCGGGACCTCGAGACAAACAAAACGCCGGCTACGCTCGTAGACGCGATCAGGTCAATCGCCTTGGACGGGGAGTTCGACCCTCCCCCATCTCCACAGAGGGCGGCACCGCCCGAGCTGCCGCTTTAGGCCGGTAACCAACGTTCGTGCCGCTCAGTAGCGACCTTGGCTACCAGTTGGCCGGTAACGAAAGTCGGACACCGTTGCCGACCAGTGATTGCGGGCACCTCTAGGCGGACGAACTTTCGCTACCAGACGGCCCTCACGACCCAACTCTTGTTACTGCGAAGGGCCGGTAACGAAAGTTCGGTCGAGTCGGTAACTGAGCCTCGTTCCGCCGAGAGCCGGTTATCAAGCCTGCCCGGCCACGGCGCGTGATCGCAGCCGAGGACGGAGTCCTCAGCGCTGCCTTACGCGGAACGGCGTTCCGTGCGAAGGACCAGGAGTGCCTTCGCGTCGATCGCGCCGTTCGCGAGGCACTCCTCTCTGATGCGCTCAAGTTCGGCCTGGCGACAGGTCGTGCGCACGATCGTGCTCGTTGCGATGCTAGTGACCGTCTCCATTGCGTAGTTCGGGTCCCGTGCGGAGATCACGCGCATCACGTCGCCCCGGCGTAGCTCGGGGAGGTCCAAGAGCAGGTATGCCGGGTAGAGGGGCGGAATCCCGATTCGCCGGTCAGCGGTGATGCGACCATCCCGTTCCAGCTGCTTGAGCCAGGTTTGGATCGTTGAGGGCCGCCGGCGCCCGAACCCCCGAGCCTCCAGCCGGCGGGCGATAACACCGGGTCCCATCGGACCCTCGTCTGCTAGGAGGCGGTGGACTTCGTCGAGCATGACCTCGTTCGGTCGCTTCACGGACCGGCATCGTACGTTTACGAGCGCTTACACGTAAGACCCTCTTTCGGGAGAAGCTCACGAATCACCGCAGTTTTGTAGAACATGCGTCTTGAAGTTATACGTCTATCGCCGTATAACCGTAAATCGTGGACGCTCCTACTCGGATCCCTCTCCAGACTTCGACGATCGCAATCGGCCTTCTGGCAGCGTCGAGTGGCGTCGAGCGTTTTGCGCCAAAGCGCTGGCCGCACCATCGCGCTCTCTGGGAGCTCCGCGGCCTCTGCGGTCGAGGCGCTTTTGGGTCTGAGCCGGACGCGTGGCGGTTCGAGCCATCGGCCGACGGCGGCCATGCGCTGGTCGGTCTGGACGAGGTGTTCCTGGTGCTGTCCGAGGAGGGGTGGCTACGCCGTGAGACAGAAGGTGAGGCGACATACGTCGTGAGCGCCGAACTGCGGGACCGCGGGGCGACGATGCTGCGGAGCCTGACGCCCGAGGACCGCCGCCTCGTGGCTCAGATCGCGCGCCGCTGGAGCGCGCGCGTCAGGACCTCGTCAAAGAACTTCGCGTAACCGTCGCGGTCGTTCTCGCGCAGCCGCGCGTCGTCGATGCCGAACCGGCGCCACGGTCCACCTCGTGTCGTCTGGCGAGTGGCCACGAGCCGGACGCCCGTCCGGACTGGTTCCTCAACGACCCGGTAGACGCACCGGGTTCCCGAGTCGGGCCCCTCCCACCCATCGGCGGTGCGGCGCCACCCGATGATCCGCGAGCTCATCAGTGCCGCCCGGAAGTCGGCCGCGCGCCGGTATCGCTTCGCGGGGTTGCGATGAGTGGCCTTGTGGATGATTCGCATCAGCCGGTCCGGCACGTGGGGTGCGCCGACGAGGTCGGCCTCGGGCATGGACCGTAGACCGCGCGCGATCCGACGCTCCATCTCGTCGCCGTCGTACTTCGCGTACGCGAACGGACCGTTCACGAGCTCGAAGAGCACGAGCCCCGTGGCGTAGATGTCGGCGGTCACCCCGACCCTGCCGGTGGCCCACTCGGGCGCGTGGTAGATGATGCTGCCGCCGGCGGCCTTGACCATGCCATCGCCGCCGATCGCGGCGGCCTCGCCGAAGTCCGTGAGCAGGCCCTTCGTCCGCCCGTCCTTGGTGACGACGTTGCTCGGCTTGATGTCGCGCACGATGTACCGCCGGACCTCGTGCACGTAGGTCAGCGCGTTCAGCATGTCGCGAGTGATCTTGACGGCATCCAGCAGCGAGAAGACGTGGCCCGCCGTGAAGGCGGTGAGCAGGCTTCGCTCCGGGTAATAGTCGGAGTAGATGCAGATCGGCTTCGTGCCCGGGAACGCGCGATCGTATGCGGCCTCGTACACGTGGACGATGTTCTCGTGGGTGATGTCCTCGAGGAGCCTCGGCTCGGTGAGCGCGATGGCATCGTCGATGCCGAACAGATCGACGCGCTTCCGGATTTTGTCCTTGCCGAAGATGTCGTGGTGGACGACGTGCACCTCGCCGGTCGCGCCCTCGGTGAGCGACTCGAGCACCTTGTAGGTCGGCTCGGCGATTCGTTCGACTACGCGCGTTGCCATGCCACTGCCACCGCCGCGGCCTCGCATCGCTCCGCCCACTGCGGTCCATGCTCGTCGTCGAAGAAGGCCCGAGCGTGTTTGTTGAAGGGGCCGTCCCGCTTCAAGCCGAGCCGCTTGCGGATCGTCGGAGGCGAGACGATGCCGCAGGAGACGCCGAGCTCGGCGGCGGCAAGGCGGATGATCGTCTCGACCGCGGCGCGCTCTGCCGCGACCTGATAACTCCGCGGCTGGCTGATGCTGCCCACGATGGCGACGGCGTCGGGCTTCAGCCGCTGGAGCTCAACGAGCACACGCTGACGTAGTTCGAGGAGCCGCTCGCCTTCGTCGAGGATGTCGGCGACATCGATCCGCCGCAGCTCGTCATCGACGTACGTCTCGTCGTCCATGAGTGCGAAGAACGCCGCATTGTTCGTGCAGGTCGCGCCCAGGGTACGCACCGTCTCCCCTTCGAGGCCTCCCCATGTGCACCGCGAAGGCACCATTCTACGGACCCGAGTCGACGCCCAGCCTTGTCGTCATGGAGATCACCGCGTGTACGCGGGTGACCGCACCCGACGCGGACGGACCGCCTGACGCCCGCGCGTAGATCAGAGCACGCGCACCCGACCATGCGCGCGACGCCAGTAGACCAGCCGCGCGGAACACCCCTACAGTCCGCCTCATGCCTAGGTCGGCGACGATCAAGGACCTCAAACGACAGATCGAGCACGTCGCTGAGCTGCCGCTCGCCGCCGCCCTCAAGGACGAGGTCATCGGTTGGAGCCAGCAGGGCTGGCCCGGCGTCACCGCAACGACGCGGAGCCTCCTCGCCTACTGGTTCCATCGGGACGAAGAGGTCGGCGACCGGTTCCACGAGTGCCAGCAGCGGGCGATCGAGACGATCGTCTACTGCCACGAGGTCCTGCGCGAGCCCGACCTCACCGCCTTGTACACGAAGCTCGCGCACGAGATCCTGCGCGACCACTCGAACATCCGCGAGGATGTCGCATCGCTCCCCTTCGAGCGCTACTGCCTGAAGATGGCGACGGGCTCAGGCAAGACCTGGGTCCTCATCGCGCTGCTGGTCTGGCAATACTTCAATGCCCTGCGCGGGGAAGAGTCTGGTCGGTTCTCGTACCGGTTCCTCATCGTGGTTCCAGGGCAAGAGGTCCTCGACCGGCTGTCCGATGCGTTCCGCGGAAAGCGGATCCCTGGCACCGACCGACGGGATCCCGCGACCTCTGACCTGCACAAGGATCTCTTCATGCCACCGACCCCTGCGTGGCGCGGACAGTTCCACCTCGAGGCGCTCGGCCCGGACGATGTGCGCCCTAACCGGTCGTCGCCCGACGGGCCTTTCTACGTGCTGACCAACTGGCAGCAGTTCAAGCTGCCGCGCCGGCGGGCGTCGTTCCTTGATCGCGCTCTGGGCGGCGACCTCGAGGATCTCACCAAGGGCGAGCAACTCGCATACCTCTTGACGCAGCACCCTGACCTCGTTGTGATGAACGACGAAGCACACCATGTGCATAGCAAGCTCACGACGACCGGCGACGAGCTCGTCTGGCGGCGGTTCCTCAGCGTGCTCTTCGCCGAGATGCAGCGGATCCACGAGGCCGAAGCGGGGACGTTCCTGCAGCTCGACTTCTCGGCCACGCCGTTCTTCGGTGCTGGCGCGAAGCGCGACTACTTCCCGCACATCGTCTACGACTTCAGCCTGCTCGACGCGATGCGCAAGATGCTCGTCAAGCAGCTCTTCCTTGAGGAACGCGAGGGCATGGCCGCCGAGCGCGCCAAGGAACTGGACTTCCGTGCAGAGCGCGCCGCCGCGCCCAAGGGCAAGCGCGGCGCCGTCACCGGGCTCTCCATGGGCCAGAAGATTCTCATCGACATTGGGCGCGCGAAGCTCGAGCAGCTCGCAGTCGACTTTAAGCAGCGCGGCATCAACCGCAAGCCGGTGATGATGATCCTGACCGAGGAGACCGACGTAGTCGGGCCGGTGCAGGACTACCTCGCATCCAAAGTGGACGCAGGCGGCAACCCGTACGACGCCACGCGGGTGATGGCCGTGCACTCCGAGCTCGCCGGCGCGGAACTCGACAGGGCTCGGCGCCGCCTCGATGCGATCGACAACGATGACGATCCGCTGTGCATCGTGATCTCCGTGCTGATGCTCCGCGAGGGCTTCGACAAGACGAACATCTGCGTGAGCGTGGTCCTGCGTGCCACTGACGCCGACCTGCTGCTAGAGCAGATTGTCGGTCGGGGCGTGCGACTGATGTTCCCGCCGACGAAGTACCCGGAGCTCGTCGAGCCCAAGCACGAGGCGATGGTCACGCTCCAGAAGCATCAGCGGCCCGAGAACTCGCTCGACTTCCTGTTCATCGTCGAGCACCCGAAGTTCCGGGCGTTTTATCAGTCGCTCCGCGACGCCGGCTACACGATCGGCGGTGGGGACACCACCGCGGTCGCGCCCGCGGGCGATCTCGAGACGATCCCCTTCGACGCCGATCGGATCGGTGATCTCGACATCGCTTGGCCGGTGCAAACCTACAGCGAAGGACGGGGGATCGACTTCGACAAGATCGACCCTGCACGCTTGGCGGTCTACCCGGCCATGTCCTTCGACGCGCTGCAGAGGCTTGTGCAGGGGATCTCGATACAGGACGTGCACGCGGAGACTGGCACGAAGGTCAAGACCTGGAAGCTGGACAACCGCTACTTCGACTACGGCTTCTTCCTCCGCCAAGCCGCCGGCGCGATCGCTCGTGCCGGGACGCCGACGCCGCTACTGACCGCGGAGCTCGCGCGGGTCTCCGCCTTGATCGACGAGTACGTAAGTACCTACCTGTTCCGCGAGCCGATCGACTTCACGAAGCGGGAGCACTACACGGTGCTGAACTACACCGAGGTCTTCGAGCACGTCGTCCGAGTCGTGCGCAACGCCCTGGTCGAAGCGATGGACCAGGGTCGCTACGACGTGCGCCGCGGCGAGTGGCGCCGACTCTCGGACGTGCCTTCGATCCTGCTCCGCCGCTCCAAGAGCGTGAAGGCCGAGAAGTGCATCTATCCGCGTCAGGGCTACCAAGCGATGGGCGGAGGGCTCGAGCGCTGGTTCATTGCGAATGTGCTCGAAGTCTCGGCGGAGGTCACCGCATTCGCGAAGCTCGACAAGAAACACAGCCTCGTGATCGCCTGGCGCGACCTCGACGGTGTGCTGCGCAAGTACGAGGTCGATTTCATCGCGCGGACGGACGAGGGCGTATTCATCGTCGAGACCAAGGGCGATCGCGATCTCGAGAGCCCGGGCGTCGCCCTCAAGGCACGCGCCGCCACGGGCTGGACCGCAAACGCGAGTGGTCTTGAACCGCCCGCTGGTTTGAGGCAGACGCAGCACTTCGAGTACTTGCTCGTGTCTGAGAGCACCATCGAGTCGAACCCTGGCATGGGCTTCGACGCTCTGCTCGCGCACGGACGCGCAACTCGCGATCGCGTGATCACCCGCGCCGAAGAGCGACTCTTTAGCCGATGAGCGAGCAGCCCCAGCCCGAAAAGGAGCGTCGCAGCAAGGACACCGCGCAGTTGCGCTGGGAAACAAAGCCGCGGCGTGCTCCGAACCCCCGGGACATCGAATTCCAGACTGCCGAGGTCGTCATCTCGAACCCCACGATTGCGACTGGCCAACTGGGGCTCGCGTCACTCTTCGACAGCGCTGGCGATCCCACAACCCAGAACAGGCTGATCTGGGGTGACTGCCTACTGGCGTGTCAGGCCCTGCTCGCTCAGGGTTACGAGGCCCGGGTCGACCTGATCTATATCGACCCACCCTTCAAGTCCAACGAGGACTACTCGCATGGTGTTCGGATCAACGCTCGCGAAACGGTAACCAAGGTGCCGAGCATGTTGGAGCGGCTCGCGTACCGGGACATGTGGGTGGGCGGCATCGACAGCTACTTGGACATGCTCTACCCGCGCCTCCAGCTCATGCGTCGGCTCCTCGCTCCGCATGGAAGCCTTTATCTCCACATCGGCACCGACGTTTCCGCGTATGTGCGCGTCCTGCTCGACGAGATTTTTGGCCGCGATCGCTTCGAGAGCGAGATCGTCTGGAAGCGCACGAGTGCGCACACCACGGCCAACCGGTACGGCCCCGTGCACGACGTGATCTTCTTCTACTCACGCAGCGACGCAAAGGTCTGGCAGCCGCAGGAGCAGGCCTACTCAGAGGAGTACCTCAAGGCGAAGTACAGCAACGTCGACGCCGACGGCCGACCATTCCGAGTAAGCGACATAACCGGAGCAGGCGTTCGTAGTGGCGAAACTGGTAAGCCGTGGCGCGGCTTCGACCCCAACACCCTCGGTAGGCACTGGACTCGCGGTCCCGAGGAGCTCGAGAAGATGGATGCGGCCGGACTCATCTACTGGCCGAAGAACGGCGGGTGGCCGGGCGTAAAGAGGCACCTCCAAGGTGGTCTGCCTCTCCAAGACATCTGGACGGACATCTCGCCCGTGAACTCGCAAGCGAAGGAGGACACCGGCTTCGACACTCAGAAGCCCGAGGAACTCCTCAAACGGATTATCGAAACGTCGTCGCGACCGGGAGACTTGGTAGCGGACTTCTTCTTGGGCTCGGGTACGACGGCCGTCGTTGCCGAGAAATTGGGCCGTCGCTGGATTGGCGCGGACTTCGGCAAGACTGGGATCCAGGTGAGCCGCAGTCGGCTGGTCGAAGCGCAGGCCAAGCCGTTCGTACTTCAGAACTTGGGCAATTACCAGCGCGAAATGATCTTACCTGACTGGTAGTCGTATTGGTGAGGTCCAGCGCGTCATCCTCAAGCTCTATGGAGCAGAGCCGCGGAGCGACGCCGTCGATCTCGGGATGCGTCGTGCAGACGACGGCACGACTGAACTCGTGTATGTGGGGTACCCCGACCGTCAGGTAACCGCACGAAAAGCCGAGGAGCTTCTGCAGCGCGCGGAGACGCTCGATGGGCCAGGTTACCGAACGGTGGTGATCTTGGGCTGGGACTACGACTTGAACTACAACGCCGACCTCGAGACACGGCTCGCCCAGGCCAAGCCGCCGTATCGCGCGCAGCTGCACAGCCGCGCGATCCCACCGTACATCTACGACTACCTGAAGCAGATGCGGGATGAGAGCGACATCGAGGCGCTCCGGCCGAAGATCCACTTTGCTCAGACGCCCTACGTTCGCGCGCGCGCCGACGCCGACGGGGCCGATCAGGTCAAGGTGAGCATCGACAGGTATGTCGTGTTCGACGTTCCAGTCGCGAATGATGCCGAGCGCGAGCAGGTCCTCGCGGCCGCGAAGGACAACTTCGCGTTCCTGATCGACTACTGGGCGATCGACACCGACTTCGACGGCACGACGTTCCGTAGTCGTTGGCAGGCGTTCCGCGGCAATGGCAAGAAGCCCAAGATCGTTCCGACCAGCGTCACCCTCGCGCGACAGGGCCGCGGCAAGATCGCGGTCCGACTCGTCGACATCTTCGGGAACGACGCTTCAGCACTCGTGACGATGTCGAGCCTGACGACAGTTGGCGCTCGCAAAGGACGCGCAACAGGCTGAGCGCCCGCATCATCGATGGGGGCGGGACCGCCATAATTCGACTCGTTCAACGCGTCTTCGCTCCAGCCACTGTTAGCCGCGATCCGCAGCCAGGAAGGTCCCTGCCTGGTTTGGAAGATCGACCTTCGCGAGCTGCGATCCATCCTCGGCGATCACGTACACCGTCGTGCCGTCGGTCGTGCCATAGAGGGTCTTCCCATCGCCTGACACCCACACCTCATTTAGGGCGATGCCCGGGGCGAGCGTCGCGAGCGGTTTGAGATCAGGGACCCGCAGCACCATCACGCCGGTCGTGCCGACGGAGTAGAGCTTCAGCCCGTCGGGCGAGACGGGGATGGTCGACGCGGTGCCGCCTGCGTACGCGACGGGAAACAGCCACGCGAACGGACCGGGGTCGCCGACCTGCTTCGGCGTCGGAATCGGCCCGAGCCTCGTACGCGTGGCGAGGTCGATGACCTGCATGAGGTCGCCGAACGCGGCGTACTGGTGCAAGTACAGGAGCTGGTCATCCGGAGTGAAGATCGGTGCCAGCCAGAAGGGATTGGCCATCGAGCCCTGAACGACCGCCGCCGCCGTCATCGTCGCAAGGTCGACGAACGAGACGGTCGCGTCGGCGTAGCAGAAGAGGACGAGGGTGTTGGTCCGAGTGACCACCCGAGCAGTGAGTCCTGGTCCGCCACACGCCGGCAGCTTCTTCCCGTTCTGGCCGTCGACCGCGGAAGCGTGCTGTGTGAGCCCGCTCGACGCCACGTCGAAGTCGGTCAGACGAAGCGGCCCCGACCAGTTAAGGATCGTATAGAGGTGGCGTGAGTCGGAGGAGAAGAGCAGCGTCGATCCGCTTCCGGCGCCACTCAACGAGGCACCGGAGATCGCCGTGATCGAACTACTGCCCGTCTGCAGATCGAGGAGCTCGACGAACGCGGACGACGACAGGATCGCCATCCAGCGCCCGTCGGGACTGAACGCGGCGGCCGTTGCGCTCCCAGCGGGAAGTTTCCCGTTGCCCAAGTTCCCGTATGAGCGCTCAACCTTGCCGTCGAGCGCGGAATACGCAGTGATTTCGTCGCCGACCAGGACGACGTGCGCCCCGTCTGCCGATCGGAAGTAGCCGCCGGCGCTCATCGGGAGCGTACCGATGACCTTTCCAGTCGGGTCGACGCCCACATATGAGCCGCGTCCATTGCTGCCCGACGCAGAAGTACCGATCCACGCGACCTGCGCGGCCGCGCTCGTTCGCGTGATGGGCTGTGCGATCGGCTGCGGCAGCGTGATGTGCTGCGATGTGCCAGCACTTGCCGTGGCCGTCGCTCCGGCGGTACCTGCAGAGGACTCGGCCTGACGCTGACGGAACTCGGAGAGCTGCTGGCCCGTGACCAGCGCGATCGCCGCCACGACTACGGTGACGAGCGTGAATGCGATGGCGCTGCGGAGCGGTGCGCGTCGGCGCCGCCCGAGGAGGTCGTCGAACGTAGGAGGAGCGACTCTGGGGTCCGTCGAGTGGAAGATGCGTCCGATCCGCTCGTCGTCGATGCGCTCGTCGTTCACCGCTGCCCTCCATGCTCGTCGTACGCTGCGAGGAATGCGCCTTTGCCGCGCGCGATGCGTGACTTGATCGTCTCTTCGCTTCGACCGGTGATCTCTGCGATCTCCGTGCGCGTGAAGCCGTGTGCGTAGTGCAGGACGAGTGCAACTGCCTGATCAGGCGAGACCGCTGCGAGCGCGGCACGCACGGCGATTCGCTCGATGTCCGGCTCACCGCGCTCGGATTGCTCGCGACCGCTGAACGGCAGGAACGCGACGAGCCGCGCGCGCTGCAGACGGCGAGTCGCGAGTCGCGTCGCAATCCGATACAGCCAGGGGTGGACCTTGTTGGGATCGCGGAGCTGCCCCTCATCGCGCATCGCCGCCAAGAACGTGTCCTGCATCAAGTCTGTCGCGACCTCCCGGTCACGTGTCAGGTGCCACAGGTATCGGAGGAGCTCGGCGGCGAGCGCGTCATAGACATCGCGCCACGACAGGCGGCGCGTCGTGCTCAGACCGCTCGCGGTCTCGTCCATCACCTTCTAAGCATGTATGGGACGCGACACGGCTGGAATGGGTGCATGCAACGAGCCACCGCATCGTGTCGCTCGCCACGCCGCGCGGCTGTCTGCGAATGCGTGCGCGAGAAGTGCGCGTGGGCGGAGCCGCAGTCGGTTGGCACCGCGCGATCCACCGATCCGGGCCGTTGTCGCAGCAATCCCCGACTCGCCAGCGGATGGCCGCCGCGAACGGCGCGTCACGTAGCGCGAGTTCAGTCATTGAGGTCACGATCGCGGTGTCCGACACCGGAGCGCGTTAGGCGAGTCGAATTATGGCGGTCGGGGGCGGCATAGCCATAATTGAGTTGCGGTAACGCTCCCGTAGCGCAAATCACCATGCGTTCGATGCACGATTGCGCGCAGGTGACAGCGAGCGTGGAAACGCTGTCGACCTGGCGTGGCCTGCCTGCCGCTCCGATCTATACGGGACGTGCGGCGAGCCAACGGTGCTGCGCATCGATCCAGTGGCCGAGCTGCAGTCCGGCTGCGGCGAGATCGGCAAGCGTCTCGTCGTCGCTCAAGACGTACCGACCCTCGATTCGTATCCGCCAGTTCCCGCGGTCGCCGGCGTCGTACTCGATCGATTGATAGAGCAGCGGGCCATCGCGCCGAATGTCGGACACGCGGATGGTGATCCCCGCGGACTGCCGCTCGGTTGGCCGATCATCGAATCCGATCTCGGGGTCGTAGCGCTCGATGAGCACGACCCCATCCGACGCGACGTGTCGTCGACACGAGGCGAGAAGCGCGAGCCGGCCGGACTGATCAGGTCTGTTGATGAGCGTGCTCATGAGGAGTACGGCGCCGAATGTGCGTCCGAGATCGAGGTCCTCGATTCGCGACAGAACGGTTTGGGCGCCTTTGATCTCGTGGAGCATGCGTTCGTCGAAGTCGACCGCTGTAACACGATGGCCGAGTCGGATGAGCGCGTGGGTGATCCGGCCCGTTCCGCACCCGAGGTCAAGGATCGTCGCACCTTCCGCGGCCTCGCGGTGGATGAGTTCGGGTTCGCCGGCGGCCTCGAGGAGTCGATAGAGGTCAAGCGGCGCTCCTGGATCGCGCATCGACGGATTGTGCGTCGCCGGCCCGCCGCTCCGGTAGCCATTAGCACAACTCAGTTATGGGCACGGGGGGCGGCCGGGCGATGAGGCATCGAGAGTGATCAGCTCCCCGCTCAAACGCCACCCCGGCACCGGCTGACGCCGGAGGACGAGCGAGGCCGCGCGGGCCGGACTTGTTGCATGCGGGGAGTATTGCCCAGCTGGGCTCCCGCATCGGGCGGAGCGCCACCCGGTGAGGGCTGAGGCCGCGACGCTGCGCCCTCAGGCGCTGGCGGCGCGAAACCGCACTGAGCCCTCGTCCCATTCGTGGCGTGGGCTGGTGGGCGGTAACGAAAGTCTGTTCCCCTCACGGTTGCTGAGGCGCTCGTGGCCGCGCTCGCGAAGGCTGATGTGCGTCCAAACCTCCGTTACCGGCCCGTACCAACCGAAGTTACCGGCCTACGCTTGCCGGTGGAACCGGCGTTCGCTCTACTGGCCATCGCATGACGCGGTGTCCGGTGTGCGAGGCGCCCCTCGAGATGAAGCGCAAGCTCATCTGCCGGAACTGCGGCTTCGTCGACTCCTGACACGACCGCATGCTCCCCGTGTGGGAGCGACCACCCGTCACTGACGCGGACCGATCCACGAGCTCGTGATGCGCATCCGCGTCGTACAGCAGGACATCGCGACGCTCGACGTCGACGCCGTCGTCAACGCGGCGAACGATCACCTCTGGATGGGCGCCGGTGTCGCGGGCGCGCTCAAGCGCGCGGGAGGAGCGGAGATCGAGCGCGAGGCGATGTCCAAGGGCCCCATCCCCGTCGGGGACGCCGTGGTCACGGGTGCGGGCCGCCTCGTGGCGCGGCACGTGATCCACGCGGCGGTCATGGGACAGGATCTGCGGACGAGCGCCGAGGCGATCGCGCGCGCGACGGAGAGCGCGCTCGCGCGGGCCGAGGAGATCGGCGCGCGGACAGTCGCACTGCCCGCGTTCGGCACCGGCGTCGGCGGCTTCCCGCTCGTGGAGTGCGCGCGGATCATGGTCGACCGAGTGCGGGCGCACGCGGGCAGCATCGAGGAGGTGATCTTCGCGGTGCGCGGCGACGATGCCGCGCACGCCTTCGAGGCGACCCTTCGGACCTAGTCGAATCCCACGACGACGAGCTGGTGGTGATCGCCCGTGCGCTCGTCGACGCGCACGAGCTCGACGCCCATGACCGAGTCGAGGTAGTCGCTCAGCGCCTCCGCCGGCGCGTCGGCGCTCTCCGCGATCGCGAGCGCCGTCAGCGCCCTGGCGCCGGTGAGGCCGTGCGCGAAGAACGCGCCGACGACGGGGATCGGTATCGGGATGCGCACGTTCACGCGCTCGGTCTTGCGGTGTCTCGCCTCGCGGACGAACACGCGGAACCAGATGAACGCGAAGCGGCGGAGCAGGCGGGACGGCGATGGCACCGCGATGGCGCGGATGTGGTCGAGGTCGGTACGGAGGGCCGCGACGGACCCGTCACCGCGCACGACCTCGCTGACACGGTCCGCGACGGGAGCGGGCAGGTGCTCGGTGGACACGACCGGAGCATACGGTCGGAAGCATCGCCGGATACGTTCGGCGGCACCGCACCAGCTAGACACCGCCGTGCTCCGAAGACCGCCCGCGTCGAGGACGGCGGGCCAGCCCCCGCGCGGCCAGTGCCACTCAGTGCGCGGAGCCGCCCCCACGCAGCGCGACGACCACGGCGGCGAGCACGATGGCCGCGCCCAGGTACGTCTCCGGCGAGCGCGTCTCCTGGAGCGCGATGGCGCCGAGCACGACCGCGATCACCGGCACGACCACGCCCACGTAGCTCGCGCTCGTCACGGACCAGTGCCCGACGAGCCACGTCCAGATCACGTACGCGCCGAGCGATCCCGCGAGCGTCAGGTAGATGACCGGCCACCAGGCGCTGAACGTCGACGGAAGGGCGCGGTCCTCGCCGAGGGCGATGCTCGCGACGAGACAGAGGACCGCTCCCGCGGCCGCGCCGACGGCGTTCGTGGCGAATACCGAGGGCTGCGCCGGCGCGCGCTTCAGCAGCACGCTGGACAGCGACGCGGCCGTCGCGGCGAGGAAGACCGCGATGAGTCCCTCTAACGGGACGTCGAGCCGCATCTCGCCGGCGAAGATCGTTGCCACGCCGGCGATCGCGACGATCGCCGCGATGACCTTGCGCGCGACGAGCCGCTCGACGCCGAGGCCCGCCGCCACGAACGACGTCGAAAGCGGCACCGTCGCGTAGAGCACCGCCGCGATGCCGCTCGGCACGACGCGCTCCCCCCAGTAGAGGAGCGCGAGATTCACGCCGAAGTTGAAGACGCCGAACAGGAGCGCGCCCCGGAGCGCGCCGCCGCGCGGCCACCGGTCGCGCCGGACGAGCACGATCGCCGCCAGCAGCGGCGCGGCGAGCGTGAGGCGCAGCGTCGCGGCCCACTCCGGCGGGAGCGACTGGTTCCCGATCCGGATGGCGAGGAACGTGCTGCCCCAGATGAGGCAGCACGCGACGAACGCGGCGTAGTGCATACGTCGCGCACGATACGGAACGGAGTCTTGCGCGCGCTACGTCGTTCCCACTACTCTTTCGGTTACCGAACTATTCACTCACCGAAGGGAATGTGACACGTGTCTCCGACCCGTACACCGACCGACGAAGAGCTCGCGCTCGCGGAGGGACTCTTCGGCGCGCTGCAGCTCTTCAAGGCGGTCGCGACGCAGGCGGCGCAGTCCTGCGACGTCGGCTCCCTCGAGCGCGCCGGCATGCTGTTCCGCCTCAAGGGCGGACCGTGCCGAGCGGGGAGGCTCGCGCAGCACGCGAAGCTCTCTCCGTCCGCCATCACGGAGATCGTCGAGGGCCTCGAGCGCGAGGGCCTCGTGCGGCGCGAGGCGGATGCCGAGGATCGGCGGGCGGTGCGGGTCGCGCTGACCCCCGACGGCCGCCGGCATCTTCAGCGCTTCGAGCACGCCGCGGCGATCGCGCTCGGAGAACGGCTCGCCACGCTGACATCGGCGCAGCGTCAGCGGATCCGTGCCGCGCTCAGCGACCTGCGTGCGGTCATCGGGACGAATGACTTCACGAGCTCTTCACACGCCGAACCCACCCTTCGCCAGAGCACCAGAGGTCACAAGGAGACCGTGCATGTCCGGTGAGATGACGCGGAACGCGAAGATCCTCGCGACGGTCGGGGTGGGCCTCGGGCTCTTCCTCGCCGCGCTCGACCAGACCATCGTCGGCACCGCGCTGCCGCGCATCGTGTCCGAGCTGAACGGACTCGAGTACTACGCCTGGGTCGTGACCGCGTACATGGTCACGTCCACGACGCTCACGCCGATCGCCGGAAAGCTCGGCGACCTGTTCGGGCGCAAGCCGTTCCTGCTCGCGGGGATGATCGGGTTCGTCCTGGCGTCGGCCCTGTGCGGCCAGGCGCAGAACATGGCCGAGCTCGTCGCGTTCCGCGGTATCCAGGGCATCTTTGGCGGCGTGCTGTTCGCGAGCGTCTTCGCGACCCTCGCGGACCTCTTCCCGCCGCACGTCCGCGCGCGCATGCAGGGCATCTTCGGTGGGATCTTCGGGCTCGCGTCGGTCGTCGGTCCGGTGATCGGCGGGTACCTCACCGACAACGTGGGCTGGCGGTGGGTCTTCTACGTGAACGTCCCCGTCGGCGTGCTCGCGGTGGTCGCGGTGGTGCTCTTCATCCCCCGCACGAAGCACGAATCCTCGTGGCGCGACATCGACTTCGCCGGCGCGGTGCTTCTGGCCGTCGCCCTCGTGCCGATGCTCGTCGCGTTCTCGATCACGCGCGACCACGACATCCTCTCTCCTGAGGTCGTCGGTCTCCTCGCCTTCTCGGCGGCCGCGTGGATCGTGTTCTTCTTCGTCGAGCGGCGCGAGGCGCACCCCATGGTGCCGTTCGTCCTCTTCAAGAACCGCACGTTCTCCGTGTCGGTCGTCGTCGGCTTCCTCGTGGCCTTCGGCATGTTCGGCGCGATCCTCTACGTGAGCCTCATCTACCAGGGAGTGCTCGGCATCGCCGCGACGAACTCGGGCCTGCTCATCACGCCGCTCATGGTCGGCATGATCGTCTCGAGCATCGTCACCGGTCAGCTCATGGTGCGGATCGAGCGATACCGCTACCTCGGAACGGTCGGCATCACGATCATGACGACCGGCATCTACTTGCTCTCGCTGGTCGGGGTCGGCACACCCGAGACCGACGTCGTGCGCGACCTCGTCCTCGTCGGCATCGGAATGGGCGTCGCGATGCCGCTGTACGTCAACGCGGTGCAGAGCGCGCTGCCGCGGCAGTACCTCGGCGTGGCCTCGAGCCAGATCCAGTTCTGGCGCAACATCGGCAGCACCGTAGGCGTCGCGATCCTGGGCGCGGTGCTGTCACACGAGCTGCCGCTCAAGATCCAGGAGAAGGTCTCGGCGCTCGGCCTGCCGCCGCAGTTCGCGAACGCGATCCCGCAGGGATCGAGCGCGCAGGCCATCTTCGACCCGAACCAGATCGCGGCGACGCGCGCCGCGCTGCCGCCGCAGGCCCAGGCGCTGTTCGACCAGGTCCTGACGGCGATCCGTTCGGCTCTCGCCGCGACGACCCACGACGTGTTCTTCTACGGCACGCTGGTGGTCGGGCTCGCGGTCGTCGCATCGGTCTTCCTCAAGGAGGCGCCGCTCCGCGCGCGCACGCCGCGCGAGATCGAGCAGGTGCGCGAGGCCGAGATGCGCGAAGAGGTCCCGTCGTTCGGGAAGTAGCTCAGGTGCGAGGGACGCGGCGGCGGACCGCCGCGTCCATCTCGCGCTCGGCCTCTCGTTCCTTGATGACCTGCCGCTTCTCGTAGCGGCGCTTGCCGCGCGCGAGGCCGAGCTCGACCTTGGCGCGGCCCTGCTTGGTGTAGAGGCGCAGCGGCACGATGGTGTAGCCCTTGGCCGCGGCTCCGCGTTCGAGGAAGGCGATCTCACGTTTGTGGAGCAGGAGCTTGCGGGGGCGCAGCGGCTCGTGGTTGTCGTAGCCCGTGTGCACCCACGGGGAGATGTGCACGCCGCGAAGCCAGGCTTGGCCGTTCTCGATCTTCACGAAGCCGTCGCTCATGTTCACGTGGCCCGCGCGCAGCGACTTGATCTCCGTTCCCGTGAGGGCGATCCCCGCCTCGAGCTTCTCCTCGATCGTGTAGTCGTAGAAGGCGCGCCGGTTCTCGGAGAGCTGCACATCGCGGCTCTTCCTCTCCGGCTCGGCGGGCCTGCTCCTCGCGCGTTCGCGCACGGAAAGAGCGTATTCCGGCGCGGAGCGGCGGCCGGGAGGCCGTGGCTGATCTTGCGCGTTTCGGCGGCCAGAGGGATGCGCTCGAGCGAGCGTCTGCGCCCCGCGGGCCCGGCCGCCACGCGCGCGATGCGCCTCAGGGCCCGCGTACCCAGCGGCGAGCGAGAGCACGTCCCTCTGGCGAGCCTCACGCTGGAGAGTCTCACGCTGGCGATAAGGAAAGAAGAGCGGCGGCCGTGCGGCCGCCGCTCCAAGCGCCGGGGTCACCAAAGACCCGCGACTAGCTCGCGATCACCTCAGATGGATGCATTCCGAAAGGCTGAAGTGAGGGCCGTTGGGTCTTTGGTTTCCCACTGGCATCGCCCACTCCACATCACCTCCTTTCCTTCGCGCTCCACTCTACGGCATGCCGCGCCGCGCGCGACCTCCGGCCCGGCGAACGCGCCCGTGGACACAGCACGGCCCCGCGGCCGAGCCCGGGGCCGTCATCGCGTTCGGCGGCCGGTGCGCCCTTAGGGCAGGTATGGGATCGGGTTCACGGCGCGGCCGTTGACGATCGTCATGAAGTGATCGTGCGGACCGGTCGTCCAGCCGGTCATGCCGACGTAGCCGATGATCTGGCCCGCGGTCACGAACTGTCCGACGCGGACGACCGGCGGCTTCACGGTGTCGTCCATGTGGCCGGAGAGCGTCGAGAAGTTGTACCCGTGCGCGATGATGACGACGGTCGCGGTGTCGCCGTACGCGAGGTAGGGCTTGCCGACCGTGACGACCTGGCCCGCGGCGGGAGCGCGGATCGGCGTGTACATCGGCGCGGCGATGTCGATGCCGTTGTGGAAGCCGCCCCAGCGCGCGCCGAATCCCGACGTGATCGGGCCGTTCACCGGCCACATGGCGAGCTTGGAGCCGTTGAACGCGCCGAGGCCCGACTTCGCGGCCTGCTCGGCGGCGAGCTGCGCGAGCAGCGCCTCGGTCTGCTCGAGCTTCTTGTTCAGCGCGCCGGCCTCGTTGTTCGCGGCGGCCTGGTTCTGCAGCTGCTGGTTGCGGTTGTTCGCGGCCTCGCCGCGCACCACGGCCTGCTGGTCGATGGAGACCTGGACCTGCGCGATGAGCGCTTCGTAGTCGGCCTTCTGCTTCACGAGCGCCTTGCGCTGGCTCTCGATCTGGCCCTGGAGGCCGACGATCTCCTTTTGCTTCGCCGCGGCGTCGTCGAGCTTCCGCTGCGTCTCGGCACGCAGTGACGTGATGTCGTTGGCGAGCTGCGTGTCCTGGCGGTTGATGAAGATCATCGCCTGCACGCGGTTCGCGAAGTCGGTGAGCGACTTCGACGACAGCAGCATCTCGAGCGGCGAGATGAGCGCCTGACGGTAGGTGGTGCGCAGGTGCTTCGCGTAGAGGTCTTCGCGGACGATGAGCTCCTGCTGCTGCTCCGCGGCCTGCGCCGCGAGCGAGTCCGCGAGAGCCTTCGTCTCCTCGAGCTGGAAGGACACGAGCGCGAGCTGCTCCTCGCGGATCTGGATGTCGAGCGCGAGGGCGTCGGCCTGGGACTGCGCGGCGGCCTGCTGCGCGGAGAGGTCGGCGATGCGCGCGTTGGCCGCGTCGACCGCCGCCTGGAACTGATCGGCCGCGCCCTTGTACCGTTCGGCGTTCGCGCGGGCCTGGGCGACGGCGCGCTCGAGATCCGCCTTCTGCCTCAGGGCCTGCTGGAGCGGGTCGTCGGCGGCGGCGGGCGCCTGCTGGCCGACGATGAAGGCGACGGCGACCAGCGCGACGAACGTCGCGCGGAGGCCGCGCTTCCTCCAACCCCCACCTCCCCGGACGCTCCGGGGAGTTCCCATCGGCCGCGAATCGTACACCGTCGGGCCGCCCTCGGTCCTCATTTCGCCAGGTGGGCGCGGACCGAAAGGGTCGCCCCACCGGCGCCCACGAGCAGCGCGACGCCGAAGACTGTCCCGATGAGCTCGGCCGCGAACTGCGGGCCGAAGCTGACCGGAAGGACGTCGAGGAAATCGACCATGACGCTCGTCACCGGGCCCGCCGCCGCGAAGAGCACGGCCAGCGAGATCACGGCGCCGAGGGTGCCGACGATCATCCCCTCGAGGATGAAGGGCCAGCGGACGAACCAATCCGACGCGCCGACGAGCTTCATGATCTCGATCTCGTCGCGGCGCGCGTGCACCGCGATGCGGATGGTGTTCACGATCACGAAGAGCGCGACGAAGAGCATCATCACGAGGATCGCGATGCCGCCGACCGAGAGCACGCGCGTGATCGTGAGCAGCTGGTCGACGACCTGCGGGTTGTCGATGACGTCGTAGACGACGCCCTTTCCGATCTCGGCGCGGAGCTGTTCCGCGAGCGTCTTCGCCTGACGCGCCTCGGCCATCTTGATCTCGAGCGATGCCGGCAGCGGATTCGTCGAGATGTCGGCGAGCGTGAAGTCCGGTCGCTTGGCGGCGACGTCCTGGAGCCGCTGGAGCGCCTGCTCCTTGGTGACGTAGTCGACGCGCGCGACCGCCGGGTCCGCTTCGATCCGCGACTTGAGCGCGAGGATGTCGGAGACCTTGGCGCCGTCGTCGATGAAGAGGGCGAGCTCGACCTTGCCCTCGAGGACCGCCACCGCGGCCTGCAGGCCGCGATCGGCGGTCATGAAGAACGCGAAGAGCGTGAGCATGAGCGTCACGGTGAAGGTCGACGCGATGCTCATCGCCGGGTTGCGCATGAAGCCGTGCACCGCGGACATGAGGACGTAGAGCAGCCGTCTCACGCGGCGTAGAGCCCTTCCCGCTCGTCGCGCACGACGCGGCCGTGGTCGAGGTGCACGACGCGGCGGCGCAGCGCGTTCACGATCTCGGCGTTGTGGGTGGCCATCACCATCGTCGTCCCGAGCTCGTTCACGCGCGTCAGGAGCTTGATGATCTCCCAGCTCGTCACCGGGTCGAGGTTGCCGGTGGGCTCGTCGGCGATGAGGATGCGCGGACGGTTCACGAGCGCGCGCGCGATCGCGGTCCGCTGCTGCTCGCCGCCGGAGAGCTGGTCGGGGAAATGATCGCGGCGCTGCGAGAGACCGACGAGCGAGAGCACGCGGTCGGTCTCCTCTCGGACCACGCGCCCTTCGTGTCCGGTGACGATGAGCGCGAAGGCGACGTTCTCAGCGACCGTCTTCGTCGGGAGCAGCTTGAAGTCCTGGAAGACGACGCCGATCTTGCGGCGCAGCTTCGAGACGTTCCCGCGCGACAGGCGGCTGACATCTCCGCCGTCCACCATGACCCGCCCGGTCGACGCGAGCTCCTCGCGGATGAGGAGCCGGATGAGCGTGGACTTGCCGGCGCCGGACGAGCCGACCAGGAACACGAAGTCGCCCGGCTCGATGTGCAGGTCCACGTCGCGGAGCGCGTACGTCCCGTTCGGGTAGCGCTTGCTGACGTCGTCGAGCGTGATCAAAACAGCAACCCTTCCCTCGTTTCGTGTCGATCCCGCTGCTCGCACGAGTACCGGACGGGCGAACCCGCGCGAATCCGCACTTCTGCGGACCATACGCGCCCGCCCGCGTCGAACACAACGCCGGGATGTGACGACGTGGTACGAGGGGCCGCTCGCCCGCCACAAAAACGTACGCTCGGCGAACGCCTGGCCGGGTGCCGGCCCGCCTTGGTGGCAGGCCTGGCTCAGCCGGTCAACGGACGGGAAGCTGGGTCTGTGTCGGCCGCGTCGGGGTGAACGTCGCGATCGACGCGATCTTCGCGTCGCCCGTCGTCATGACCTTCACGCCCATCGTCGGGCGGCCGAGGACGCGGATCTGATCGAGTGGCGTGCGGATGACGACGCCGGTCGTGGTGATGAGGAGGATCTCCTGCGTGCCCTCGTCGACGATCTGCACGGCGGCGACGTCCCCGGTCTTCGCGCCGAGCGACGCGAGGATGACGCCCTGACCGCCCCGTCCGTGCGTCGGGAACTCCTCGACGGCCGTGCGCTTGCCGTAGCCGTTCGCGGTGACCGAAAGCACCTCGGTCCGCGGCCGCACGATGCCCATGCCGACGACCTCGTCACCCTTCGCGAGGCGGATGCCGGTGACGCCCTGCGTCTGCCGGCCCATCGGCCGCGCATCGCTCGCCTTGAAGGTGATGCCCTTTCCCTTCTTCGTCGCGAGCAGGATGCGGTCGTCCTTGCCGCACGGCGCGACCCACGCGAGCACGTCGCCCTTGCGGAGCGCGATCGCGATGAGGCCGGCACGGCGCACGCTCGCGTACTCCTTGAGCGAGGTCTTCTTGATGAAGCCCTTGCGCGTCGCCATCACCAGGAACTCGGCGCTCGAGGTGTCCCGCAGCGCGACGAGGGCGGACACGCGCTCGCCCGGCTGCATTGCCTCGAGGATGTTCTGGATCGGCGTTCCCTTCGCGGTCCGGCTCGCGTCGGGCAGCTCGTAGGCCTTCAGCGCGAACACGCGCCCACGATCGGTGAACACGTACAGGCGGTCGTGGTTGCGCGCGACGACGAGGTGCTCGACGTCGTCCTCATCGCGCGTCTGCATGCCGATCACGCCGCGGCCGCCGCGGTGCTGCTGGCGGTACGTCGAGAGCGGCATGCGCTTGGCGTAGTTGCGGCTCGAGAGCGTGATCACCACGTCCTCGTCCGCGACGAGCTGCTCGTCGGTGAACTGCCCCGGCAGGTCGTTCACGATCTCGGTGCGGCGCTCGTCGCCGTACTTCTCGGCGAGCATGTCGAGGTCCGCCTTGATGATGCCGAGGACCTTCCGCGGGCTCGCGAGGACCGACTCCAGCTCGGCGATGAGCTTGATGGTCGCCTCGTACTCCTCGTCGAGCTTCTCGCGCTCGAGGGCGGAGAGGCGGCGCAGCTGCATGTCGAGGATGGCCTTCGCCTGGATCTCCGAGAGCCCGAACTGCTCGGTCATCTTGCCGACGAGCAGGGCCTCCTGGCCGCGGTGCGCGCGGATGAGCTTGATGATCGCGTCGAGGTTCGCATGCGCGATCTTGAGGCCCTCGAGGACGTGCGCGCGCTCCTTGGCCTTCTTGAGATCGAACTCGGTGCGACGGCGGATGACGCTGCGCCGGTAGTCGATGTGGTGCTGCAGGACCTCCTTCATGGAGAGGACCCGCGGCTGCTCGTCGACGAGCGCGAGCATGTTGAGGTTGAACGTCGACTGCATGGCGGTGTGCTTGAAGAGGTTGTTCAGCACGCGATTCGCCGAGTCGTCGCGCTTCACCTCGATGACGATGCGCATGCCCTCGCGGTCGCTCTCGTCGCGTATGTCGCTGATGCCCGCGAGGCGCTTGTTCTGCACGAGATCGGCGATCTTCTCGATGAGCGACGCCTTGTTCACGGCGTACGGGAGCTCGGTGACGATGATGGCCTCGCGATTCCCGCGCAGCTCCTCGGTGTGCGCCTTCGCGCGCATGACGATGCGGCCGCGGCCCGTCGCGTACGCGCGGCGGATGCCGTCGACGCGCTCGGCCTTGCCGGTCTCGACGTTCCGCTCCTCTTCGAAGCGGTAGATCGTCGCGCCACCCGGGAAATCGGGGCCCTGGATGGTCTCGCAGAGGTCGTCGTTGGTGAGCTCGGGATCGTCGATGAGCCGCTTCGTGGCCTCGGCGATCTCGCGCAGGTTGTGCGGCGGGATGTTCGTGGCCATGCCGACCGCGATGCCGGCGGACCCGTTCACGATGAGGTTCGGGACCTTCGCCGGCAGCACCACGGGCTGCAGGTGGCGGTTGTCGTAGTTCGGGACCCAGTCGACGGTCTCCTTGTCGATGTCCGCGAGCATCTCGCTCGAGATCGCCGACGGCCGCGCCTCGGTGTACCGCATGGCCGCGGGCGGGTCGTCGTCGATCGAGTTGTGCACGAAGATGCCGGCCGCGAGCGCGAAGTTCTGCGTCACGTCGACGGTGAGGTCGTAGACGTCGGCGTTGCCCGCCGGCTCGACCTTGGCGACCTTCTGTCCGAGGCTCGCCGGGATCGGGAACGCGCCCGTTCGGTGGAGCCGCTCCGGGATCGCGGTCCGCGCGAACGGCATGAGCTGGTCCTTGGGCTTCAGCTGCTGCGCCTCACGGTAGGTGCCGTCGCGCATGAGGAAGCGGTGGTCGGGCGTCGCCACGATCTCCGCGCCGGACTCGAGCGTCACCTTGAGCACGGTGTCGTTGCGGCGGACCATCCGCGGCGCGCGCATCGGCTTGATGCGCACGTTGCGGTGCGCGTCGAGCGTGAAGACCTCCGCGCGCACACCGCGATGCGCCAGGTCGACGAGCTCGGCGAGCGTCTTCGGCTCGCCCTGGTACATCTCCACCTTCGTGTCGCCGGCAAGGCAGCCGAAGTTCCCCTGTCCCTGAACGAGCGGGTACCGCGCCGCGAAGTCCTGCGCGAGCCGCACGAGCGCGTCATAGATCGGGACGTCGCCGTGCGGGTGGTACTTCCCCATCACGTCGCCGACGATGCCGGCGGACTTCCGGAACGGACGATCGTTCCGGAGGCCCATCTCGTGCATCGTGTAGAGGATCCGGCGCTGCACTGGCTTGAGGCCGTCGCGCACGTCGGGCAGGGCGCGCGAGACGATGACGCTCATGGCGTAGTCGAGGTACGCCTGGCGCATCTCCTGCTCGAGCTCGATCGGGACCTCGCGCTCGTTGTTCGGTTGGTCGATCACGTTCTACCGTGCTCCATCTCTTCCTCGCGCGCGCCTCTTCCGTTCTCTTCCGCCTCGACCGCCGCCCTCACCTTCGCGAAGGCCTCGCCGATGCGCGCGTAGCGCTTCTCGAGCTCGCGCCGGCGCTCTTCGGGCATGACGAGGAAGAGCGCGTCGGCCTCCGCCAGCACGGTGCCGTCCGCCGAGACGACCTCGCCGTGCGTCTCGACCGCGCGCCGGCCGTCCTTGGTCACGACCCCCGTCACCGTGAGCGGCTCGCCCACGGGGACCGGATGGCGGAACGTGACCGTGAGCCGGCCGGTGACGCCCCAGATCCCCTGATGGAAGATCGCCCAGCCCATCGTCTCGTCGAGCAGGGCCGTGACGATCCCGCCGTGGACCGTGCCGTCGTACCCGCTGTGCTCGCGCGTCGCGGTGAAGCGCGTCTCGGCGCGATCGCGCGCGACCGCGAAGTCGAGGTGCAGGCCGTACGGGTTCGCGCGGCCGCACGCGAAGCACCAGTGGTCGAAGTCGATGCCCAGCTCGCTGAGTCGCGCCATCAGATGTCGAGCTCCGCGTGCTTCGCGTTCGCCATGATCCATTTCTTGCGGCCCTCGACCTCGTTGCCCATGAGCTCGTCGAAGACGACGTCGGCCTCCTCGGCATCGAGGAGGGTGACCTTCTTCAGGGTGCGCGTGGCGGGATTGAGCGTCGTCTCCCAGAGCTGCTCCGCGTTCATCTCGCCAAGACCCTTGTACCGCGCGATCGCGGGCTCGCGCCCGCCCTTGCCGTCGTCGCTGCCCTCGTCGGTCGAGGCGTTCGCGTTCGCCTCGGCCTCAGCGGCGTCCTCGGCGGCGACGGTCGCGGCGGCGCGACGACGGCCCTTCGCGGTCTTCTCCTCGCCCTCGGCGGCCTTGGTCTTGCGATCCTCGCGCTTCTTCTTCGCGGTCGCCTTCAGCTCCTTGATGGCGCGATCGCGCTCGGCGTCGGAGTAGGCCCAGCGGACCTCCTTCCCGAGCTGAAGCCGGTAGAGCGGCGGCTGTCCGATGTACACGCGGCCTTCCTCGATGAGCGGCTTGAAGTGGCGGTACAGGAGCGTGAGCAGCAGCGTGCGGATGTGCGAGCCGTCAACGTCGGCGTCGGCGAGCAGGACCGTCTTGCCGTAGCGCAGCTTCTTCATGTCGAAGTAGTCGCCGATGCCCGTGCCGAGCGCGGTGATGAGCGACTTGATCTCCTCGTTCCCGAGCATCTTGTCGGCGCGCGCCTTCTCGACGTTCAGGATCTTGCCGCGCAGCGGGAGGATCGCCTGGAAGCGCCGATCGCGGCCGGACTTCGCGGAGCCGCCCGCGGACTGGCCCTCGACGATGATCAGCTCGCAGCGCTCGGGGTCGCGCTCGGAGCAGTCCGCGAGCTTACCCGGCAGCGAGAAGCCGTCGAGGGCGCCCTTGCGCAGCACGAGGTCGCGCGCCTTGCGCGCCGCCTCGCGAGCGCGGAACGCGGTGAGGCACTTGTCGACGATGCGTCGCGCGTCCGGCGGGTTCTCCTCGAGGTACTGGCCGAGCGCGTCGTTCACCGCGGCCGCGACCTGGCCGGCGACCTCGGCGTTGCCCAGACGCGTCTTCGTCTGACCTTCGAACTGCGGCTCGCGGATCTTCACGCTGATGACGGCGGTGAGGCCCTCGCGCACGTCGTCGGAGGTCAGGTTCGGATCGGAGTCCTTCAGCTGGCCGTTCTTGCGCGCGTACGCGTTGATCGTGCGCGTGAGAGCGGTGCGGAATCCGGTGAGGTGGGCGCCGCCGTCGATGGTGTTGATGTTGTTCGCGAACGTGTAGACCTTCTCGGCGAAGCCGTCGTTGTACTGGAGCGACACCTCGACGACCGTGCCGTTGTCGTGCGGGCGCTCCACGTAGACCGGCTTGTGCAGGACCTCGTGCGACCGATTCAGGTGGCGGACGAACGAGACGATGCCGCCGTCGAAGTAGTAGCTCGCCTCGCTGCCGTTGCGCTCGTCGTGGAGCGACAGGAAGAGGCCCTTGTTCAGGTACGCCGTCTCGCGGAGCCACTGCTCGACGATCGAGGCGTCCCATTCGATGACCGGGAACATCTGCGGATCCGGCCAGAAGCGGGTCACCGTGCCGGTCGGCCTGGCGCGCTCCTTCCATGGGAGCACCGGCGGGAGCGGCAGCGTCGGCTTCGCGATCGTCCTCACCGGGCCCTGGGGCTTCCCGCGCGAGTACGACTGCGTCCACACCTTGTTGTCGCGATGGACCTCGACGACGAGCTCGGTCGAGAGCGCGTTCACGACGGACACGCCGACGCCGTGCAGGCCACCGGAGACCTTGTAGCCCGCGCCGCCGAACTTTCCGCCGGCGTGGAGGATCGTGTGCACGACCTCGAGCGCGGACTTGCCGGTCTGCTGCTGCTTGTCGGTCGGGATGCCGCGGCCGTTGTCCGCGACGGTGATCGAGTTGTCCTGCGCGATCCACACGTCGATGCGCTCGCAGGTGCCGTTCATCGCCTCGTCGATCGAGTTGTCCAGCACCTCGCGGATGAGGTGATGAAGGCCACGCAGATCGGTGGTGCCGATGTACATGCCGGGGCGGCGGCGAACGGCTTCGAGGCCCTCGAGGACCTGAATGTCCTTGGCGCTGTACGACGACGCGGCCTTCTGCCCGTTCTCGCCCTCGCGCGGCCTCACATCCTCTTTCTTGACGGCCACGTGCTCTCCCTTATGCCCTTCCGGCGCGGACGAACAGCTCGAAGAGCCGCTCGAAGTCCTCGTCGGAGTAGAACTCGATCAGGATGCGACCGCCGCGCCGACGGCGAACGATCTCCACCTTCGTGCCCAACGCGGCACGCAGGTCGTTCGTCACCTGCGCGAGATCCGGGTCGCCGCGAAGCGTCCGGGCGCGCGCTCTGCCGCGGCGCTGCGGATGGACCATCTTGCGCACGAGCGCCTCCGCGTCGCGGACCGACAGCTCCTTCGCGATGATCTGGCCGAGCGCCGAGAGCGCATCCGAAAGAGGTAGCGGAAGGAGAGCGCGCAGATGCCCCTCGCTGATCTTGCCCTCGATCACGGCGTCCTGGAGTGGCTGTGGCGCGGAGAGCGTGCGGAGCATGTTCGCGACGTGCGACCGGCTCTTGCCCACCCGGTCGGCGAGCTGTTCCTGGGTGAGGTCGTAGGTCTCCATGAGGAGCTTGTACGCGCGCGCCGTCTCGATCGCGTTCAGGTCGGCGCGTTGCAGGTTCTCGACGAGCGCGAGCTCGAGTCGATCGCGCACGTCCTCGCGCACGACCGCCGGGATGGTCGTCTTGCCGGCGGCGCGCGACGCGAGGACGCGGCGGTGTCCGGCGACGAGCTCGTAGCGGTCGCCATTCCTAGATACCACTATCGGTTGCAGGATCCCATGACGCCGGATGGAGGCGGCGAGCTCCTCGATCCCCGCAGGATCGAATTGCGTGCGCGGCTGTTGGGGGTTCGGCACGACCTTCTCGAGCGGGATCTCGCTCGTGGACGCGGCCGGTAGCGGTGCGGTGCCTGTCGCGGAACCGGTCGGCTGGCCGAGCAGGACGTCGAGACCCCGGCCAAGACCGGTGCGCGCCATCAGACCGACCCTGCCATCGCGATCGGTTCGCGCGAGCGCATGCGCTGCTCGACCTCGCGCGCCAAGTCGCCGTAGGCCTTCGCCGCGCGCGACTCGGGGTCATACACCGAGATAGGCTTGCCGTAGCTTGGCGCTTCGGCGAGCCGGACGGTGCGCGGGATGCGCGTGCGCGCGACGAGCTTCGGGAAATGCTTGCGGACCTCGTCGATGACCTGCATCGAGAGGCGGTTCCGGCGGTCCTCCATCGTGAGAACGATGGCGAGCACCTCGAGGTGGTCGTTCAGCCGCTGGCGCACCGCCTCGATCGTGTCGAGCAGCTGCGCGAGGCCTTCGAGCGCGTAGTACTCACACTGGACCGGCACGAGGACCCCGTCCCCCGCCGCGAGCGCGTTCACCGTTAAGAGGCCGAGCGACGGCGGGCAGTCGACGATGACCGTGTCATACGAGCTCGCTGCGGCGCGGAGCGCCTGCCGCAAGCGGAACTCCCGCGCCATGAGCGGAACCAGCTCAACCTCGGCGCCGGTCATGTCGGGGCCCGATGGGAGGAGGTCCAGGCGTTCGATCTCTGTATGGACGATGGAATCTGTGATCGGTTGCTCCTTGAGTAGCACGGCGTAGGTTCCGGGTCGGTCTTTCGCTATTCCGAGGCCGCTCGTGGCGTTCGCTTGTGGATCGAGATCGACGATGAGCACCCGCTGGCCGCGCTCTACAAGCGCCGCCCCGAGGCTAATAGCAGTGGTCGTCTTCCCCACTCCGCCCTTCTGATTACTCACCACGAGGACCCTCATTCCGTACCTCTGTCACACGTGGAACGTGTGCCACCGAATCTGGGGAAAACTAGGGACGAAAGCGGGCGTATCCGTGCTTCTATTCTACCCGAAAGGACCCGCGTCCGCCTGCCCTCCGGCACTGGTCACGCTGCAATAGGCGATTCGGACTGCAATACGGGCATACCGATGTCGCAATGCGCAACAACGTGTGCGCGCTCTTCCGCACAGCTGTCTCGCACTGCCGGATAATCGCGAGTGGGATGAGATCGCGCTGGAGCCCGACCACAAAACGCGCCGTGGTCGCCGGCCTTGTGGCCGTCGTGCTCTTCTTTGTGTGGCGGGCAGGCGACATCGTTCAGCCCTTCATCTGGGCCACTATTCTCGCCTACATCCTGCTACCAGTTGTGGGTGCAATCGAGCGCCGGTTCGCGGTCGCGCGGACCGTCGCCGCGCTGATCGTCTTCGTCGGCGTGCTCGCTGTCATTTTTGGCGGCGGACGCCTCCTCATCCCGCGCCTCGCGGACAACGCGCATGACCTGCAGCGGACCTGGCCGGTGCTCTTCGCAAACGCGCGGCAGACGATCTCCGACACGTTCGACCAGGTCGGGCTCGGCGATCTCGACGACGCGCTCATCGGGCCCAACCTGCAGGACCTCGAGCGGCAGCTGCAGGGGATGGCGTCGCGCAACGCGCTCCCGTTCGTCCTCGGGGCAGGCCACTTCCTCCTCGAGTTCCTCATCTTCCTGATCGCGACGTTCCTCATGCTGCGCGACGCGCCGCGTCTTCTCGACGTCGTGCGCCGCAACGTGCCGCGAGAGCACCGCGTCGAGATCCTCCACGTGCTGCGGGACACGAACGTGATGCTGGGCCGCTACATCCGCGGCCAGCTCATCCTCGTCGCGCTGATGTCGACGGTGACGACGATCGCCCTCACGCTGCTGAACGTCCCGTACAGCGTTCTGCTCGGTCTGTTGACGGGACTCTTGGAGACGATCCCATTCGTCGGTCCGATCACGGCGGGCGCGATCGCCTCCCTCGTCGCGCTCGGCCATCCGAACCCCTTCGGCTGGTCGCAGCTCGCGTACGTCGGCGTGGTCGCGCTGGTGTACACGATCCTCCGGCACGCCGAGGACTACCTCGTCATCCCAACGGTGATCGGACGCGCGGTCCGACTGCACCCGGCGATCGTCATCTTCGCCTTGCTCACGGGCGGCGCCACCTTCGGACTGCTCGGCATCGTCCTCGCCGTCCCCGTCGCGGCGACGATGCGGCTCGTCCTCATCTACGTGCGCGCGAAGCTGCGCGACGAGGATCCGTTCGCGCCGCTCACCGAGGAGCTCGCCGAGGCCACCGAGTCCGCCCCGGCGGACGCCGCGGAGGCGCGCGTGCAGTCCGGGGCCCGGGTCCAGCCCTAGCGAGGCGCCGCGGGTAGCGCGGAGGCGGGACGCGCGTTGCGGGTCGAGAGGAGGGACGTCGTGGTGCGGGTGGCGCTTGGCATCGTGTTCCCGCTCGCCGCGGCACTCCTGCAGGGGTCGGTCGTGCCGTTCGTCGACGTCGCGGGTGCGCGCCCAAATTTGGTCGTCCTCGTCGCCGCCTCGTGGGCGGTCGCCGCGGGCGCGCGCGAAGCGGTCTGGTGGGCGTTCCTCGGCGGCCTCGCGGCGGACCTCCTGTCCGGCGGTCCGCTCGGGGCGCTGGCGCTCGCGTCGTTGGCGCCGGTCGCCGCCGTCGGCCTCGGCGACGTCCGCCTGCGACCCCGCTCGGTGCTCGCCGGGGCCCTGCTCATCGGCATCGCGAGCCTCGCGACGAGCGTGCTCTACCTCGGCATCCTCGGGCTCGTGGGGACCGGCCTCGCCGAGCTCCCGGTGCTCCTCGCCGCCGCGGCCTCGAGCGCCATCTACAACGGGGTCCTCGGCTTCGCTACCTATCCGCTCTTCCGAAGCCTACGCCGGACGACGGAGAAGCAGGCATCCTTCGGGTGGTGAGATCGGAAGAGCGCGCCTTCGTCCGGCCGAAGCGCTTCGTCGCGATGGGCCTTGCCATCATCGTCGTCTTCACGACGCTCACCGTGCGGCTCTGGGATCTCCAGGTCGTGAACGGCGCTCACTACCGGTCGCTCGCGGAGCAGAACCGCGTGCTGCGCATCCCGGTCGCGGCTGAGCGGGGGAACATCGTCGACCGCAACGGCTACGTGCTCGCGCGGAACATCCCCGGCTTCGCGGTCACCGTGCTCCCCATCGATCTGCCGCGCGCGAAGCAGCAGGACCTCGCGTCGAAGCTCGGCGCGATCGTCGGGCGCGATCCCGCCGACGTCATGACGGTCATCGACCAGCAGCGCGCGCGGAATCCGTACGAGCCGGTGAAGATCTCGACGAAGCCCGTGGCGCGCGAGGTCGCGCTCGTGCTCTCGGAGCGACCCGAGCTCTTCCCGAGCGTGCGCGTCGAAGCCGAGTCCATCCGTTCGTACGTCGACGCGACGCTGTACGCGCCGGTGCTCGGCTACGTGGGCCCGATCACCGAGGAGGAGCTGGAGGCGCAGCGCGACGAGGGCTACCTCCCGACCGACATCATCGGCCGCACCGGGCTGGAACGGCAGTACGAGCGGTACCTGCGCGGCACCTATGGCTGGCGCGAGATCGAACGCGATGCCGCCCAGCGCGAGATCAAGACGCTCTCGTTCAAGCCGCCGGTGGCCGGCAACAACATCGTGCTCACGATCGACGACCGGCTGCAGAAGCTCCTCGACAGCGAGCTGCGCAAGGGCGTCGAGGAGGACCGGTTCACGCAGGCCGTCGGCGTCGCGATGAATCCCCAGAACGGCGAGATCCTCGCGATGGTCTCGATCCCGGGCTACGACAACAACTGGTTCGTGCAGGGCATCACGCCCGAGCAGATGAAGAGCCTGAACAGCGACGACCGCCACCCGCTCGTGAACAAGGCGGTGGGGGACATCTATCCGCCCGGGTCGACGTTCAAGATGGTCACCGCGCTCTCCGCGCTCACCGCGGGGACCGCGACGCGCAACACCGTGGTGAACGTGAGCTCGATGGTGATGACCGTGAGCGGGTCCAACTTCTACGACTGGCGCGCGCATGGCCCGCTCAACCTGGTCGACGGCTACGCGCACTCGTCGGACATCTACTTCTACACGCTCGCGGGCGGCGGACCCATGGGGCCGGGCATCACGCCCGTTGGTCCCGAGAACATCTCCAAGTACGGCCACATGCTCGGCTTCGGCGAGCCCACCGGCATCGATCTGCCGGGCGAGGCGAAGGGGATCATGCCCGATCCCGCGTGGAAGCTCGCGACGTTCGACGAGGAATGGACGATCGGCAACACCTATCACGAGGCGATCGGGCAGGGCTACGTCGCGGTCACGCCGATCCAGCTGCTCGACGCGTACAGCGCGGTCGCGAACGGCGGCACGCTCTACACGCCGCACCTGCTGAAGGAGGTGCGCGACAGCAACGGCAACGTCGTGTACACGCAGGCACCGAAGATCACGCGCAAGCTGGCCATGAAGCCGGAGGACCTCGCGACGATCCGCGAGGGTGCGCGCAAGGTCGTCACGAGCGGCCACGCGCCGATGCCCAACGCGAAGCTCCCGATCGCCGGAAAGACCGGTACCGCCGAGTTCGGCGACTCGACCGGGAAGGACTCCGCCGGCCGCAACAAGCTCGGCTTCCACAACTGGTTCGTGTCGTTCCTGCCGCAGCAGGACAACACCGACCCGACCGCGCAGATCGCGATGGTCGTGTTCACCTTCGACTCGAGCAAGGGCCTCTGCGAGACCTGCCTCAACCCGGCGATCGCGATCAGCCAGCGCGTGTACGAGGCGTACGTGCTCGGGGACAAGAAGCCGTGAGCGCGAAGGCGCTCGACCTGCCGCGCGCATCCTCGCCCCTCCACGACCGGCCGCATGTGCGGCGGCTCGACCAGGTCGATCCGTTCCTGCTCATCGCGACGGTCCTCCTCATCGCCTACGGCCTCGTGATGACGTATTCCGTCACGGCCGAGTCGCGGACCTTCACCGGCGACCCGATGCAGTTCGTCGTCCGCGGCTCGATCTGGGCGGCCCTGGGCGTCGCCGCGATGGTCGCGGTCGCGCTCTTCGACTACGCCTGGCTCGGAACGCTGGCGCCGCTCATCTACGCGTTCATGCTCGGGCTGCTCGGGGTCGTCCTCGCGATCGGGCGCGAGTCGCTCGGCGCGCAGCGCTCGGTGAACCTCGGGGGGCTCTCGTTCCAGTTCAGCGAGGTCGCGAAGGTGCTGGCCATCGTGGTGCTCGCGAAGTACTTCGCCGATCGCGGCGATCGCATCGGCTCGCCTCTCACGATCGCGGGCGGCCTCGTCCTGCTCGGTCCGCCGGTCTATCTCGTGTACAAGCAGCCCGACCTCGGCACGAGCCTCGTCTTCGTCGCGATCTTCTTCGGCATCGCCTTCATGGCCGGCGCCCGCGTCTGGCAGCTCACGGGGCTGATCGCCATCGCGGGCGGCGCGTTCCCACTCATCTGGTCTCTGCTGAAGCCGTACCAGCAGGCGCGGCTCACCGCGTTCCTGGATCCGTACGCCGATCCGCAGGGCGCGGGCTGGAACATCATCCAGTCGCTCATCGCGGTGGGATCGGGAGCCGCGACCGGGAAGGGGCTCACCGCGGGCACGCAATCACCGCTCGGCTACCTGCCGATCGCGGAGTCGGACTTCGTCTTCGCGGGCCTTGCGGAGGACCTCGGCTTCGTCGGCGCGGTCATCCTGTTCGCGCTGTACGTGGTGCTGCTGTTCGCGGCGCTGCGTATCGCGTTCCGGTCGCGCGACGCGTTCGGCATGCTGCTCGGCAGCGGCATCGTCGCGATGCTGCTCTTCCAGATCCTCGTCAACGTCGGCATGGCGATCTCGCTCATGCCGGTCACAGGCATCCCGCTTCCGTTCATCTCGCACGGCGGCAGCTCGCTCGTCTCGATCTGCTTCGCGCTCGGCGTGCTGCAGTCCGTCTCCATGCGCCGCGCGGCCCCGGAGCTCGGCTAGCGCGACGGGCTCGCGCGCGGGCGGCAGCACGAGCGCATCGCCTCGGGGAGGGCGACGAGCTGATGCTCGTCCTTCTCGGTCACCGCCCCGTCGGGGTCGATGATCACGTCGAGGAGCAGGTCTTCGAACTCGATGAGCTCGTTCGTGACGTGGACGCGCTGCGCGACGTCGACCGAGAAGCGCTCGCGGCCCGGCTGGCCGTGACAGGCGATGGTGAATGGCCGTTCGGGATGGAAGAGCGACGCGCCGTTGGCCTGGGTCGCCCAGCCGCCGAGCCGGCTCGACTAGCGCGTCCCGGAGGGACCATGCGTGCGCGCGCAACCGCCGACCGGTGGCAGCAGGTCCTCGCGCCGCGCCTGCCGATCGAGCCATTAGGAATGCGTTTGTCGATGCGGCTGAGCGGGTACATCCGCCTATACTTTGTCGTGAAAGGCCGCGAACGGGAGCAGTACGCGTGACCGTGTGACCAAGAGAGCCGGCGGTCGGTGCGATCCGGTGTCCACGAGCGCGGAACTCGCCCGGGAGCCGCGGGGGCGAAGCGATGTAGCCCTCGCCGGGGTCACGCCCGTTAGCAGCGTGCTCGAGCGGAGAGCGATCGGGGCTGTGGCGCAGTGGGAGCGCATCACACTGGCAGTGTGGGGGTCGCGGGTTCGAATCCCGCCAGCTCCACTAGCGAGCGAGGCGGAGCCAAGGAGGTCGCAACGTCCTTGGGCCGACGAGCGACGCTAGGAAGCCGCGAAGCGGCTTACCCGACAACTCTCAACTGGGGTGGTACCGCGGAAGTCGCCTTCCGTCCCCTTACCGGGGCGGAGGGCGTTTTTTGTCGAGCGGAGACGAGCCGAGCGAGGCGATGAGCCGCCGAAGCGAACGCGAAGAATGGAAAGGAGGCGAGCGCAGTGGCAGTCGCGAAGGAACGGACGGAGCGGTACGACCCGACGTCGATCGAGGCGAAATGGCTGGATGAGTGGGTGCGCTCCGGCCTCCACGAGACGCCGGACGACGCCGAGAAGGACAACTTCTACTTCCTGACGATGTTCCCGTACCCGTCGGGTGAGGTGCACATCGGGCACTGGTACGCGTACACGCCCGCCGATGCCGCGGCGCGCTACCTGCGCATGAAGGGCAAGAACGTGCTCTTCCCGATGGGCTTCGACGCGTTCGGCCTGCCCGCCGAGAACGCGGCGATCAAGCGGAAGATGCATCCCGCGGTCTGGACCGAACAGAACATGGCTCACATGCGGGAGCAATTCCGCAAGATGGGTGCGGCCATCGATTGGCGGCGCGAGGTCGTCACCTGCTACCCCGAGTACTACCGCTGGAACCAGTGGATCTTCCTGAAGTTCCTGGAGAACGGACTGGCCTATCGCGCCAAGGCGCCGGTGAACTGGTGCCCGAAGGATCAGACCGTGCTCGCGAACGAGCAGGTCATCGCGGGAAAGTGCGAGCGCTGCGGAACGACGGTCACCAGGCGTGACCTGGAGCAGTGGTTCTTCCGGATCACCAAGTACGCCGACGAGCTGCTGCGGTTCGACCGCATCGACTGGCCCGAGCGCGTCCGCGTCATGCAGACGAACTGGATCGGGCGCTCGGAAGGCGCGGAGCTGGCGTTCCCGGTGGAGGGGACGAGCGAGACGATTCGGTTCTTCACCACGCGCCCCGACACGATCTACGGCGCGACGTTCATGGTGCTCGCGCCCGAGCATGCCCTGGTCGAGAAGATCGCGACGCCCGACCGCCGTGCGGAGGTGCGCGCCTACGTCGAGCGCGCCCGCAACATGGAGGAGATCGAGCGCACCACCGCCGAGCGCGAGAAGACGGGCGTCTTCACCGGCGCGTACGCGCGCAACGTGTTCAGCGGCGAGCGGATCCCGATCTGGATAGCCGACTACGTGCTGGCGACGTACGGCACCGGCGCGATCATGGCCGTGCCCGGCCACGACGAGCGCGACTTCGCCTTCGCGAAGAAGTTCGGCCTCGAGATCCGCGAAGTCATCTCACCCGACGGGAAGGAGCACGCCTCGCTGTCGGAGGCGTACGTCGGAGACGGCGTCATGGTCCGGAGCGGGCCGCACAGCGGGACCCCCGTCGAGGCGGGGAAGAAGGTCATCGCCGAGGAGGCGAGGCGCCGCGGTATCGGCGGGCCGTCGGTCACGTACCGGCTGCGCGACTGGCTGATCTCGCGTCAGCGCTACTGGGGCACCCCGATCCCGGTCGTGTACTGCGACGCGGACGGGATCGTGCCGGTCCCGGCCGATCAGCTCCCGGTCGTCCTGCCGCGTGACGCGGAATTCGCGCCGGAGGGCGGCAATCCGCTGGCGCGGGTCGAAGCGTTCGTGAAGACCGCGTGCCCGACGTGCGGCAAGCCCGCGCGTCGCGAGACCGACACGATGGACACGTTCATGGACTCGAGCTGGTACATGTACCGCTACGTCGATCCGAAGATCGACGCCGCCTTCATGAACAAGGCCATCGGGCATCGCTGGCTGCCGGTCGACCAGTACACCGGCGGCATCGAGCACGCGATCCTGCACCTGCTGTACATGCGCTTCGTCTGCAAGGCCCTGCGCGACCTGGGCGAGCTGTGGTTCGACGAGCCCGCCCTGCGGCTGCAGAACCAGGGGGTGATCGTCTTCGGCGGGACGAAGATGTCGAAGTCCCGCGGCAACGTGAAATCGCCGGACGAGTACACCGAACGCTATGGCGCGGACACGCTGCGCCTCTTCATGATGTTCCTGGGACCGTGGACGCAGGGCGCCGACTGGGACGCGGCCGGCATCGACGGCTGCCATCGCTTCCTGCGGCGCGTGTGGGACCTGGGTGTCGCGCCGGCGCAGCCCGCCGGGCCGCGCGACGCCGACGTCGATCGCGCCGTCCACCGCACCATCCAGAAGGTCGGCGAGGACCTGGAGGCGTATGCCTTCAACACCGCGATCGCGGCCATGATGGAGCTCACGAACACGCTGATGAAGGCAGCGGGGCCGAGCCGCGACGACGGCGTCTCGACGCTCGTGCTGCTGCTCGCTCCGTTCGCGCCGTACATCAGCGAAGAGCTGTGGCACCGCCGTGGCGGCACGGGCTCCGTCCACCGGCAGGCGTGGCCGGCGTTCGATCCGAAGCTCGCGTCCGCGACCGAGCTGACGATCGTCGTCCAGGTGGACGGCAAGGTGCGCGACAGGCTGACGGTCGCGGCGGGGACGCCGAGCGAGGAGCTCGAACGGCGTGCCCTCGCGAGCGGAAAGGTGCGGGCGGCGCTGGGTGGCGCCGCGCCCGCGAAGGTGATCGTCGTTCCCGGTAGGCTCGTCAGCATCGTGACGAAATGACCGCGGAGATCCGCCTCGCCGCCCTGTGCGACCACGCGCTCGTCGGGCAGGACGGCAAGGTCAGCCTGCTCGGCATCTTCCGGAACATCAGCGTGAGCGGGCTGCCCGCGCAGCATCCGCGCATGTTCCTCGTCGCGATCCTCGGGCTGGAGGTCGGCCCGCACGCGGTCGTGGTGCGGCTCGTGCGCCCCGACGGCCAGCAGGCCATGCCGAATCCGCCGGAGATCTCCGTGCACGCCGCCGCGGGACAGGACGTCAACGTCATCGTCGAGCTCAACAACATGAGCTTCACGAGCTTCGGAACGCATCACTTCCAGCTGAGCGTCGACGGAGAGGCCATCGGCGATCTGCCCGTGCAGATCATGCAGATGCAGCCGACCGGGGAGCGTCGTCGCTCGAACTAGCGACGGCCCGTCACATGAACATGTGACGGCCGGAGGCCTCGTGACGTCTTCCCACGCGCCTCGCGAAGCGTGACCCTCGTCGCGTGCCACGTCCCGTCGTGCTCGCCGTCGTCGCCGCGCTCGCCCTGGGCGCGGTCCTCGCCGTCGCGCGGATGCGCGCGCCCGCCGCGACCCCCGTCCCGCCCGTGGCCGCGGAGGAGACGCCAGCGCCGACGCCCGTCCCCCTCGTGGTCGTCGATGTGGGCGGCGCGGTCGCGCGCCCCGGCGTCGTCCGCCTCTCCTACGGCGCGCGCGTCGGCGACGCGGTCGCTGCCGCGGGCGGCGCGACCGCGGAGGCCGACCTCTCCTCGCTGAATCGCGCCGCGCTGCTCCGCGACGGCGCGCGCGTGTACGTGCCGCGCTACGGCGAGACGCCACCCGCGGGAAGCCTGGGCAGCGACGCGGAGACGAAGATCGACCTCAATCACGCGACGGCGGCCGAGCTCGAGGCGCTGCCCGGCATCGGACCCGCCACCGCCGGTCGCATCGTCCGATCGCGCGACGTGCGGCCCTTCACCAAGGTGGACGAGCTCCAGACGCGAGGCCTGGTGACGGCGCGCGTCCTCGCCGACATCCGCGACCTGCTGACCCTCCGTTGAGCGTCCTGCTCGCGACGCCGCTCGTTCCCGCGGCGTGCGCCGCGGCGATCGTGGCGCTGGCGTTCCTCGGCGGCGGCGTCCCCGGATCGCTGATCGCCGTCGCGCTGCTCGCGGTCACCACGCCGCTCGCCGTCGCGAGCGTCGGCCCGCGGCGCGTCGTGTGGTCCGCGTGCGTCGCCGCGATCGCCGCCGTGGCCGCGCACGCGCTCCTGCCCGTCGCGCTCATCCCGCCGGGCGCCATCGCGCTCGAGGTCCCGCGCGCGGCGCTCGCGAGGCCGCTCGAGGTGCTCGTCCCCTCGCCGGAGAGCGCCGTGCTCCTCGGCATCGTGCTCGGGGAGCGCTCGGGCGTCCCGGCGGATCTCTCGCTCGCGTTCGCGAGATCGGGGACGACGCATCTCCTCGCGATCTCGGGCTTCAACATGACGCTCGTCGCGGCCGCCGTCTCCATCGCGCTCCGAAGACGCGCGACGCCGACGCTCCGCGCGCTCGTCGCGGTAGGGGCGATCGCGCTCTACAGCCTGCTGGTCGGCCTGTCGCCCAGCGTGCTGCGGGCGTCGCTCATGTCGACGGTCGCCGCGTTCGGCGTGCTCAGCGGTCGCCGGGCCGCTACGGCGAACGCGCTGTGCGCCGCGCTCGTCCTCATGCTCGCCGCCGATCCGAGCGCCATCGACGACATCGGCCTGCAGCTCTCGGCGCTGGCGACCGCGGGCCTCGTCCTGTTCCAGGAGCGGGTCGCGTCGCGGCTCGCGTTCCTTCCCGCGCCGGTCCGCGAAGGCGTCGCCACGACCCTCGCGGCGACGATCCCGACGCTGCCGGTGATCGCCGGCGCGTTCGGGCGGCTCTCGCTCGTATCGGTGATCGCCAATCTCGTATGCGTGCCGCTCTTCCCGCTCCTCATGCTGGCCGGCGCCGCGACCGCCGCGGCGGGCGCGGTGTCGCTCGATGTCGCGCGCCCGGTGGCGATGCTCGCGTGGGCGTCGGCGTTCGCCCTCCGCGTCTTCGTGCAGGCCTTCGCGTCGCTGCCGCTCGCGGCGATCGACCTGCCGCCGGGCCCGCAGAGCGCGGCCGCCGTCGCCGCCGGCGAGGTCGTCGCGCTCGTGGCCCTCCGGCGTGCGCACCCACGTGCACTTCGGCTGCCGCGCGCGCGCTCGCTTGCCCTGCCGATACGCGGACCGTCATGGCGGCGCGGTCCGCGGATCGCGCACGTCCTCGTCGTCGTCCTCGCGTCCGTACCGGCGGTGTACCTCGGCCTGTCGCCCGCCAGCGCCGCGGCCGCGCGCGTGACGGCCCTCGACGTCGGTCAGGGAGACGCCTATCTCGTGGAGACGAGCGACGCGACGCTGCTCGTCGACGGCGGTCCCGACCCGGCCCGCGTGCGGGACGAGCTCGGCGCGACGCTCGGCCCGTGGCGTCGCCGCATCGACGTGGTCGCCCTCACGCATGCGCACACCGACCACGGCGCGGGGCTCCTCGCCGTCCTCGATCGCTACGAGGTCGGCCTCGCCATCGAGCCGCAGGGCCTGAACGCGAGTCCGCTGACCGAGCTCTGGTCGTCGGGAGTCGCCGCGCACGGCATCCCGCGGCGCGCGGTCCGCGCGGGCGACCGCATCCAGCTCGGCGACACCCGCATCACGGTGCTCGCGCCCGATCCCGACCTTCGCGTCGACGTGCCGTCGCTCGTCCTGCGCGTCGAGCGCGGCGCGTTCTCCGCGCTCTTCACCGGCGACGCCGTCGACGACGCGCTCGCGCGGCTGCTCGACCGCCCCGAGGCGCTCCGCGCGCGCGTCTACGTTCCGCCGCATCACGGCGCGGAGACGCCGTACGCGTCGGCGCTTCGCGCGGCGGCGCATGCGGAAGCGGCGCTCATCTCCGTCGGCGCCGGGAACCGGTATGGTCATCCCACGCCCGCGACCCTCGCGGCGCTCGCCGGTATCCCGACGTACCGGACCGATCAGGACGGGAGTGTGGAGATCGCGCTCGATGGGACAGGCCTCGTCGTCCGCACCCACGCGAACGGTCTTCCTCCTCCACGGAGAGGACCCCTTCCGTATCCGGCTGCGCGCCAATGAGCTGGTGCTGTCGCTGCTCGCCGGCGCGCGCCCGGAGCGCGGTGAACTGGCCACGCGTCAGCTCGCGCCCTACGGAGGCGCGCTCGGCCTGACCCGGATCGACGCGCGCGCCGCCGACGCGCCGGATTCGATCCTCGTCGCGGGACGGTCGCAGGGTCTGTTCGCCGCTCCCGACGAGCGGCGCGTGGTGCTCGTCGAACACGCCGAGGCGCTCGCGCGCACCGAGGTCATCGAACGATTCCCCGAGGACGCGGCGCTCGTGCTCGTCGCGCCCGAGCCGATGCGCTCGAGCCGCGCGCGCGGGCGGAAGCCGAAGGCGCCGGCGGGCGATCTCGCGCTGCTCGACGCGGTGGAGACGGCCGGGGGCGCCGTCGAGCGCTACGACCGCCTCGTCGCGAGTGACGTGACGCGGTGGGTCTCCGCGCGCGCGCAGCTGCATGGGCTGACGCTCCGTGCGGACGCGCTCGACGCGCTCGCGTCGGCCCTCGGCGGCGACACCGAGCGCATCGAGAACGAGGTGCGCAAGCTCGCGGCGTGGGCGAACGGCGCGCCGATCGCTGCCGCGGACGTCCACGCGCTCGTGCCCGGCGCCATCGAATCCGACGTGTTCGAGCTCACGAAAGCCGTCGTGCGTCGCGACGTGCGGACCGCGGCGCCGCTGCTCGCGCGGCTGCTCGACGAGGGGAACGCGCCGCAGCAGCTGCTCGCCCTCCTCCTGTGGCAGTTCCGCGTGCTCCTCTTCGCCGCGAGCGATCCGAAACCCGCGGACGCGGAGCGGATGGCGAAGGCGATCCGCTCGTCATCCGGCGCGATCCTTCGCTACACGCGGTTCGCGCGGGGCCTCGGGGCGAAGGACATCGCGCGCGCGTACGAGGCGCTGTACGCGTGCGACATCTCGATCAAGACCGGTCGTGCGGAGTCCGACGAGACGGCGCTCCTGCTGTGCGTCATGGATCTGTGCGGGATCCCCGGCGCGGACCTGCGCGACCTCCTGCTCGCCGACGTGCCGCGGAGAGGCTGACGAGCGGCGCTATCGCTTCGCGGCGGCCCTCGCTTCCTGCGTCTTGCGGTAATCCTCGAGGAACTTCTTCTGGCCCGCGTCGGTCAGCGGGTGGTTGAACATCTGCTTCAGCACCGCGAACGGCATGGTCGCGATGTCGGCACCCGCGAGCGCGGCCTGCGTCACGTGCATCGGGTTGCGGATCGAGGCCGCGAGCACCTTCGTCGTGATGTGCTGCTGCCGGTACGCCGCGACGATGTCGGCGACGACCTTCATGCCGTCCTCGTTGATGTCGTCGAGGCGTCCCGCGAAGGGGCTGACGATGTACGCGCCGATCGCGGCCGCGAGCAGCGCCTGGTTCACCGAAAAGCAGAGCGTCACGTTGATGCGTACCCCCTCGCCGCCGAGCACCTTGCCGGCCGCGAGCCCGTCGGGCGTCATGGGGACCTTCACGATGACGTTCTTGTGCCACGACGCGATCCGGCGTCCCTCGACGATCATGTCGTCGCGGTTCTCGCTGACGACCTCGGCGGAGACGTTGCCGACGATCTGGCAGATCTTCTTGACCTGCGTTTCGTGATCTTGGCCGGCCTTCGCGATGAGCGTGGGGTTCGTGGTCACGCCGTCGATGACGCCCCAGCGGACGCCCTCGTCGATCTCCTCATAGATCGCGGTGTCGAGGAACAGCTTCATGTCTTCAACTCCTGCAGCATCGGTGCCGTTGCCGTTCCCCGCCCGTTCGCGCGCGCGTAGGCGAGGCTCGCCTCGATGAACGACGCGAACAGCGGATGGGGCCGGTTCGGACGCGACTTGAATTCCGGATGGAACTGCGTGCCGAGGAAGAACGGGTGATCGTCGATCTCGACGATCTCCACGAGTCGGCCATCGGGCGACCGGCCCGAGAAACGCATCCCGTGCTGCGCGAGCAGCTCGCGATACGCGTTGTTGAACTCGTACCGGTGGCGATGGCGCTCGAGCACGATGGGCTGTCCGTAGGCGCGGCTGGCGAGCGACCCCGCCTCGAGCACGCAGGGGTAGCTTCCGAGGCGCATGGTGCCGCCCTTGTCGGCGACGTCCCGCTGCTCCGGCAGCAGGTCGATGACCGGATGTGGAGTGAACGCGTCGAACTCCGTTGAGTTCGCGTCCTCGGTGCCCAGGGCGGTGCGCGCGAGCTCGATCACCATGCACTGCATCCCCATGCAGAGCCCGAGCGTCGGTACGCGGCGCTCGCGGCCGTAGCGGACGGCCTGGAGCTTCCCCTCGATCCCGCGGTAGCCGAAGCCGCCCGGGACGACGATGCCGTCGAGCCCGATGAGCGGCTCGACATCGCGATCGCGCTCGAGGCGCTCGCTGTCGATCCACGAGATCTTGACGTCACAGCCGGCGGCCCACGCCGCGTGCTTCACCGACTCCGCGACGGACAGGTACGCATCGGTGAGCTCGATGTACTTGCCGACGAGCCCGATACGCAGCGGGATCCGCGCGTTGCGGATGCGATCGGTGATCGCGCGCCACTCCGCGAGATCCGGTTCTTTCGCGCGCTCGCCGAGGCCGAGCTCCTCGACCACGATGCGACCCAGGCCGGCCTCCTCGAGCATGAGCGGCACGCCGTAGATCGACCACGCGTTCGGCTCGGAGATCACGTTGTCGACCTTCACGTCGCAGAAGAGCGCGATCTTCTCGCGCAGCTCCTCGTCGATGGCCTCGTCGGCGCGGGCGATGAGGACGTCCGGCTGGATGCCGATCGCGCGCAATTCGCGCACGGAATGCTGGGTCGGCTTCGTCTTCAGCTCGCCCGTCGCGACCCGCGGCAGCAGCGAGAGGTGTACGTAGAGGACGTTCTGGCGGCCGACGTCGTTGCGGAACTGGCGGATGGCCTCGAGGTAGGGCAGCGACTCGATGTCGCCGACCGTCCCGCCGACCTCGACGACGACGATCTCGGCCTGCTGCTCGCGCGCGACGCGGTGGATGCGCTCCTTGATCTCATTCGTCACGTGCGGGATGACCTGCACCGTGGCGCCGAGATAATCGCCGCGCCGCTCCTTCGCGATGACGGCGTTGTAGATCTGACCGGTCGTGAGGTTCGATGCGCGCGTCACGTTGCGATCGATGAAGCGCTCGTAGTGGCCGAGATCGAGATCGGTCTCGGCGCCGTCTTCGGTGACGAAGACCTCGCCGTGCTGATACGGCGACATCGTGCCGGGGTCGACGTTGAGGTAAGGGTCCATCTTGAGCGAGGCGACCGCGAGACCACGCGCTGAGAGGATGCGGCCAAGCGAAGCTGCGGTGATGCCCTTGCCAAGAGAGGAGGTGACCCCGCCCGTCACGAACACGAACTTCGGCAACGCGACGACCTCCGGGGTTTTTCCAATTCTACCCCGTCGATCGTGGCCTGCCCAAACCTCACTGATTCAAGCGGAGACTCTGCAGCAACACGAGGCGCGGACGTTCGGTCCCCGTCGTCGCGGGTTCGCTCTCTACGGCGATCGGCTCGTCGACGCGGCAATCGTCGAGACGCCCGTCCAGGCGAAGCGCGCGAAATCGAGCATCGCGCAACACGCCTGCCTCGCCGGCGTGCTCGACGATCGCGACGAGCTTCGGCCGCAGCCAGCGCGTTCCGCTGCGCAACGGAAGAGGCGTGCTGAATGGCGACGCGTCCGACGCGAACGCGCGCGTGGACTCGTCGAGCCAGCGCGCCAGATACGGCGGGACGTAGGCCTCACCCGCCATCGCGAGCGTCTCGCGCTCGTCCGTGTACAGCCCGCAGAGGGCGCGGAGCGTTCCGCCAACCGTGTCCTCGACGAGACCTCCGAGCACGACGTCGGCGCGGGGCGTGACGTGGCACTTGAGCCAGTCGCTCGTGCGCGTGCCGGGGACGTACGCGCTCGTCTTGCGCTTCGCGACGATGCCCTCGAGGCCGTATTCCTCCACGACCTCGAGGAACGGCTCCCCGTCCGCTTCCAGGTGCGCCGGCACGCCGACCGTGCGACCGCGCAGCTCGAGCTCCGCGAGGTGCCGCCGCCGTTCCGTGAGCGGGCGGGTCAGGAGCGGCCGGCGATCGAGGTACAGGAGGTCGAACGCCACGAAGGTGGGGCCGAATCCGCGCTTCGCGCCCTTCGGGCCGAGCCGGCCGGCCATGAGGTCGTACGAGGGCCGGCCGCGCGAATCGCAGACCACGATCTCGCCATCGAGGAGCGCGCCGTCGGGGATCGGCAGCCGCGCGAGCTCGGGTACGAGGGGGAGCAGATCGCCGCCGTTCCGGTCCACGACGCGGACGACGTCCCCGTCGCGGGAGGCGAGCGCCCGGAGGCCATCCCATTTCAGCTCGAACACGTGCTCCGCCGAGTTGAACGGCCCCGCCGCCTGACGGGCGCGCATCGGCGCGAGATGCCGCGGCAACGCCGCGCGCGCGCCGCCTACATCGAGGAGGACCGGGTGCTCGCCGCTCGGCGAGCGCGACTCGCGCGGCACTCGCCGAGCATATCGAGCGGAGCTCGCTCAGGACGCCTTCCGGCGCTTCTCCCGCGTCGTGGTCTTGCGCTGGACGAGCGACTCGTGGCCGCCGCGCTTGGCGCGTGCGCCAGCCTGCTCGGCCTTCTTCGCCTTCTCTACGCTCGCCTTGAGCGCGGCCATGAGATCGACGACGGTCGTCTCGGCCTCCGGCTCGGGTGCCTCGATGACCTCGCGCTTCTCGACCTTCGCTTCGACCACCTCTCGCAGCGCCTTCTTGTATTCGTCCCTGTATTCCTCGGGCTCGAACTTCGTGGCCATCATGTTCACGAGGCTCTCGGCCACCTTCAGCTCGGCGGGCGAGACGCTCGGATTGTCGATATCGAGCTCCTCGGTGGAGCGGATCTCGTCCGGCCAGTGAAGCGTGTTCAGCACGAGCGCGCCGTCGTGCGCGCCGATGGACACAAGACGCTCGCGGTCGCGCAGCGCGAACTTCGCGATGGCGAGCCGCCCGGTCTTGTCGAGCGTCTTCTTCAGCAGCGCATACGGCTTCGCCGCGGCCTTCTCCGGCTCGAGGTAGTACGCGGACTGGATGTAGAGCTCCTCCGCGAGGTCGGATCGCTCGATGAAGCCGCTGATGTCGATGGCCTTGCTCGAACGGAGCGGCAGCCTCTCGAGATCCTCGTCGTCGAGCTCCACGTAGCTGCCCTTCTCGTACTCGTAGGCGCGCACGACGTCGTTCCACGCGACCTCGTGATCGCCTTCCTGGCACCAGCGCTTGTTCTTGATCCGTGACTTGTGCTCGGGGCAGAGCAGATGGAACGACACCTTGCTCGTGCTCTCCGTCGCGAGGTAAAGGCGTACCGGGATGGCCACCATGCCGAACGAGAGGACCCCGCGCCAGATCGGTCGAGGCACGTACACGCTCCCCAGCCGCTCTTGGTTTTTTTTGCGCGCGGCAGGCCGCGCGAATCGTAACGAACGTGTCAAGACGCGCGATAGCCGAGCTCGCGGGACAGCTGCGCGACGCCGTCGAGCACCACCTCGATGCACCGCGCGCGCAGGTCCGGCGTGTAGCGCGCGGTCGGCACCGACACGTACAGAGCGGCGATCACCGCGCCTGCCGCGTCGCGCACCGGCGCGGCGATGGCCTCGCCTCCGACGTAGCGCTCGCCGTTGCTCTCGGCGTATCCGCGCTCGCGCACTTTCCGGATCTCCGCCCATAGCCTATCGGCGCTGGTGATGGTGTTCGGCGTAAACGCGACGAGCGGCGTTCGCGCGAGATAGTCCGCGATCTCGGCGTCGCTCATCGCGGCAAGGAGCACGCGATTCGATGCTCCCGCGTAGAGCGGCGAGCGCTCGCCGATCTCGGTAGTCCGCCGGATCGGATGAAGGCTCTCGAGCTGATAGAGGTGCACGCGGTGATCGCCGACGCGCACGCTGAGCGAGACCGTCTCGTTCACCGTGTCCCTGATCCGTCGCATGATCGGGAGCGCGTGATCGAGCAGGCTGCTCTGCCGCGCGCGCACCGCGGCGAGGGTGAGGATGCCGGAGCCGAGGCTGTACATGTTCGTGGCGGTGTTCTCGCTGACGAGTCCGCGGGCCTCGAGCGTCGCGAGCAGACGGAACGCGGTCGGCTTTGCGAGGTGCGTCCGCTCCGCGACCTCGCGCAGGCTGAGCTCGGGCTGCTCCTGGGTGAACGCCTGGAGGCACGCGATCGCGCGATCCACCGCCTGGATCCGGTAGCGCAGCTTCATCCCGCCGGCGGGCCCGCGCGTTCGCGCTTTGACTTTCGTTTGTCGCACCCGTAATGTCCCTCACGATCGTGAGATGTCGTTTCATTGTATAAAACGCTGGGCGCAGCGGCGCGAGGACGCCGGGCGGAAGCCCATGGCGTCTGAGTTCCGGCTTCTGGCGGCGACCGGCATGGTCGGTACGGGCTTTCCCGAGGAGTCGCTCCTGCGAGGCCTGGACATGAAGCCGGACATGATCGGGGTCGACGCTGGATCGACCGACTCCGGTCCGAACGATCTCGCGACCGGGTCATGCCGCTATCCCGAGGCCTCCTACCGGCGCGATCTCGGTCTGCTGCTCCCGGCCGCCCTTAGGGCCGGCATCCCCCTGATCATCGGCTCGGCCGGCGGTGCGGGAGGTGACGCCAACGTCGACTGGGCCAGGAGGATCGTCGAGAACATCGCGCGAGAGAAGGGCCTCAAGTTCCGGCTCGCCGTCATCTACTCAGGGCAGGACAAGCAGTACCTGCGTCAACGTCTCGCCGAGGGCAGGATCCAAGTGCTTCCGAGCGGCCCGCCCATCGATGAGGCCGTGATCGATCGCAGTCTCGTGATCGTCGGGATGATGGGGTGCGAACCGATCCAGGCAGCGCTACGCGCGGGTGCGAACGTGGTCCTCGCCGGCCGCGCGAGCGACACGTCGATCTTCGCCGCGCTCCCGCTCATGCGTGGCGCACCCGCGGGCCCTGTGTGGCACGCAGCCAAGATCCTGGAGTGCGGGGCCGCGGCGGTCGAGTACCGGCCGTCGCCCGACTCGATGTTCGCGACGATCGTGGGTGATGGGTTCGTCGTCGAGGCGCCGAACCCGAAGCTTCGCTGCACGCCTGTCAGCGTCGCGGCGCACAGCCTGTACGAGAACGGCGACCCGTTCCGGATCATCGAGCCCGCCGGGACGCTGGACACGACGCTCGCCCGCTACGAGCTGGTCGGCGACCGCGCGGTGCGCGTCACGGGGAGCCGCTTCGTCGAAGCCGATCGCTACACCGTGAAGCTCGAAGGCGCTGAGCTCGCGGGCTATCAGACGATCGTCGTCGCCGGCGTTCGCGATTCCACCGTGCTCGACGAGCTCGACGCGTACCTCGCGTCGTGCCGCGCGAACATCGAGATGCGCGTCAAGCGCTCGTTCCCCGACCTCGCGCCGTCGCAGTGGTCGCTGAACTACCGCGTCTACGGACGGAACGGGACGATGGGCGCGCTCGAGCCACGGAAGGACGCGATCGGCCACGAGGTCGGCCTGATCATCGAAGCGACCGCGCGCGATCAGAAGACCGCGAACGGGATCGCTTCCATCGCGAGACACCAGACGCTCCACGAGCCAGTGAAGCGCTGGGCGGGCCTCGTGAGCAACATCGGACTGCCCTACGGGTCGTCGGACCTAGTCCGTGGTGCCGTCTATCACTTCAACATGCACGCGGTCGTCCAGCCGGACTCCCCGACGGAGATGTTCCGCCACGTGACCGTCGATCTCTAGACGAATGGAAGGGATGGTGACACCCGTGGTGAAGCTCGGAGACCTGGCTCGCCTCATCCGCAGCAAGAACGCCGGACCGTTCGAGCTCACGTTCGACATCATGTTCGAGAACCGCGACCTGTACGAGAAGGTAAAGAAGACCGGCGTGATCAACGCCAAGCTCTTCTCCGGCCTCTATTCGACGCCCATCGAGCTGGTGCGGGTCTACGAATACGACCCGGCCTTCGCCTACAAGATCACCATCCCGCGGCCCATCGTGAGCGGCGCGATCGGCGACAGCGACGTGCACGGCGGCCAGCAGTTCGGACCACTCGTAGAGCTCGAGGTACCGGTCGACGATGCAGCCCGCCCGAAGGCCTCCAGCACGCCGGCCCACTCGAAGGCGTGGAGATAGCGAGCGTCTTGATGCCTCCGGGGCAGGCGAATGAGGCGAGGGCGCTGAACACCGTCGTCGCCGGGATCTTCATCGTGCTCGGTCTCGCAGCGGCGTTCGAGGCGACCAAGATGCGCTACTACAGCAGCCTCGGACCGGGCCCAGGCTTCTTCCCGCTCTGGCTCGGCGGCGCGCTCGCGCTGTTCTCGTTCTTGTGGCTCGTGCAGATCCGTCTCGCCTCATCCGCGGACGGCACCTCGGGCCTGCGGCCAGGCCGCGCCGGCGCGCTGCGCATCGCGGCGGTGCTCGGCTCGCTCGCGTTCGTAGCCTTCACCATCGAGCTGATCGGATTCCGTCTCGCGATGTTCGCGATGCTCGGATTCGTTCTGCTCACGCTTGGCCGGCAGCGCCTCCTTGTCACGCTCGTGGTCGCGGCCGCGGGAAGCTTCGGCGCCTACTACGTCATGGGCGGTTGGCTCGGCGTGTCGCTGCCGAACGCGACGCTGCCCTGGCTCGCGGACCTCGGTCTGTAGGAGCGGCGCGAGGGATGGAAGCACTCGAGCTCCTGCGAAACGGGTTCGCGGTCGCGATCGAGCCGCAGAACCTGCTGTTCGCGTTCATCGGCTGCGCGCTGGGCACGGCCGTGGGTGTGTTGCCGGGCATCGGCTCGGCGGCCGCGATCGCGATCCTCCTGCCGGTCACGTTCAACCTGGCGCCGACGCCGGCGATCATCATGCTCGCCGCGATCTTCTACGGAACGAATTACGGCGGCACGATCACCAGCGTCCTCATGAACATGCCCGGCGAGGCGGCGTCAGTCGTGACGTGCATGGACGGGTACGAGATGGCGAAGCGGGGCCGCGCCGGCGCCGCGCTCGCCATCGCGGCGATCGGCTCCTTCATCGGCGGCACCGTCGCGACGATCGGCCTCGTGCTGTCCGCGGAGCTGCTCACGCGCTCGGCCCTGCAGGTCGGCGCGCCGGAGTACTTCGCGCTGCTCGTCCTTGGGATGGCGCTGCTGACCGGCCTCGCGAGCAAGTCGTTCCTAAAGAGCGTGATGATGGCCGTCCTCGGTCTGCTGCTGGCCACCGTGGGCATGGATCCCACCGCGGGCTCGCCGCGCTTCACCTTCGGACGCCTCGAGCTCCTCGACGGGCTCAGCTTCGTACCCGTGGTCATGGGTCTCTTCGGCATCGGCGAGATCCTGATCAACCTCGAGGTACAGGGGCGGAGCGTCTTCCAGAAGCGACTCGGATCGCTGTTGCTGACGCGCGATGACATACGGCAGTCTGTCGGCCCCATCACGCGCGGCACGCTCGTCGGCTTCGTCCTCGGGCTCATCCCCGGCGCGACGTCGGTTATCGCGTCGTTCCTCTCGTACAGCCTTGAGACGAAGGTGTCGAGGACACCTGAGCGCTTCGGCAAGGGCGCCATCGAAGGTGTCGCCGCTCCAGAGACCGCGAACAACTCCTTCGTGAACGCGAATTTCATCCCGCTGTTCGCGCTCGGCATCCCGGGGACCGCGTCGGTCGCGATGATCATGGGCGGCATGATGGCCAACGGCCTCGTGCCGGGGCCGTTCCTCTATCGAGACCACGCCGACTTCGTTTGGGCCGTCATCGCCAGCATGTACATCGGGAACGTGATCCTGCTGATCCTTAACCTGCCGCTCGTCGGCCTTTGGGTCAAGCTCCTCGACGTTCCGTATTCGATCCTGTTCGCGGCCATCCTCGGTTTCACGACGCTCGGCGCGTATGCGGTCAGCAACAGCCCGTTCGACATCTTCGTGATGCTCGTCTTCGGCTTCCTGGGTTACGCCTTCAAGAAGCTCGAGTTCCCGATCGCGCCCCTCGTGCTGACGCTGATTCTCGGCCCGCTCATGGAGCGGAACCTTCGCAAGTCGCTCGAGATGGGTGGCGGTGACTTCACGATCCTCTTCGACCGCCCCCTCTCGCTCGCCGTGCTCCTTATCGCCGCCGCCCTCGCGCTGCTGCCCTTATTGCGGCCCTTGTGGGGCCGAGTGGAGGTGCTTCGTAGTGGTCAGGAGACTTCGTGACGAAATAGGAAAGGGTGGAAGTGTCATGAGAAACCCTCTGCGTCGATCGCTCGGTCTCGTCGCGGCGGTCGTGATCGCCGCCTGCGGTGGTGCGGCACCAGCTGGGTCCGCACCGTCGGCATCCGTCACGGCGTCCGCCGCGCCCAAGGCGGCGTGGCCGGCGCCGGGCAAGACGATCAGCTTGATCGTCCCGTACGACGCGGGCGGCGCCGGCGATGTCGGCGCGCGCCTCCTCGCGCCATACCTCGAGAAGGAGCTCGGCACGATGGTCGAGGTGGTGAACAAGCCGGGCGCGGGTTCCCAGATCGGGGTGACCGAGCTGTCTCGCGCGAAGCCGGACGGCTACACCATCGGCTTCACGCACCTGCCAGCCACGATCGCCGTCTATCTCGACCCCGAGCGCCAGGCCGCGTTCAACCGCGCCAGCCTGCAGCCGATCGCGATGTACGTCGTCGATCCGAACGCCATCGCGGTGAAGGGCAACAGCCCGTACAAGGCGCTCAAGGATCTCGTCGACGCGGCGAAGGCCAATCCCGGCAAGGTGACCCTCGGCGACAGCGGCATCCTCAGCGACGGTCACATCACCACGCTCCTCCTGCAGGAGCAGACCGGGGCGAAGTTCGCGGTCGTCCACGGCGCGGGAGGCGCGAAGGGCATCGCCGATCTGCTCGGCGGCCACGTGCAGGCGCAGAACGTCAATCTGAGCGGCAGCAACATCGATCTCGCGAAGAGCGGCGAGATCCGCCTGCTCGGGATCTTCGACGACTCGACCAACCCGAACTATCCGGGCGTGACGACCGCGACCAGCCAGGGCTACAAGATCTCGGTCGCGACGTCGCGAGCGATCTCGGCGCCGGCCGGCACACCCAAGGACGTCGTGACCATCCTGTCGAACGCGATCAAGCGCGCGATGGCGGCGCCGGAGTTCACCGCGAAGGCGGCGTCGTCAGGCCTGAGCCTGCGCTACATGGATCCAACGCAGCTCGAGGCGTACTGGACCGACCTCGAGACGCGCGTGAAGCCGCTCATCGATCTGGCCAAGAAGTAAGAAGGAGTCGTTACCCCGCGATGGCCTTCTCCGCGAGCGACGTGGGCAGCATGCCCGCGCCGGCGATGGCGTCGTGGAACGCTCGGAGCGCGGGGCGGTCGTTCGCCCCGCGCCGGGCGAGCCACCGCGTGCGGATATCGACGATTTCGAGCATCCCGGTCAGGTAGCTCGAGGCTTGCGTCGGCCACGTGCAATAGCGCCCCACCTCCGCGCGTGCGTTCGGCTCGGTCAGGTTCCCGCGCTCGACCATGTAGCGCACCGCGTCGTCGAACGTCATCTCGCCCAGGTGCAGGCTCGTGTCGACGACGATGCGCGCCGCGCGGAAGATGGTCGCCTCGAACTGGTAGAGAAGGTGCGTGGGGTCCGTGAAGAAGCCCTGCTCGCGCATGACGCGCTCCGCATACAGCGCCCAGCCCTCGTTGAAGTACGGCGTGCCGAAGATGCGGCGCACGTGCGAGGGGTTCGCCTTGGCCATGACGAGATGCCAGTGGTGCCCGGGATACGCCTCGTGCACCGCGGTCGTCGGGATGCCCGCGCTGCAGTTGCCCTCGAGCCGCTTCTGCACCTCCTCGGGCGATGTGCCGTCGGGCGGATAGGGCACGAAGAAGTGTCCGTGCAGGGTGTCCTTGAACGCGGGCGGGCGCTGGTACGAGGCGACCGCGAGGATCGGCCGCTGGAACGGCGGGGACGGCTCGACGGTGCACTGCTCGCCCTTCGGCAGCGTGACGAGCCCCGTATCGCGGAGGAAGGAGCGCGCGCGCTCCGTCCACCCCGCGTATTCCTCGCGCATGCCCTCCGGCGTCGGCGCGTGGATCTTGTTCAGCCGGTCGCAGGTCTCCCGCCAGGTGCCACCGTCGATCTCCTTCGCGATGCGGTCGGCCTCGACGGAGAGGCGATCCCACTGCTCGCGTCCGCGCTCGCGGAGCTCGCGGGCCCCGAAGGGCAAGAGCTCCTTCTCACGCAGCATCGCGGTGTAGAGCTCCTCGCCGATCGCGTAGTCGCCCCTCGCGTCGGCGCGATGGGACTCGAGATATGACGCGAACTCGTCGAAGGCGCGGCCCGCGGCCGCGCCGGCCTCGGCGAGCTTGGTCTTCGCCGCGGCGTCGGTGACCTCGGCGGGCACGAGCTCGCGCGCGTAGCGCGCCGCGGCCTTCGCCTGAGCGATCGCGCGTTCGAGGTAGACGCGCGGGGTCTTTGGCAGATCGAGGTTCGCGATCCCGTCGGCGATATTGCGCGGGACCTGCGCGAGCCGCGCGGCGGCGGCGTCGGCGAGCTCGCGTTCCGGACGGAGGCGATGCAGGAAGAGCGAGAAGACCCCATTCAGTCCGGGATGGAGGTAGGTCGCGGGCTGGCGGCGCCACGACTCCAGCGGGACCGCGAGCTCGCGCCCGCGCAGCACCGAGACGAGCAGGTCGCGATCGATGCGCTCCGCCGGCGAGAGGTCGGTATCCGCGACGGCGCGGAATCGCGCGAGCCAGGACGCGTCGCGCTCGATGCGCCACCGGAAGCGCTCAGCCGTGGTGATGTCCAGCTTGTCGTCGTATTCGGTGAGCCCGAGGCTCGACGCGAGCGTGGGCGAGTCCTCGTACCCCTCCTTCAGGAACGCGTCGACGAGCTGACCGAACGATGACGCCACCGACGCACCTCCGGGACAATGACGTGAGGGAGTAGAGCCTGAGCCTCACCGAGTACCAGCGCAAACGCGATTTCAGACGGACGCCCGAGCCGAAGGGGACGCCGCCACAGGCGACGCCGTCGCGCCGCTATGTCGTGCACCGCCATCACGCCACCCGCCTGCACTGGGACGTGCGCCTGGAGATGCGCGGCGTCCTCGCGTCGTGGGCGGTGCCGCAGGGCCCGCCCCTCGAGGGAGGGAAGCGGCGCCTCGCCGTACACACCGAGGATCACCCGCTCGAGTACCTCACGTTCCACGGCGTCATCCCCGACGGCTACGGCGCCGGGACGATGACGATCTGGGACGAAGGCACCTACGACCTCCTGAAGGACAGCCCGAACGAGTACAAGGTGCGCTTCCACGGAAGGCGACTCGAGGGCGAGTGGGTCCTCGTGCAGACGAAGCAGAACGAGGGTCGCGACTGGCTGATGATCAAGCACGGGCCAGCCGCGACGGACCATCCGCTCGACGCGAAGATCGAGCCGATGCTCGCGATCGGCGCCGACGCGCCGTTCGATTCGCCGGAGTTCGCGTTCGAGCCGAAGTGGGACGGCGTGCGCACGCTCGCGTTCGTGGATGGCGGCGTCGTGCGCCTGCAGACCCGCAACCTGCTCGACCGCACCGCGCAGTACCCCGAGGCGCATCAGATCGCGGAGGCGCTCACCGGCGCCTACCAGGCCATCGTCGACGGAGAGATCGTCGCGCTCGACGAGAAGGGGGTGCCGTCGTTCCAGCGCCTCCAGCCCCGCATGCACGTGCGCGACGAGGCGACGGTGAAGAAGCTGCGACGGACGACGCCCGTCGTGTACGAGGTCTTCGACATCCTTTCGGTCGACGGGAAGGACGTGACCAGGCGGCCCCTGCGCGAGCGGCAGAAGCTCCTCGATGAGGTGCTCACGCCGATGGGCGCGATCCGCCGTTCGGAGCAGTTCGTCGGCAGCGGCGTCGCGCTCTACGACGCTGTGAAGGAGCAGGGCCTCGAGGGGATCGTCGCCAAGCGCCTCGACTCGCCGTATACGACGGGGCGTTCCGCGGCGTGGGTGAAGATCAAGGCGTTCCGCACGATGGAGTGCGTCGTCGGTGGATGGACGGCCGGGCAGGGCGGGCGCGCCGCGACGCTCGGCGCGCTGCTGCTCGGCGTGTACCGCGATGGGGAGCTCATGCCGGTCGGACACGTCGGGACGGGGTTCGACGAGCGCACGCTGAAGGAGCTGCTCGGCCTGCTGCGCGAGCGCGAGGCGCCGCGGTCGCCCTTCGCGGTCGAGCCGCGCGTCAATCAGGCCGCGCGCTGGTGTCTCCCCGAGCTCGTGTGCGAGGTGGAGTACAGCGAGCTCACGCGTGAGGGCACCCTCCGCCATCCGACCTACCGCGGCCTCCGCGCCGACGTGTCGCCGCACGAGTGCACCGGCGAGGAGCGGCGCGAGCCGACGAAGATCGCGCTCCGCGCGGCGGCGCGCGCGGCGAGCGAGGGCGATGGCGCCGCGCTCGCGCCGAAGGGAACGCGCGTGCCGGCGACGCTCACGATCGACGGGCACACCATCCGCCTCACGAACCTCGAGAAGGTGCTCTTCCCGGAGGACGGCTACACGAAGGCCGATCTCATCCGCTACTACACCGAGGTCTCCCCGTTCCTCATCCCGTGGGTCCGCGACCGTCCGCTTACGCTGAAGCTGTTCCCGGACGGGGTCGCGAGCGCGCACTTCTATCAAAAGCACAAGCCCGACTTCACGCCGCGCTGGATCCACACCTGGGTCGACAAGGAGGCCGAGCGCGATGGCGGGATCGACTACGTCCTCGGGAACGACCTCGCGACCCTGGTGTGGCTCGCGAACTACACCGCCATCGAGATCCATCCTTGGCTCTCGCGCGTCGACGATCCCGATCATCCCGACTTCGCGATCATCGACCTCGATCCGTCGAAGGGCGCGACCTGGGACGACGTGAAGGAGACCGCGTCCGTCGTGCACGACGTGCTCGACGACATGGGCCTCGTGGGATTTCCGAAGACCACCGGCTCGCGCGGGATCCACATCCTCGTGCCGATTGCGCGGAAGTACACCTTCGACGAGTCGCGCGGATTCGTGTTCGAGGTGGGCAGGGCCGCGCGCGAGCGGAAGCCGAAGCTCGTGACGCTCGAGACCGTGAAGGATCGGCGGCGCGGCGTGTACATCGATTACCTGCAGAACGTCCGCGGGAAGACCACCGCGGGCCCGTACAGCGTCCGGCCCATCCGGCGCGCGCCGGTGTCCGCGCCGCTCGAGTGGGACGAGATCCCCGCGCTCGGCAGGCCCGACGCGTTCACGATCGCGAACATGGGCGAGCGTCTCGCCGCGACGGGCGACCTCCTCGCTCCCTCGCTGAGGCTCGCGCAGAAGCTCCCACGCCCCGCGAAGGCCGCGGAGAAGCGATGACCCGAGCCGCGGTGCTCGCGCCCGGGTACGCCGGCGGCGCGACGCAGCCCGTCCTGCGCGCGCTCGCGAAGGCGCTGGCCGCGTACGGCATCGAGGCGCTGCCGATGGAGTTCGGCACGCGCGGCCGTCGCCCGAGCCGCGACTACGCGGCCGAGCTCGCGGACCTGCGCGTGGCGCGCGACGAGCTGCGCGCGTCGCACCGGCTCGTCGCGCTCGTCGGCCGGAGCTTCGGCGGTCGCATGTGCGCGCTGCTCGCGTCGGAGGAGCCGCCCGACGCGCTCGCCATCGTCGGTCACCCCATCGCCCCGCGCGATCGTCCGCGACCGCGGGACGAGGCGGCGCTGCAGGGAATCCGCTGCCGCACGCTCGTGGTGCAGGGCGCGCGCGACGAGCTCGGCCCCGTCGCGGTGCTCGAGCGCATCGCCGCGCAGAACCCGCTCATCGACCTCGTGGTCATCCCGGACGCCGGTCACGACCTCGGCGCGCGTGAGCGTGAGGCCGTGGAGCACGTCGCGCGCTGGTTGGACGCGGCGCTGCGCTGATCCTCCGGCGCTCCTTCACAACTCCTTCACACCGCGGCGCGACGCTGTCCACGGTCGAAAGGAGACACGACATGGACCTCGTTCGCAGCATCGCGTTCCTCATCTTCGGGCTGATCGGTGGCGTGATCGGCTACCAGATCGGCGTGTCGCAGAACATCGCCGCGCAGATCCCCGCGGGAGCGGCCGCGCCCGCCTCCTACTGGTACGGCCCGCACATGTTCGGCTTCGGCTTCCTCGGATTCCTGTTCCCGGTCCTCTTCTTCTTCCTGTTCGTCAGCCTGATCGCCGCCGCCGTGCGGAGCTCGCGTGGCTGGGGCGGTCACGGCTACGGCTGGGAGGCGCGTCGCGCCCGCTTCGAAGAGATGCACCGCGAGCTCCACGGCGAGAAGCCCTCATCGGGTGGACCGTCGACGAGCACCTAGCATCGCGCGCATGAAGACCGTGCTCGTCGTCGACGACGAGCCGAAGATCGTACGGCTCGCGCGGGACTATCTCGAGCACGCCGGCTTCCGCGTCACGAGCGCCTCCGACGGAAAGGAGGCGCTCGCCGCGTTCCGCACGGGCGCGCCCGACCTCATCGTCCTCGATCTCGGCCTTCCCATGGTCGACGGCCTCGACGTCGCGCGCGCGATCCGCAGGACCTCGAACGTCCCGATCGTGATGCTCACCGGCCGCGGCGACGAGGCCGATCGCGTCGCGGGCCTCGAGCTCGGCGCGGACGACTACGTGACGAAGCCCTTCAGCCCGAATGAGCTCGTCGCGCGTGTGCGCGCGGTGCTCCGCCGGGCGGAGCTCGCGTCGTCGCCGGCCGACGTGATCGCCGCGGGCGGCGTGACGCTGGACATCCCGCGCCACGCCGTCCGCGTGCGCGAGCGCGACGTCGATCTCACGCCGACCGAGTTCGAGCTCCTGGCGACGCTCGCGCGATCGCCGGGGCGCGTGTTCACTCGAGCCCAGCTCCTCGACGCCGTCCACGGCGTCGCGTTCGAGTCCTACGAGCGCGCGATCGACGCGCACGTGAAGAACATCCGCCGGAAGATCGAGCCGGATCCGCGCGAGCCGCGGTACCTCCTCACCGTCCACGGCGTCGGCTATCGCTTCGCGGACGATCGCACGTGAGCCAGCGCCCCCGAGGTCGCGGGGGATGGGACCGGACCGCGCGTCCGCCGTGGTGGCCGGAGAGCGAGCCGTTCCCGCCGGCGCGATGGCGCCACGGACGCGCCCGTTTCAGGCGCCGCTTCGCGGTCTTCGCGCTCGTCGCGTTCCTCGTGGCCGCGCTGGTCATGGCCCTGCTCGTCGCGACGCTCGTCCAGGCGTTCGCGGCGGTCTTTGGCGGCCCGCCTCACCCGGTCGTGATCGCCCTCGCGGCCCTCTTCGTGCTCTTCGCGCTCACCGCGGGCACGCGCAGCGCCCGGCGCATCGCCGGACCGCTGGGGGATCTCGTCGACGCGGCCGAGCGCATCGAGTCAGGCGACTACAGCGTCCGCGTGCGGGTGCGCGGGCCGCGCTCGCTTCGCGCGTTCGCCAGCGCGTTCAATTCGATGAGCGCGCGGCTCGAGCGGAGCGAGACGGAGCGCCGCCGGCTGCTCGCGGACGTCACACACGAGCTGCGCACGCCCCTGACGGTCATGCAGGGGAACATCGAGGCGCTCATCGACGGCGTCCATCCAGCCGATGCCGCGCGCTTCGAAGCCCTGCTCGAGGAGACCCGCGTGCTGTCGCGGCTCATCGACGACCTCCGCACGGTCTCGCTCGCCGAGGCCGGCGCGCTCGCGCTCCATCGGGAGGCGACGGACCTGGGCGCGCTGGTGCGCGATACCGCCGCGTCGTTCGAGGCGCAGGCGACGAGCGCGGGCGTGCGCCTCCAGGTCGAGACCGACGCCGCGGGCAGCGCGTCGGTCGATCCGATCCGCGTGCGCGAGATGCTCACGAACGTCGTCGCCAACGCGCTCCGCTACACGCCCCCTGACGGAACGATCTCGCTCCGCGCCACGGGCGACGCGGCGAACGTGACGGTAAGCGTGAAGGACACGGGCCCGGGCATCGCGGCGGACGTGCTGCCGCACGTCTTCGAGCGCTTCACGCGCTCGGCGGAGTCACCCGGCGCCGGGCTGGGCCTCGCGATCGCGAAGAGCCTGGTCACCGCGCACGGCGGGACGATCGAGGCGACGAGCGCGTCCGGGAAGGGTACCGAGATCGTCTTCACGCTGCCGCGAAGAGGCTAGCGGGAGCGTCTCGGCGTCTGCGCCCCGACGGCATACGCGCGTCGGACAAGACGACGGAGCGAGTCGTCGAGGTCGCGATCGCTCGCGATCCGAAAGTGGTAGGCACGCCCGAGCGCGCCGAAGTCCTCGGTTCGGACCACGCGTGGATCGTCGATGGGCTCCTTGAGCCACAGCCCCAGGTCGATGTGGTCGCGCCGGAACATGACCCCGATCGAGCGCGCGCGCACCTGGAACGCGATGCCGCGAGCCTGAGCGTCTACGCGGATCGGACCCGCCGCGCGTACGAAATCTCGGATCGCCCGATAGAGCCGGCGCATCTCCGGTGGCCGCCCGGCGAGATGGTCGCGCACACGCATCCGTCGGCACGAGTGCCAGATGTTGCGTGTGACGAACTGCCGCCCGCAGCGCGGGCATCGCCAGAGCGGCCGAAGGGCGGGGACCGTCATCGCTAGGGCGTCGGGTTCGTCTCCGAGTCCATCTGCGCCCGCTGGAGCTTGCCGGAGAAGTCGACGTAGATCGACTTCCAGTCGCCGTACACGTCGAGCGCGGCGCGACCGGCCTCGCGATGCCCGTTGCCCGTCGACTTCATCCCGCCGAAGGGCAGCTGGATCTCGGCGCCGATCGTACCGGCGTTCACGTAGACGAGTCCCGTCTCGGCGTCGCGCATGAAGCGGAAGGCGCTGTTCACGTTCCTCGTGTACACGGAGCAGGAGAGCCCGTACTTCGTCGAGTTGAGCACCTTGATCGCCTCGTCGAGCGAGCCGACCTCGATGACCGCGGTGACCGGGCCGAAGATCTCCTCCTGCGCGACGCGCATGTTCGGCTTCACGTCGACGAGCACGGTCGGCTCGTGGAAGAAGCCCTTCGCGAGCGCGCCCTCGGTCGGGATGCGACCGCCCGCGGCGATCGTGGCGCCCTCCTTCTCGGCGATCGGCATGTAGCTCGCGACCTTCTCCTGCGCCTGCTTCGACACGACCGGGCCGAGGTCGGTCGAGGGTTCGAGCCCGTGTCCCATCTTCATCTTCTTCGCGCGGCCGACGAGCTTGTCGATGACGTCGTTCGCCACGCCTTTGTGCGCGATCACGCGCGACGCCGCGGTGCAGCGCTGGCCCGACGTGCCGAACGCGGACCACACGATGCCCTCGATCGAGAGATCGACATCGGCGTCGTCAAGCACGACGATCGCGTTCTTGCCGCCGAGCTCGCACGACACCCGCTTGAGGAGGCGACCCGCGATCTCGCTGATGTGCGCGCCGGTGTCGCTCGATCCCGTGAACGAGATGAGGTCGACCGCCGGATGCTGGACGAGGTGATCGCCGAGATCGCCGCCGGGTCCGAGGACGAGGTTGAGGACGCCCCGCGGCAGTCCGGCCTCCTCGAGGATCTCGACGAGGCGCACCGCGAGCATCGGCGTGTACGACGCCGGCTTGAAGACGACGGTGTTCCCGAGGACGAGCGCGGGCATGATCTTCCACGTCGGGATCGCGAACGGGAAGTTCCAGGGGGTGATCGCGGCCACGACGCCGTGCGGCGTACGCACGCTCATGGCCCACTTGTTCGGGAGCTCCGCGGGGACGACGTCGCCGAACTGGCGGCGCCCCTCGCCGGCCATGTAGTAGGTCATGTCGATGCCCTCTTGGACGTCGCCACGGGCCTCGGCGAGGACCTTGCCCATCTCGCGTGTCATCTCGCGCGCGAGGTCGTCCTTGCGGCGGAGCATGATCTCGCCGGCGCGGTAGAGGATCTCGCCGCGCTTCGGCGCGGGATAGAGACGCCAGGAGTCCGCCGCGCGGCGCGCCGCCTCGACCGCCTTGTCGACGTCGGCGGTCGTCGATTTCGTCGCCGTCGCGATGACCTCGCCCGTGGCGGGATCGAGATCCTCGAACGCCTGTCCGGAGACCGAGTCGAGCCAGCGGCCGTCGATGTAGTTGCGAAGGTGAGTAGTTGTCATAGGTGTCCCCCTACGCGCTAGAACTGCGCGCCATAGAAGAGCCAGATCGTGAGCCCGCCGACGAAGACGATGCCGAGGAAGATGAGGAGGAACGCGATGTTCGCCGCGCGTTCCGGGTCGCCACCGCCGGAAAAGGGTCCCATCGCCCCGATTATGTCGGTACAATGATGGCTCCGCACGGGGCTGTAGCTCAGCTGGGAGAGCGCTTGAATCGCACTCAAGAGGTCAGGGGTTCGAATCCCCTCAGCTCCACTGCTAGCGGGTTTTCATCACCTCCGTGGCCTGTTGGTTCTCGAACTGGCCTGATGACTCCGAGCGGTTGACGTCGTTCTTCACGATGCCCTCCTCAGCATGCCCGCTAGCGGTGTGATGCGCTCGCGCTCGTCGAACGCCTCTTGGTTGCGAATACTTGCGAGCCATCTTCGCCATGCTTTTTCGCGACCATCGGCCTCCTCCTGGATGTCGAGGAGATCTCCGGCCTTGAAGCGACGGAAGTTAGACGCCCACGTGTGTCGGAGGATGTGGGCCGAGAACTTCACTCCGGTCGTCGTCTCGAGGTGATCCTACGTCCCAAGGATCCCGACGCGCTCTTTCTCGAAGGGGCTGCTGCAGTACCAGGCGCAGGACGGGAAGGGCGCCGCCGCGACCTGGGGCGTGTTCCTGGACGTGGGTCGGTTCGGACCGCGCGCGTCGATGGTCCGTCAGCTCTACGAGGACGCGCCGACGAAGGCGGGACCGTAGCGCACACGGATCACGGAGGACCCCCGCCCGGCGGTACGAAGCCACCCGGCGGAGGAGGCGGCAGGCCACCGCCACCAGGCGGAGGAGGCGGCGCGCCACCGCCGCCACCAGGCGGTGGCGTCAAGATCGTTGGCGGTGTGAAGTTCGGCGGCGGTGTGAAGTTCGGGGGAGGCGTGCCGCTCGGCAGCGGTCCGAACGATCCCGACGGCAGCGCCGGCGGCGACCCGCTCGGCGGCTTCAGCGACCCCGAAGGCAGCGATGGCGGCGCGCCGGAGAAGCTCGGAAGCGCACCGCTCGGTGGCGCAGGCAGCGACGGCGGCGCGGAGAACGGCGGGAGCGTGATGTTCGGCGGCAGCGAGAACGACGGCGGTGCCGTGAACGGCGGCGTGGAGAACAGCGGCAGGCCGGACGCTCCGGGGATGCCGCTCGGCGGCGCGCTGAACGCCGGGAACGAGACGTTCGGCGGCAGCGTGATGTTCGGCGGCAGCGTGATGTTCGGCGGAAGCGACGTGATCGGTGGGAGCGTGACGTTCGGCGGCAGCGAGAACAGTGGCGCGAAGCTCGTGCCCGGCGCACCGGGCGCGCCCGTGAGCTTCGGCGCGACGAGCGTCGTCGGCAGCGCGCCCGGCAGGACGTTCGCCGGCACATTCGCGCTCCCGCGGGACGGCGCGATCGCGTCGAAGAACGTGCTCGTCGGCGCCGAGGTGAAGGTGACCACGCCGAGATTCGCTGGCGTCGTCGCCACGACGGTCCCACCCGTCGTCACCGACGCCGCGACGAAGGCCTGATAACCGCCGTTCGCGCTGAGGGCGCTGGTGATGGCGTCGGGCGTCGGCGGCGCGCTCGGCACCGGAACCGATGGGAGTGGGATCGCGCTCGGTGCGGCGAGCGTCGGCTGGAAGATCGGGATCGGCGCGTTCGGCGCGGTCGGGACCTTGCCGATGTTGGCCGGCGCGATCGTCTTCGCGATCGCGTCGGGCACGACGACGATGCCTGTCGGCGTGAGAACGACGGCGCCCTTCGCGCTGCCGGCGTCGACCCCGCGTGGTGTGGTGACGTTGCCGATGGTCGTGCCGTTACCGAGTAGGACCTGGACGTTCACCTCGACGGTCGGGGCGGTCGGCGTCGGTGGCTGAACGAGCGTGTCGAGGCGGCCGACGGGCGGGTTCGGGATCGTGATGACGAGCTTTCCATTCACGGTCTCGACGGTCGAGCCGGGGATGTAGCGGATCGGAAGCCCGTTCTGAACTCCGACCGCGCGTCCGCTCGGGTCGACCACCGTGGCGTTTGGCGTCGGATCGATGACGATCTTCACGGTCGTTTCCGGGGGCGGATTCGGCGTCGGCGTCGGCGGCGGCGCCAACTGCGGCACCGTCGTCTGGAATCCGGCCGGAACCGGTACGGTCTGTCCCTGGCTCGACGCCGCTACCGTGCCTTCCTGCGTCTCGACTTTCGTCCCCTGCGGCTCGACGCCGAGGTGGAACGCCGTCCCGCGCACCGACGCGGTGCTCGTCGGAGTCCTCACCTCGTACTTCGAGCCACCGGTCAGGAGGTGCGTCACCACGTGCCAGGTGAGCCCGCTCACCTGCTCGAACTCGGCGACGAGGTCGCCCGAGCTCGTGATCGTGAATTGACCGACCGTGAATTCGGTGTTCGGGGCGATCGTCACCGTCGAGCCGTCGACGAACGTCAAGACGGCGTTGCCGTTCGCGCCCGTCCGCACGGTCGTGCCGGCATCGATGAGCGTGCCGCTCTGACCCGTCGCGAACGAGCCCGTCGCCGACGCGCGCACCTGGACGTCGCCGGAGAGGATCGTGAGGGTGCTCTGCGCGCCGAGAGTGGGCCGCGCGAAGAGCGCGCTGATGCCCGTCGCGACGAGGACGAATGCGACGATGCCGACCGCAAGGATCGGCAGTCGCGTCGACCTCGGCAGCGACCGCCAACGGCCGATCAGGCTCTGCCTCTTCGCACCCTCAGGCACGCCGGGGGGAGTATGCCGCATCGCTGCTCGGAACCCGTGATCAACGCGGTAGCACGGCCGCGCGCGGGCGCGCGGCGACGTGCGCTGGTTGGATGGGACGGCTCGATGCCCCTCTTGCCAGCGGTGGGCCAGCTCGTCGCCTTCGCGGCTCAGACCCCTCTGGCCCGTTGATTCCGCGCTAAGAAAGGCGGCTGGGGAACGCGCCCTCTCGCGAATACGTAGCCGGTATGCGCCACGACATCGTTTCCATGGGCGTCATCCATCGCGGCTGACGAGCGGTTGGATGACCGTGTCGCGACGAAGCGCTCCTCTGCCGCCCTCGTCAGGCGATCCGCAGCACGACCGGCGCATCGCCCCAGAGCCGCTCGAGCCGATAGAGCGCGCGCTCCTCGGGAACGAACACGTGCGTCACGACGTCGCCGAGATCGATGAGGATCCAGCGGCCGGCGTTGTAGCCCTCCACGCCGATCGGCTGGCGTCCGGCGGCCTTCGCCTTCTCGACGATCGCGTCGGCGATCGCCTGCACCTGCCGCTCGCCGCGGCCGCTGCAGATGACGAAGAGGTCCGCGATCGTGGTCACCTCGGAGACGTTGAGGACGAGGATGTCCTCGGCCTTCTTGTCGCTCGCCGCGTCCACGACCAGGTCGGCCATCGCTCGCGGCGCCACGTCGGGACGCGTCCTCTCGCTCATCGGTAGAGGCCCCTGCGTTCGATGTGCCGCCACACGTCGTCCGGAACAAGGTAGCGCAGCGAGAGGCCGCGGGACGCACGCGCGCGCAGCTCGCGCGAGCTGATATCGAGGCACGGGGCATCGAAGGTGCGTGCGCCCGACGCCGGGTCCGGCTCCGGAACCCCCGGACGCCTGGCGACGAGGATCGTGGCGAGCGCCTTGATCCGCTCGGGCGAACGCCACCTCGCCAGATCCGCGAGCGCGTCGCTCCCGAGGATCAGGAAGAGCTCGCCGTCGCGCGCGAGCGCCTCGAGCGTGTCGACCGTGTACGACGGTCCTTCGCGATCGAGCTCCAGGCGACACACGGCGAAGCGCGGCTCGTCCTTCGTCGCCAGCTCGAGCATCGCGAGCCGATCCTCCGCGGCCGCGTACGGCGCGTGGTCTTTGAGCGGCGAGCGCCGAGCGGGCACGAAGACGACGCGATCGAGCTTCGCGCTCTCCAGCGCGGCGAGCGCGATGGCGAGATGCCCGACGTGGACCGGATCGAACGTGCCTCCGAAGACGCCGATGCGCATCAGCGCGGCGCCGCGTCTTTCCACTCGAGCTCGAGCGCGCCGATGCGCACGGTGTCGCCCTCCTTCACGCCGAGCTCCCGCAGGCGCCGCTCGACGCCGTGCCGCTGCAGCATGCGATGGAAGTAGGCGGCCGCCTCGCCGCTCTCCCAATCGATGCCGGTCGCGAGCCGCTCGATGCGATCGCCGCGCACCCGATACGCGTTCCCCTCGCGCTCGACGCGGACATCAGCGGCGCTGCCCTTGAAGACGATGCGCCGCTCGGTGGGCGCCGCCGCGGCGACGGTCCGCGGGGGCACGACCGCGAAGAGCCGCTTCGCGAGGCGGTCGACGCCCTCGCCGCTCGCCGCGGACACCGCGAGCGCGTCGCGGCCCTGGGCGGCGAGAGCCTCCACCAGAGACGGCACGCGGTCGCGTGCCTCCGCCAGGTCGATCTTGTTGAGCGCGACGAGCTCCGGCAGATCGCGCAGCCCGTGCCCGTACGCCTCGAGCTCCGTGTCGATGGTCGCGATGTCCGCGAGGGGGTCGGGCCGCGACGCGTCGACGACGTGCACGACGAGGCGCGTTCGCTCGATGTGACGCAGGAACTCCTCTCCGAGGCCGGCGCCCTTGCTCGCTCCCTCGATGAGCCCGGGGATGTCGGCGATCACGAGCTCGCGCGCGTCGAGTCGAGCGACGCCGAGATTCGGAGTGAGCGTGGTGAACGGGTAGGCCGCGATCTTCGGCCGCGCGCGCGTCAACGCCGCGAGCAGGCTCGACTTCCCCGCGTTGGGCAGGCCGGCGAGGCCGACGTCCGCGATGAGCCGGAGCTCGAGCTCGAGCTCGCGCGCCTCGCCCTCCTCGCCATCCGTCGCGATGCGGGGGGCGCGCCGCGTGCTCGTCGCGAAACGCGCGTTGCCGCGTCCGCCGACGCCGCCCTTCGCGACGACGATCTCGGCACCATCCGCGGTGAGATCGGCGACCTCCTGACCGGTCGCGACGTCGCGAACGGTCGTGCCGGTCGGCACGCGCACGATGAGGTCGCGTCCGGCCTTGCCGCTCTTGTTCTCGCCCTCGCCCGCGGCGCCGTCGTCCGCGCGGAACTCGTGCTTGTAACGGAAGTCCCCGAGCGACGCGAGCTGCGCGTCCGCGCGGAGCACGACGTCACCACCGCGCCCGCCGTCGCCGCCGTTCGGACCGCCGCGCGGCACGTGCGCCTCACGCCGGAACGAGATCACGCCCCGGCCGCCCTTGCCGGCGCGAACGGAGACGCGCGCGCGATCAAGGAACATGCGGCACCTTCGCGAGCGGGCGGACGAACGAGCCGATGCGGAGATGGGGGAGCTCCTCACGTATGCGCGCGACGGCGCTCGCGACGCCGATCGGCTGGGCACCGTGTCCTGGGACGAGCGCGAGCGCGCGGAATGGATCGGCGTGCAGGTCCCGCAGCAGCACGGCGCTTCCCTCCGGCAGCTCGGCGAGCACGCTGACGAGCGCGTCCAGCTCTTCCGCACGATCGAAGAGCCCGGGCAGCACGAGCACGAGCACGCTCGTCGAGAGGCGCAGCTCCGCGGCGACGCGGAGCGTCGCGCGGACGTCGGGGAAGCGGTAGCCCTCGGGCCCGTGCAGGGTGTCGTAGGTCGCGGCGCGCGCGGAGATCATCCGCACCGCGACGCTCTCGACGCCGGCGGCGGCGAGACGGCGCAGCCCCGCGGCGAGCGAGCCGTTCGTCTCGAGGTGGATCGTCGCCGCGGCGGTCTCGGCGCGGATGCGGCGCGCGGCCGCCTCGACCTCGCGCGCGACGAGGAGCGGCTCACCCTCGCAGGCCCTGCCGAATGCGAGGAGCGTCCCGCCCGATCGCGCGTGCTCGATCGCGAGCCCCGCGACCTCATCGACGGATGGGTGGAAGGCCGCCGGCTCGGTCGGTTCCGCGGCTCCGTCGCGCTTCGGCAGCACCGCGGCGGGCGGCCGCTCGTTCGACGGCGCCGCGACCGGGAGCGCGCACTCCCAGCGGCCGAAGAACGCGTTCGCCGCCGCGCGACAGCCGTACTCGCGCGCGCAGCGTGCGAGCTGTCGCACCAGGCGATCGCCCGGATGCGCGCGCAGCCCGCGGTCGACGTGCGCGGCGACATCCGCGCGGACGTACGCGGACGCGTCGTGCGTCGCGTCGCTGTCGATGCGGAGCGCCGCGACCACGAGCGCACCCGCGTCGTCCGCGGCGACGGCGGCGTAGGGGCGCGGCGGCAGATCGGCGCGATCCGTGGCGTCGACGTACGCGGGAAGCTGCGTTCGCAGGTAGCCCGCCGGAAGGATCGCCGCGGCCACGAGCCTGCCGGCGCCGAGACGGCGCGGCCTTCCACTGCGCTCGGCGGCGAGCGCTTCGCGATCGACCGGGACGACCGCGGCGTCGCTGGGGAGCGGGATCGCGTCCGCGAAGGGCACGGGCCGCGCGCCGTCGAAGGCGAGCGCGGGGTGATCCGTCACGAGGATCCGGCCGCCGCGATCGGCGTGGACCGCACGATACATACAAGGAGAGTACGAGCGGACGAGTTCGAACCGGGGGACGGCTCGGACTAGTACGCGAGTGGGTTGACGGCTACCCCGTTGAGCTTCACTTCCCAGTGGACGTGAGGACCGGTGGTGACGCCGGTCATGCCGATCGCCGCGAGGGCCTGACCGCGCTTGACGGTCTGCCCGGGGCTCACGAAGACGGCGCTCGTGTGGTAGTAGCAGGTCTGCAGCCCGCCGGAGTGCTCCACGCAGACGCGGAGCCCGCCGACCGCGACCCAGCCGGTGGCGACGACGACACCGTCATCGGACGACACGATCGTCGTCCCGTATGGCGCGGCGATGTCGACGCCCGTGTGGCCCCACCAGAAGTACTGCGTGATCACGCCGTTCACGGGCCACGACAGCCGGCCGGTGCGCTCGGGCAGCTGACCGGCGGGCGTGTACGTCCGCGAGATCGTGACGCGCTTCATCGCGGGGACCTCGGCGCCCGGGACGAAGATGAGCTGGTCGGGCGCGAAGTGCTCGGGCTCGAAGTAGAGACGGTTGTAGGTCATGATCACCGACGGGTCGACCTTGAACTTCTCGGCGACGCCCGCGACGGTGTCTCCGTTCTTCACGACGTAGAGCGCGCCGCGCCCCGGCGGCACCGTGAGCGTCTGGCCGACATGGAGCGTCGTGCCCTCGTCCTCGATGCCGTTGGCGTACGCGAGGTCGTCCGTGGGGATCTGGAACCGGTCGGCGATCTGCGAGAGCGTGTCGCCGTTCTTGACCGCGTACCGCACGACCGGGCGCACGTCCTCGGAGGCGACGGTCACGACGCTGCGCGACCCGGCGACGAGTCCGCGCGACACGGTCGCCGCGCGGGTCGAGCCGCCGTCTTCGTCCGCGACGGTCGAGACGGACGCGAGCGCCGGCGACGCCTCGCGCGCAGGTGTCGGGTTCGACGCGGTCGACGCGGCGATCGGGAGCGATACGACGAGCAGCGCGGTGGCGACATTGAGAAGCAGGCGCAGGCCGCGCGGTCCGTAGAGGGCGGCCGCCGCGGCGGGGATCCGTTGGCCGAACAGTGCGAGCGCCGCGACGCACAGACCCGCGGCGCCACGTCCGGCGCGCTCTCGTGTCTGACGAAGCGCACGCTCCGCCGCGCGTCGCGGCGTCGGCGTGGCCTGCGCGCGTCGGCGTCCTGCCGTCAGCAAGATCCCTCGAACCCTCCCCCACGCGGGCGACCTGTACGTAATCCGTACTGGTCTTGGAACAGCCTCGGCACCGTACCCGCGTCCCCGCGGGTGTGTCAACCCTTACATTTCGGGCACAGCGGCCCAACGGACATCGACCGAATCAGTGATGGTGCGCCTGTTTGCGGTCGTTCTAGGCCCTCCGTACGCTAGCCCCAGTGCCCGACTACAACCTCTCCTATGTCTACGTGTTCGCCTTTTTCGTGGTCGGAGCCCTTCTCGTGAGCGCGATGATGCTGGTCTCCCACCTGCTCGCGCCCTGGAAGCCGACGCGCGAGAAGCTGCGCACCTACGAGTCGGGCGAGGAGCCGGTCGGCCAGGCCTGGGGCCGCTATCCGACGCATTTCTACGTCTTCGCGTTGCTGTTCGTCGTGTTCGACGTCGAAGTGATCTTCCTCTTCCCATGGGCCGTGCTGTTCCGTGACCTCGGCTGGTTCGGATTCGCCGAGATGGTGGTCTTCATCGGGATCCTCGTCGTCGGTCTTTTCTACGCATGGCGCAAGAAGGCTCTGAATTGGTACTGAGCTCTCCGCGCCCGACGGTCGACCTCGCGAAAGCGCGAGACGAGCTCGCGAAGCGGCTCGGCGATCGCGCGACCGTCTCGCTGCTGCACGACATGCTCGTCGTCGACGTGGACCGCGCGCGTTTGCTCGACGTCGCGCGCATCGTCCGCGACGATCCGGTGACGCGATGCGACCTGTACTCGGTGAACGCCGGCGTGGACACCGGCACCGAGCTGCGCAGCGTCACCTTCGTGCGCGGGACCGCCACCCACGTCTTCGTGATGCTCCGGACGCCGTGCACCGAGCTCGACCCGCACGTACCGTCGCTCGTCCCGGTCTGGGAGGGCGCGAACTGGCCGGAACGCGAGACCTATGACATGTTCGGCATCGAGTTCGACGGCCACCCCGACCTCCGGCGGATCTTCCTCGAGGAGTCGTTCCCGGGTCATCCGCTCCGCAAGTCGTTCCTCCCCCCGCGCAGCGACGCGCGAGGCGGTTGATGGCCCCGTTCGGCATGGATCCCGCGGCGTGGACGGTATTGCGCCTGCTCATCGCGATCCTCGGCGCGATCTTCCTCGTGTTCAACGGCGCGCTCGCTCAGATCTACTTCGAACGGAAGATCCAGGCGATCATCCAGGACCGCGTCGGACCGATCCACACCGGTCCGTGGGGGTTGCTGCAGACGTTCGCCGACGCGATCAAGCTCCTCGGCAAGGAGGACATCCGTGCGCGCCTCACCGATCGCTGGTTCTTCCTCGCCGCGCCGGCGATCGTCTTCAGCCCGATGCTCGCGTCGTTCGCGGTGCTGCCGTTCGGACCGGGCATCGTCGGCGCCGATCTGAATATCGGGCTCCTCTACCTCACCACGCTGGGATCGATGACCGTCCTCGGCATCGTCATCGCCGGCTGGGCGTCGAACAACAAGTACTCGCTCATCGGTGGACTGCGCTCGGCGGGTCAGCTCATCTCGTACGAGGTCCCGCAGATCTTGTCGCTCGTGACGGTCGTGCTCGTCGTCGGATCGCTCTCGCTCACGCACATCGTCGACGCGCAGCCGGGCCTCAAGATCAACCTGCTCATCCTTCCGCTCGCGTTCGTCACCTACTTCATCGCGGGACTCGCGGAGACGAACCGGAACCCCTTCGACCTTCCCGAGGCGGAGTCCGAGCTGGTCGCCGGCTTTCTCACCGAGTACTCGGGCATGCGCTGGGGCCTCTTCTTCGTCGCGGAGTACGGAGAAGTGACGGTCGTGTCCGCGATCGTCACAGCTCTGTGGTTCGGCGGCTGGCACGGGCCCTTCACCGACGTCCATCCCGTCCTCGGGCCGCTGCTCGGCGTGCTCTGGTTCACGGCGAAGACGTACTTCTTCGTCCTCGTCTTCATGTGGATCCGCGCGACGCTCCCGCGCCTCCGCATCGACCAGTTGATGTCGCTCTGCTGGAAGCTGCTCATCCCGGTCACGCTCACGAACCTGCTGGTGACCGCGGCCCTGATCCTCGCGTTCCCGCAGAGCCACATCCCGATCGCCGTCGCCAACTGGGCGATGCTCGCGCTCGTGATCGCGGCGGTGCCGGCCCTGCAGCGGCGCCGTCTCGCCGCGCTCCGGCACCGTCTCGAGACGCGGCGCCCGGCCGCGTTCATCTCGGCCGAGCGGCCGGGCTAGTCGATCATGTCGTTCGACATCATCCAGACCGCGCTCTTCGCGCTGCTCACCATCGGCGTCATCGGTGGCGCCGCGGGGGTCGTGCTCATCAATCGCATCACCGCGGCCGCCCTGCTGATGGCGTTCACGTTCCTCTGCATGGCTGGGATGTTCGTCCTGCTCGGGGCGGAGACCATCGCCGCGTTCCAGGTCCTGATCTACGTCGGCGCGATCACCGTCCTCATCCTCTACGGAGTCATGTTCACGCCGCAGCGGGAGCGTCCGTACGCGCTCTTCTTCCAGAAGCAGACCCCGCTCGCGGCGCTCGTCGTCGTCCCGATCGCCATCGCGGTCGCGCTGCTCGCCTTCACCTTCCGCGACGGCGGCAAGGCCGCGGCCGGTGGCGGCGACCTTCCGGCGCTCGCGACGAGCGTCTTCCGCGACTTCGCGTTCCCGTTCGAGGTCGCCTCGGTGCTGCTCCTCGCGGCGATGGTCGGCGCCATCGTCCTCGTGAGGAGGGACGACGAATGAGCGTCGCCTTGCCGCAGGCAGGCCGAAGCGAGAGCGAAGAGCGATGAGCGTGCCCGTCGGCGCGTTCGTCGCCGTGTCCGCGGTGCTGTTCTTCATCGGCGTCGCTGGCGTGCTCGTCCGGCGCAACGCGGTGGTCATCCTCATGTGCGTCGAGCTCATGCTGAATGCGACGAACCTCGCGCTCGTCGCCTTCTCGCGCCGCGCCGGCCTCCCCGACGAGCGCGGCAGCGTGTTCGTCGTGTTCATCTTCGTCATCGCCGCCGCCGAGGTCGCGGTCGGCCTCGCGATCGTGCTCTCGGCGTACCGCAACCGTCCGACGGTCGACGTGGACGAGATCCACGCGATGAAGGGATAGCCGTGATCGCCAACGTCTGGCTCATCCCGGCCTTCCCGCTCGCGGCGTTCCTCATCAACGGTCTCTTCGGCCGCCGCTGGCTGCGTCACGCCACCGGGTGGATCGCGTCCGCCGCGGTCGCCGCCTCCGCCGTCCTCGCCGTCGGCGTGTTCCTCGAAGTCCTCGGCGGCAAGGAGCGCACGACCGTGACGCTCTACGAGTGGATCGGCGTGGGCGACTTCCACGTGAACGTCGCGGCGCTCGTCGATCCGCTGTCGAGCGCGATGCTCCTGGTCGTCACCGTCGTCAGCACGCTGATCTTCATCTACTCGAACGGCTACATGGAGCACGACCACGGCTTCCACCGCTTCTTCACGTGGCTGTCGCTCTTCGTGTTCGCGATGCTCATCCTGGTCATGGCCGACAACTACCTCCTCACGTTCGTGGGGTGGGAGGGTGTCGGCCTGTGCTCGTATCTCCTGATCGGGTTCTGGTTCGACAAGCCCGCGCCGCAGAAGGCCGCGAACAAGGCGTTCTGGATGAACCGCGTCGGCGACTGGGGCTACACGATCGGGATGATCACGATCTTCCTCGTCTTCGGGTCCCTCACCTACACCGAGGTCTTCGAGAAGGTCGGCATCGCCACGCAGGCGAACCTGCTGCTCATCTGCATCGCCCTCTTCGTCGGCGCGACGGGCAAGTCCGCGCAGCTCCCGCTGTACTCGTGGCTGCCGGACGCGATGGAGGGACCCACGCCGGTGTCGGCGCTCATCCACGCCGCGACGATGGTCACCGCCGGCGTCTACCTCGTCGCGCGCAGCACGCCGCTCTTCGTCGCGGCCGGCCCCGCGCTGCAGGTGGTGGGCGTCGTGGGCGCGGTCACCGCGATCTTCGCCGCGACGATCGCGCTCGTGCAGTTCGACATCAAGCGCGTGATGGCGTACTCGACGGTGAGCCAGCTCGGCTACATGTTCCTCGCCCTCGGCGTCGGTGCGCCGGTCGCCGCGATCTTCCACCTCGCGACGCACGCGTTCTTCAAGGCGCTCCTGTTCCTCGGATCGGGCTCGGTCATCCACGGGATGCAGGGCGAGCAGGACATGCGGAAGATGGGTGGGCTGCGGCCCAAGATGCCGGTGACGTACTGGACGATGCTCGTCGCCGGCGGCGCGCTCGCCGCGCTGCCGCCGCTCGCGGGGTTCTGGTCGAAGGACGAGATCGTCGGCGCGGCCTACCAGAACGGACACGTCATCCTGTACGCGATCGGCATCATCACGGCCATCCTCACCGCGTTCTACGTGACGCGCGCGATGTGGCTGACCTTCCACGGAGAGCCGCGCGATCACCATCTCTACGACCACGCGCACGAATCGCCCACGGTGATGACGCTGCCGCTCATCGTCCTCGCGGTCGGCAGTGCGACGCTCGGTCTTGTCATCGGCTTCCCGCCGGACGCCGGCTTCATCCATACCTTCCTGCGGCCGTCGGTCGAGGCCGGCGTGCTGGACCGCGTCGGCGAGGAGCCGCGGCTCGTCACGATCCTCGCGCTCGCGGCGGTATCGGTCGGGGCCGGCATCGTCGGCATCCTCATCGGACTGTCGATGTACGTCCGCCACCGGCCCGATCCGTCGGCGGTCGCGCGCGCCTTCGACGGCTACTACCGCGTGCTCGTGAACAAGTACTACGTCGACGAGCTCTACGACCGGCGCATCGTCGACCTGATGCGCGGCGCGTTCGGCGTGCTCTGGGCGTTCGACGTCCACGTCGTCGATGGGATCGCGAACGGCCTGGGGCGCCTGTCGACGCTCGGTGGGTCCGGTGTCCGCCGCCTCCAGACCGGCATCGTCGGCAACTACGCGCTCACGATCGTCGCCGGTCTGCTCGCGGTCCTCGTGGTCTACGGCGGGTACGCCGCGGGAGTGTTCAAGCCATGACCATCGACCACGTGCTCACGCTCCTGCTCGTCGTGCCCGCGGTGGGCCTCATCCCGCTGGCCATCTTCCGCGACGCGCGCTCGGCGAAGCAGATCGCGATCGTGACCACGTTCGTCGAGCTCGTTCTCTCGATCGTCATGCTCGTCCAGTTCCACGTGGGCGAGGCGGACTTCCAGCTCGTCGAGAAGGCCGACTGGCTCCCGAGCCTCGGCATCCGCTACTTCGTCGGCGTCGACGGCGTCTCGGTGCTCCTCGTGCCGATGACCACGCTCCTCACGTTCATCTCGGTCCTCTACTCGAGCGGCGGCGCGATCAAGGAGCGCGTCACCGAGTTCATGGCCGCGTTCCTCCTGCTCGAGATCGGCATGGTCGGCGTCTTCGTGTCGCTCGACCTCTTCCTCTTCTACGTCATGTTCGAGCTGATGCTCGTGCCGATGTATCTCATCATCGGGATCTGGGGCGGGCCGCGCCGGATCTACTCGACGCTGAAGTTCGTCATCTTCACGCTCGCCGGCAGCCTCCTCATGCTCGTGGGCATCGTCGCGATCTGGCTCGCCTCCGGTCCGGAGGGCTCGCGCACGCTCTCGCTTCCGGACCTCATCGCGATGCGCAACCACTTCTCGAAAGACTTCCAGTTCTGGGTGTTCCTCGCGATGGGTCTCGCCTTCGCGATCAAGCTCCCGATGTTCCCGTTCCACACCTGGCTTCCCGACGCGCACGTCGAGGCGCCGACCGCGGGCTCGATCATCCTCGCCGGCGTCCTGCTGAAGGCCGGCGGCTACGGGTTCCTGCGCTTCGCGCTGCCGCTGTTCCCAGTCGGGACGGCGATCTGGCTGCCGGTGATCATCGTCCTCTCCGTCGTCGCGATCCTGTACGGCGGCGCGGTCTCGACGGTCCAGAAGGACCTGAAGAAGCTCGTCGCGTATTCGTCGGTCGCGCACATGGGATTCGTGACGCTCGGGATCTTCGTGCTCAACACGCAGGGCGCGGTCGGCGCCGTCCTCCAGATGCTGAACCACGGGTTCGTCACGGGCGCGCTCTTCCTCTTCGTCGGCATCCAGTACGAACGCACCCACCGGCGCGTCATCGCCGACCTCGGCGGGCTCGCGCACCGGTGGCCGCTGTACACCGCGTTCTTCGGGGTCTTCGTGCTCGCGTCGCTCGGACTGCCGGGCCTCAACGGCTTCGTGAGCGAGTTCCTCGTACTACTCGGGACGTTCCAGTTCGGCGGTGACCCGCTCGGCGGCCTCTTCTGGGGACCGCTCGCGGCGCTCGGCGTCATCCTCGCCGCCGTGTATCTGCTCTGGATGTTCCAGCGCGTGATGTACGGCCCGGTGCGTGAGGCGTACAAAGCGCTCCCGGATCTGTCGCCGATCGAGGTCGCGTGCGCCGTCCCGCTCCTCATCCTCACCGTCGCGCTCGGCGTGTTCCCGCAGCCCGCCATCGCGATCATCGAGCCCAGCCTCGACCGCATCGTCAAGCTCGCCCTCGACCCGACGCTGCAGGTGGCGCTCAAGTGACCGGGACCGACCTCATCGCCGTCGCGCCCGAGATCATCGTGGCGCTCACGGCGGGCCTCGTGGTCGTCGCGGACGCGGCGCTGTCGCGGAGCGCTTCCCGCAGGCTGCTGCCGGTGCTCGTCGCCGCCGGCCTCGTCGTCGCGCTCTTCGCGCCGGCGATCTGGCCGCCGTTCGGGCCGAGCGTCGAGGTCTTCGTGCGGAAAGGAACGACGCCGTTCTTCGGCGGGTTCGTGAACGTCGATCCGTTCGCGAACTTCTTCCGGGCGGTGTTCGTCGTGCTCGCGCTGTTCGCCACGGTCGTCGCGCCGTCGTACCTCGAGCGCAAGAACGTCCCGGCCGGCGAGTACTACGCGACGCTCCTCTTCTCGACGCTCGGCGCGATGACCATCGCGCTCTCGACGGATCTCATCACGCTCTTCGTGGGCCTCGAGCTCATGACCATCCCGATCTACGTCCTCGCCGGGATGCAGCGGCGCGATCGCTACTCGAACGAGGCCGCGCTCAAGTACTTCCTGCTCGGCGCGTTCAGCTCGGCGCTGCTCGTGTACGGCTTCGCCTGGCTTTTCGGCATCGCGGGCTCGACGCGATTCGTGGACATCGCCGCCGCCCTCGGAGCCGCCGGACTCGCGAGCGGACCGACGATCGTCGCCCTCTCGCTCGTCACCGTCGGCCTCGGCTTCAAGGCCGCGGTCGTCCCGTTCCACCAGTGGACGCCGGACGCGTACGACGGCGCGCCGACGCCCGCGACCGCGTTCATGTCGGTCGGTCCGAAGGCGGCCGCGTTCGCCGCGATCCTGCGCGTGCTCGTCGGCGGTATGGGCCCGCTCATCGTCGATTGGTCGACCGTGTTCGCGGTACTTGCCGCGATCACGATGACCGCGGGCAACGTCGTGGCGCTCGTTCAGACGAATACGAAGCGGATGCTCGCGTACTCGAGCATCGCGCACACCGGCTACATCCTCGCGGCGGTCGCGGCGACGCAGGCCGGGGCCGCCGCGGGCGCGGCCGTCCTGTTCTACGTGTTCGCTTACGGCCTCATGAACCTCGGCGCGTTCGCGTCCCTCCTCTACTTCGACCTCGAGGGCACGCGCGGCGCGACGCTCGACGAGATGAACGGCTTCGCGCGCCGTCACGGGCTCGGCGCCCTCGTGTTCGCGGTGTTCCTGATCTCGCTGACCGGTATCCCGCCGACGGTCGGCTTCGTCGCGAAGTTCCTCGTCATCCGGCCCGTGCTCGACGCGGGGTACGCGTGGCTGGCCGTGATCCTCGCGCTGAACGCGGTGCTCGCGGCCTTCTACTACCTGCGCGTCGTCGTGCGCATGTACATGTATGACGCCGACAGCGGCGCGCCGGCGCTCGTCTCGCCCCGCCTGCTCTCGCTCTCGCTCGGCGTGTCCGCGATCGCCGTCGTGGTGCTCGGCATCCTGCCGAACTCGCTGTACCAATGGGCCCTCGACGCCGCGGCGCCGCTCCTTCCCTAGCCGACGTCCTCCGAGGGCTCGCCGTAGGTATGCCGGACGAGAAGGACGCGCTACCGCCCCGCCGGCAGAAGCCGTTCGCCGAGCACGCCGCCCGCCGCCCCGACCACGACGGCGATGCCCACGAGCGGCAGGAGCTCGGGCAGCGAGAGGGCGATGAGGCCGCCGAACGAGGAGATCGGTGGCGTGGCCGGCGCGAAATACTGGTGCATCTGGGTCGCGATGATGCTTCCCGCGAAGAGCGAGAAGAGCAGCGCGACGGGCGACGCGATCGCGCCGAGCCGTCCGGCGACGAGCCCCGCGCAGAAGAGGATGAGCGCCGGGATCGCGAGCAGGATCGTCGGCGGTACCGGGAGCGGCTCGGTGAGCGCCCACCAGAACGCGAGCCCGACCGTCGCGGCGACGATCGCCGCGACGAGTCGCGTGCGCATCAGGCGGCGGGGCCGAGGACCCGATGCCGCAGCGACCCGCCGAGCGCGCCCGCGATCGCGCCGATCGCGATGTACGGCCAGAACGTCGCGACGATGGCGATGACGTTGCCGACCGCATCGAGGGGCGCCATCCCGATGCCGGCGGGGCCCAGGAACGTCACGGTGGCGTAGACGGCGGCCGCGACGACGACCGCGAGCGCGCCGGCGAGCGCCGCGCGCGAACCCGCGAACCATCCCGCGCCGAGCGTCGCGAGGACGATGTACACGAGCGCGAGGATCGGCCCGCCGCCGGCGAGCCGCAGGTAGAGGAGGAGCTGCGCGAGCGCGGAGACGGCGACGGCGACGGCAAGACGCATCTAGCGGACGATCGCCAACGCGTGGTCGGCGCGATTCAAGGGCTCGGCGTCGCCGTCGTCGCCGATCATCGCGATGTCCTCGATGCGCACGCCGAATCGTCCCGGAAGGTAGATGCCCGGCTCGATCGAGAACGCCATGCCCGGCTCGAGGCGCTCGGTGTTGCCGGACACAAGATACGGATGCTCGTGGCCGTCGAGGCCGATGCCATGACCGGTGCGGTGGATGAAGTACTTCCCGTAGCCCGCCTCGTCGATGACGCGGCGCGCCGCCGCGTCCACGGATCCGGCGGCGGCGCCGGCGCGCGCGGCCGCGTATCCCGCCTCCTGCGCGCGCCGCACGGTGTCGTGCACGCGCGCCGTCTCGGCGTCCGGTGCCCCGACGTGAACGGTGCGTGTGATGTCGGAGCAGTACGACGCGCGGCTGCCGCCGAAGTCGCACACGATCGCCTCGCCCGCGCCGATCACCCGCTCGCCCGTCTCGTGGTGCGGCGACGCGCCATTGGGGCCGGAGGCAACGATGGTGAAGGTCACCTCGTCGTGGCCCTCCTCGCGCAGCAGCTCCGCGAGATCCGCCGCGACGTCGCGCTCGCGCCGTCCCGCGAACGGCCGCTCGAGCACGCGCGCGTACGCGCGATCGGCCGCCGCCGAGACGGCACGCAGGGCCTCGCGCTCGGCCGCGTCCTTGCGCACGCGAAGCTCCCGCGTGACCGTCGACGCGAGCAGGAAGCGGCGTCCGGCGAGCTCCTGCTGCAGCCTCAGGGTGAAGAGGGCCCACATCTGATCGGAGACCGCGACGGCGCCGCGTCCGGCGACGAGCGACGCCGCGATCGCGTACGGGTCGTCGGTCTCGCCCCAGGTCCGCTGCGCGACGTCCGGCGCCGCGACCGTCGCGCGAGGCGACTCGAGCTCCGGCAGGACGAGCGTCGCCTCACCGTCGGCCGGCAGCACGAGGCAGGTGAGGCGCTCGGTCGAGAAGATCCGGTAGCCGGTGAGATAGGTGAGGTCGGAGCCCGGAGCGAGCAGGAGCGCGGCGATCCCGCGCTCGCGTAGCGCGGCGCTCGCGCGTCGGCGGCGCGCGGCGAACGCCGCTCGGTCGACAGGCATCGGCGTGTGCTTCGCGAGCATAGCCATGTCACGCGCGCCGTCGGCCTCGGCCGGGCGCGAGCGCTTAGCGACTCTCCGCCGTCCGCCCGCCTGTCATCCCGGTCGTTGTCCTACCAGCCGAGCGCTGGCACGCGACTTGCAGCCTCGGTGACCCAGCGGGGAAGCATCGGCAACCCCACAGTCACCAATGGAACCAATGGAGAGGTGCCATGACGAGGAACAAGGGAGCGATGACGGTCGCCGAAGCGGGACGCCGCGGGGGCGCCACGACCGCCCAGCGCCACGGCCCCGAGTTCTACGAGCAGATCGGGAAGAAGGGCGGCCGTACGACCGCGCAGCGGCACGGCTCCGACTTCTACGAGCAGATCGGCAAGCAGGGCGGCCAGAAGGTCAAGGAGCTCTACGGTCCGCGGTTCTACGGTCGCATCGGCAAGATCGGCGGTGACGCCGTCTCCGAGAAGTACGGGCACGAGCACTTCGAGGAGATCGGCAAGAAGGGTGGCCAGAAGGTCGCCGAGCTCATCGCGCGCGGCAGGCAGGCAAGCTAGCCGCTCGCCGTCTTGTCCGCACATCACTCGCGGGAGTGTTCCACTCCGAGCGTGGCCCGATCCTACGTTGACATCGCGGAAGGAGCCGTCACGCCGTTGGCACGACGGTGGCGACTTCTATCGTCGCCGGCTGTACGGGGTCGTGACGATCGCGAGCGACCGTGTAGTGAAGAGCGGACGGCTCGCGGGCGACGGAGGCTGAAGGCGTTGGACAGCAGCTCGGCGGCGAACGCTCCGCTGGTGGCGCCCGAATGGCAGGACATCACCATCATCCCCCGCGGCGTGATCCGCAAGCTCACCTACCTGTCCGACGCGGGGTCGGCGGTCAGGCTCCAGGTCGAGTCCGCCTAGCCCTCGTCGAGTCCGCCTAGCCCTCGCGGCGGGCCCCCGGCGTCCGGAATGCGTCCCAGGTAACGGAACGTCCGTGCCCGGCGACGGGTAGAGGAACAAGACAAGAGCCGGCACCGTTCTTGTCTCGGAACATCTGGAGGTCCCGCGATGCCTGTACGTGCTGAGCTGTACTGCTACTTCTGCGGTCACGGTCTCGGAGAGGTCCTCGTGCCCACCAAGGCGCCGAAGCCCTCTGTCGAGCAGCTCCGTGCCGCCTATTCCCAGCCCGGTCGCGAAGCGCCTGCGTGGAGCGACGCGGACCAGCCGCTCTGCCCGCGCTGCGGCGGCCAGCTCTTCCTCGAGCGCTTCGGTCACGAGGTGGTCCGAGGGCACGACCGGCGCGCGCTGCGCCGCGCGAGCTGACCCGAGGGCGCGCACGGACATACCGGACGGCCGGACGCAAGTCCCGGCCGTTCTGTTTGCGTGTCGTTCCGCCGGCTCGGCTGGCTCGTCGTCGGTGGCGTCTGCGGCTGGACCTGGGCGCGTCGCGTCCTCGCGGCGCGTGACGGGCATCCGCGCGTCACGGATCGCCAGGCCGAGATCCTGGCGCTCGTCGCCCGGGGCATGAGCACGAAGGAGATCGCGCGCCAGGAGGGGATCAGCGCGCACTCCGTGGACACGCACATCCGCCGCGCGCGCCGCGCGCTCGGGGTGCAGTCGCGCGCGGCCGCGGTCGCGGCGCTGCGCGCCGACGGTCAGACGCCGGCGAGGCCGAGACGATCCGCGACGCGCCCGAGCGCCACCACGATCTCCGCGACGAGCTCGTCGAACGGGACCTGAAGGTCCTCGGCGCCCTTCACCATCATCTCGCGGCTGACGGCGCGCGCGAAGGCCTTGTCCTTCATCTTCTTGCGCACGGCGGTCGCATCGACGTCGCGCACCGCCTTCGAGGGGCGCACGAGCGCGACGGCGGTGACGAAGCCCGTAAGCTCGTCCACGGCATAGAGCGTCTTCTCCATCGCGGAGAGGCGCGGCACGCCGGTGTGGTCGCCGTGCGATTGGATCGCACGGACGATCGTGCCGGGGACGCCGGCCTGCTCGAGGATCGGCTTCCCGTTCTGAGGGTGCCCGCTCGGGTCGCGCTCGTAATCGAAGTCGTGGAGCAATCCGGTGATGCCCCACACCTCCTCGTCCTCGCCGAACTTCGCGGCGTAGTGCCGCATCGCCGCCTCGACCGCGAGACCGTGCTTGCGGAGGCTGTCGCCCTTGGTGTGTTCGCACAGGAGCGCCCAGGCTTCGTCGCGCGTCACGAGCGCCTCCCCTCGTCTGTTTCCACGCCGAATGCTAGGCTTTTGACGTGATCGAGTTCGCACCCGGATGCGCCGAGAAGCTGCGCGAGCTGCGTGGCGACGACCCCTCGCGCGCGTTCCTGCGCCTCTACGTCGCGGGACGCAGCTGCAGCGGGTATCAGTACGGCCTCGCGTTCGACTCGAGCGCCGACGACAGCGATCAGGTCATCGAAGCGGCGGGCATCCCCGTGGCGATCGACCCCCAGAGCCAGCCGTACTGCGACGGAGCGACGATCGAATACGTCGACGAGACGCAGTACCCGGGCGGCGGGTTCCGCGTCACGAACGCGAAGCTCGGCGGCGGCGAAGGCTGCGGCGGCTCCTGCAGCTGCGGCCACTAGCCCGCGGGTAGGGGCCCCCGTCCAGCGAGCGCCGCGAGCGTCGGCGTGACCGGGTGCGGCTGCGTCCTCCTCATCGCCGTCATCGTCGGCCTCATCGCCTTCATGCTCTTCGGCGCGACCGATCCCGGTGAGCCCGTCGAGTCGGCGACCGCGCTCCTCGCGCTCCTCCTACTGAGCGGGGTGGCGCAGATGCCAGTCCGTCGCGCGCTCGTACGCGCGCGCGGCGCGTAGCAGGAGCGCCTCGCGCCACGGGCCCGTCGCGAGCTGCAGGCCGATCGGGAGGCCGCTCTTCGTGAAGCCGCAGGGGACCGAGACGGCGGGCAGGCCCGTGAGGTTGAAGGGCGACGTGTTGCGCGTGAGGCGGCGCGCGGCGTCGGCGTCGCGCTCACCCGCGGGACGCGCGTCCTCGCGCGGCAGCGCGGGCACCGCGGTCGTGGGCGCGAGGACGAGGTCGACCTCGCGCAGCACCTCGCACCACGCGCGGCGGATCTCGCTCTGGCGCCGGCGGGCGATCGCGAGATCGGCGCCGGTGATCTTCTCGCCCGCCTGCATGCGCTCGAGCACGAACGGCCCGAAGTCGTTCGGATGCTCGCGCATGTGGTCGCGGTGATACGCGGCCGCGTCGCTCGCGATGATCGCACGCTGCGCGTCGAGGAGCAGCGCGCTCGACGGCAGTCCGCGCTCCACGAGGCGCGCGCCGAACGAGGCGAGCACGGCCGCGGCCTCGCGGACGGCGCGCTCGACCTCGGAGTCGAGATCGGCGAAGAAATGGTCCGTCGCGACGAGGATCCGCAGGCCCTTCACGCCCTCTTCGAGCCCTGAGACGTAATCCTCGACCGGAACATCGCACGACGCCGGATCGCGCGGGTCGTACCCCGCGATCGCGGCGAGCGTCAGTGCCAGATCGCGGACCGAGCGGCCGAGCGGCCCGGCGTGATCGAGCGACCACGCGAGCGGCACGACGCCGCGCAGGCTGACGCGACCGAAGGTCGGCTTCAGCCCGGCGATGCCGCAGAGCGCGGCGGGGATGCGGATGGAGCCGCCGGTGTCGGATCCGGGAGACACGAAGCACATGCCCGTCGCCACCGCGATCGCGCTTCCCCCGCTCGAGCCGCCGGGGATGCGCGCCGGATCCCACGGGTTCTTGGCGTTCCCGAAATGCGGATTCTGGTTCGTCACGCCGAACGCCCACTCGTGCAGGTTCGTCTTGCCCAGGAGCACCGCGCCGCCGGTGCGGAGCCGCTCGGTCACCGCGCTGTCCTCGGTCGCCACGTTGCCGGCGAAGATCTTCGACCCCGCGGTGGTGACGACGCCCCGCTGGTCGTAGAGGTCCTTGAGCGCGACCGGGATGCCGTGCAGGGCGCCCCGGTCGACGCCGCGCGCCAGCTCGGCGTCCGCCCGCGTCGCGTCCTCCATCGCGGTCTCGAGCGTGCGCGTGATGAACGCCACGAGCTCGCGATCGAGGCGCTCGATCCGGGCGACGCACGCCCGCGTGAGCTCGGCGGACGACACGCGCCGCGCGCGCAGCAGCGCGGCGGCCTCGTGCATCGGGAGGAGGGCGACGTCGTCGATGGCGCGATGGTACGAGCGTGTATCGTCCCGCGACGTGAGCGACCGCTCCTTCGTCCGCTTCGGCGGCCTCGCGGGGATCCTCCTGGCGATCACGTCGTGGGCGGCGGTCATCCTGTACTACACCGCCGCCGCGGGCGGCCAGGATCTCGTCGGCCTCGAGACCTTCCGGCTCCTGTACGCGCTCACCGCGTTCTGGGCGCTCTTCGGCATCGTCGCGGTGCACTGGGTCGTGCGTTCCCAGGGCGAGGCGTGGTCCTTCTTCGCCGCGCTCGTCGGCGTCGTCGCGTCGATCGGGACGACGGCATCCTCGCTGTATCAGGTCGCGGCGACGCGAACCTTCCTCGTCGATAGCCCCGGCCGCCCCGTCGCCGCCGCCGCCTCGCCGACCGATCCGCTCAACCTCATGACCTTCGGGCTCACCGGCCTCTGGTTCCTCATCGTGAACCCGCTGCTCTGGCGTGCGCGCTTCCCGCGTCCGCTCGTCGCGCTCGGCTTCGTCGCCGTCGCGGACCTCCTCGTGGGATTCCTCGGTGCGCTCTCCGCGCAGGACGCTCTGGTCACGCCCGCGGCCGTCGTCGCGGGTGCGGTGGGCGGTCCGCTCTACTGGCTCTGGCTCGGGATCGCCCTGCGCCGCCGCGCGTGACCGTGGGCGGCTGTGTCGCACGACGAGCACCGCGGCACCGGCCAGACCGGCGGCTGGCCGAGCTCGTCCTGGGCGCGGCAGCGCGGGCACTGGCGTAGCGTCGTCGGCGATGTCCGACGACCCGATCCGCGAGGACCATCGCCGCATCCGTGAGGAGCTCGCGAGCCGCGTCCGTGCCGCGCTCCAGCGCGGGACGCGGAACGATCTCGACGGCCTCGTCGCGCTCGTCGAAGGCGACCTCCTCGGACACGCGCGCGCCGAGCAGCGTCACTTCTATCCGGTGGTCGACGCGCTCGTCCGCGATCACGGTCGCGCGACGGCCACGATGGACATCGACCACGAGGCCATCGCCGCGCACGTGCGGACCGTCTCGGAGGCGACCGAGCGCCTTCGCGCCGCCGCGGACCGCCTCGGCCGGATGGAGGCGCGCAACGCGCTGCGCGAGGCGTTGCTGCGCCTCGACGCGATCCTCAGCCTGCACCTCGAGAAAGAGGAGCGCGTCTACCTCCCGCTCGTCGCGCGCCACCTCTCGCAGGCGGAGCAGCGCGAGCTCGCCGAGCGCATGCGCGGCGTCGAGGCGACCAGTCCCTCCGCGACCGAGATCGACGCGCGCGCGATCCCGCGGCGGGAGCGGCACGCGCGCATCTTCGACGCGTTCGATCGCCTACCGCTGGGCGGATCGCTCGTCCTGATCAACGATCACGACCCGCGACCGCTGTCCTACCAATTCGAAGCGAAGCGTCGCGGCGCGTTCTCGTGGGACTACCTCGAGCGCGGTCCGCTCTGGCGGGTTCGCATCACGCGCGTCGCTTCCGTCCCTCGATAGCGACGCGCCCCACGGAGCCGTTGGTCCCCCTAACTTGGGCCCTTCGGTCCCTTCCTCCCACCGGCCGCCCGACACACCTTTGACGCGATCGCGGCAACGCACGAGCGGCCGCGTTCGGAGGTCAGGAGATGAGCTCGATCGCACGCGAACCGCGCGGTGGGGATCTGCCCAGCGCGTTCACCGGGGCCCTCTTCGGCGCCCTGGCCATCGGCGTCGCGACAGCCCTCGTCGTCGGCGTGCTCGGCGCGACCGGGAACATCCGCTCGGGCGGCGCCTCGCAGGCGACGACCGGCGGCGCCGCGACGACCGCGATGCCCGGCATGAGCGCGGTGCCGGGGACGGTGCCCCAGACCGGAGCGGGCGCCACCCAGGTGACCCTCCCGCCGGCGAAGGCCGTCACCGCGAAGACCATCGCGCGCCCGGCGACGGACGTCGCCGCTCCCGTGAACCGCGCCGCGCCCGCGACCGTGCGGGTCGATCTCCAGACGCAGGAGGTCACAGCCGAGATCGAGAAGGGCGAGACCTACACCTACTGGACCTTCAACGGCCAGATCCCGGGCCCGATGATCCGTGTGCGCGTCGGCGACACGGTCGAGCTGCACCTGAAGAACTCCGCCAGCAGCGTGATGACGCACTCCATCGACCTGCACGCCGTGAACGGCCCGGGCGGTGGCGCGACCGCGACCCAGACGATGCCCGGCATGGAGACGACCGTCACCTTCAAGGCGCTCAACCCCGGCGCGTACATCTACCACTGCGCGACCGCGCCGATCCCGCAGCACATCGCGAACGGGATGTACGGGATGATCGTCGTCGAGCCCGAGGCCGGCCTTCCGAAGGTCGATCGCGAGTTCTACGTCATGCAGGCCGAGCTGTACACGAGCGCGCGGCTCGGCGTCGCCGGCCACCACGACTTCGACGCGATCAAGATGGACAACGAAGAGCCGGACTACGTCGTGTTCAACGGCAAGGTCGGCTCTCTCACCGGAGACAGCGCGATGAAGGCGAATGTCGGAGAGACCGTCCGCATCTTCTTCGGCGTCGGCGGCTTCCTCTCCTCGAACCTGCACCTCATCGGCGAGATCTTCGACAAGGTGTACCCGGAGGCCGCGTTCGGCAGCCCACCGAACCAGAACGTGCAGACGACCGTCGTGCCCGCGGGCGGCGCCACGGTCGTCGAGTTCAAGCTGAACGTTCCCGGCACGTACACGCTCGTCGATCACGCTCTGCCCCGCGCGCTCGACAAGGGCGCCGCCGCGCAGATCGTCGTGGCCGGTGCCGAGGACAAGACCATCTACAGCGGGCCGCTGTCAGGAGCGGGCCACTAGAACGTCAGCGGATCGACGATGCGACCGGCGAGCGTCACCTCCCAGTGGGTGTGCGGACCGGTCGTCACGCCGGTCATGCCGATGAGCGCGATGGGCTGGCCGCGCAGGACGCGGTCGCCCACGCGCACGAGCGGCAGGCTCGTGTGGTAGACGCAGCTCTCGAGCGCGCCGCGATGCTGCACGCAGACACGGTTCCCGCCGACGTTCACCCGCTCCAGGGAGGTGACGACGCCGTCGTCGTCCGCGGTGACGAGCGATCCGAAGGGCGTGGCGAGGTCGATACCGCTGTGCGATCCCTGGAGGAACTGCGAGATCTCGCCGGCCGTGGGACGCACCAGGCGCCCGGGGCCCTCGTTCATCCGCGCCACGCGCTCCGCGGCGTCGGGTGCCGGCCGCGCGGCGGTCGGCGCACCGCCGCAGCGGTACACCTCGAGCCGCGTGGTGTGCGCTCCGGTCCGGGAGACGCCCACGAAGTACCGGCCGTCCGGGCTGAAGGCGCGCGCGCCCAGCAGGTTCGGCAGCGTCGCGATCGGCGGTCCGCCGGGCGCGTCCCAGACGTGGAAGGCGTCGAAGGCGTCGCCGCCCGGCACCGTCGGCGAGACCGTGCCGAGGAGCAGCGTCCGTCCATCGGGCGCCCAGGCATGGACCGCACGTGCCTCCGCGACGTTCTTCGTCCCGGTATCCGGGTCGCGCAGCTCGACCCGGTCCACGTCGCGTACGAGCAAGGCATGGCCTGACGGCGCCCACTCGATGTAGCGTGCGTCGCCGGTGTCGAGCGGCACCAGGTCGCCGGTCGCGGTGGTCCCGAGGTAGCGCTCGAGCGTGCCGTCCTGCGAGTAGCGCGTGAGCGTGAACGCCGTCCCGTCGCCGCTGAAGTACACGTCGTCGCGCGGATACTTCGGCACGTACGGCGGCGCGATCACGGAGATCGTGCGCACGGCGCCGTCGCGCCACTCGCGGATGGTGTTCTTCTCGATGAACACCAGTCCGTCGCCGACCCAGCGCACGCGCGGGATCGTCGGAGCGAGCCGCGCCACGACGCGATCGTCGTGTACGACCCGCAGCTCGTCCGCGTCCGGGCCCCAGTACGAGATGTACGCGCCCGTGCCCGACCAATCGACCTCGTCGCCCACACCGATGGGCCAGAGGCGCCCGGTGCGGATGTCGAGCGTGTCGGCGACCTCGACCTCGCGGTAGCCGGCTGGCGAGCGCGTGGACGGCACGCGCGCGAACCAGACCAGCGCGAGCGTGTGGCCGTCGGGGGACCACTGCGCTTCCATCACGTTCTCGACCGCGGTCGTCGCGACCGGCCGCACGCAATGCAGCGAGGGCGCGGGCTCGGGGTCTTCGGGCGGCGTGACCGCGTCCGCGGGACGCCCGCCGAGCACGAGGGCCGCGCCGAGCAGCACCGCGAGGAGGCGCATCCGTCGAGTGTGCGACTTGACGTGTACGAATGGAGGTGTCGGGGCGCTCTCACCGTACCGCGGCGGCGGGGAGTGCCGGCCCGGCGGTCGGCCGCCGAGCGGGGGATGGTCGCCGCGGCCCGCGGCCCCCATCCTGCGGCGGATGCGGAAGATGACAGCCGATCCGTTCGCGCTGCGCCTCTTCGCGGAGGCGCAGGAGGGGATCGCGGTCTTCGACGAGACGGGCGCGCTCGTCGCCTGGAACGTCGCCGCGCGCACCATCACCGGATGGGACGAGGCTGCGGCGGCGACGCACGACCTGCTCGCGAAGGGCGCCGGCATGCTCGAGATCCGCGACGGCACGTGGGTCGACCTGCGCCGCTCCGCGGTCGCGACGGATTCGGGAGAGCTGCGCGTCGTCATGCTCGCGGACGCCTCGGCGCAGGTGGCGCTGCGCGAGGCGCGCCGTCACCTCACCGATGGCGGCCTCATCGACCGCGTCACCCAGCTGGCCGGACCGCAGATCGCGTACGGACACATCGAGCGGAGCGTGGCCCTGGCACGGCGCGACGCGCGGGCCGTCGGTGTGCTCGCGGTCGGCGTCGACATCCCGCCCGTGGCCGAGACGGTCCCCATGGACGAGCTCATGCGGCAGCTCGGCAAGCGGCTCATCGCGGCGACGCGCGCCAGTGACCTCGCCGCGCGGCCCGGTGACGACGAGCTGCTCGTCGTGCTCACGGCGATGGCGCACGCGAACGACGCCGCGATCGTCGGCGTACGGCTGCTGCTCACGCTGTCGCGGCCGTACGTGCTGCAGGGCCGCGAACGCTCCGCGACGATCAGCATCGGTGTCGCGTCGTTCCCGACGGACGGGGATTCCTGCGAGGCCGTGCTCGCAGCGGCGCGCGCCGCCGTGACGCGCGTCCGCTCGGAGGGTGGCGGATACCGCGTGGCTGCCGCGCTCGCCTGATCGCGGCAGGCCGCAGGTCGGCGCTCCTGTAGAAAGGAGCGTGGCGAGATGACCGCACGACCCACGCTGCTCCTCGTCATCGCGGCGCTCGTGTCCGCCTGCGATCCGGGTCCGCCGACCGCGGTCAGCGCCTCGCCCGTGACCTCGGCCGCGCCGTCGGCCACCGCGGTGCCGCCGACCGGCGCGGCGACCCCGTCCCCGGCGAGCTCCGCACCCGCCGGTCCGGCGGAATGGTCGACCTATCACGGCGACGCGGCGCGCACCGGTACGAGCAGCGAGGTCGCGTCGTTCACGTCGGTGGACGTCGCGTGGCAGACCGATGTCCTGACGGGCGACATCTACGCCGCGCCGATCGTCGTGAACGGCAGCGCGATCGTCGCGACCGAGCGGAACGTGGTGTACGCCTTCGACGCGCGTACGGGGCAGCCACGGTGGCGCGCGGCGCTCGGGACCCCGGTGGACGCGACCACGCTGCCGTGCGGGAACATCCGGCCGGTCACCGGCATCACCGGCACGCCCGTCGCCGACGCGCGCGCGGGGCTCGTGTACGTCGTGGCTTTCGAGCAGACGTACCACCACGAGCTCTACGCGCTCGAGGTCGCGACCGGCGCGATCCGGTTCCATCGCACGGTCGACCCGCCGGGGGCCGATCCGAAGGTCCATCAGCAGCGCGCGGCGCTCGCGCTCGCGAACGGGCGCGTGTACGTCGCGTACGGCGGCCTCGCGGGAGACTGCGGCGCGTATCGCGGGTCCGTCGTCGGCGTGTCCGCCGCGTCGGGCGACGGCGAGCTTCTCTCCTACCGCGTGCCGGCGAACCGCGAGGCCGGGATCTGGGCGCCCTCGGGCATCGCGGTCGACGCGAACGGACGCCTCTTCGTGGTGACGGGGAACAGCGATTCGAATGGGAGATACGACTACAACGACGCCGTCCTGCGGCTCTCGCCCGACCTCGCGCTCGAGGACTACTGGGCGCCGGCCGACTGGCTCTCGCTCTCGCGTACCGACACGGACATCGGATCCGTCGGACCGACGCTGCTGCCCGACGGACGCGTCATCGAGGCGGGGAAGAACGGCGTGCTCTATCTGCTGAACGCGTCGAGCCTCGGCGGCATCGGGGGCGAGCTCGCCCGCCTCAAGGTGTGTGGCTCCATCTTCGGCGGCTTCGCCTACGCGAGCGGCGTCGCGTACACGCCGTGCAGCGATGGCCTCGCCGCGGTGCAGATCAGCGGCACGGCCCTACGCACGCTGTGGCGCGGGCCGCGCGGAACAAATGGCCCACCGATCGTCGCTGGGGGCGCCGCCTGGGTGACCGCGTACGACGCCGGCGTCGTGTACGCGCTCGATCTCGCGAGCGGCGCCACGCGCTTCCAGCGCACCGTCGGTCCGATGCAGCACTTCACGACGCTGACGGCGTTCGGTGACGAGATCCTCGTCGCGGCGGGAGGCCGCCTCATCGCGCTGCGGATGCGATAGGGCGGCGTCGTTCGCGACCGTCCGGCGGCGTCAGTAGCCCTCGAGCACGAGATCGCCGTTCTCGAGGGCGAAGTGGCGGCCGCCACCGATCTCGACGTAGGACACCTCGACACCACTGTCCGCCGGCACGGCGCGCGCCAGCCATCGCGGGCGCGCGCGGACCTCGCCGAGGAAGAGGATCGCGTAGCGAGTCCCAGGGGCGAAGGTCAGGTCCTGCGATCCGCGGCGAGGCACGACCTGGACCGACCGGTAGCCCGGCAGGTAGTAGCGGGCGTGCTGGATCGCGTCCCGCGCGAGGATGACCGTATCGGCGGGCGAGAAGCGCGCGTGGATCGCCGCGATGCGGGCCTCGAGACCGAGGTCATGCCCGCGGAGCGCGGCCACCGCGAAACGGCCGTGCCCAAAGAGGAACGACTGGGCGTTGAGGGCAGCCAGCACGACGAATGCGACCGTGAGCGCGCGCCGCGTGAGCGCTCGTCGCGCGGGGGTCAGCAGCTCGTCGGCGCCGACGGCGATGACGAGTGCGAGCGGGATCGCGACGGAGAGGGTGTAGGCCCACTCGCCGATGTGGAAGAGCAGGTACACGAGGAGCGCGGGTGCGGTCCAGAGGACGAGTGGCCATGCGAGCTCGCGACGGCGCCGCGCGATCGCGATCGCGCCGATCGGCACGAGCGGCGCGAGCCAGTGGACCTGCCAGCGAAGGCCGACGGCGGCGATCGAGGCGTTGCGCAGCAGGGTCCGCGAGTCGTCGCTTGCGAGCATCCCCAGGCCGAAGATCTGCGATCGCAGCGCCGCAAGGTAGCGTTCGGGGCCCTCTGACAGGACGACCGTCGGCACGGCCCACACGACACAGCCGGCACCCGCGGCAAGTGCTCCGAGCAGCACGGCGCGCCGGCCGTGGCCGAGCATCGACCAGAGCCAGAGCGGTCCGAGCACCATGAGCAGGTCCTGCCGGAATCCGGAGGCGAGCCCCAGGGTGAGTGACGCGAGGACCGCCGCACGCAGGCTTCCGCGGCGTGCCATCCAGAGCAAGAGCCCGACGGCGCCGGACAGGAGCGCGAGGAGCGTGTATGGGTAGGCGACCTCGCTGTAGTGCCACAGCAGCGGCGAGGCGAGCGTTGTGAGCGCTGCGAAGACGCCGATCCGCCATGAGACTCGTAGCCCGACGACGAACGCGAGGGCGACGGTCGCGGCGCCCGCGACGATGCTCACCGCGACGAGACCGGCGTTCGCGTCGCCGAGCATCCACGCGGCAGCGCGCGCGACGAGCACGTAGAGGAGGTAGCCCGGCGGGTGTGGGCGGCCCTGCGCGACGTCGAAGGCCTCGATCGCGCGCGCGTACAGGACCGAGTCCCAGGCCCAGAGGACCCGGGACGCGAAGGGGAAGCGCAGCGCGAGGGCGATACCGAAGAGCAGGACGACGACGAGCGGCGCACGACGAGCGAGCGGCCACGAGAGCGTGGTCATGCGCGAGCGCGGATGCGCCGCCGGCCCCGAGCGCCCCACCCAAGCCTCCCCGCTGTCGCCGCCTCAGGAGGTTGGTCCCGAGGGATCGCGCTCCTCGACGCGCTGGGACGGCGACACGACCTCGTTCCCCTTCGCGATCGTATCGGACGCGAGCTTCTCGAAGGGCGTCATCATCCGTCCGACCGCCGCGTAGGGTTCGGGGCCCCGCCGGCGTCTACCGTGCGATGGACCAGGTCGATCTCGATCGCGTCGCCCGGCTGCTGGAGGCCGAGGGACGCTCGCTCGCCCCGCCGCCGGGGGCCCTCGGGCGCGTCATGGCACGGGCGCGCACGGCGCGACCCCACCCCAGGACCAGCTGGATCTCCGGCTGGCCGCGACCGGCGCTGGCAGTGATCGCCGTCGCCCTGCTCCTCGTGGGTCTGGGCGGCGGCGCGTACGCCAGCACCCCGGGCGAGCCGCTCTTCGGTGTGCAGCGCGCGCTCGATGAGGCCTATCTCGCTCTCCCACGCGCGCCGCAGGACGCGGCGCGTGCCTCGGTAGGCGTGGCCGAGCGCCGTGTCGCGCAGGCGACGAGCGTGCGGGCCACGGTCTCCGTGGACGCGCTCCGCGTGACGCTCGACGACGCCCTGCGCTACTTCGCCAGGGCGCGCGCGACGCTCGCGCGGCTTCCCGAGGGGCAGCGCACGCAGGCCTTCAGCATCCTCGCGGCGGCCGAGCGCTCCGCGCACGCTCGCCTCACCGGGTCGCGGAGCCAGATCAAAAGCAGTGGCCCGACCGACGACGCGAACGTGAACGACGACGTGGTCGACCAGGTCGGCAGCCAGCTCGCGCAGGACGCGGAGCAGGACGAGAGGGACGGCGGACAGCAAGGGCCCGGCACGCAGGAGGGCGGCCCCGTGCCGGGGGCGGGTCCGAGCGGAAGCAGCGGCACACCCGAGCCGAAGGAATCGCCCGAGCCGAAGGAATCGGACCAGCCGAGCTCCGGCCGGGGCGGGACCGAACACACGAACCCGCAGCCGACGAACGGGGTCGACCGGGAGCAGAAGGGCGGCTCCGGCGACACGGGTACGGGCGAGGGCGACGAAGGTACTGGGCCGTAGGGTCGGCCCCGATCGCGTCGTCTCCCTCAGCAGAAGAGCCAGCAGTGGTGGAAAGGAACCGAGAACAGATGATGCATACGCTCCGGACCATGCTCGTCCTCGCGGCGGCGGCATTCGTGCTCGGCGGCGCGACGACGGCCTACGCACAGGACCCCGTGCCACCGGTGACGGGCACCTGCTCGACGGACGGCAGCGCGGACACCGGCAACAGCAACATCGACCAGAACAAGGACACCCAGACGGTGGACACCGCCGACGAGGCCGACACGGCCAACGATGGCGAGAAGACCACCGACACGGCGAACGACCAGTGCGGGCGCGACGAGACGGGCGACAAGCACGACGACGCCGCGGGCGCTGGGACCGCGACCAACACCGACGAGGGGAATGCGAACAACGCCGACGACGTGAAGCAGGAAAACTAGGCCGCTGACGGGCGCCCGCCGCGGCGCGTAGCGTCACGGCATGATCGACGAGGAAGAGCTGGTCGCCGCGGCCCGCCGCGGCGACCGCTCGGCGTTCGCGACGCTCTACGAGCGCCACTTCCCGAGCGTGTATCGCTACGCGTACTTCCAGACCCCCACGGCCGCCGACGCCGAGGACGCGTCGGCGGACGCGTTCCTACGAGCCATCGAGCACGTGGACCGGTTCCACGGCGGCGCCGCGCAATTCGGGGGCTGGCTTTTCCGCATCACGCGCAACGTGATCATCGATCGGGCCCGCAGGACGCGGCCCGCGGTGGCCCTCGACGAAGCGACCGATGCCGCCATCCCCGATGGGGCGGGCGAGGTCGTGCAGCGCGTCGCGCTGCGCGCCGCGCTCGCGACGCTCAAGGAGGAGCAGCGCTCCGCCGTGGTGCTGCGCTTCGTCGTCGGGCTCTCGAGTCGCGAGGCCGGGGCGGTTCTCGGAAAGAGCGAGGGCGCCGTCGAGCAGCTCCAGCGCCGCGGGCTCGCCGCGCTCGCGAAGGTGCTCGGCTCCGCGGAGCCGCGCTCGCACCCTCCTCGCCCGTGAGCCCGTCGCGGCGGCCGCGTCGGGCGGACTGAGTTCGCGCGGCTGGTCGGGGTTGACCCGTCCACGGTGCTGGATTGGATCCACCGTGACGCGCTCTATGCCCTCCGCCTTGGTCCCACGACGTACCGCATTCCGCTCGCTGTCGTGTTGCGGCGTCTCGAGCCAGAGCGAACGAAGCCCAGGCGCGTCGAGGTTGACGGCGGGTAGCTCGCCGATGACGCGCGTCAGCGGAGGCGCCGTGGCATGCCCGCTCGGGCGCGGTGAGGCCGGGAGTACGTCTCACAACCCACGAGTACGACGAGCGGCTCGACGAGATCGCGGACGCGTTCAGTGGCCTCTACGGAGAGGTCACGTACGGCCGCGTTGAGGAAGATCACGGCACCGTTCGCAAGCTCCGCGTCGGCGTAGAGGTCCCCGGCTATGGCGAGCCGAAGATCGCGACGCTCGTCTTCATTGAGAAGCAGCTCTGTCAGGCGAGGAGTGGGAGCGTTTCGAGTACCTGCACGACCTTCACGTCGAGCCGCGGCCGAGCGGTCGCTACGCGTACCACTCGCACGACGATGTCCCTCATCGACATTGCGCCGACCCGCGGACGCCGCGACCAGATCACCATTACGAGGGCGCGTCCTTCGACGACATCGGCTGGGCCGCACGCGAGCTCGTCCAAATGATCTTTGCGGGTATCCCTGTCGCTGGGCTGCGTCCGCTTCGTGAGGTCTTGCGCGAGCCTGCGGACGACTAGGCGGACAGTGGCGACGAAAGGTGATCGGCGCCGCTCGCTACGCGAGTGCCTCCGGCTTACTCGAGGCTCGTTCACCGGTGCACGATGTCGCGGATGCTCGGCCGCGTGTCAGTCATGGCGCGTCGTGCCTGCGATGCTCCGTGGCGTAGCCACCCGATGCTCTTCACTCACGGCCCCGATGGCCACGGCTGCTCAGGGTTCACATCCGCGGTCCCGACCGGGGTCTGACCCGGGGCATCGAACGCTGATCCACGGCGTATCCGTCGGCGGCCTGGAGGACCTGATGGAGCTCCTCGCCGCCGGTGCTGCATGACCGACATGTTGGCGGCTTGGCTGCGTGTGCGCCCGCCTGTGGCGGCTGCCTCCCGCCTTCAGCGGCCCGGACCGCCCGGCCGCGCGGCGCCGCCCGTCGGCCCTCGTGTCGCCTTGTGGACCACGGCGGCGCCAGTGACGTGCGCGTGAGACGAGCGCCCCGGTCCTACCCGCGCCCGCTCACGGTTCGCGAATGCCCGACCCTCGAGCGGCTGGCGCGAGGCATGACCCAGAAGATGATCGCGTTCGAGTTCGGGATCTCCATCAACACCGTCGGCAACATCGCGGCGAACGCGTACCGGAAGCTCGGTGTGCACGGCGCCGCCGCCGTGGTCTCCGTCCACCACGAGGTGCACGCCTTCTGTGGATTACGGATCGACTTCGGACCGGTTCGCGAACGCCTCAGCGCGAATCGGCTGGCCTGACGGGAAGGGTCAGCCCCGCTACCGCGCGGCAGCGATGACTTCGCCGCCGAGGGCCGCGAGCGCCACGACGGCGATCGGCGGGAGCCGGTGGCTCGCGAGGAGGCCCAGGGCGACGGCGGCCACCGCAACGTCCGGCAGCGCCGTGACCGCGCTCGTCCAGACCGGTGTGTACAGCGCCGAGAGCAGGATCCCCACGACGACGGCGTTCGTTCCGGCGAGGGCGCGGCGGAACTCGACCTCGCGACGCAGCCAGTCCCAGAAGGGCAGCGCGCCGAAGATGAGCAAGAACGACGGCAGGAATATCGCGACGAGCGCAATCGCCGCGCCCGCCGCTCCGTTCGGCGGGAACGACGACACCGTCCCGAGGTACGCGGCGAAGGTGAAGAGCGGCCCCGGCACCGCCTGCGTCGCGCCGTAGCCCGCGAGGAACTGGTCGTTCGTCACCCAGCCCGGCTGCACGACGCTCGCGCTCAGCAAGGGCAGCACGACATGCCCGCCGCCGAAGACGAGCGCGCCGGCGCGGTAGAAGGCATCGACGAACGCGACGCCCTGGCCTCCGACTCCACCCAGGAGGGGCAGGCCGACGAGGAGCGCGCCGAACGCGGCGAGGCAGAGGAGGCCGGTCCGGCGGGAGACGGGGCTGGCCTCCGGCGCGCCGACGCTCGCCGGGGGCGCATGCAGAAGGAACCGGCCGGCGACGGCGCCGGCGGCGATGATGATGAGCTGGGAGATTGCCACCGGCCACGCGAGCGCCAGCGCGGCGGCCGCGAGCGCGAGCGCCCGGCGCGGCCAGTCGGGGGTGAGCGAGCGGGCCATCGCCCACACCGCTTGGGCCACGACCGCGACGGCCGCGAGCTTGAGTCCGTGGACCCATCCCGCGGCGGACACGTCGACCGAAGTGGTGAGGATCCCGAAGATCGTGAGCGCTATCGCCGAGGGCATCGTGAAGCCGAGCCAGGCGGCGAGGGCCCCGGCCGTGCCCGCGCGTCGCGCCCCGATGGCTATCCCGAGTTGGCTGCTCGCGGGACCAGGGAGGAATTGACAGAGCGCGACGAGGTCGGCGTATGTCGCGAGGTCGAGCCAGCGGCGACGGTCGACGTATTCGCGCTGGAAGTACCCGAGGTGGGCGATGGGCCCGCCGAACGAGGTCAGCCCGAGCTTCGTCGCGACGCCGAACACCTCGAGGACCGATTCGCGACCGAGCTCGCCGGGCCGCAGGGTCACTGAGAAGATCCGTCGCGCCGCCCCTGGCGCTACTTCGTTCCCCTCGTGCCGCGAGGCGACCGGTTCGTCGGCTTGAGACTGACGCCGAGCTCCTGTGCCTTCGCCCGGACGCCGCCCTCAGGGCGGCCCAGGTGCACGCCGATGACGCGAGTCGGAGTGTTCTCCCTCACGTCCTGACGCATCTGCTTCACCTCTGCGGGAGTCCAGGGCTTCCACGCGTTCCGTTCCGACTTCGGCCGATCAGCCATGTCCTCATCCCTTCCTTCGTGGAAGTGCCGTTTCTGTAGAACCTCGCGCCACCGACCACGCGAGTCTATCGACCGCATCGACATAGAGAAACGCACTACTCGCGAACACCGGATCTGCCTCTCAACTTCGATGCACGCGGCCATCCTCAGCACCGGTGGATGTGACGCGCGCGTCGCAGATCGCATCGCCACGGCTCGTGCCCGTGAGCGATCTCCATCCGTGGGATGAGAACCCGCGGACCATCAGCCCCGAGCGCTTCGAGAACCTCCGTCGCGCGATCGCCGCCGACCCCGAGTTCCTGCGCCTCCGCCCGGTCCTCGCGCGCACCGACGGCACGATCTACTGCGGCAACCAGCGCTACCTCGCGGCCGTCGC